>OBLW0100003102.1_pt1 | contig 13073 bp, 10 predicted proteins | sample 1520161 | NCBI WGS metagenome assembly OBLW01 (sample SAMEA3539309, study PRJEB22396) | soil metagenome | biome: tundra; feature: field; material: soil | place: USA | collected 2010-05 | depth 0.15 m
TTGAAAAGAAACACCGAAAGGCAAAAGCTACTCGTTCCCAGAATCCGTTCATAGCCACTCCGATAATTAGAAATCCAACGATCAGAAATCCAACGAATTAGAATCATTCACCGCCACTTGCGCGCGCCGAATTCGAAGATAATCCGAGCGGTTTGTATGCATCATACCAATACGGTCAGACGGATTCGTAATAGCGGGGGGCACCCTGGCCAGGGTCGTCATTTTATGCGCTCGTCGAGGGACGGCGCTTTTTGTAGTTTAGGATGAATAAACGGGCAACGATCAGCGCGAGAAGAACGCGATGTGACCCGTCATCCGACCAGAATCGTTGACAAGCGTTACTAGGGTGCCAACTTCCTACATGAGGACTTCTGGACAACGTGCTCGGAGTTCCGCCTGACAACGTGACCGCAATTTCGCGTTACCCCGTTATGCTGCGTAGGCAAAGATGGTGTGGAGACCACACAGCAGGGGTTTTTGGTGGGACTTTACGTTTGAGGCGTGCACAAAAAACCCTCTCCCCGTGATAGGGAGAGGGTCGTTGCAACCGGAACGTTTTTTAGTCGTCCGCGTCTTCGCCGGCGGGTGCCGGGTTGTTGAATTCACTCGGAGGGCGAATCGTTTTCTCCCCAGGATAGGGCCGCGTAAACCCAGTAGACATGTACCAGTTGAAATGGTTGACGGCCTCCGGGTCTTCGGAGTCGGGCTTGGTCAGTTTGCCGGCGAAAAGCTCCGCCTTCTTCTGGAGCCAAGCCGCCCGCAGGGCCTTGATTCTGGGGCCGGCCGCTGGGTTGGCTGCCCCTGCTGTAACGCCCTGATCGAGCGGGACCTGGTTCGGCACATGTGTCCACGGTGCGAAGTTGCCCGCGGGCGGCGTACCCTTGACGAAAGCCGTAGTCATTGGCGAAGCCACGAGGTCAAACTGGTTCATGGGCGTCAGACCGAGGATCTGCTCGATCGTCCGAGTCATGTTGACCTGCGTGTAGTAGGTGTGGTCGGTGGGTCCGTTCTGCACCGCGTATGGGCTGACGATATAGCCCGGGCTGCGATGACCGTCGACGTGGTCGACGCCGTTCTGCGCGTCGTCCTCTTCGATGAAGATCGCCGACGTCGGCCACACGTTGCTGTGCGTGATGTAGTCGATAATGCGTCCCACGGCCAAGTCGTTATCGGCCTGCTCGGCGTCTGGGGTAGGTGGGCCGCCGGTGTGGTCATCCATAATCCACAGGATGCTCAGCGTCGGCACCGTACCGGCCGCGACGTCCTTCTGGAAATCCTGCTTCCATAGATCGACGCGGAACTGGTCGGGGATGCCCAGATCGAATATCGGGAAGTTCCCGATGAGGTGGTTAAACACGGCCGGAACCGATGAGTGTGCCTGGATCGTGTTCTGATAGTACAGCGTCTTCTCGCCCGGGGTTCCAGGGGGTGCGCAGCCAGGCTTTCCCTCGAAGCACTGCGAATCGGCGTAGAAATCGCTCCAGCTCGGCTCGTCGGTCGATCCGTTCGGCTGTAGGAAAGTATCGTATTCGACGTATTCGCCGTAGATCTTCACCGTCTGACCGGCGGCCGCCGCTTCCGAGAACAGGAAGCCCTTGTTCTGATAAGCGAGCGCATCGCCGGCGTTCCCGCCTGGATAGCTGCGGACCCAGTCAGGTGACTGGATGTCGTCAGCGTACGGCGCCATGCCCTCGGTAATCCACTGATGACCGTCCGCCGACTGGCGGCTCGGATCGTAGAAATTGTCGAACAGAGGTAAGCGCTTCACCAGCTTGTGTACGTTCGGTGAGTCCTTGCCGCCGAACACTGCCAACGATGCTTCGCCGTCGCCAGCGGCAACGTCGCCCAGCATCTGATCATAGGTGCGATTTTCACGGATGATCATGAACACGTGCTTGATCAGCGACGGGTCCCCGATCTTGGCCGGGATTACGACCGGCTTGGTATGTGGGTTACCACCGCTCGCTGACTGGATATTTTGCTTCAGATCCCAGTGGTTGTTCACGAAAACCTGGCTCGTCATCGACGCCAATGTCACGCTATTCGGCACGGGGACGATGCTCACGGTGCCATTGTCCTGGTGAGTGTTGTAGTCGCAGACTCCGTGGTCGCACTCGTACGAAAGACGCGCGCCGATGCCTTTGTCATTGGCAACGAGGAGCGTGTTATTGACCTCGTCTAGTACGACCGAGCTTGGCGCGTACGCTACCGGGATCATGCCTAGAACAGGATTCGTCGCGTTCTTACTGATGTCGATCACCCCGATCGCATTGGCATTGTAAAGCGCAACGTAGGCAATGCCATTCTTGCCATCAACCGCGATCGAGTTCGGCGCCGCGCCATAAGCCGGTTGGCCTTGGCCGGGCACGCCGATCGGCAGCCCCAGGCTGATCGTCCGCCTCACTTGGTTCGTGGCCGTATCGATAACCGAGATAGTGTCGCTGTAGGTATTGGCGACCAACAGATTGTCTCCGTAGAACGCCATCCCGGTCGGGTGCAGACCGGTCGAGATGGTAGCCTTCACCGTCATCGAGGCCAGATCGACCACAGAAACGGTGCCGGTGATTGCGGCGCCAACCACCGGGTCGGCAACGATTTCAGTACCGGCCGAGTAGATCTGGAAGTCGGATTCCGTAGCCGCCCGTCCACCTTCATTGCTGACATATGCGGTCGTGCCGTTGCTTGCGATCAAGATGCTGTGCGGCGCGTTGCCGACGCGAATCTGCTTACCCTGCTTCGGCGTCTTCGCGGTCAGGTCAATCTCGGTGAGCGTATCGTTCTGGTTCAGCAGGGCGTAAGCGCTCTTGCCATCTTTTGAGATCGCGACGCCGCCAGGATAAGAAGTGCTCGGAGTATAGAACGTGGCGCACGGTCTTGCATAAGCGCCCACGGGGCTGTTCGGAAAGCAGGCGATGAAGGAACTGTTCGGCGGCACGCTGACCTGAGCGTCGTCTTCGAGCAAGCCCTCTGTATTGACCTTGGCGATGGTCACATTGCTGCTGTCCTGGCTGAACACCAGATACTTGCCGTCCGCCGAATACGCTATGCCGCTATAACTGCCGCTGGAATCCGTTCCGAACGTGGCATAGTTCTGCAGGACAACGCCGGTATTAGTGTCGAATATCTCGACGGCCTCCGTCGCGCCCAAGGTGAGCACAGCGGCGGTGTGACTCTTAGCAGTGGGGTTCAGCGCGATAGCCTTGGCGCGGACGCGTATGCCGAGATCGACCTGCGTGCCGGCCGGATTAATGACCTGGCCACTGCTGACGACCCACGAACCGTTCGGCTGCGGACCAGTGACGTAAGTCGGGTACTCCTTGGACTGAGCAGCGGCGAGCCCCGGAAGGCACAACCCCGCCGCCAGCAGTCCGCTCAGCGGACGCAAACGGTTGATCCGCGACTTATTTCGCGATTTATTTCGAGACTCTCTTCGAGACATGTAGTTCTCCTTCGTGGATCTTTTTCATCGCGCAACCAGCATCGGCCGGACGACATCGGGGAACTCTGATTGGCGATAATAGTCTCGAAGCTTAACTCCAAAATGTGAACGCTCTATAAACATCAGGTGAAAATTTCCGCACAGGGAGTGAACTTCTTTTTGCGGGGTGGAAGGAGCGCAGCTCGGCGTCCAGCAAGCGCCCGCCGGAGAGGTTTTCGGGTACGGCACGGCTTCAGCTGCGCAATGCGGATATTGAGGAATTAACCAAAGTTGTCGCGCGGGCCGGTACCGGTGTATAGAATCCGAGCATGACCAGCAACGCGAGACAGACATATGGAAAAAGCGAGATCCGCGATAGCACTATTAAGAATCTGCTTGAGAAGGTAGCGAAGCACAACTATGGGAAATATCTGACGCGGGTCAAAATGCTCAAGCTTCGCGGTTTCGAGAATACGTCCGTCTCGTTCGATTTTCCGGTAACCGTCCTAGTCGGTCCCAATGGCGGCGGAAAAACCACAATACTTGGGGCTGCCGCCACCGCATACGACTCCGTCAAACCGCGACAGTTCTTCGCCCAGAGCGGAAAGTACGACGAGAGCATGCTGAACTGGAGGGTGGAGTAGGAACTCATCGATCGAGAAGTGAACAAAGCTGACTCTTTCAGACGAACAGCCACCTTCACGAGTCGGAAATGGTCGCGAGATGCGGGCAAACGCGATGTCGCTGTTTTCGGTGTCGCCCGAACGGTTCCCGCTAACGAGCGCATGGAGCTTCAACGCTGCGCGACAAGCAGCTTTTCGGTTGATCCAGGTCGCATAGACAGCCTGCAGCAATCGGTGATCAAAGCTGTAGGTCGGATCCTCGGCAAAGATGTTTCGAAATACACACACCTTCGGGCTGATGAGGTCGGTCGCGTTTCGCTTCTGGCCGGCAAGACGGAAAAAGGAACCGCATATTCAGAATTTCACTTTGGGGCTGGTGAAATCCAGCGTCATACGAATGGTGATGAAGATCGAGTCGCTGAGTGATAACTCCCTGATACTTGTTGAGGAGATTGAAAATGGGCTGCATCCGGTTGCGACTGCCCGAATGGTTGAATACCTGATCGACGTTGCGCAGCGAAAGAGCGCACAAGCAATGTTCACGACCCATTCCAACGACGCATTGGCCCCACTGCCACCGGAAGGAATCTGGGCCGCTGTTGGTGGGCCCGTTTATCAAGGCAAGCTCGACATTGCTGCCCTGCGTGCGATTGCAGGGCAGATTGATGCGCAGCTCGCAATCTTTTGTGAGGACACATTCGCCTCAGCGTGGATGAGGGCAATTCTCCGCATCCGTGCGGATGTTGCCATCGAAGGTGTGGAAATTCACGAAATGCTGGGAGACGGAACTGCCGTTAAGATAAACAAAAACCACAACGAGGACCCGAGCGCCAAATTTCCGTCGGTTTGCTACATTGACGGAGATTCAAAACAGTCCGAGTCAAAGGATGACCGCGTGGTTCGCCTGCCAGGCGAGTCACCTGAAGCATACGTCTTTGACCGCGTGCTCGAGAAGCACACATCGGTAGGCGGTGTTCTCGCGGTTCGTCTTTTACAACCGTTCGGTTCGGCCGATAAGGTTCTCAAGATCCTTAACGACATTCGTCTCACGAATCACGATCCGCACGTGATTTTCTCACAGGTAGGCTTGAAACTAGGACTTATACCGGAAAGTACTGTTCGGGGTGCATTTCTAGCAACGTGGTCCGAAGCATATCCCGACGAGTGCGCCACCATGACCGGGCCCATTGAGAAACACCTTCCTAAAATCCCCGCCTCGTCATGGTGGAGTTGCGTCGAAACAAATCGCGAAGTGGACGGGGGGCTCATATCTGCGTTTTATAGCCCACACCCACAAATCGCGGACCAGAAAAACAACTGGGGTGCGCCATTTCTCGCGCTTTTCGCGAAGTGGGATTACCAACTGCCGACTTCAGATTTTATAGCGCCGACCGTCTGCAATCTTGGGCGAGTCTCCACCGCTTTTTGTCGGAGGCTTTGGCGACTGGTCGAGCCTCCCGCAAAGCAAGCCGCTCTCCTCCAAGCCTGAAAATTGCCTTGACTTAAGCCCCGCGCTGGACCAATCCTGAAAGCACAACTAAAGAAGATGACACAGGAACGAAGCTGCGGGGCCCGGGGCCTAACCCTCACACGCGGAACGCGAGTCCAATTCTGATCCATCTTCGACGAGCGCACGCAGCGGCCCGAGCCAGGGTTCATACCGTCGCCAGCGTGCGACGGAGGTGCGATAGATCGGCTGCCGAGTCTGCCATTTGCTGGGAGTTTTCACTGCTCGCGTATTGGATTCAGGTCGAAGGCAGGAGTCGTGCCACGTCAGTCCGCAGGCCGCGATGATCCGCCGGATGACTGGTTCGGGCGCACTGGTCAGGTCTTCGTAATTGACCTCAATGAAGCGATCCGCTGGGAGCACGCTTCTCCAATGGTCGGTGATCCGCTGGTAGTCACGGAAATACGCGACCAGTTCGGACCCTCCCGTCGGAAACGCCAGGCCCGAATGAAAATAAGTTTGATGGATCGACAGCGCCGTATCGACCGCAGCGCGTCGGCAATGAATGATAGTTGCGCGCGGAAATGCCAGGTGGATCAGCCCTGCCCAGATGAAGTTGAATGGCATCTTATCGGTTACTCGCCCCGCCTTAGGCGCGATAGCGCGCAGCACATCAAGATAGTCAGCCGCCGCCGTGGCCAAGAACTCCGTCTCGTTCCCGGGCGCAGCGTTCCCTTCAGCACCCGAGCGGTGCCAAGCCGCCCCGCGCTCGTTCCAGAAATTCAACTCGCCGCCAGCCCCGACCTCGGGATGCATCGAGACAATCTGCTCGACAAGAGTTGTGCCGGACCGCGGCATGCCGATGATCAGCACCGGTGTCGCATCCGAGCTGCCAAGTTCGGCAGCCCGCGCGATCAATTCCGGTGTGCAGCGGGCAATCATGCGGTCGATCTCGATGGAGAATGCAGCCGAGTCAAACGACACAAAGTCCTGGCGCACAATGGATGCGGCGTCGAAATGCTGCATGGCCAAAGCGTAGTCGCCAAGATCCTGCGCAGCCTTGCCGATCGCGAGATGAAGCCGCAGTCGTTGCGCCGCTTCGAGCACCGGCGTAGCGAGCGCAGCTTCCATTCGTTGAAGCAGCCCATCGTCATTATCATTGCTCGTAACAGGACGACACCGGACCAGTTCGTAGTAGCTTCCCGCCAACAGCGGCGCGATCGCGATCGCGCGATCGAAGCATTCGCGGGCTTCGTCGAAACGGCCGAGCTCAGAGAGTAGATTGCCCAGCAGATCATGCGCCATGGCATTCTCCGGATCGACGGCCAACGTCTTTCGCAACACCAGTTCGGCTTCCTGATTGCGCTCCTCCGTCAGCAGCGCGCGGGCCTTACCAAGGCGGCCGAAACTGGTTTTACCTCCAGTCGCCGCCGCGCGGCGGAAACAGCCAATCGCTTCGTCGCGATGTCCCAGTGTGTAGACCAGCGCGCCGGCGCGGAACCACGCCTCAGTCAGAGATGGAAGCAACTCAGTAGCGCGGTCGTACGCAACGATTGCCCCGCTGATGTCGCCGAGATTCTCCAAGGCGATCCCCAAGCGGAAATATGCATCGGTGTAGCGCGGGTTGATGGCGACGGCCCGCTGCAGTGCCGCGATGGCCTCAGGTATATGGCCGACTTCGAGGCAGGCGAGGCCGAGATCGTGATGGATAATGGGATCGGACGGCTGCAACCGCGCTGCATCGCGCAGCGGCGCGATCGCATCGGCCGGTCGTCCGGCTCTGAGCAACTCAGTGGCGAGCGCAAGCAGAGGCTCCGCCTGCGGCCTACCGGTTGGGTTGGGACATTGGGACATTGCACGAACCTGGTGTGGAAGCCGAGGTAAGGTGTTCTGAATTATCCGCCGTACTGCGATTAAGGCACAAGAATTTCAGTCAAGCGATGCGTCAGCGCTAACATTGCGCCGTAGTTGCAGGCGACGCTGATCGTCATTGTCAACAGAAAGAGAAGGGTCCAACGCCGCGCGGGTTGGGAGCGCCGCCCAGGCCTGCGCCACTGAAGCAAGCGTTCTACGCGTGGGCCAGGGTCCGCGCCATAGCGGATTCGGATCGACTGGATCTCCATAATCAAGAGTGAGATTCTGAATCGCGACCCGCTGGCTGTTGTTGATATCAATGCCATGAGTTGGTCCTGTGAAATACAACGTGGACCCATGGCCATCGAATATAAAATCTTGAACGTTGTTGATCTGCAGGTAGGGCCAGTGATTGAGGACATAATTCAGCGATGGCGGTTGATTCTGCGGCAGAACAAGATGGTACGAACTGTCGGGTGCGAGACGGACGACATCGCAGCCGGCCTTAACTCCGCCGGGAGTCAAGAAAGTGGTAAGAGTGTTCCAATCGTTATTTCCATTCGGTGGCGGAACATCGCAAACATGAACCGTCGACGGGTAGGGTGCGGAAGGCGAAGTATACCATTTCGGCGACTTCACGATTACGGTGGTGGGCTTGCCGTTCGCGGCAGTGAAATTCCGGACGAGGTCATTCGGCGCCGCCGTAACTACGCTATTTTGCGTTGTCGCCACGAGCGCATTCCATTCCGACGGATCAGCCCAAAGAATCTTTCCTAACCGTCGCTCGGCCTGCCCCTTGGTGTCATATTGATACAACGCCTGATCCGGGCTGAGTCCTGAGAGGTCTACGTAACGCGTCTGATATTCGCTGATGCTGAAGAAAGCCGAGGCATTCCTGCGTTCTTCGATGCCGTGTTGCAACCAGTGGATCTCTACATCCACCTGATCCCAAGTGCCATCGCTGTAAAGCTTGTTTAGATCGGGATTGTTTGCGTCATCGACGTAGTAGTTAAAGTCGAAAACAATCGGGTAACTGTCGAATGCGCCAATCCGGCCCTGGTTGAAACCATAGGTCACAAATTGTCGAATGGCAGAATCACAGGTCCCGGCTGATGCGGGCGACAGCCCTAGCCCAGAGTACCGATTCAGATAATCGCTCGAATAAAAATTGAACGAGGCCCGCAAGCAATGATTGGCTGCGGCGCTCGTCCATTGCGAGATGGCCTCAGCATCGGTTGAAAGGTCAAGGTCGGGATTGAATTTCCGATAGAACTCGGGATTGAATATGCGGGGATCGAGCAGAGCATGCTTCGATGGTGTCGGCAGGACCGCGTCGCTCAAGAGCAAGGGGTGTTGCGCATCCGCGGTTTCCGCCTTAAGAATCGGCAGAGGAAACAGCGCAAGACCCGCGAGAAGAACGATGGGATATAACAATCTCTTCATCCGACGCTCCTGATGGTCGAACACAACCTAGTATCCGTCTACGAGTTTGACGCCGGCTCCGACTGATCGCGCGGTATGCACGTCCCGGACGTTGTTGTTGCTCGACAATACCTCGAGTCCCACGCCCCCGTTCAGCAGGTAGGAAAGGCCCGTGTCGTGCCGGCCATTAGCGCCAAGAATCGTGTTGCCGACTGCATTGATTACGCCCGTCCCATAGTTAACCTGTGGGACCCCAATGAATACAAAGTCGCCGGACGGAGGCTCCTTAGTGAACATGAATACCTTGTTTCCGCTTATCACCGAGGCCGCTCCTCCCCCCACGGTGCATGCAATACCGTACCAAGTGTTTGATCCACCCGAGCCGCCAAAATCCTCAATGTAATTCTGGTCGATGGATGTGGCCCAGCAGCCATTGGCAAAGATGGCGTGCTGCTGGATGCCGTAGACATGATTGCCCCGCACCGTCCAACCAGCTGCATTATCCATATAGATTGCAGATTGGCCGGAATAGGCTACCCAGGAATCAAGAAGACTCCAGTCCGTCACGCTGTTTCCGGGGTCAACCACGTGAATTCCGACTGATCCGGAATTGGTCACGAAGACATTGCTGACATGCCCGTTCACTTCGGAACCCTGCAGGCCCACTCCATTCTTACTGAGGCTGGTGATTTGGATGCCGTCGGCGGGAGCGTTCTCGACTAGCAGGTCTTCGACGACGGTGAGCCATGAGCGGATGACGAGCGCATTTGTGGCGGAATTTGCGGAACTATTGCCGTCAAGGGTCAGCTGGGCGATGCGAATGGGATCGCCGGTGTAAGTCCAGTCGCCGTTCCAGCTATCGGAAGCGACCAGCGAGGGCAAATTGGCGCCGCTGGCTTGGCGAAGGATGGTTCCTGTCCGCGAATCGCCTTCATAGGTGCGATCGCCGAGCAGAACGATGGTAGCGTTGAGCAGGCAGGTTCCGTGAATCTGAATCCGATCGCCAGAGTGGCTGTTCGCAATGGCTGTATTCAACTTTGCCGCGTCCGCGTTTGTGTTGGTGCAGGTCACGTTCACCTGCGCGGCGAATGCAGCCGCGCCGGTCAACAGCAGCAGACCGAAACCGCAGGTGACAACGCCAAGCTCGCGCATAAATCCGCCCCTCATTCGCAGTTTACCGCGAAGTGACCCAGGCACTACCCTTCGAGCGACAGACTGTTTCAACCAGAGCGGCAAGATATTGCACAAAAGGAGAAGTGGAGCAGCAAGGTGCAGCTTTACTGACATGCACGTTACCTCCATTGGAAAAACACACAGTTTGCGCCAAAGTCGCGAAGACAGGGGATTTTCATCCTGGCGAAACAATTGGTCGACTAGGATCTGGGTCATAGTTTGGCGGATGAAGCGGGATTCTCCAACTGCAAGATGCACGGCTATTTCCCGGGAGGAGAATCTAAAGGGATTGCGGACGATTGACTCGGCCCGCGCAACTCTCCGATGAACTCTGGGTTCTAGCCGGAGGGCGGTTTCTGCTCTGAATGAGCAGTGAGTGCTTGAGCCGCCGCTGTCGGTCAACAATCTAGAGTAGGGGTAGCATCATTGGCGATGCGGTTTTTTCGCCGCTGACAACCGCTCTGCTGTCTACTGTGGGAGGAAACTGTGAACAAGAGAGCTGTCCGGCATTTTGCTCTGATCACTGTAGCCGCTGTGTCTTTGGTTGTCATTTCGGCTCATATCGCTAGGGCATCGAGCGCTCCCGATGGCGATAAGTACATTCACCCAAATCTTGCCGCCGATGGTGTTACCTCCGACGATGTCGCCCTTGCGAAGGCCGCCGCGGCATGTGACGCGGCAGGGACGAGGCTCGTGCTTCCAGCCGGGAAAATTCTTTTGACCGGCACCGCGACCGTCGTGCTCAACCATTGCGCCATGATGGGCGTGGGAGCTCCAGCAGGGGACAATAGCGGAGACTACGGTACTACCATCCTGTTGACCAGCGAAGCTGTGCCTCCTTTTATACTCGAAACCGGCTGGCAGGTTTCCGGCATCAACTTTTATTGGCCGAATCAGACAACAGGCAAAACGCCATATCCACCGCTGTTCAGCGACGGCGGCAAGGGAAAGGGCTTTAATCACGGCGTCATCAGCAATATCGTGATCGTCAACGCCTACGATGGCATGACAACCACGCCTGCGGGCGGATCGGGGGACGTGAAGATCTCCAACTCCACGATGTGGGCTTACCACTATCTCTTTAATCTGACGAACACGGGCGACAGCTGGGCGCTCAGCAACAACCGTTTTACTCCGGGGCCACTGTTGAATATCTGCAGTTTCTCGGCAGCCTGCGAGGCGGCCATCAATGACGCGAACCACGTCAACGCTCTTTTCCACATTACGGCCGGAGGAACGGTGACGCTGGTTGTGCATAGCACGGAAACTTTTTCCTGGCGTTACGGCATTCTCATCGACTCCGGCGCGCTGCTGGGTGCCTCGATTTTTGAGGTCGCCTGGGACGGGATGGGAACGCTCATCGACTCAAGCTCCGGAGGGCTTTATGCCTTTCCAGAACAACTTCACCGGTTCGATGTCAGAATGCAGTGTCGTGGTGTACGGCGGTACTTCGACGGAACCCACGCCCTGCTTTAATCTCGGCGTTGGCAGCGGCCTTTTCATCTACGACTTTCGTACGGATGGGAGCTTAGGCAACTGGCTGCTGGGCGCGGGTGGCAACACCGTGGAGATGAATAACGTCGATATTGCCACCATCGGCGGCGCAAACGACGGCCGCAACTATTACATCGTACATTTCTCGGCGCCAACGAACTCGCTTGTGATCCGAAACAGCCAACTCAGAGGCTTGTCGTCGAATAGCCACGTACACGGAATCAACATCGGAACCAACACCATGGGAAGCACGATTATCCAGAACTGCGTGTTCAACTTCCTCAATGACTCGATCGTTGGCACCACCAATAACAGAGTCGTGGTGACAGGCGATACGTCGTTCAACACCAATAGCTCTGGCAAAAGCGTGGACCTCCGGGGCAGCGGCAGCATGGTTTACGTTGGCAATTATTGGGACGTACCCCCAACGGCACTTCTCCCAAACATCTCAAACTAGACAGCGCCGCGTATGGCGATGGCTTGTGCAACCGAGTCCTTGGAGTCCACGGTCAGCACCGTGCCGTGCACCAGCACCATGTCTGCCTGTTGGCAACGCATGAAAGGTGGGCAACAGATCGCTGTGCCCAGAAGAAAAACCACAAGGTTCTGACGCATGACCGGAGTATAGGATAGATGGCATGCGCGAGCGCGTGATTCAGGTAGTCGAAAGGTACATTGATGCGGTGCGGCGTAACGACACTTCTGCCCTTCCTCTTCATCCGGATGCGGTCTGCGAGTTCCCAACGAACACGTATCGCGGTGCCGCTTCGTTTCGGCAAGGCCTCGACCAGTTTGCCCTAATCATGAAGAGCATCGACGTCATCCGCCTTGTTGTCGATGGCGAGCACTGCGTTGCCATCTTAATTATCGACACAGTCTTCGGCCCCGTTCCCTTCGCCGAGCATATTCACGTGACTAATGGAGAAATCGTGTCGATCCGCGGTTACTGTGACCCTCGCCCGATGCTGAGCGGCACGAACACCTCGCCCTAATCTCGTCGCGTCTCGGATCGTGTCCGGATCGTCGGCAACCCTTCCGTTACGGAATCCGGGCTCGGGTCGAGAGTCACGGTCTGAGCTTGCGAAAATCGAGAATCACGGTCTCACTCTGCTTTAAGCCAGCGCGTAGAGATACTCGACGAAGGAGCGCACAGCTCCATCAATTCCCGCAACCTTTGGATTGGTGGAATCAATCAAATAGTATTCATTCGGAGCATGTGCCCCGGTCCCGTGCCCTATTCCAAAATGTCCGGCGGGAAGATTGAGAGGTTCGGAAGTGAAGATGTATCCCGGCCAGGAGCCGGCGGATCGAGGCCACAGCACGGGATCCAGACCCAGCTTGCGGTAAGTCGCAATTTGCGCCTGGATGAGCTTCGAATCCTGCGAGGTCTGTGTCGGATCGTAGCCACCACTCATATTGACCTCGATGTCGCCAAAGCCGTGTTTGGCAAGATGCTCCTTTAGAAGCGCCAGTGTACCGGCAGCCGTCATGTCAGGCACCAGCCGCATGTCAATCTTCGCGACGGCGCGATGCGGCAGAACGGTCTTGCCACCGGGACCTGTGTATCCACCGACCAGGCCCTCGATGTTGATGGTGGGCTTGGACTCGAGCAGCACGAGCGAGTCAAGCCAGTTTGTGTCAT
>OBLW0100003103.1_pt1 | contig 13072 bp, 7 predicted proteins | sample 1520161 | NCBI WGS metagenome assembly OBLW01 (sample SAMEA3539309, study PRJEB22396) | soil metagenome | biome: tundra; feature: field; material: soil | place: USA | collected 2010-05 | depth 0.15 m
ATCGCGCTTCACTTGCACTCAATCAAAACAGCGGGGCCTTGTACTCTCTCGGATTGCTCTATGCCAACGAGGGACGCAACGTCGAGGCGGTCGAAGCCATCGAACGTGCAGCAAAGGAGTCCACGGAGCCGCTCGATATGTACATGACTCTCGGGAAACTCCAAATTGCTCTGAATCATCCCGAGCAGGCGCTGTCTGCGTTTGCCGGGGCGGTGAAGCACAGCCCGTTTCGCAACGGCGGTGAATCGCTAGCCCCTGAACTCTACGCCGAGATTGCCGAGGGGAACTCCGAAGCACATAGGCTTCTCGGCCACTGGCCGGAGGCAATCGCCTTCCAAGAGGAAGCGACCCGGAGAACTCCGATAGTCGTGAGCCGCTGGAATCGGCTAGCAGACCTTTATGGAGCGACTGGGCAGATGCAGCTAGCTGCGGAGGCCCGCCAACGTGTGGCCGAGTTGCAAGGCCCCAACACGCCTCATTGAGATTTTGCCGGGTGTTGCAGAGCGGCGGAAAGGGCGTTTGCAAGGTCCCTTGTTTGTGTGATCTACATCACATTCCCGAGTGACGCAGAATGCTGCCCGGCCGTTGCTCCGCCTTTAAGGTAAGTTAGCAAAGGCAAAGGGTGGTAGCGCCTTTCATGCTTCAATAAAATTTCCATACAGCCTTGATACCGGAAAAGCGAACTTCAAGCGCAATATAGATGATGGGGGAATAGGCATGGCAAATGAAACCACCACGGAACCAACCGCGGTATCAGCTTGGCAAGTGAAGCAGGTCTATGCGATGGCGGCAATCAGCCTAGTGGTTGGGCTGGCGATTGGATATCTGTTCCGCGGATCGCAATCGCCTGCGCCGGCGGTACCACCTGTGGTCGCTGCGCAGTCCGGCACCCAGCCTTCCCCGCATTCCGGCATGGGCGGTCAAGCTGGCCAGGGCGGCCAGATGCCCACCCTCGACCAGATGAAAAAGATGGCCGACATGAAAGCAGAACCGCTGCTCGAAAAGCTGAAGGGCGATCCGAACAATAGTGAGTTGCTCAGTCAGATCGCAAAGGTCTACTTGTCTACCCATCAGTTCAAGGAAGCGGCAGTCTACTTCGGCAAAGCAGTGCAGGTTGATCCAAAGAATGTTGCCCTTCGCACCGAAATGGCTTCGTGCATGTATTACGACGGCGATGTGGATGGGGCGATCAATCAGCTACAGCAGTCGCTGCACTATAGCCCCAACGATGCCAACTCGCTGTTCAACCTTGGAATGATCAAATGGCAGGGAAAAAAGGACAACGACGGAGCGGTGGCCGTTTGGCAGCAGTTGCTGAAGTCGAATCCGGGACTGAGTCCTGAGCGCAGAGCCAAGGTGCAAAAATTGATGGCCGACGTGCAGATGCAGGGCAAGAGCTAGCGGCGGGAAAACTAAAACGGGATCTGAAGGAGAACGCAGTAATGACGGATACAAATCGAACTTCTACTTCTATTGAGCAATGGACAAGTGTGCAGGCTTATGTATTGGCAGTCATCTGCCTGCTGGTGGGAATCGCCGGCGGGTGGTTCATCCGCGGATCGCAAAGTCCAGCGGCGGCTTCGGCTGAGATGCCGAGCGCATCCGCTCCAGCTTCTTCGATGGCAAACCCGGCGACGGGAAATCCGGGCACGCAAATGCCGAGTCCGGCCGAGATGCAGAAAATGGCCGACACGCAGGCTGCGCCGTTGGTCGAAAACCTCAAGGCCGATCCGAATAACGTTGGACTTCTCGAAAGCATCGGGAACGTCTATTACGACGCCCAGCAGTACCCGGCGGCCATAGATTACTACCAGCGCGCGCTGAAGGTTGAGCCAGCCAATGCAGGTGTTCGTACCGACATGGCGACCGCTATTTGGTATACAGGGAACGCCGATGCCGCCATCGCCGAGTTCCAGAAATCGCTTTCGTACGAACCGAACAAATCCAACACGCTGTTTAACTTGGGCATCGTCGAGTGGCAGGGCAAAATGGATATCGACAAAGCCGTCGCCACTTGGCAGAAGTTGCTGGACACGAATCCGAACTATGAAGGCAAAGACAAGGTTCTGGAACTGATGGCACAGGCGAAAAAGCATTCGGGCGTCAAACCGGGGACGCCGGCCAAGGCGCTGCAATAGCCTGCTACGGCGGTGTTGCCGCGCATGGGCAGCGTTGCTCGCGGGCCGCATACAGAAGTTCCATTCACGACAAAGGGAGCGTTGAGGTCAGAGGTAACCATGTCCACGGTAGCAGAAGGCCAGGGTGTTGCCGTGGTTGATGCCCCAGAGCGCGAGCGCGTACCGAAAACCATTGTTGGCAGCATCCGCAGTGCGCTCCAAAAACATCCTTGGTTGGAATGGCTGATTCCCTCGGCCCTTTGTGTCATCCTGCTCGCGCAAATGCTTTTCAGCGTGCAGCAGATGTCGCAGCACGCGGATGAGGCGACACATCTATACGCGGGTTACCGCGCGCTGAAATGCGGCGACTACACGTTTGGCCGCGAACATCCGCCGCTGGCGAAAATGCTGGCGGCAGCCCCTCTTCTGTGGACCAATGTACCTGTGGATTGCTCGCAGAGCGAACTGGCCGACGAGGAGGGACAGGCTACCCTTTGGCTCTATTCGCGGGACGACTGGTGGTCCTTGCTGATGAGGGCGCGAGTGGCGGCCAGCTTTGCGTCAGCGGCCTTGTGCCTGGGGGTGTGGATTACAGCGCGGCGCATGTTCGGACGGGCGGTGGCGGTGGTGTCCACGACGGCCCTGGTATTTGAGCCGAACATCTTGGCCCATGGCGCGCTCCTGTTGAATAACATTCTTTTGGCCGCCCTGTTCCTGTTCTCGGTGTTCGCCTTTTATCTCTGGACCCGCCAGCGCTCGGTGCCGTTGCTGGTGGGCACGGGATTTCTTACGGGGTTAGCTCTGCTAACGAAACATTCGGCGGTGCTGCTAATTCCCGTGCTGTTTCTGCTCGCGGGGGGCGAGGCGTGGCTGGAGAAGAACGATAAGAGGGAATTAACGGGCAGGGCGTTGCGGAACTTCGGTGCTGTGGTGGCGATCTTGGCGATTGCGGCGGCGACGATCTGGTGCGGCTTTGGGATGCGCTACTCGCAGGCGAGGGGGAGAGCTTCCGATCCCATCGTCGAGGAGCAGTTGGCTAAATCTGCAGATGTGCAAATTCTAAAGACCATGCGCGCGGCCCATCTTATGCCGCAGGCTTATCTCGATGGCCTTATCGATGTGCGCGGCCTTCTCACGATAGAGGCGAATAGTGTCGTAGATGTCTTGGGCCGGCCTTATTCAGAGACTCCGTGGTTTTTCTTTCCCTTGGCCGCAACTATCAAGTTCACGGCGCCATTCTTGGCCATGTTGGCGATAGGCGGAGCAGGGCTCATTCTTATTGGACGGGAGCGACTCCGGGAGTCCGTCTTTCTACTGTTACCGGCGCTGCTGTATCTGGCGGCGAGCATGCGCGTCCAGAGGAGCGCCACCGGTATCTGGCATGTGTTCCCAATAATCCCATTCCTGGTGATTGCGGCTGCGGCCGGCTGCGTCTACGTCGTGCGCCGGTATCGTTGGTCGGCTGGGGTTTTGGTTTGTCTGCTTGTGCTGCATGCAGTCTGTTCCTTGCGGGCATATCCAAATTATCTTTCCTATGGGAATGAGCTTTGGGGTGGGCCGCAGAATCTCTACAGGCACCTGCCATGGACCGATGTCAATCAGACATACTGGCAAGTGAGCCGATACATGGTGCAACATCCCAACACTCCGTGCTGGCTGGACAGCGACTGGCTTGTTCCATCGGAGAAGTACAAAGTGCCCTGCACACAAATGGGCAATCATTGGGAAACAGAGCTTCCGTTGCGGATGAAGGGAATCGTTTTCGTCAGCAGCTCGTGGCTCCAGATTGATGGGCGCCCAGGCCATCCGCTTGCCAGTTTCCACGAATCGCAGCCAAAGGCACTGTTGGGTGGCAGCGCAATGATGGTGTATGAGGGTGAGTTTGATACCAGTTTGGCGGCTGCCAGAGCTCTCGATAACGAGGCGCTGAGGCTATTGCAGAACGGCGATACGATGGCGGCGCTGTTCCCGGCCGCAGAGGCGATTCAGATCGCGCCATCTTCGGGCCGTGTCCACGACTGGTATTGCGTCGCGCTAATGTTAAGCGGTTATCCGCAACAAGCTCTATCGGAGTGCACTGTTGCTCGAAAGCTGGCCCTCGCGGACCCTCTTGATCAGCAGTTGGCGCAAGATATCTCGCGGCATCTGGGGGCAATATCGCGAGTATTTGGCGTGTCGTTGCCACCAGGGGTTCGGTAAACGGGCTCGTGGAACAAAGGAGTTCAGGCGTGAAGAACAAAATTGCAACCAGCCAAGGCCAATGACACTAAGACTCAACATGAGCGTTATCACAGGGAGAAGAGAAACAAAAGCCGGACTAACCGAAGTCACATATCCGGGGAATGTCTCAGGCATCTCACACTCTTCAAAAGGGAGGACGGTGATAGCCGGTGCGATGGTCTCCGCCCTAGTCACATTCTTCTTTCTCATGCTCTTCTGGAATCGCTTCCTCGGGCTGAGGTCTGGTGATGGTGGCTTCTCGGGTGGTCTGCTTTTTCTAAAGGGGATTCTGCCGTATCGAGACTACTACTGTGCGACCCCTCCCCTATTCCTGTTTCGCTGTGCGTCGGTGCTCGCTATCTTCGGAAAGCTGCCAATCGTGATCCGGGGCTTCGGTGTTTTTGAGCGTGTGGTTCTTTCGTTGCTTTTATATGGCTGGCTGGTTCGTTTCTTTAGGGTCAAGGATGCGGCATTGGCCGCTCTTGTCACCATGGTGGTTTCGACGGGTGACTATGCGGATCCCGTAAGTTCCTATAACCACTTCACGATTATGCTGGCAATCGCCAGTGGCTTAGCGGCGAGCTATGCCCTCGATCAAGGTCGAACAAAGCGCTTTCTGGTGGCAATCGGGTGTTTGGCCGGAATTTTTTCGCAGCTGTGCCTCGACGCGAAGCAGACAATTGGGCTAGGCGTGACCTTTGCAATTCCGGTTGTAGTGGGCCTCTGCCTGATGAGGCTGGAGGGACCTCGTAAAGCAGCGCAGTTTCTGGCCGGATTTGCCGCAGGCTGGCTGTTCGCGGCAGGCGTCTTGCTTGGCTGGATGGCGCACTTTGGCATTCTTCGCGCATTTCTGAGACAGGCTTTTATTGAGGGCCCGGCGGCCAAAGCGTCGCACCGAGGAGACTTCGTGGTGCATACATTTCTGGTACTGAAGGACCTCTGGTGGGCGGCATTGATTGCGTTGGCAGTACTGGCGATCTGCTGGGGGGCTTTGCGCCGGTCCGAAAACGGAGAAAGGAGAGACACGCACACAGCTTCGTTGAAGGGAGTTCTCCTCGCATTGCTGCTTGGGCTAGGTACCATCCTAGTCTCATCAAAGGTGCCTTTGCCGTGGAACAACGGCGTCCTCCAGCGATTCGCGCCACAGATGGCCGCAAAACCGCCAATTTATGTTGCGTTCATTGGAAGCGGTGTGTTGATGTTTTATTACTTATGGCGATTTCTGAACGGAACCTTGTCGAGACGGCAATCGCAGTTCGCCCTTTTTGCCTCCATCGCTTTCACTGTCGCCTTTATGACCTCCCTTTCCTTTCCTGCATTTGAAGCCATGACAATTCCTGGCCTGGCGCTGATCCTGGCAGTGGTATTGAATGATTTCGAGGGCTGGCGGCGATTCTCTGTTTACGCAGTGTGCGGAGTGTTGCTGTTCTGCGAGACCCAATTCAAGGAGATGCTGCCGTTCGGTTTTGCGGGTTGGCTAGAGCCTCCAGTGGCGTCCGCAACCATGACATCATCGCTGCCGGCGTTGCGGGGATTCTTGCTTCCAAAGAACACGATCGATTTCTTCGATTCGACCGTTCGGATAGTCAGAGAGAACTCCACACCAAAGGACACTATCTTCATTTATCCAGAACTTGGATTCTTCTATGGAGCGACGGAACGAATGCCCGCTACATTCTCTGCATCGCACAACATAGATGTTGTTTCGGATTCGTTCGCGAAGCAGGACGCTGAGAGGCTGCTTCGAACCAGACCCGCAGTGCTGATCTACGGGCCTCGACCGGATCAGTTGGCATGGGAAGAAGCATTTTGGCGCAACGGGAAGCCCAGCGGTCAACGCGATCTTATTGCTGCGGTCGAAACCTTGGCGCGGGAATACACACTCGTACGTACGTTCAGATTGTATCCGTTCGGGTACCCCGTCTATGTCTTCGTGCGGCCCTGAAATGCCCAACTTTGACAGTCTTAGAACAGATACGAAAAGTGGTAGTGGGCTGCTCATGCAAGTAGCACCACTACCCGAAAAGTTGAATGTTTGACACGGTGCCGATTCGCAGAGCGGTGCCCGTGCTAAAGTCTCGGGTTGGGCTAGATCGAAATTTCAGAGATGTTGCGGATGCGTGGTTACACCCTCACTGACATTTGCGGGGCACTGGAAGCCGCTGCTCTGTTTGCCTTGTTTTTTCTTCCGCCCGGATTCCTGTTGGGATATGCCTCCAATGTACTCGGTTTCTGGGGACGTTCTGCCGCGGAGCGTTTTCTATGGAGCATTGTTCTTTCGCTCTCCATCTCACCGATCCTCGCTGTGCTGTTGGTCCGTGTCTCTTCTCTGACCGTGGCCGCCGCGCTGTTCCTGCTGGCTGCTGCGGCATCGCTGCTGCTGGTCGGCCGGGAACTTCTTCAGGCATCTGGCAAGGGAGACGGCAAGAGCTGGATTCCCGATCGAACGACCTGGATCGCTCTCGGGATGATGGTGATTTGGGTGGTGCTGGCCTTATTCGCACTCGTCGACTGGCAAACCGGCGACCGGCTGTATGTTTCCTATCTCGCCTACGACCATAGCGTTCGTACCATCCTGGTGGATGCCGCAGCGCGCACGGGGGTTCCTCCCAAGAATCCATACTTCGGCTTTGGCGGCGCGCCCGTGCTTCGCTACTACTACTACTGGTACGTAGTGTGCGCTCTACCTGTGCACCTGGCAGGAATTGCTCCGCGCGCGAGCTTAAACGGCAGCGTTCTGTGGAGCGGTTTCGGGCTCGCCGCATTGATTCCGCTGTATCTTAAACACTTTTGTCAGGAGCGGCAAAACCTTCGTCTGAAGTCAATCGTCGGGATTGGCCTGTTGCTGGTAACCGGCTACGACCTGATTCCATTCGTTCTGCTAAGCCGATGGCTCCACGCCTTGTGGGGTGATATGGAGTGGTGGGACACAAACCAGGTCACCTCCTGGATAGGGTCGTTTCTGTGGGTGCCTCATCATGTTGTCAGCCTCATCGCCTGCCTCACGGGCTTCTTGCTGCTGAGCATGCTTCCCGACGATGCAGGAGTCCGCGAACGCATTTGGACCGCCTTGTTTGCGGGCGCGGCCTTCAGCAGCGCAGCCGGGCTTTCCGTCTATGTGACGTTTGTCTTCTGCACCTTTGCTGTGGTGTGGGCCCTGACGATTCTGGTAGTGAAAGGCCCGAACGAGTTTTTCACCTATCTGGGTGCGGGCGCATTCTCTGTTCTGCTGGCAATACCTTACCTCCATGACTTGCAGGGTCCGTCGACCGCCGGGTCCAGGTTTGTATTTTTCGCGTTTCGCGATTACCCGGTAGCGCAGCTGTGGCTGAGACACCAAGGCGTGAACAATGCCATGGTGCTCAAACTTTCTCAGTTACCGACTCTGATCATCGTGTATTTCTTCGAATTCGGAGTTTACTTTCTAGTGGGCTGGTACTGTCTGCGCCGGGAAATGACGAACCATTGGAACATCCCATTTCGGCAGCGTGCGGCCTGGGTGATGTTCGCCCTGTGTCTCTTGGTTGTTTCGGTCATGGCAAGCAATACGACTGGCAACAACGACTTGGGGTCCCGCGGAATCATGGTTGTGCAGTTCGTATTGCTGATTTGGGCTGCGCCGGTGATATCGGAACTCGTTCCGCCGCGGGGGCGGTCGCGGTTGGGGCTGGGGTGGACGATCGTGTTATCAGTCTCGCTGCTTCTTGGTGCGCTGGGAACGCTTCTACAGTTGGGCCTTCTAAGGGCCTATGCGCCCACTGTGGACGCTGGACTTTCAGCGCAAACTGAACCCTGGATTGGGCATGCGCCGGGATTCGGAAAGCGTACCCTTCTTTTGCGGAAGAGCCTCGAGCGATTGAAGGCGAATACGTCGCTCTCGGCAGTTGTGCAATACAACCCCGCTACGGCGGATGCCAACGTATTTCATCTTTACACCGATCGCCAAGTAGCTGCGGGCGATGACGGCTGCGGCGCCACCTTTGGCGGAGAACTGGAGAAATGCAAACAGGTGTATCCCTATATCGACGCAGCCTTCAATAAGCCCGCGACCTCGAATGGATGGAACATGGATCAGTTCTGCGATACGTTCCAGATCAACGTGCTGGTTGCGACCGACTCCGACCCCGTGTGGAAGGATGCACGAAGCTGGGTGTGGACACGGACTCCGCTTTTCAGCGATGACACCATGCGGGCATTTGCGTGCGGGAGCCATATACAACGGTACTGAAAGCTACCACTTGCATCCTCATTAGTCATTTGTTCCTCTGATTTCAATCAGTTACGGCTACAACTCGGAACGGTTCGCTGAGAGAAGGCGGTCTCGGGTCGGGGCTTTCTGCTCAGCAAGGGCGCGTTTTGCCCCCAGCACTTGCCGTTCAACTGAGTTTGATCCGCGCAAGTTATTGCCAATATTACGCTTACCACCTATGCTGGGTTGGCATAGCGATTGCCACTTCTTGACGGAGGTTTGGACCCATCTTGTCCTATGCAGATGGTGACGTCTGTCATTGTAATGGTGGCAGTTCGGTGTATGGGTCCCCAGATTCACTCGCGACTGACAAGCTGATTGATCAACTCTGATTGACAAACTATGGAACGAATGATCTTCAAGGCAGTGATTGTCGGCGCTGGACCGGCGGGTCTGACTGCCGCTTACGAATTGTCGAAGCAGCATGCCCCGGTTGTTGTGCTGGAGAGCGATCCCGAATATGTCGGCGGAATCTCGCGGACGGTTAACTATAAGGGCTTTCGATTTGATATTGGCGGGCATCGTTTCTTCTCCAAGTCGCGCGAGGTTGAAGAATTTTGGACCGAGGTTGATGGCAAAAACATGCTCGATCGTCCGCGGTCTTCGCGCATTTACTACCGTGGCCAGTTCTACACCTATCCTTTGAAACCGTTTGAGGCGCTGTCGAAGCTTGGCTTGATCGAGTCGGCGCTCTGCATGCTCTCGTTCTTTGCTGCGCGCCTCCATCCCACTCGCAACCCGAAAACGTTTGAACAGTGGGTCTCCAACCAGTTTGGCAAGCGCTTATTCCGCATCTTCTTCAAAACCTACACCGAGAAGGTGTGGGGGATGAGCTGCGACGAGATCTCCGCGGATTGGGCGGCGCAGCGGATCAAAGGGCTATCGCTCGGCTCGGCCATCAAGCATGCCCTTTTTAGCAAGAAGCCCAAGGATCGCAAGCAGGTGGTGAAGACGCTGATCGACACTTTCAGATATCCGCGGCTGGGGCCGGGAATGATGTGGGAGGCCTGCACAGAAAAAATCCGCACGCTGGGCGGCGCGGTGATGCTGGGACGCAAAGTGACGGGCTGCCGCTCGGACGCCGCCACCAATCTCTGGGTCGTGACCACGCGGAATGCCAATGGCGATTTGGAGGAATATCGCGCCGAACATTTAGTCTCTTCCATGCCCATCCGGGAGTTGGTGGCACAGATCGAACCGCAGCTTCCCGAAGGTACGCTGCGGGCTGCGCGCGCTTTGCGGTATCGCGACTTTCTGACGGTTGGACTGATCGTGCATGACCGCGGTCGTTTCACGGACAACTGGATTTACATTCACGATCCCAGTGTGCAGGTGGGCCGCGTGCAAAATTACAAGTCGTGGTCGCCGGAGATGGTTCCCGACGCTGGTTATTGCTCGTATGGGCTCGAATATTTTTGCTTTGAGGGTGATGGATTGTGGACGACGAAAGACCGCGACCTGATTGAATTGGCGAAGACGGAGATTCAAAAAGTAAGTCTCGCTGCCAGCGCGGATGTAGTCGATGGCTTCGTTATCCGGCAGCCCAAAGCGTATCCGGTTTATGACGGCGCTTATCAGCAGCATGTGGACACGATTCGGAAAGCCCTAGACGAAAACTGTCCCACGCTTCACTTGGTTGGTCGCAATGGCATGCACAAGTACAACAATCAGGACCATGCCATGATGACCGCCATGCTTACCGCAAAGAACATTTTGGCGGGCGAGCGGAAGTATGATGTCTGGGCGGTGAATCAGGACGCCGAATACCACGAGGCGGGCGCAGCAGGCGAGCAAGCAGCGAACGTCGAGACCCGTGTCCCGGTCAGGAACAGCCCGACCGAAGGGCTATCACACGTCTAGACCGGCAAGCCGGCGAGAAGCGGAATATCGTTGGCATCCGGAAAACAAGCTCAGAACTGCTCCGAATTGCATGCGAGATTTTACGGTAGTGGACACGCTGGGGACTCTCAAGGCATGCCTCGCTCTTCTCCCATTCATGTTTGCCCCAGGGTATGTCGCGGGATGGGCGCTCGACCTCTTCGGGTTCCGCCAGCGGCGTCCGATTCTGCGGCTCATTCTCGCAATCCCACTTAGCATCGCCATCTGTCCGATGCTTTCGTATCTGCTGGCTCGGTTCCTGGAGCCGGGCCTCTGGGCGTTCTATATCGGGGTGTTCGCCGCTTGCGTGCTGCTTCTGGTGAGGGAAGCTCGGCGAGCGCAGCTGTGGCCGCTTTCAAAATACACCTGGGTTGCTCTGTGCCTGATGGCGGTGTGGGGCCTTGTGGCCGTTGGGTCAATGGTCGATCTGCAAATCGGGGACAAGCTCTATCCGCCAATTGTCGCTTATGACCATTCCGTACGCACGGCCCTGACAGTTGCGATCGCCCGCCATGTCCCTCCAAACAATCCTTTCTTTGCCAATGCAGTGGCGCCTTTGCGCTATCACTACTTGTGGTTGCTGTTTTGCAGTCTGCCCATGAAGGTGTTCCATCTGTCGCCGCGATGCGTGGTGTATTCCAGCGTCGTTTGGTGCGGACTGGCCTTGATGTGCGTGATCGCGCTCGGCCTCAAGTTCCTGGTGCGAGTACAAACGGGCGTCGAGCGAAAAACTTTGCTTGCGGTTGGCCTGCTCTGTGTCACGGGCCTGGATATTTTGCCGACACTCTATCTCGCGGCCTCCTGGCGGCTGTGGCAGGCTGATATGGAGAAGTGGAACGAACCGCAGATCACGTCTTGGGCCGGTTCCTTGCTGTGGGTGCCACACAACGTTGCCGCGTTGATCGCATGTTTCGTTGCATTTCTGCTGTTGCGTCACCAATCCGACTCCAATCAGGGGTGGGCCCCTGCGCTGGTAATTGTGGCGGGGATAGCCTTTGCCAGCGCCGTAGGCATGTCCGTTTACGTTACGTTTACGTTTGTGGTCGCGGTCCTCCTTTGGCTGCTGGTGCTAGTCACGCGGAAGGGCTGGTTAGAACTAGCGATGTTCGCGACCGCGGGTTCGATGGCATTGCTCTGCGCGCTACCCTACCTTCTTAGCCTTCGCGGTCCTGCCGGCGGCTCGGCCTTTTTGGAATTCGCGCTGCGTCCATTTCCATTAGGGATTATTCTCGCCCGCCAGATCGGCGCCAGCCTCCGAAGTCAACCCGCATTGAACGTCGCCAACGCGATCTTCCTTCCTATCAACTATGCGCTTGAACTCGGGTTCTTTCTTGTCGTGGGCGTCGTGCGCCTGGGGCAGCTTATGCGCGGCAGCATTGTGGCCAGCGCCAACGAACTAGCTGCCTGGACTATGGTCCTGACTAGTTTTCTGGTGGGCACATTTCTACGTTCAAGCACTCTTAGCACTAACGACTTAGGATGGAGATGCTTTCTTCCAGCACAACTGATTCTTCTGTTGTGGGGAGCGACGATCGTTCATGATTGTTTGTTTCATCGTTCCAGCGTCGTGGCACCAACCGCGTCGAGTTCGTGGGCACGAGGGTGGCTCGCGACGCTGTTGATTCTAGGCATACTCGGAACTGGATACCAAGTGTTCATGCTGCGTATGTATCCGGTCCTCGTCGATCGCGGCGCGATGGCGGGAGAAAGCTGGGTGACTCCGAACCGGCAATTCGGCAAACGAACATATGCCTTGCGGTCGGCATACGAAACTCTCGATGCGCAACTGCCTGCTTCGGCAGTCCTGCAGAGCAATCCGGCTACGGAGGATCTCATCCTGCACATGCTATATTCCGCTCATGACTCCGCCGCCGGTGACGGAGAATGTGGTGCAGACTTTGGCGGTGACCCGGGTGTCTGTGCTCAGCGGGTACAGAAACTCGCCGGGTTATTCACGTTTCCCGATGGCAGCAGTTTAGACGCTACCTGCCGGGAGTATGGCATCGATGCAGTCGTAGTGGAAGATTCGGACCGCGTGTGGCGAGAGCCCTCCTCCTGGGTTTGGAGTCGGCACCCCGTAATTGCGAACGAATATGTAAGAGCGTTTCGTTGTGGAGTGGCTGCGGATAGCATGCAACGTTAGCGAAAACGGGCGTGCAGATGTCGCCAGTTTAAATTGCAACCGAGCGGCACGCTATCGAGCGGCCATGGCAACTGAAATGTGATGGAACTTATTGAATCCTGGGTGCGATACTCACCTGAGTTTGCGCTCATTCACAGGAAGCTATTCTTAAGTATGGGATTTTCTGCTAAGAAGGCGTATCCGCTTGTGCAGTCGATTTTTATTCTGCTGGTGCTGCTCAGCGCTTTGTGCGCCGGCTTACACACGGTTTCCGACTACGACATGGGGTGGCACCTAGCCACTGGTCGATATGTAGTTCAGCATCACCAGATTCCACGCACCGACGTTCTATCGTTTACTTCGGCGGGAAAACCATGGGCCTATCCGCCGTTTGCAGGGGTGCTGCTTTACCTGACGTACAGCGCATTTGGCTATGCCGGGCTGAGTTGGTTCTGTGCACTGGCATGCCTGGCGGTTGTGGCCTAC
>OBLW0100003104.1_pt1 | contig 13070 bp, 10 predicted proteins | sample 1520161 | NCBI WGS metagenome assembly OBLW01 (sample SAMEA3539309, study PRJEB22396) | soil metagenome | biome: tundra; feature: field; material: soil | place: USA | collected 2010-05 | depth 0.15 m
TTCCGATCTCGTGATAGTTAGCCAGCATCGTGTCCGGGTCATCGGCTGCGGGGCCGATCACGGCAATGCGCCGAGTGTTGCCGCTCAAGGGCAGAATCTTCGTTTTGTTCTTGAGCGGGGCATTCTTTGGCACGGTGTTCTTGAGTAAAACAATCGATTCCCGTGCGGCCTGCAGCGCCAGCCGGCGGTGCGCGGGCGAATCATTCTCGGAATATGGGATCTTGGCATAGGGAACGCGATCGGGTGGATCGAACATTCCGAGGCGTATGCGGACCACAAACAACCTCTCTAAGGCTCGATCAATTTCGCTTTCTGAAATCAGGCCGCGCTGCACCGCCTCAACGAGAGACGCATATTCATCTCCGCACGTGAGGTCCGTGCCTGCCCTTACCGCTGCAGCTGCGGCCTCTGCAAGCGTGGACTTGTACTTGTGACCCTCGACGATGTCGGTGACGGCGCCGCAATCGCTCGCTACATATCCATGAAATCCCCAGGAACCTCTCAGATGCTGTTGCAGAAGGAAAGAACTGGCGCAGGCCGGCACCCCATCGACCCGGTTGTACGAACACATGACGGACGCGGCTTGGCCTTCGACAACACTTGCGCGAAAGGCGGGCAGATAGGTTTCCTCGAGGTCAATCGCGGAGGGACGGGCATCGAATGTGTGCCGTGCTGGGTCGGGGCCGCTGTGAACCGCGAAATGCTTAGCCGTGGCCACGGTCTTCAGATAGTGCGGGTCGGTGCCCTGCATTCCCTGTATGAAAGCCACGGCCATGCGGGAGGTAAGAAACGGATCTTCGCCGTAGGTCTCTTGGCCGCGCCCCCAGCGCGGGTCGCGAAAGATATTAATGTTGGGCGACCAGAAAGTGAGCCCATAGTATCGACGATAATTGCCGTTGTGTTGCGCCTCGTTGTACTTCGCGCGGGCTTCAGTGGAGATAACATCAGACACTCTATGTACGACGTCGGTGTCAAATGTGGCCGCCAGTCCTATAGCCTGTGGAAAGACGGTGGCGCGCCCAGCCCGGGCTACACCATGCAGGGCCTCATTCCACCAGTCATAGGGGGGAATGCCCAGCCGCGCAATTGCGGGCGCGGTGTTCTGCATCTGCAACACTTTCTCCTCCAGAGTCAGCCTGCCTACGAGATCGGCCGCTCGGTCTTCCGGAGTCCGAAGCGGATCGCGGAAAACCAAATCACGCCCGGTATTTTGCGCCGATGACAGCGCCAGAGCGAAAAAGACGGCAAGAGACAGCCCGGCATTCTTCAATCGGACAAGCATCGAGACGAACCCCATGGTCAATGCGAGGCGGCCAACGTGAGAACGATGACTCGGTCCACTTCATCGCTCTTGGGTAGGGGGACTTTCAGAACGACGCCATCGGATTTCTGGGTAAACTCCACAGGTGAGGCGTCGAGCATTGAGTGAGCTTCAACTACTTTGTTTGCGATCGGCGGAATCGCGAATAGTGGGGCGTGCCAGCTAAGAATGTGCACGTATATCTTGTTGTCCTTTTGGGTGGTTACTCCCCATTCGCCGGGGGCGATGGGGCCTCCACGAGTGCCATAGATCGAGTCCCCGTAATTGGAGAGCCATTCGCCCACCGCTTGGAGCCGCGTAACGAATTCCGGCTGGATCTCTCCGTTGGGCATGGGGCCAATGTTCAGCAACAGATTTGAGTTATTGCCTGCGGCTTGAACAAGCCTCCGCTCCAGTTCAGCGGGACTCTTGTACTTACTGTCTGCAATATTGAATCCCCAGGAACCGTTGAGTGTGTCGCAGCTTTCGAGCGGCAGTTGATTGCTGACTGAGGTTGTGTTAAAGCCGGCCGTATTCTGACCGGGAAGATCGCGTTCGAAGGTCTGAACATCTTCGCCAGGCTTCGGGCTCTGATGATGGTTTGGAATAATGAGCGCGGCCGGCTGCAGCTCATGAATGAGTGCGTATGTCCTGGCGAGGTGCCAGTCGGCATCCGGCTTATCCCACATTCCATCGAACCAAATGCCACCAATCGGTCCGTAATTTGTAAGCAGTTCACGCAACTGTCCATCCATGTAGTCGTCGAGGTATAGGTTCCAATCGCCACGGTTCGGGCGGCCATTGTCCCAGGACGTGGCCCCTCGCGGATAGTAGTTGGGGTTGTGCCAATCCAGTTGCGAGTAGTAAAAGAAAAGCTTGATTCCCTGGCGGTGACATTCCTCGGCGAGAATTTTCAAGGGATCTTTTTTATACGGCGTCCGCTGCACGATATTCCAATCAGAGACTTTCGAATTGAACATCGCAAAACCGTCGTGATGGCGGGAGGTGATAGTTATGTACTTCATGCCCGCTGCCTTTGCCAGCGCGACCCATGTCTTGGCATCAAAGTTTTCTGGATCGAAAAACAGAGGCAAGCGATTGTATTCATCGACGGTCAGTGCACGGTCATGGAACACCCATTCCCCCGAACCAAGAACACTGTACACACCCCAGTGAATGAACATCCCGAACTTTGCGTTCTGGAATTCCTGGCGCGCCTTCAGGTTTTCCGGGGAGGGCTGGTAATTTGCCTGGGCGAGAGAGTTACGGCCCGCGAAAGTAACAACGATTAGAAAAGCAACAGCCAGAGCACATCTTTTGGCGGCGAAGCGCCATGTGTCTTCTTGAGCGGAAAGCTGCGACGGTTGCGGCATCAGGTTGTTCACGAATCCGGAGGCCGAACCGGGCGACGATGTTGCCTGACTCGCCGCGGGGGACAGTGCTGCGATGATTGCGCGGATCATTGCGAGACCGAATCGAAGTATCATGATGCCTCTTTTATAGCCGACGCAGAGACGATGCTCAATGCGGCGTCTGCTTCATGTCGTCAACGCCCTGACCGCTGAAGTTTAAAGGATATGCATCCAGTACGGTTGTGGCTTCCGAATTTTCTTTCGCATCCAGAAACGCGATCTGCAAGTGCAGTGGCAGGGATGCGCCTGCCACCCAGGTGCCCCGGACAAGCACTGCTTGCTGGAGATCGGGTATCGCCTGCTCCCCACTTGCGAGCGCGTTGCCGTCACGATCACGAAGTTCCCAAGTATCCCGCAGTCGAAGTGCGAACCCGGGTATGGTCTGCGCCGTAGGACGATTATCAAGTTCGACAGCCAGAAAGTTGTCGCCTGGACGCAGGGTAGAAGAAATATCAAACCAGTAGGGAGTGTGTCCTCCCTCATGTGTTCCTAAAAGCTTGCCGTTAAGCCAGACATGGCTTTGGTAGAAAGTAGCTGCGAAATGTAGTTCAACGTGCTGGCCACGAATTGCCGGGCTCAATTCCAATGAGCGGAAGTACCACGCGACGCCCTCATAGTCGTCGTATTTGCCAAGATTCCAGGTGTGCGCACGCGCACGACTTCGGTTCCGGGCGGCAGGGTTGTGTCCCAGCCTTGCGCTTCGCCTTCTTCATTGCGATCAATTCGAAAACGCCAACTACCGTTGAGGTCGACTCTCGTGGACGCAACCAAGGCAATCGCTAGCCTCGTGACGAACACCACATGCAGCAAGACGCGAACAATCGTGAAGAAACGGCGACCTCCTCGTCGTGACATCGAAACTCCTTCGGCGGAAGGCTAGACTCGAACGACTCTGATTCCTTTCTGGGTGAACACCGCAGCGGTTTCATCGGAAGCACCTGCATCCGTGACGAGTACATCCACGTTCTCAATCGGGCAGATCAAAGAGGGCGTGACGATTCCCAGTTTGCTGGAATCAGCTACGACAATGACCTGCTTCGCTTGCTTGACCATCGCGCGAAAGGTGAGTGCTTCGTCCGATTCGTTGGTGGTGGTTCCTCGGTTGGCGTCGATACCGGACACGCTGAGAAAAAGTTTATCGAGAAAGCGGTCACCGAGGAAATTGATAGTCGCAGCCCCGATCAGCGAAAACGACCATGGCCAGTGAACGTAACCGCCCGTCAGATGTATCTGAAGACCGGGCATGTTGCAGAGCTCCATGCCGATGTTAACGGCATTGGTGACGATGGTGATATTGCTGCGATGACGCAAGCTCCGCGCCACCCAAGTGGTGGTAGTGCCTGCGGTCAGGCCGATGGTTTCCTTTTCTTCGATCAGTTCGGCGGCGGCCAGGCCAATGTGCCGCTTCTCCTTCACGAATCGATGCTCGCGGGTTTGGAACGCCGTATCATAGCGAAACGGCTCGTAGAGCAATTCCTGTACAAGGGTCGCGCCGCCATGGGTGCGACGGATCAATCCCCTTGCTTCCAGCCGGGTCAGGTCCCGCCGAATGCTCGGAGCCGACGCTCCTAGAGTCCCGATTAGCTCCTCAACGGTCACGGAGCCTTTTTGCAGCAGGAGCTTCAGAATGCGATCACTGCGGTGTTGTTGACGAACAGACATGGTGTATGTGCTTGTTTGCCCAGTCGCAAATGCTCACACAGTATCGCTGACTGGTAGCCACAGATCAATATAGAGTGATCGTTTTGGACGACTTCGATCATTTCGTTCTTGACAAAGGCTGTGCCTCAGCGCTTAGATTCTTCCGGTCAGGTTTTTTCAGTGCGCCCTCCCCCGAGGCGAACTTGGCCAGAACGACTGAAGTGAGGGTCTCATGAGAACAAAACTGGTGAAATACTTTGCCGGATGCTCGCTGGCTGTCCTCTTGTGTTTGTCGTCGGCGTTGGGGCAAACCGTTACCAGCTCCATTACGGGCCAAGTAACCGACCCGAGCAGCGCCGTTATCCCAGGCGCAAAGGCTATTGCCGAGAACGCCGCGACCTCCGTAAAAACCTCCACGCAGACGAATGCATCGGGAGTCTACACCATTCGCTTTCTCCCCATCGGCACCTATACCGTGACCATCGAGGCGAAAGGGTTCGCTACGCAGAAAATTTCGCCATTTACGCTTGAGATCGACCAGACGGCAAAGATCGATGCCAGCCTGACAATTGGCTCCTCTACCACAGTGTCAGTGCAGGCGGATTTTCATCCCATTCTTGACACCAGTGACGCGACTCTGGGAAACACGCTCTCCACTAACGAGATCGCGAACATCCCGTTGAATGGCCGCAACTTCTCGTCGCTGACGCTTTTCCAACCCGGCGCCATCGACACCGATCCAACCGGCATGACCGGAAACAACGCCATTGAGCGGAATACCTACAACAGCGGCGTGGCGTCGATCAATGGCAACCGCGAACAGGAGAACAACTACACCATCGAAGGCGCCGAAAACAACGAGCCACAGAATAACCTCATCGGATACAATCCCGCGCCCGACGCCATCGCCGAAGTGCGGGTAGTCTCGGCCAACGCTAACGCCACCTATGGAAACGCCAACGGCGGCGCGGTCGTTACCATATTGAAGTCTGGGACCAACCATTACCATGGCTCACTCTATGACCTTCTGGAGAACCAGAATCTCGATGCCAACGCTTGGGCCAACGGACTCACAAATAGCCCCATAACCCGTTACACCCAGAACATTTTTGGCGCAACCTTTGGCGGGCCTATCGTGCGGAACAAGCTCTTCTTCTTTGCAGACTACGAAGGTATTCGCCGGCACACGGCGCAACCCCTGCAGAAAACCAGCGTTTTGACCCCACAGATGCTCAAGGGAGACTTCTCCGCCCTTACGGCCCAAAACATCCAGCTCTATGACACACAGAACAATTTTGCTCCATTTCTGAATAACCAAGTGCCGGTGGTGAGTCCGGTAGCCCAGTTCCTCGCGGCAAATCCCAATCTTTACCCGGCACCCAATCGAACACCCGACGACGGGTTGATTGAGAACAACTACGTGGGTCCGCAAAACAGCTTCGTGACGAATAATCAGGAAGATTTCAAGGTCGACTGGACGCCGGGCAACGTGAATAAACTCAATGGCTTCTACTCCCAAGGCACAGGTAGCGACTTTACCTCAGCCATAATCCCGATATCCTTCCCCGCGCACAATACATACCCGACGAAGCTTGCGGGCGCGAGCTGGGTCCACACCTTCTCGCCCGCCATCGTCAACGAAGCTCGCTTCGGATTTACGCGCGTGCGTTGGAACAACGGCGTGCCCAGCGACCCAACCGGCCATTTCGGCCTGACGGGCGACTCCAAAGTCGGCATACCGTTTGGCGCGCAGCAATACGTGGGGTTCACCGGACAGAACATCAGCAATAACGCCAGCTATATCGGGACCAATGCCAACCCGCAAGTTTTCACCGACAACACTTTCAACTACTACGACAACCTGACCTGGCAGCGCGGACGGCACCTTTTCACCATGGGCGGCCAGGCGACCCGCTACCAACAAAACTATCTCAACTCCGGCAACGTGGGATTCCTGGGGCAGTTTGGCTACACTGGCGCCTACACTGAAAACCTAAACGCGTCCGATGGGCCCGGCTACGGTCCGGCGGACTTTGTTTTAGGTCGCATCTTCAATACCCAACTCGCGTCCCCTCTCGGCAATGTCGGCAATCGCCAGTGGCGTGTGGCGGGCTACTTTCAGGACGACTTTAAAGTGTCCTCCAGGCTCACGGTCAACCTCGGGCTGCGCTATGAGTTCGATCAGCCATGGTATGAGCAGAACAACAAGACAGCCAACGTTCTGCCGGACGGCACCGTGGAATACGCGGGCCATGTGCCCGCCTTGGCGGTTCCGGGATCGGTAGTTTGCCACACCCGCGCCTGCTATAACGCCAACTATAAGCAGATCATGCCACGCTTGGGTTTTGCCTACCAGCTGAATCCGAAGACCGTGATTCGCGGCGGCTACGGCACAACCAGCTTCTTTGAAGGCTATTCTTTCAATCAGCGCCTAACTTCCAGTCCTCCTTTTTCCCTATCGATCAACACGAATGCCTCCGGCCCAACGACGACTTCGGGCGGCACGCCGTTTACGGTTGCGGACGCCTTCAGTCAGCCTCTCGGCATTCAAAACTCCACTTACTCGGTTTGGCCGCAGAATAACCAGCCAGCCTACATTCAGCAGTACAACCTTACCGTCGAGCGTGCGATTACCAATGAGCTGTCGCTAAGTGCGGGGTATCACGGACAGAATGGCGATCATCTCGCGGACTATCGCGATGGCAATCAGCTGACTCTGGCGCAGGCGCCCGGGGTCGCCTCAATCGGATGCGGCGGTCCGTTCCCGGCCCCACTGCAATCGCCCTATTACTCACTCGTAGGGGAGTGCAACGCGGTTTTGATCACCGAGTCCGAAGCTCGAATGAATTACAACTCCGGCCAGGTAACTTTGCGCCAGCGAACACATCACGGTTTGGAATACACACTGAATTACACCTTGGCAAAATCCCTAACGAACTCCTCGGGAAATTATGAGGTGGGCGCGCTGCCCAACGCCAGCTGGAACGGAAACAGCTTCCAGAACGGTTACGACGAGAAGGCCGACTGGGGGCCTTCTGCGATCGATGTTCGCCAGAGTGTGAGCTTCCTGGGCGTCTACGACCTTCCCTTTGGTCACGGCCGGACCTATGGCGGCAATGCAAGAGGTCCAGTCGACGCCGTGCTTGGAGGCTGGAGACTATCGACCTCTGCCATCCTCTATTCCGGCTTTCCGGTGACGATCTTCGGGCAGAATAACAACGGCGCACAGAACGCCTACGGGTTTAATCGCGCAAATCAATACCGCAAGTTGGTCATTCGAAATCGATCTCTGAGCAATTGGTTTGGGACCGATCCGTCGGTAGCGCCCTGTCTTCAGGCTGGAGTCGATGACGGAGCTTGTACCTACGGCAACGAAGGTTCGTTTGAATTCGGAAGCGCCCACAACAGCAGCGAGCGTGCTCCCGGCTATCGGCAGGTCGATATGTCCTTGTTCAAGGACTTCCACGTCTGGGGAGAGAATCACGTCCTCGGTTTCCGCGCTGATTTTTTCAACCTCTTTAACATCGCGAGCTATGGATACCCCGACAACAACATAAACGACAGCAGCTTCGGCCTGATCAACAGCGTGCGCTCTCCTCCGCGGCAGATACAACTCAGCTTGCACTACAGTTTCTAACAGCGAACTCGGGGCCGCCCACAACAGAAAAAACGGAAACGGCGGCCTTGCCAGTTCTTCGCACTCTCAATCCATGCCCAAGCAATTCGTTCTGGAAATCTGCGTGGAATCGGTGGACCACGCCATCGCGGCGGCACGCGGTGGCGCGGACCGCCTTGAACTGTGCAGCGACCTGTCCTCCGGCGGAATCACTCCTAGCGCGGGTCTCATGCAAACCGCTCGCCGTCACGTAAGCGTCCCCATCCACATCCTGATTCGCCCTCGGGCCGGCGATTTTTGTTATTCCGATCATGAACTTGAGACCATGCGCGATGATATCCACGCGGCCAAGCAAGTCGGCTCGGACGGCCTCGTCTTGGGAATACTCCATGAAAACAATAGTGTCGATGTTGAGCGTACGAAAATGCTGGTGGAATTTGCCCACCCTCTGCCGGTAACCTTTCATCGGGCTTTCGATCTTGCAGAGAATGCGACGGCTGCACTTGAGGACGTCATCCAGACCGGTGCTTCCCGCATCTTGACTTCAGGAGGCGAACAACGGGCCACGGACGCACTTTTGATCTTAACGCACCTGATGCAAGCGGCAAAGAATCGCATTCTGATCATGCCCTGTGGCGGCATCAATTCCGCAAACATTGAGCGAGTCGTTCGCACCACGTTAGCTCGCGAGATTCACACGTCAGTCGGAACATCTCGACCGCAGTCAGGTAGCAATGGCAGGGATTTCTCTCGCCGCATGGGCGCAGTTCGTTCTAGTCTCGACTCTCCTTTGTTTGAAAAGAAAGTTGTGAAACTTGTGAATCGGCTTACCAACGTTTCCCAGAATGAATTCGCGCGCTAGACTCCACAGAAACCGATGGCAAGGTGGAGGCGCGCCGCAGCCCCGGAACGAACCCCACTACTGCGGGCGGAAGAAGAGTGGTCCAGTCCAAGCTCGCTTGTATCGATGAAAATATGCGCAAAACGTTTCACAAGACTTCGACGCTACCAGCAATGATCTTCATCTGTGCGACACTTTCGTTGGGGCAGAACTTCACGGATGTGAAACCTAGCCCGCAACAGGTCGCTTGGCAGGATCTGGAAATGGGCGCACTGATTCATTTTGGCCCAAACACATTCATGGATCGGGAGTGGGGTGACGGTACCGCGGACCCGGCGGTTTTCAATCCGTCTAACGTGGATCCCGAACAGTGGATGAGAGCCGCCAAGTCCGCTGGCATTAGGTATGTAGTCCTGGTTGCTAAACATCATGACGGCTTCTGCCTGTGGCCAACCGCGAAGACCCAGTACAGCATCAAGTCCAGCCCTTGGAAGGGAGGCCAAGGAGATCTGGTCCGCGACGTTGCAGTGGCTGCTCGCAAGAATGGATTGAAGTTTGGAGTCTATCTCTCTCCCTGGGATCGCCACGAGCCCACATATAAGGACAGCGCTGCCTATGATGGTTACTACCTAGCTTTGTTGAACGAATTATCCACCCGCTACGGTGAGCTGGTCGAGTTTTGGCTGGATGGCGCCGGCAGCGCAGGTCACGTGTATGACTTCGATCGCTATGTCGATAACCTGCGGGTGTATCAACCTAATACCATGATCTTTGCGGACGCCGCTTTGCTTAAGTATGGGGACATACGCTGGGTTGGAAACGAAGATGGCAATGCGTCGGAAGACAATTGGAACGTACTAGATCTGCGCGGCTACCTCCGCTATCGTCCGGCGGAGTCAGACACTCCGCTGCGCAAGATGCACTGGTTCTGGCATCCGAATGATGAGTCAAGTGTAAAATCCGTCAGCGAACTTATGGATACGTACAATCGAACGGTGGGTCGCGGAGCACAGCTGATGATTGGCCTTGCGCCGGATAGCCGCGGCCTGCTCCCCGACTCGGACGTGAAGCGCCTCGCGGAGTTCGGCGAGACTCTTAGCTCGATCTACGCGCTGCAGAACAATCTTGCTGCCCGTGCCACCAATGCTTCGGCCTATCATGCGGCTCTCGATTCCGATCCCGACACCGTGTGGTCACCGTCGGAGGGATCTCATGCGGCGACGATCGACTTGACGTTCTCCCATCCCATTAGTTTCGATCGTGCTTTGACCATGGAATGGCTCGTGGATGGACAGAAGGTGCAGACCTATGCAATCCAAGTCATAGATGGTGGCAAATGGAAGACACTCCATTCGGGAACGACGATTGGTCACAAGAAGATTGATCTCTTCCCTCGCATAAGTACACAACACGTGCGCCTCAACATTATCTCTGCTTCCGCCACACCACGTATTCGGGAGTTCCAGTTGTTCGACGGAGCGCGGACAACTTTACCCGGCCGTAATGGAAATCCAAAGGGCGCCCCTGCGTTCTAGCGGCTCATACTTCACTTGGTCGAGAACCCTGCCGTCAACCATTATTGTCGCTTGCGCCACATCCTCCGCCCTGCCGCTGCTAGTGAGCTTGGTCATGCGCAGGTTCTCGAAATCTGGCGGACGCGTGATGTGAGATCTCCATCGGTGGATGCCGTAGCCGATGGCTCCTGCGGCGATCAGGATCAGAGCTACAGCTACGCGATTCCATTTCTGGGTAACAGCTCGTACTGGGGACGGCGCGACAGGTATGTCTGGCGATCTTGATCCCGATGGAAGCCTCTCTGCACCGCCCGGCGGCCACTCGTAAACCCGAGTGGCAGACGCTGAACGCTGAACGGCGATTTCTGTCCTGCCCGAGTCGTCACTGGTGACTGGGGCAATGAAGCGGTAACCACGGCTGCCAACCGTTTCGACAAAGCAGCGAGTAACAAATGATCTAGCCAACTGGGGCCTGCGGATCGACGCCACGCATGACGCTCAAACTGTTTCTGGCATCCAGTGGTCTGTAGTCGCTAACCTTTGGTCAGCCCCGGTGACAAATTTATCGAGAACGCGACAGATCACGAATGGGGAATTGCCGATGATTGCGGCGGTTGCGAGACCGGATGGCAAAATCCTGGCAGTGAGCGGAAACAATGACCTTTGGATCGTGAATAGTGACGGAACGGGATTGGCTCCGTTTTCAACTCTGCGTGACGTGGCGCCCCCTGTAATGTGCGGGGACTTCGTAGTCGCGGCTTCATACTCCTCGGGTGCAGGTTCCGACCCGCAAGCGGGCCCGGGTGTGGTCAAGGCAACGAAGTTGGCCAGCGGACGGATGATCGTCCAGCGCTCTTATCAATCGGGTCCGGCAGACATCATGCGCGTCGATAGGGACGGGCTGAATCCGACCAAGCTCGCCCAGGGCTTTTTGTACTCTCCCGCTTGCTCGCCCGATGGCAAGTTTGTTTTCTACGTTCTTATGGGAGCGCCACAGAAAATATTGCGAGTTCCGTTACAGGGGGGCGATTCAGAAATCGTCGGAGACGTACCCGGACAAACCATCCGAGGTACGATGCGAGTTTCGCCCGACGGGCGATTCCTGGCCTTTCCTTACGATCAAGAGCATCCTAAGCCGTTGAGCAAGCTGGCTGTGATTTCCGCCCAAACAGGTGAGAGCGTGAAGACGTTCGATGCTCCCGGTGGTATATACCGAGAAAGCCGCCTTCGCTGGTCTCCGGATGGCAAAGCTTTGCAATATCTCTTGACCAAGGGTGATGTGACCAACGTCTGGACTCAGCCCCTCTCAGGAGGACCACCCCGCCAGGTGACGAAATCCACCGTGGGTCGAATCTTCGACTTCAACTGGACCTATGATGGAAAACAGCTGCTGCTATCCCGTGGCGAGGTCACCAGTGATGTCGTCTTGCTGAGCAATCTCCGCTGAGTTTCGGGAGAAAACCATATGATGAAGCATCCGGATTAGGCTAGTTGCGGACCTGCAAAGTTCTGCAAGCAATTGCGCCACTGCCGGAGAAACTTCACGCTCGCCCTGGACGATTACCGCCCATTCCAGGTTCTCTCGAAGCTCTTTTGACTTAATCTCCCACTGGTCGAAGGACAACGATTTTGCCTCGCCAATTTGGATGATTGACCAGTGTCGCACCAACGCCAATGCAGTGGCTTCGTCAGGTGAGGGCCAGACAGAATGAAGGGGTTATTTCCATGCACCAGAATTCCGACCATTTAATTTCAAGCCTCCAGCCGCGGACCGGGAACCGCGTTAGCCAATTACCAAAGGGTAGACGACTTGTCTTAGCTTAGAGGCCAAGCTCAGATGTCGGTTCACTCCTCATCAAAAAACGCTCCGATGGCTTTGCTCGCAGGCCGACCGCAATCACCAGCAAAACTTCCGCCAAGCCGACTTGCACTAAGACTTATCGTTACTAATTCAAAATTACAGAGAGGGTTCGAGCAATCAGAAACAGGATCAGACACCCGTCCAGTACGCCGCTAATCCTTCACTTGGGTAGCCGAAGCCGCGCTCGCAGGCCGCCCATAGGGGAGTCTTCCAACGAGAAAGTCCCTTCGTAGAGTTCCACGAGATCACGGACGATTGCGAGTCCAAGCCCCGAGCCGGGCGCCGCTTCGTCAGCGCGTACGCCGCGCTGGAGCACTAGGTCGCGCATTGAGGCGGCCAGACCTGACCCATCGTCATCCACGGTCATAACAACCGCGCCATCTTCCTGCGTGGACTGTATTTTGACCCTGGACTTTGCCCACTTACATGCATTGTCAAGAAGATTGCCTAACATTTCTTCTAAATCCTCCTGCTGGCCGCGAATGACGTCCCCGGGCGGAACATCCACTTGAATTGCAAGCCCGCGAGCGGCGTAGATTCGAAGCAAGGTACGCGTGAGGCCTTCCACAGAAGGCAGGACAGGACAGCGAGCGCCCGGCATGTTGCCGGAACCTGCGGCACGGGCATGCGCCAGATGAAACTCAATCTGCCTGCGCATTTTTTCCACCTGCTGGCCGATCGTAGCCGCCATTTCGTGCTGTCCGGCAGCATCAGCCCGGTCGGCTTCCTGGGCCAGTACAGCCAGCGGAGTTTTCAATCCATGCGCGAGGTCACCCGCTTTTGCCAACGCCCGCCGGACCGTCCGCTCACGGTGTTCCAATAAGGAATTGAGATCGTTCACCAACGGTTGCACTTCGATCGGATAAGCTCCTTCAACCCTGCGGC
>OBLW0100003105.1_pt1 | contig 13069 bp, 9 predicted proteins | sample 1520161 | NCBI WGS metagenome assembly OBLW01 (sample SAMEA3539309, study PRJEB22396) | soil metagenome | biome: tundra; feature: field; material: soil | place: USA | collected 2010-05 | depth 0.15 m
GCTTCGGATTGCGGTCGTCGACGACGATGAGGCGATTCGCGAACTGATTCGCGCCTCCCTCGAGCGCGTGGGCGCGACCGTCGACCTCTTCCCCGGTCTTTGACCACGGAACCGACGTTTAGTCGCCTGCATCGAGCCGGCGTCAGACGGTACCGGCGTGCCCCCTGTACCAGTCGATCGTCCGGCGGAGGCCATCGGTCAGCGAGACACGCGAATGCCAGCCGAAGAGCTGTTCCGCCCGCGTCACGTCCAGCTTCCGCCGCGGCTGGCCGTTCGGCCGCGAGGAATCCCATCGGACGGCGCCGCCGAATCCGGTTTCCCGGGCGACGAGCGCCGCGAGATCCCGGATGGAGATCTCGTCCCCCGAGCCGAGGTTGACCGGATCGGCGCCGTCATACCGCTCCGCGGCCGCGAGAATTCCTTCGGCGGCGTCCTCTACGTAAAGGAATTCGCGCGTCGGCGAGCCGTCGCCCCACAGGACGACCTCGCGCGCGCCGCTCTCGTGCGCCTCGAGGAACTTGCGGATCATCGCGGGGATCACGTGCGAGCTCTCGAGGTCGAAATGGTCCCCGGGGCCGTACAGGTTCACCGGAAGAAGGTAGATCCCCGGAAAACCGTACTCCTCGCGGTACGCCTGAAGCTGGACGAGGAGCATCTTCTTCGCGAGGCCATACGGCGCGTTCGTCTCCTCCGGATAGCCGTTCCACAGATCCTCTTCCTTAAACGGCACGGGCGTGAGTCGGGGGTACGCGCAGATCGTCCCGAGGCAGACGAGTTTCCCGATCCCCGCGCGCCGCGCTTCCTCGATGAGCTGGACGCCCATGATCGCGTTCTCGAAAAAGAAGAGGCCCGGGTGCTCGAGGTTCGCGCCGATGCCGCCGACGACCGCGGCCAAATGGACGATGAGGTCCGGCTTCTCGTGCGCGAGATACGCGCGCACGGCGTCGCGCTCGCGCAAATCGAGCCGGGCGGAGCTCGGCGCAAGGAGGGCGCCCGCACCGCGTGCTTCGAGCGCGTGAACGAGCGAACGCCCGAGAAAGCCGCCCGCTCCAGTGACGAGAACGCGCCGACTTTCCCAGAATTCCACGCGGAAAGTGTAACCGCACGTGATCTTCGTTTCAGCGCTCGCGCTCCTCCCACCGGCATTGGATCGGCTTCTTGTCCGTCCGGAGCCCGAGGAACGAAGGCTGCCGCAGCTTCTCGTCGCCCGTCCACTCGGAGTAAGCCACCTGCGCGACGAGCTTCGGCGCGACCCACGTCGCGTCCTTCACCTCGCGTGGGACGGGCGCGAACGGGCAGGCGTCCCGCTGGAGCGGGTGGAGCTTCTCGAGGAGCCCGAGAAGGACCTCGTCAGAGAAGCCCGTCCCGACGGAGCCGCAGTAGCGGAGCACCTTCCCATCGAACAGCCCGACGAGGAGCGCCCCGAAGTGCAGGCGCGAGCCCTTCGGGAGCGTGAAGCCGCCGATCACGAGCTCGGCCTCGCGACGCGCCTTCACCTTCAGCCAGCGCAGCGAACGCCGGCCGGCCTCGTAGCGCGCCGCGAGGTCCTTGCCGACGACGCCCTCCCAGCCCTTCTTCACGGCCTTCGCGAAAGCGGCGATTCCGTCGCTCCCGAGGCGCGCCGCGAGCGCGAGCGGCGGGCGCGGCTTCTTCCCGAGGAGCGCCTCGAGCACGGCCCGGCGCTCGGAGAGCGGGCGCGAGAAGAGGGAGCCTCCGTCCGCCTCGAGGCAGTCGAAGAGCACGAGCAGAGGCCGCTTCGCGCCGGGCTCGTTCCGCTCCTGCAGGAGCCGGAAGCTCGAGACGCCGCGCGTGTCGAGGACGACCATCTCGCCGTCCACGACGAGGTCCCCGCCCGGGAGCGCCGCGACGGCCCGCGCGATCTCCGGCTGCTCGCCCGCGAGGTCGAGACCCCCGCGCGTGAGGAGCGACACCCGGCCGCGGCGGCGCGCGGCGACGACGCGCCAGCCGTCGTACTTCGGCTCGAAGACCCAGCCGGGCCGCGTGAACGGCACGTCCACGCGCGTCGCGAGCATCGGGGCGGGCGTGGTCACGGACGCAAAATTCTATCTTCTAGCGGGCGACGCCGCCTCGAGGGTCACGCGAAGCGGCTCTTGACGTTGTACCCTACGCACCAGACCGCCCTCCCGGCGCGAACGCATGAACCTGGAACGCCTCCGCCAACGCTTTTTCGAGGGACTGACGCGCTACCGATGGCAGGAGACCGTCGGCCGCGGCGGCATGGGGATCGTCTTCAAGGCGCAGGATCTGGACCTCGACGACGTCGTCGCCATCAAGGTCCTGTCTCCCGACTGGGAGACCGACGACCAGCAGCTCCTCCAGCGCTTCAAGCGCGAGATCAATCTCAACCGGAAGATCAAGCACCCGAACGTGGCGCGCATTCACGATTTCGGAACGAGCAACGATTTCCCCTACATCACGATGGAATACGTCCCGGGCAAGGACCTCAGGACGATCATCCAGATCGAGGGAAAGCTGCCGCAGGCGCGCGCGATCTCGATTCTTCGGCAGATCGCCCTCGGAACCGAGGCCGCGCACAAGCTCGGCATCATCCATCGTGACCTCAAGTCTCAGAACGTCATGGTCGAGGACAGCGGGGCCGTCGCCATTCTCGACTTCGGCCTCGCGCGCGGGAAGACGACCGAGCAGCTCACGCTCGACAGCGTGATGGTGGGGACACCCCACTACATGTCGCCCGAGCAGGCGCTCGGACGCCCGACGGACGCGCGCAGCGACGTCTACTCCATCGGCGTCATGGCCTACGAGATCCTGACGGGCAATGTCCCTTTCGACGGCGAGTCGCCGCTCGTGATCGCGATGAAGCACGTCTCGGAGCCGCCGCCCAACGACCTGCGCAAGGCGACGGACGTCACGCCCGAGCTCATCGCGATCACCTACAAGGCCCTTGCAAAGGAACCGTCGTCCCGGTTCGCCTCCGCGGCCGATCTCGAGGCCGAGCTCGCGATGCTTCGCCCCTTCGAGTCCGGCGCCGTGTCGGTGGTGTCGGCGCCGCACCCGGCCATTCCGGCCGTCACGTTCCCGAGCGCTCCGGGGATGCCGATCGAGACGCCCGCGAGCCGGGGAACGCATCCCGAGCTCGCTTCGATGCCGACGCCCGCCATGCCGCCGTCCGCACTGCACGCCACCTCGGGCGCGATGCCCGTCGAGGCGAAGAACCGCCCGCCCGTCGTCCTCCTCGTCGAAGGCGACGTGAAAGAGCGCAAGCGCCTCGCCGACGTGCTCGGCCGGCACGGCTGCCGCACGCTCGAGGCCAAGGACGGTCCCGAGGCGCTCGGGCGGCTGCTCAAGGACACCGTCGACCTCGTCCTCATGGACATCTCGCTTCCGGGAATGGACGGCTTCGACGTCACGCGCGTGATCAAGGCCCAGCCCGCCACGCTCGCGTTGCCCGTCGTCCTCACGTCGGCGCGCATCGACCGCAGCCACTTCGCCTTCGCGATCCAGACGGGAGCGACCGACGTCATGGCCAAGCCTCTGCAGTCCGAGGCCGTCGTCGGGCGGCTGTGGCACATCCTCACGCACCACGGCTTCCAGCCGCCCGCGGGTAACGAGCCCGTGCTCGCCGCGATGAAGAAGACGCTTCCCTCCGCGATGACGCCGCCCTCGGCCCCGGGTAAGAGCAGCCGGTAGCGGGCCGCACCCTAGAACAGCGGCTTGAGGTCGGCGAGCCGCGTCACGAAGACCACGGGCTCGGGCGCCCCCTTGCCATGGCGGTCGAAGAAGATCGGAAACCAGCCCGCCTCCTTCGCTCCGACGACGTCCGTCGCGAAGGAATCTCCCACGTACACCCGGCGCCGCACCTCTCCGCCCGCGGCCTTCCAGGCGGCGTCGAAGATCGCCCGCGACGGCTTCATGGCCCCGACGTCCTCCGACAAGATCACGTGCCGTGCCCAGCGGTCGAGACCGAAGCGCGCGATCTTCGCCCGCTGCGTCTGGCGGAAGCCGTTCGAGAGGATGCCCACGACGCCCAGCTCCGCGGCGTGCGCGAGCACGCCCTCGGCGCCCTCGATCAACCGCCAGTTGCGGTTGTAGGCGCCGATGTAGAAGGCGCTCACCGCGGCGCCTCCCGCGATGTCGAGGCCGAGATCGGCGAGCGGCAGCGCGAAGCGCCGCGTCGCGAGTGTCGGCCGGTCGATCTCGCCCTTCCCGTACTCGTGCCAGAGCCGCAGGTTGTTCCGGCGATACGCGGCGAGCCAGTCGTCGAATGCGACGCCCGAAAAGAGCGACGCGTGGGATGCATGCGTCTCGCGGTGAGCGTCCTCCTCGGCGGCGTGATGGTCGACGAGCGTGTCGTCCAGATCGAAGAAGAAAAGCGGAGGCGCGCTCACGGCTGGACCCCGGGAAGGTTGAAGGGCCCGTACGTGGCGAGGACGAGCACCGCCGCGCCGAGGAGCGCGGTCAGATACGTGACGCGGTCGCGGGTCGCGAAGAGCACCGGATCCTCGTCCATCTCGCCCCGGTTGACGAGGACCCAGATCCTGCTGATCCAGTAGAGGAAGACGGGCACGAGGAGCCAGAGCCACGCCGGGCTCGCGTAGAAGCGCCTCACGGTGTCGCTCTGCAGGTAGAGCGCGAGGACGATCGCGGCCAGGTACGCGCTCGTGATGCCGCACGTCTGCACGACAAGGTGATCCCACGTGAAGTACGCACGCCCATGGGCCTCGATCGCCTCGGATCTCTTCAGCCGGACGAGCTCGGAGGCTCGCTTGCAGAACGCGAGACTCAGGAACGTGAAGACCGAGAACGCGAGAAACCACGGCGAGAGGAGAAGACCCGTGGCGGCGCCTCCGAGCAGGACGCGAAGGGTATAGAGGAACGACAACGTGAAGACGTCGAGGAGCACCCGTCTCTTCAGAGACAGGGAGTACGCGGTCGTCGCGACGAGGTAAACGCCGATGAGCTTCACGGCGTCGACCGGAAGATACAGCGAGATCGCGAAACCCGACGCCATCAGGACCAGTGACAGGACGACGGCGTACGGGATCGGCAGCCTGCCGCTCGCGATCGGCCGGCCGTGTTTTTTCGGGTGCTTTCGGTCGGAATCCAGGTCCAGGAGATCGTTGAGCAGATAAATGCCCGACGCGCAGAGCGACATGGCCGCGAACGCGAGAGCCCCCGCCGCGAGGATCGCTCCGTCCTGAAGCTTGTGGGCGGTGACGATCGGGATGAAGACGAGAAGATTCTTCACCCACTGGCGCATCCGGATCGCCTCGACGAGCGTCTTCGCCGTCAGAGGAACGGACGGGAACGACTCCGCCAGATTCCCATCCTGCCTCAGGCCGTTCTCGATCGCGGGCGGCGCGTTCACGGCGATGGCGCGCCGCGCTTTCTTCCAGACGGGAAGGTCCGCCGGGCCGTTTCCCGCGTAGTCGAATCCCCGGTCGCCGAAGCGCTCTACGAGCGCGCGCGCCTTCGTCTCGCCCACGAGGTTCGTCGAGCCGTCGCTTCCCATTACCTCGTCGAAGAGCTCGAGGTGCGCGGCCACCTGCTCGGCCCACCGCCGGTCGGAGGCGGTGACGAGGACGAGACGTCGCCCGCGTCTCTTCTCCCCGCGCAGGAATTCGATCAGGCGCTCGTCGTAAGGGAGCGAGGAAGGTTCGAGCGCCACCCGGTTCGCGACCTCTCTCTTGAAGCCCGCCTTCCCCCTCGAGAGCCAGAAAGGGGCCTGAATCAGGGGGACGAGCCCTCTTTTCGAAAGCCGCGCGAGCGCCTCGTAAAGGAGATCGCCCCTGATCAGGGTCCCGTCGAGATCGACACAGAGGGGAATGCCGGCACTCGAGGAGTCCTCGGGCTCCTGGCCTTCCGTCACTCCGGTTCCTCCCGAACTAAGCCTCGCCGCCAAGCGAAGATTCTATGCCTGCCGTTCACGCGGCACCGGCCTGGGGCGCTAGACTTCGCGCGCTGGTCATCGCGGCGGGATCACGGTTAGGGCCCTATGAGGTGATTTCCGCCCTTGGCGCGGGCGGCATGGGGGAGGTGTACCGGGCGAAAGACACGCGCGTCGACCGGCTGGTCGCCCTGAAAGTCCTGCCGGAGGAACTTTTCGAAGACGAAGACAGACGCGCGCGCTTCGAGCGCGAGGCGCGGACGCTCGCGAGCCTGAATCATCCGGGAATCGCCATCCTCTATTCATTCGAAGAAGTCTCCGGGCGCCACCTCCTCGCGATGGAGCTCGTCGAGGGCGAAGGTCTCGACCAGAAGATCGCCACCGGTTTTCTTCCGCTCGACGAATCTCTCTCGTTCGCAAAGCAGATCGCCGAGGCACTTGAAGCCGCGCACGAGAGGGGCATCGTCCACCGCGACCTCAAGCCCGCCAACGTCAAGGTCACCGAGGACGGGCGCGTCAAGCTGCTGGACTTCGGCCTCGCAAAGGCTTTCGAGGGGGAGAAAGTTTCTTCAAAAGGGGGCTCGGCGGGAGGCCTCACGCAGTCCCCCACGCTCACGGCACGTGCGACAGCCGCGGGAATGATCCTCGGCACGGCCGCCTACATGAGTCCCGAGCAGGCACGCGGCAAGTCGCTCGACAAGCGGGCCGACGTCTGGGCGTTCGGGTGCGTGCTATTCGAGATGCTCACGGGGAAGAGGGCCTTCGAGGGCGAGACGGTCAGCGACACGCTCGCCGCGATTCTTCGAGGTGAAGCGGACTTCGCGCTCCTGCCGCCCGCCACGCCGCCACGCGTGGTCTCCCTCCTTCGAAGGACTCTTCAGAAGGACCCGAAGCAGCGCCTCCACGACATCGCCGACGCGCGCCTCGACCTCGAAGAGATTGCCGCCGCAAGCGCATCCGGCCAATTACCCTTCGAAGAAAAGACCGCATCGCCCAACCCCACTGTAGGTCGGAGCGCTTCGGCGGTGTCCGCGCGAGGGAGCAAGAAGGTTCTCTATTTCTCGTGGTCGATTGCGGCCGCGTTTGCGGCCGTTGCGGGTGTGTTCGGAGTCCTTGCGCTGCGCGCTCGCGCCCCCGCTCCCCTGCCCCTCCTCGTCCGGGCGCTGACCGACTCGGGCAGGGACTGGTTTCCCGCGGCCTCCCCGGACGGGAAGCTCGTCGCCTTCGTCTCCGACCGCGACGGCCGGCAGCGCATCTGGCTCAAGCAGATGCCGGACGGCGACGAACAGCCGCTGACGTCGGGTCCGGACGACCGGCCGCGTTTCTCGCCGGACGGAAGCTCTCTTCTGTTCGTCAGGCGCGAAGGCGGCGGCTCCTCGCTCTACAGGGTGGGCGTCCTCGGGGGGGAGCCGCGGCGGCTCGTCGCCAACGCCGCCGACGGAACCTATTCGTGCGACGGACAGCGGCTCGCGTGGGTCCGCGAAGCGAAGGAGGACGGGCGCCAGGTCTGGACGCTCACGGTGGGTTTGGCCGACGGAGGGGCAGGCCGTGAGATCTACCGAAACACGACCGTGCCGTTCGACTGGCCGTCCTGGTCGCCGGACGGAAAGTGGATCGTCTGCTTCCCCCACGCCCTGGGCGCCACCTCCTTCTACGCCGGACCGATCCTGGTGGCCGCCGACGGAAGCGGGACGCGCGATCTTGGAGTCGGTCGCGCCGCGGAGCTGGCCTCGCCCGTCTGGATCGGGGCGGGACGCGAGATCCTGCTGGCGCGTGCGTCTCCAGTCCTGAGCCTGTTCGATGCCGCCGCCTGCACGATCGAGCGGATCGATTCCGAGACGGGCGCTCACGCCTCCGTGCTCGAGAGTCCGAGCCGCGTCTCGGCAATCGACGTGCTGGGCTCCGGCCGACTCGTCTTCGACGTCAACTCGAATCGCGTCAATCTCCGCGAGCTTTCGACGGCGGGCGTCGCCGCGCCGGGCGCCTGGCTCACTCGCGGCCTGGGGATGAACCGCCAGCCCCGGTACTCTCCTGACGGCGAGTGGATCCTCTATTCGGCGCTTCGCGGCGGCAACGTCGACGTCTGGAGCCTCCAGCCGCGGACCGGCGCCGTCCGACGCCTCACCGACAGCCCCGCGGTGGACTACGACCCCGCCTTCACGCCGGACGGCAAGCATCTGATCTTCAGCTCGGATCGCTCGGGTCACTTCGAGATCTGGATGGCCGACGCGGACGGCAGCGGGGCGCGGCAGGTCTCCCACGACGGCTTCGACGCGGAGAACGCAACGGCCGCGCCCGACGGAAAGTGGATCGTCTACGCGTCGGGGAATCAGAAGAAATTCGGCATCTGGAAGGTCCGGCCTGACGGCGCCGAGGAGACGATGCTCTTCTCCGGCCTCGGGGAATGGCCCGAGGTCTCGCCAGACGGCCAGTACGCCCTCTTCACGTTCGCGCGCCAGACGGAGGACAGCGCGGTCAAGGTGGTCCGGATCTCCGACGGGACGCTCGTGCCGTTCTCGATCCGCCTGGGAGCCACCACGCGACGCGCGGAGCAGAACTCCGGGCGCGCGCGCTGGATGCCCGACGGAAAGGCCATCGCCTTCGCTTCCGTCGACGGAAAAGGCCGCCTGGGGATCTTCGTCCAGGGATTCCTGCCTGGCCGGGACACGGCGGCGACGCGCCGGCCGCTCGCCGGCTTCGACCCGGACTGGGCCGCCGAGACCTTCGCCATCTCGCCCGACGGAAAGAAGATCTGCCTCGCGGAATGGGAGCAGGTCTCCAGCCTCATGACGGCCGAGGGGGTCCCGGGCGTCGACCGTGCGAGGTGCGCGCGATGAGGAGAGCTGCTTGACGCTCGCCGCCGGCGCCCGCCTCGGCCCGTACGAGATCCTCGCGCCGCTCGGCGCAGGTGGCATGGGAGAGGTGTACCGGGCGAAGGACACGAAGCTCGGGAGAGACGTAGCGCTGAAGGTGCTGCCGGAAGAATTCTTCGAAAACAAAGAGAGCATCACGCGCTTCGAACGTGAGGCGAAATCGCTGGCGGCAGTAAGCCATCCGAACATCGCCCACCTTTACTCATTCGAAGAAATCCCCGGTTCTCCCGGTTCCCCGGCGCGGCATCTCCTCATCATGGAACTGGCCGACGGGCAAACCCTGGCGGAGCGTCTGCTCGAGGGTCCGATGGCGCTCGATCAGCTCTTGAAGACATCAGTCGAGATCGCCTCGGCCCTCGATGCCGCCCATCGGTCGGGCATCGTTCACCGGGATCTGAAGCCCGGCAACGTCATGCTGACCCAGTCGGGAGTCAAGCTCCTCGACTTCGGTCTTGCGAAGTCGGCTCCCCTGTCGATCCAGGCGTCGTCGTCCACCTCTCTCCCCACAGAAGTTCCGAAGAACCTCACCCAGAAGGGAACGATTCTCGGGACGGTCCAGTACATGGCGCCGGAGACACTCGAGGGCAGGGAGGCCGACCCGCGCTCGGACATTTTTTCATTCGGGGCGGTGCTCTACGAGATGGCGACGGGGCGGAAGGCGTTCGAGGGAAAGAGTCACGCCTCGCTCATCTCGGCGATCATGCGGGACGAGCCGAAGCCGATCTCGCAGGTGCAGCCGATGACGCCGACCGTCCTGGATCGGCTCGTTCTTAAGTGCCTGGCCAAGGACCCCGAAGAACGCTGGCAGAGTGCGCGGGACGTCGCCAGCGAGCTCGCCTGGATCCGGGAGAGCGGATCGGAAGGCATTTCCTTGGTGCGGGCGCGTCGCCCGAAACGCGAGGTGGTCGCATGGGTCGTCGCGGCCGCCCTCGGGCTTGCTCTCGCTGCAGTCTGGAGCCTCGGCTCGCGGGCATCGCGACCGGCTCTCGACGGCGCGATCCGATTCGAGGTCCCGCCCCCTAACGGATCGGCATTCGGCGTCCACCGGCTGGACCCCTTTTTCGGATTGAACCCGGTTGGCGCGACGTTCTCCCTCTCGCCAGACGGCAGGGAGCTCGCGTTCGTCGCCTCTTCCGCTTCCGGGGCCAATCAGATTTTCGTGCGGGCCCTCGATTCAACGGATCCGATCCGCATCGCGGGTAGCGAAGAAGCCAGCTCTCCGTTCTGGTCACCCGATGGGGCCTTCCTCGCGTTCTTTGCCGACGGGAAATTGAAAAAGATCTCTCTTTCGGGGGGCCCGCCGATCGCGATCTGCGACGTGGCGCGCGGAGGCACGGGAACGTGGGGCTCGGATGGGACGATCGTCTTTTCCGAATGGGGAGATGCGTGTGCCCTCCGCCGCGTCCCGGCATCCGGTGGAGAGGCGAGCGCCGCGACCCGGCTCGACGCCTCCCGGCGGGAGACCTGGCACTTCTGGCCTGTCTTCCTTCCGGATGGACGTCGCTTTCTCTTTCTCAACATGGCGGGTGACGCGTGGCCGAAGGGTCGTCGCGGAATCTACCTCGGCACGCTCGGCTCTCTTGATGTCCGGTTCGTCGCCGCGGCCGAGTCCGAGTTTGCGTACGCCCCGCCGGGCTTTCTTCTCCTCGCGCGCGAAGGCGCTCTTTTTGCGCAGCGCTTCGATCCCGACCGAGCGCTCACCCGCGGTGATCCGTTCGTAGTCGTGCCGGAGATCGAGACGTACGCGCCCACGGCGGTCGCCTCGGTCTCGGCCGCGGGACGCGCTCCCGTGATCGCCTTCTCCGCGCGAGCGCCGGCCTCGCGTCTGGTCTGGTTCGACAGGACGGGCCGGGAACTCGGGTTCGTTCGAGGTCTGGACGCCTACACGACCGTGCGGCTCTCGCCGGACGGGAAACACCTGGCGGTGGCGCTGATCGATCCGCGCCTCGGAACAACCGACATCTGGGTCCACGACCTCGAGCGGGGCACGGCCGCTCGCGTGACCTTCGATCCCGCGAGCGAAATGCACCCGGTCTGGTCCCCGGACGGCCGCCTTCTGTTTTTCTCGGGAGATCCCGGAGGGGAGATGCCGGACCTCTTCCGAACGGATCTGACCGCCACGAAGACCGAATTGTTCCTCCACACCGGCTCCGTGAAGGCCCCCGCGGACGTCTCTCCCGATGGTCGGTTTCTGCTCTACATCGAGCAGCATGGGAACCAGCGCGACATCGCGGTCCTGCCTCTGACCGGAGAGAGGAAGCCCTATGCGTTTCTGGCTACGCCATTCGACGAGACCGATCCACGGTTCTCTCCGGACGGCCGGTTCGTGGCCTACGTCTCGTCGGAGTCCGGGAGCCCGGAGGTCTATGTTCGTCCCTTTGACGGCTCGGGAGAGCGGCGGCAGGTGTCGAGGTCGGGCGGTAGCGCGCCGCGCTGGAGTCGAAATAGCAGGGAACTCTACTTCTTCGCGGAGGGCCGGCTCATGGCATCCGCCGTTCGATTCGATCACGGTTTCGACGCCGGACCGCCCGTCGCTCTCTTCTCTGTCGATTTCATCGGCGATCCGGATTACGAAGTGGGTCCGGACGGGCGCTTTCTGATTCGAAGCGCCGGTCCGGGCTCACACCAGCATGGAATCCATATCGTCGCGAACTGGGCGTCAAAGCTGAAGCCGTGACACTGTCGGACCTCCTCCTCCTGGAGGGATCGGAATAAATCGTTCGCCGAACGATCAGGCCGCTGCCGCCGTCACTGGGACTATGTCGCCGAGCGCCGAGACGAACGCCTCCGTCTGCGGCCGTGTTCCGACGCTGACCCTCAGCCAGTTCGGGAGCGACGGGAATTTCCGTCCGACGAGGATCTTCTTCGCGCGGAACGCCTCGATGACGGGCGCCACGTCTCCGCCGACGTCGATCATGACGAAGTTAGTCTCGGATGGCATCGTGCGCCGGCCCTGCTTCGCGAGCTCGGCGACGAGCCAGCGGCGCGTGTCGTTCAAGGTCTTCTTCTGGCGCGGCACGAGATCCGGATCGGCGAGACACTCGAGAGCCGCGGCGAGCACCGCCGAATTCGTGTTGCTCCACGAAGCGAAGGGGACCATCGCCTTGATCTTCGGCTCGGCGCCGATCGCGTACCCGAGACGCAGACCGGCCATCCCATAGATCTTCGAGAACGTGCGGGCCACGACGACGTTCGGGTGCGCCGCGATCAGCTCGCACGAGCTCCGGTACCGCGGGTCCTCCACGAAGTGGTGATAGGCCTCGTCCACGAGAATCGTCACCGACGCCGGGACGCGCGCCGCGAAGGCCGCCATCTCGTCGCCCGAGACGAACGTGCCGGTCGGATTGTTCGGGTTGCACACGTAGAGGAGGCCGGTCGACGCGTCGCAGGCCTCCGCCATCCGCGGCAGGTTGTGGCGGAAGTCAACCGTCAGGGGCACTTTCACACCATCCGCGTGGAGCACCTTCGCGAACATGAGGACCGCCTCGAACGTCGGCTCGGCGGCGACGACCCTCTTGCCGGGGCCGCTGAAGGCCATGTCCGCCATGCGCAGGACCTCGGAGGAGCCGCAGCCGAGGACGACCCGTTCCGGCGCGACGCCATGGTGCTTCGCGATCGCCGCGCGGACCTCCTCCTCGAGCCCGTCGGGATACCGGTTCGGGGGCGCCTTCGCCGCGGCCTCGAGCGCTTTCGCGGAAGGGCCGTAGGGGTTTTCGTTCGAGTTCAGGAGGACGGCGTCGAGCGGCCGTGCACGGCGCCCGGTCGCCGCCTCGGCCGTGCGGCGAACGAGTGGAGAGTCCAGCAGGACTGCTCCGGCGGCGGCGCCGAGGGTTCCGGCGAAGGTGCGGCGGGATATGGCGAGCGGCATCTGAACCTCCTCTGCGGGCGGTCTTGTACGTCATCTCGTGCTTCAGGTCTCCGCCGTGACGGGTCTTATGGGCCTGGTTCACCGCCAGGAGAGGGCACGTCCACTTCGTCCACGATCGCCACGATGAGCGACCTCACCGGCGCTTTCGGGTCAGCGAGGATCTGGCGCGCGGAGTTTCCCTCGTCCTCCACGATGACGGTCTCGCCCACGCCGGCCCCCACCATGTCGAGCGCGAGGATGTAACGGGTGCCGTCGAGTGTTCCGTCCGGCAGGACCGCTCCCACGAGGAGCTGTTTTCTTCCGCCGTAGTACGGGTGCTGGACGGTGCTGACGACCGTTCCGAGGACGCGTCCGAGGATCACGGCGACTGCTCCGGATTCTCCAGGGCGTGCTGGTCGACGATTCCGACGACGGCGTGGTCCACCGGGATGAACCACGGATCGTGGAGGAGCGCCGCCTCGC
>OBLW0100003106.1_pt1 | contig 13068 bp, 13 predicted proteins | sample 1520161 | NCBI WGS metagenome assembly OBLW01 (sample SAMEA3539309, study PRJEB22396) | soil metagenome | biome: tundra; feature: field; material: soil | place: USA | collected 2010-05 | depth 0.15 m
CCTCCAAGTGGATTCTCTCTCATTCCACTTGGTACAAATTTCGCCGGTCAGGTCACCTTGGCGAGTAGCGTTTGAACTTATTGATCGCCAAGGATGGCTACTCAGGAATAGCGTCATTTGGAATAAAGTCAAGAGCGGGATGGATAATACCAAAGACCGGCTCGGCAATGTACACGAGAACGTTTTTCACTTCGTCAGGCAGGCGAGGGGTTATTACTATAACGCAGACGCGATACGTTCGAAGCCGCGCGAAGCGAAGGTCGTTAATGGTGCAGTGATTTCCGCAACGGGTGTTTCGGGCGTTCGCTACAAGCGTCAAATTGAGCTATCTACTGACCTCACTCCCCAACAGAAAGCAGATGCTCTCAAAGAACTTGAGAGTATGCTTACAGACATCTCAATTGGCAAGGTTTCTGATTTCAGGATGATCATTCGTTCCCAGCAAAGGGCTAACCATTCAGATAGCGAAAAGCTATCTGGTCGCGCGAGGGAGCTTCGTGAAAAGGGATTCTATTTTCTGCGCTACCACCCGAACGGAAGTAAGCCCACCGACGTCTGGGATATCTTTCCCGAGGACACCCAGAATCGAATGGCGCACTTCGCGCCGTATCCCGTTGATCTCTGCCGGATTCCTATTCTTGCCACCTGTCCAGAAGATGGACTTGTGCTTGATCCTTTTTGCGGGACGGGGACGACGCTTCTTGCCGCGCTCAGCCTCGGCCGTAAATCTGTTGGGATTGACATCTCTCGATATTATCTCGAACTTGCTGAGGAAAGGTGCGCTGGCCTAATATGAGCGGCGTCGTCGAGCTGTTTGGGCGCTCGGCGGAAAAACCGGGCCAGGGTTGGAAGACGATCATTCAGAGGCAGCAATGCCCGTTCCTTGGGAAACGGTGCTATAAAGGTTCGCAAGAGCGATCCGAGCATCTCGATCGGTACCTGTACCGTTCGCTATGGACGAACAGCCGAACCGATAATCATCTGCCCAACGCGACTTATCGAGCGCCGTCAAATATTCATTGACTGCCTACATCTGCTCACAACCCATGAACCCGGCAACGAATTGCACATCGTTGGCGAAGTATCTGTCCCCGGCGGGAGTGTCGATTACTTTCTTGTGTCAGCGAGAGGCAAGCAGGTTAGAGATTTCGTCGGCGTTGAGCTTCAGACGCTAGACACGACCGGTACCGTTTGGCCCGAACGGCAACGCCTCCTCAAGAAGCTTAGCGTCCCGCGGGGCGACAAGGCCGAAGGCTCGAATAAGACATACGGCATGAACTGGAAAATGACCGCGAAAACGATTCTTGTTCAGATGCATCACAAAATCCAGACGTTTGAGCACGTTAACAGAAAACTTGTACTCGTCACACAGAATAGGCTGCTGGCCTATATGACCAAGGAATTTAACTTTGGCCATTTGAGCGCTCCTCCTGCCATTGGCGATTCGATGCACTTTCACGCCTATGGTATGGCTGAGGAGCCTGACCACTCCTACCGACTTACCCTGCAATCCCGGCTCAGCACTGGGGCAGACGGCATCGCGCGGTGCCTTGGTTTACAGGCTGAGGCGCGAATAGAACTCGATGAAATCATGAAGGCTCTTGAGGCCAAAATCTCGCCAGCAACATTGTTCACGCCAGTATGAACAACCGGTGCACTCAGGCTCGCGGCCCAAGGCCATCGCCCACCAAGCGACCACGTTTAAGGAATCCGCCCGAGTTATCCACTCCCATCCTCAGCTTTTCCACAAGCCAGCCCGCCTGTAAGCCTTGCCCAGCGCGCCTTCTCGGTCATCCGCTTTCCTGTCAACATTTTTCAAACAAACCGTTTGCCACACCCACTCCGCCGTGTGATCAGAATCGTTGACATTTTTTTCGGACCAGCTAGAATACGCCTCGCTCCTTCACGGTAAAATTTCATCATGAGCCCCGACCTTCTCGATTCCGTTCTCTTGCAAACCGACTTCCCCGACCTCCACCTTCACGCTAGCGGCAAGGTGCGTGACGTTTACAGCGTCGGCGACCAGCAACTGCTCTTCGTGGCCACCGACCGCATCTCGGCCTTCGACTACATTCTGGCCACCGGCATCCCCCACAAGGGACGCGTGCTCAACCAGATTTCCATGTTCTGGTTCGACTACCTCGCCGACATTGTCCCCAATCACCTGATCACCGCCGATGTCGACCAATATCCGGCCGAGATCCGCAAGTACGCCGACCAGCTACGGGGACGCTCCATGCTCGTCCGCCGCGCCGAAATGTTCCCGGTTGAGTGCGTGGTGCGCGGTTACATCTCCGGCTCCGCCTGGAAGGAATACAAAGCCACCGGCAAGGTTTCCGGCATCCAGTTCCCCGCGGGCCTGAAAGAGTCCGACGCCTTCCCCGAGCCCATCTTCACGCCGTCGACCAAAGCCACGACCGGGCACGACGAGAACATTTCCTTCGACCAAATGTGTACCCTGGTCGGCGTCGAAACCGCCAGCCATCTTCGCGATCTCACGCTGCGCGTGTACAAAAAGGCCGCTGCCTACGCTCGCCAGCGCGGCATTATCATCGCCGACACCAAGTTTGAGTTTGGACGCACAGCCCAGGGCATCACCCTCGCCGACGAGGTCCTCACTCCCGATTCTTCCCGCTTCTGGCCCGCCGACAAATATGCTCCGGGACGGCCGCAGGATTCGTATGACAAGCAATATGTTCGCGATTACCTCGAGCAAATTCACTGGCACAAACAGCCTCCCGCGCCGGCCCTGCCGTCCGATGTGGCTCTTCGCACCAGCGAAAAATATCTCGACGCGTATTTCCAGCTTACCGGGCACAAGTTGGATGTATAACCCGGCATCTGGTACGATCTCCACCCGCGGGTGCGCCGTATGACTCTCGCGGACTGGATCATTTGTGCGTTAGTACTACTGAACGTCATTACAGCCGCCATGCAGGGCTTCTTTTCCGAGGCTCTCACCATCGCTGGGCTGGTCGTAGGCTACATCGTGGCTGCGTGGCAGTACCGCGGCGTCGCGCTGTGGTTGGAGTCGTTTCTAAAGAACGAGTGGTTCGCTGAGATACTCGGTTTCCTCATCATTTTTTTTGCCATCGTCATCCTGTTCGGCCTCGCCACCAGGATCGCGCGCTGGGTGATGAAGCAATCCGGACTCAGTGGTCTTGACCGTTTCCTCGGCGCAATCTTGGGGCTGCTGAAGGGCGGCTTGATGGTAGCGGTGATCCTGATGGGTATGACGGCATTCACTCCCACTTCGAAGCTGCTCGAGAAATCGCAACTGGCTCCCTACTTCCTGGTGGTGGGCCGGGCTGCGATCTGGCTGGCTCCTTCGGAGTTGCGTGCCCGTTTCTATCTGGGTCTGGATCTGCTCCATCAGGCTCCGCAGAAGTTAACCGGCTCCCCTGCTTCCCCGCCGAAATAGGCCGCGGTGCAGTGAAAAATTCATAGCAAAGAGAGAGATGCATCGTGAAAGATCAACTGGAAGCCCTGATCCTGCAAATGTACCGCAGCAACATTCTGTATTCCGAAGGCGTTCGTGAGTTCAAGAAACGTTTCATCCTGACCGTGCTCCAGGAGAACAAGGGCAACCAGTGCCGCGCCGCCCGCGAACTGGGCATGCACCGCAACACCCTCAGCCGCACCATCAGCGAGCTGAAGATTGATGTCCGCCAGCTCCGCGATGGCGCTAAGCGCCCGCCCCGCAGCACCCGCCCGGTCACTCTGGAAAAGAAGATCGTCCGCTAGTATTTAGCTCGTCATCTAGCTTGTCATCTTGAGCGGAGCAGTCGAAGGACCCCGTGCTCCCCGGCCTTATCCCAGGGTCCGAAGATATTTCCTTGCGGACCTCGGTCCGCCCGTCTTTCGCAAAAACGAAAGGCAGCCCGTGAGGGCTGCCTTTTCCTTCTGATCGAACGCAGTTACTGCGCCGCTGGCTTATGGTGCACTGGCGGCTTCTTCGCGGCCGGCGGGGCCGCTGCCTTTAGCAATGTTCCCTTCTCCATAACCATCATGAACGGGTTCGGCGTGTACGAAGCAGGCTCGCCCCGGAAGTCAAAGCTGGCTCCGTCTTTTGGAATCATCTTGACCGGAACTTTGTCTTCAAACTTCAGAGTGATGTCTGCCTTCTTCGCGTCGATGTCATCGGAACTGCCCGCAATCATGAACTCGGTCGCAGCCGTGCTGATGATCGTGCCATTCATCTGCACCGCCTTGCCCTTGATCGCGTTCCAAACCACGTCCTGATCTTCCTGTGCGCCGTTAGTAAACACGAACTGCCACTCGGCAAAGTTCATCTCTTCCGGCTTCTTGGACGTCACCATGGCATGAACCTGCTCGGCGGGTGTCGGCGCCGGCTTAATCGCAACTTGCGGGCCGTTCGCCTTGGCCGCAGCCAGCAACTCTGCCCAGCCATCGTCGGCGGAATGGAACTTCACATATTGCGAGCGAGCGTATTTCTCAACCCCGGCCTGGGCCGCCGCAGGAGCAATGGCTGCAGCCCGAGCCGCGAACCAAATCCCGTTCTGGTAGTCGGGTGGAGTCTGCTTCAGATAGGCCAAAGCCAACGGGTACACAACGCTGAAATCCGTCGGGTTCGCGTCCGCTGCTGGGCGCAGGTTCGAAGCAGCACCCGCGAAATCGTTACCCTGAAAATCGGCGATGCCGATGGCCGATTTGAAAATCACCTCCATCTGACCCTTATTTTTCAAAAGCTCCGGATCCGTCACCTTTGGCAAGCAATCCAGCCCCTGCTGCCCGTATTTCTTTCCGTCCGAAAGGAGTTGCGGCACGTTCGGATCATTTGCCTGCGAGCTCTGAACGATCACGCGGTCAAAATACGAAAGCAACGTCAGGGCGCGCACGTTGCAGGTATCGGCCGTGACCAGCTTCGTAGCCGTATCCATCGTCTTCTTTGGATTGTTCGCTTGCTGGTACGTTCCCATCAGTATTTCAAGGGCCTGATTCTTCATCACGCTGTTGGGATACTGCGTCAGAAACGCTTCCAGTCCGCTGATCTTCGCGTTGGCGTCTTTTGCTGGATCGACCGCGCTCACATAGGCGTTGTACTCGGCAGGATCTTTAATCACCGGTGCCGCAGATTGGGGCGCGGGCGCCGCAGCCGCCTGTCCCTGTGCGGGCGGCGTGGCCGGCTGTCCTGGTGCTGGCTGTGCAGTCTGTCCCACCGCGCTCACAGCAACCCCAAGCACAACCGTTAGCAGAATCTTTTTCATCAGTATGGCTCCTTGGATCGTCGGGAAATAGCTTTTTTGGGAAAACGTGTTCTTTAACGCTTAGCAGCAACTGAATTCCATCTGGACCACTCCGTCCAGACATCCTGCTTTGGAATGCCAGGCTTCCTGGCAGGGCCTCGCAAAAGAGGATGATTCGCGGGAATGCAAGGCAACCGCACCCTTTTTCCCGGCTGGCCGGATTATAAGTACCTCTTCTGCCGAAGGCAAGCGACTTCCAGTCATCCTCCTCTTTATTGTTAAGATGCACATAGCGGACATTGTGGATGTTCCCCATCCTCCCTTCCGCATCGGAAACCGACTCGCAGGAGAGCTTCTTCTATGGACACCGGGCAACCCTTGACCGGGCAAGTCGCAGTCGTCACTGGCGCAGGTCGCGGAATCGGGGCCGCGATTGCCCGCAAACTCGCCGCCCTCGGCGCCACCGCGGTTCTTTGCGGTCGCACCCGGGCCACCCTCGACTCCACCGCCCAATTCATTCGTGACGCCGGAGGCAAAGCCGAAGTCATCCCTTGCGACGTTACCGTTTTGCACCAACTCGAGTACGCCTCCGCCCGCCTCGACAGTACCTTCGGGCGGCTCGACATCCTCGTCAACAATGCAGGCGTCGGCGGCTTCAACGATCCGTTGCACAACCTTCTCCCCGAAGATTGGGACCGCATTCTCAACACCAACCTGCGCGGCGTCTACTTCACCATCAAAGCCTTCGCCCCCCTCATGATCCGCGCCTTCTCCGGACACATCGTCAACATCTCGTCCCTCGCCGGAAAGAACGCTCTCCCCAACGGCGCCGCCTATGCCGCCTCCAAATGGGGTCTCAACGGCCTGACCTACTCCATCGCCGAAGAACTTCGTCCCCACAATATCCGCGCGTCCCTGATCTGCCCCGGTTCCACAGAAACCGAACTCAGCCCGCACGCCGGCAAAGATCCAGCCAAAATGCTGCAGCCCGACGACATCGCCCACGCCGTGGCCATGCTGGTGACCCAGTCTCCACAATCCTTTGTCAGTGAGATCCTACTGAGGCCAACGCAGAAGCCGTAACTGGAACTTCTTACAGGAGGGTAGTGGGCAGGGGCAGCCGTCTTCGGCTGTCCGTGGAGCGAAGTTCCGCAAGTTGTTTCCAGGACCTCTTTCGTGAACCTTCGTGTCCTTCGTGGTTGTAGCCCTGCGGTTCTTATTTCTTAAACAGATTCTCAAACGCCGCGCGCGCATCATTCGGCCGCAGACTTGCCGGAGTCGACGTCTCCTTCTCCCGCGTCACGCGAATCTCATACAGCTCACACTCATTCCGCGTATCCTTCTTCGCGATCCGCTCCTTGATGGGCTGCATGCACTCGAACCGGCTTCCCGGATCAAAATAACTGCACTGCTTGCAGGAATGCAGCTCAAACCCGCACTTCGGACACTGCCCTGTCGTCGGCATCCCCTGCAGAACCGTGCCGCACTGTGTGCACCGTGACACCGCGCGTGTGCCCGGCAAATTGACGGGCTTCGGCCCGAAAGTGAGATCCCGCTTCGGGGTCGCCCCACCCGAAGATTTCTCTCCCGACCCCTTACGCGACTCTTCCCGGTCGCGGTCCTGATACCCATGTTGACGATATTTCGCTGCCACAAAACCCTCCCCACCACGCGCGCGTATTGTCTCCCCAAGCTGCCCTGCGCGGCAAGTGTTTCATCCTTTACGCCGTTCACCACGAAAGACTGCAGGCCTTTCCTTCGTGATACTTCGTGTCCTTCGTGGTTCAGGTTTCGCACGGCGCGCGACTCGCTACAATATCCCCATGATCCACGAAATCCTCCCCGTCGGCCCGCTGCAATGCAACTGCTCGGTCATCGGCGACGAGTCCACCCGCGAGGCCATGGTCATCGATCCCGGCGACGATATTCAAGATATTCTTGCACTCATCAGCAAGCGCAACCTGCAGGTCAAACAGATCGTCATCACCCACGCTCACATCGACCATGTTGGCGGAGCCATGAAGCTTCGCGCCGCCACCGGCGCCCCCATCCTGCTCAACCAGAACGACTATGCCCTGCTGAAAATGCTCGACGCCCAGGCCGCCTGGGTCGGCATGCGCTCGCCGGGAAAAGTTGAGATCGACCGCAGCGTTACCACCGGAGAAACCGTCGCCGCCGGCCCCCTCACCGCCAGTGTCTTGCACACTCCCGGACACACCGAAGGCAGCATCTGCCTCTATTTTCCCACGGAAAATAAGCTGATCGCCGGCGACACACTCTTCGCGGGTTCCATTGGTCGCACCGATTTGCCCGGCGGCTCGATGCAGAAAATATTGCACTCGCTGCACGACACGGTCTTGGCCCTCCCCGACGAAACCATAGTGGTCCCCGGCCACGGCCCGCTCACCACCATCGGCGAGGAACGTGAAACCAACCCGTTTCTCGTGAAACGTTAGACCCCATCGCAAACACGAATGGCGGAGGACCAGTCCTCCGCCATTTCCCATCTTAATCGTGACCAGGCGCCTGCAAGCTCAGTCCGCTACTGGTGATCCCTGTGCTCATTCTCCTCGTGCTCGGCGTGGCTGTGCCGCCAGTTCCAATACGCGCGCTGATCCCTCTCCCGGAGACTTTTGTAATCGACATATCCCTGGTGCCGATCTTCCAGCCAGTGCCGGTAGGTTTGGTCCTCGCGCTGATCCCAGTTGTGATAGTCCTTGTGGTGAGAGTCGTACACCCGGTTTTCCCGTTCCCGATCCTCGTTCCGCTCGTGATCGCGGTCATCCTGCGGAGTTGCCATGGCAAACGCACCCATCGGCGCCATCAGGGCCGCGGATACAAACAGCGACGCCAGATACTTATTTTGACGATTCATAATTTTTCCTCCCGTAGCAGCCAGATAGGATGCCACCCGCCAGCTTCCGGTTGGAATGTAAATCTGTTCCGCTCCCGCCGCTACGAACTCAACTTCTTCAGGACCTCTCCGATCCCTTCCGCAAACTCCCCTCGCGGCGTAATCAAACTCAGAACCAAATATCCGTCACTGGGAAAATCATAAAAGTGCCCCGGATGCACCAGTACCGATTGTTCTCGCACCAGTTCGATCGCCAACTCCTCGTCCGACCGCGTTACCGGAACCCTCAAGACCGCATACCACCCACCCTGCACCTTCAGTCTCTGGCAGGCTTTTTCACCAGCCAGCTGCCGGTCAAGTTCCCTCAGATTCTCCTGCACCCGCTCCAGCAGTTGCCGCTGAATATTCTCCCTCTGCCCCAGCAGGGCCGGCACGGCCCACTGCACTGGCGCATTCATCGACAGATACGTATCGGCAATCACCTCCAGCCGCTCCATCGCCGCGCCAGCCAAATCGCGCGGCCCGCTCGTCACCACCCATGCGACCTTCATCTGCGGTAAAGCCGCAATCTTCGAAAGCCCGCTCAAGGCAAACGTCAGCACATCCTCATTCCCCGCAAAACTCCTATGCCGACCATCCCCCTCCTCGCTTTTGGGTGGCGCCTCGCTTTTGGCTGGCGCACCTCTTTTGGGTAGCGCAGCGCTTTCAGCGCTGCGATTGGGCGCCTCTTGAGGTGGGGCTTTAGCCTCAGAGGTCTTCAGCCCATAGTCCAGAAACACTTCGTCGGCAATAACCGCCAGCTCATGCTCGCGGCAAAACGAATTCAGCATCTCCACTTCCCCGCCCTGCACAAACGATCCTGTCGGATTGTTGGGATGCACCACCACCACGCCCCGCGTCCGCGCCGTCACCGCCTTCTCCAGCGAAGGAAAATCCATCTGCCATCCATGGTCGTAGATCAGCGGATACGGCACCAGCCGCACGTCCTCTAAATCCGCCAGAAACTCAAACAGCGGATAGCTCGGCTTCGGCACCAGCAACTCGTCCCCAGCATTACACAGCAGCCGGAACACGAACGAATACCCCTCGCTCGTACTCGTCGTCAAAACGATCCGCTCCGCGTCCAGATCGCGAATCCCGTGCGCTGAGCGGTAATACCCCGCCACCGCCTCCCGCGCCTGCAGCAGCCCTTTCGACTGCGGATCGTAGTCCATCGCCCGCGGCGAAGCCAGCGCTCCTAGAATCGCCCGCTCGTCGAAGTGCAAACCCGCGCGCGTCGGATTCGAAACCGTCAGGTCCAGCACTCTCGCCCCGCCCGCGCGCACCTCTTCCAGCGCTTGCGTGAACTGATTCCGCGCCAGCTTCCAGTTGGTTCGATCGGAAAACTTGAGATCGGAAATCATGGATGGATTCTATGCGATCAAGGAGAGAAATCGCGCAGCAGACCTCATCCCCGGCCTTGGCACGAAGTGTCCACCCTCAGGACCGCATTCCCCGATGCAAATTGCAAGCCGGCGAAGGAATGCACCCGGCCCTCGTCCCCGGGATGGAAAATAGGTAGCGCCTCGGGGAGTCACCCTTCAAGACTCAATGGACCCACTCCATGAACTCTTGATCGCCGGGCGATCCGCTGTTCCCCAATCCAATCTCCCCGCCATCGCGTACCTACCATGAAAGCGGTTCACATCGAATCAGCTCAGTCGAAATCAGTTCGCACGAGGAGACATTATGAAGCGCAAGTCTGCAGTTTTGCTGTTGAGCATCGTGGCCATCGCATGCACGGCCTTCGCGGCCGACAAAACTCCCGTCGTTGGTGGACAGCCCATGTACCCCACCAAAGACATCATCGACAACGCCGTCAACTCCGCCGACCACACCACGCTCGTCGCCGCGGTAAAAGCGGCCGGCTTGGTCGACACCCTGAAAGGTGCCGGACCGTTCACCGTCTTCGCTCCCACCAATGAAGCCTTCGCCAAGTTGCCCGCCGGCACGGTGGACACGCTGCTCAAGCCGGAGAACAAAGAGATGCTGACCAAAATCCTCACCTACCACGTGGTCGCCGGACGCCTCAGCTCCGCCGAACTGAAGAAAGAGATCCGTGCCGGACACGGCCAGGCCACCCTGAAGACTGTCAGCGGCGGCACACTCACCGCCATGATGCAGGGATCGAACATCGTACTGAAAGACGAAAAGGGCGGCATGTCCACCGTGACCATCCCCAACGTGTTTCAGTCCAACGGCGTGATCCACGTCGTCGACACCGTAATGCTGCCCAACTAACTCCTTCGCAGAGTCGACGCCGCGTGCCCATCCTAAGGTGATGGGTTTTGACATTCGGTCGACGAAGATCGACCGACAAAAGATCGACCAAAGAAGATCCCCGCCCAAGCAGAGCTTGGACGGGGCACACTCAAGATCGAAACAATGCTCATAGACCGGGCCGCCAATTAGATTGACTTAACGGTGTGCTAAGGAACGGAGACGGCCTCTACGTTTGAGGCCGTTCTTGTCTCCGAAAGCTGCAGTACTCACCACCAAATCTCCGTCAATCCATCCAGGTAGGCCGTGATCGATCCACTGGCGCCAAGACCATCCAATTGGAAGTTCAGCAAAAGGACGCCCGCACCCCAATTGAGTGGAAAGTTCGAAGGGCCATGTACATTCAGGTTACTAGTCGTCCCATCGAGCGTGACTGAGTCGTAGTACGCATTTCCGAGACCGTCCCTGTGTACCGCGAGCTGCACGTGGTGCCAGGTATTGGCCGCCCAAGTTTTCGGCTTGGGACAAGTGATAAGTGAGTCTGTCCAATGCGCTGACCCGCTCACGATTGTTGTGTACATCCACTTCCCGTCATTCGCACATTGCAGGCCGTAGATCAGAACGTCATTGCTCGCATCCCAGACCTGGTTCGTGTCCAACTCAATGTTCTGCACGCTTGCTGGGTCCGTAAGATAGATGTAAGTGTCATAAACGAAATGCGTGGCCGAATGGGTCGGATTGCTGCCAAACGGGATAGACCCACGCATGCCGCCATTATTGGTGTAGGTCATGGAAAACTCTCTGCATTGCGAGTCCTGGCTGGGAGAACCGGTCGCCAGGACAGTCGCTCCCGATGCAGAACCAGTCGTTCCCGTGTCAAACACCCACGTCCAGGCTGAAGTCGGCTGATCCTCGATGTTGGAAGCCGTCGTGGTGCTTGGACCCGTCACCGTGACATTGTTACTGGTTTCGCAGAGAGTGTTGCCGGTCCATCCTTTAAAGTGGATGACGTAACTGCCAGGCGTGAGTCGGTAATCGGTGCTACTAATCTGAGTGGAGCTCTTTCCCCAGGTGATGAACGGGTCGCTTCCGACTGAGTAACCAAAAGTGCTCGACGCTCCGCCACATCCACCGAACGTCGCAGTTAGCTGCACCGGCATTGGAACCGTGGAATTGTTAGTAGGTGAAGTAACTGTGACCTGACCAAACGCACCGGCCGCTAGCATGCAAACAACGGCAAACATAGTTGCTGGCGTAAAGCTAATTCGCGAATTGCACTGCTTGAACCACATACTGCTGACTCCTTAGCGATCAAAGTGTCCATTAGATGCCAAGCGTCGTAAGCTCGGGATGGTTTCTTTCATCCCAAGGAGACCCTCTAAGTGAAGAAGTTAGGTTTTATGGGAACAAACCTAACTAAGTGAGAGGAATAACTTCGCCTGGCCGGGTCCCTCATCCTAACGTCGCGCCGGGTGCCCCACCCTTGTCGCGCTTCTTGCAACAGGGTGGGGATTTTGAGTTTTTGTCCACCAACGCTCCCCCAAGCGAAGCTCGGACGGGGCGCTCCCGAAATCGAGGTGATTCTCAGACCTCCCAGCCGCCAGGGAAGAAACACTCCGCCGTGCTACCCTAAGCAGCTCCTGTGCCTTGAATATGAATCAGAAATCTACTCTCACCCCGACGCAGACTGCGAGCGACACCTCCCGCCATTTTCACGCCCCCGAGACCGCGCGTCTGCACGAACTCGAAGGCCTGCCGCTCGCGACCTTTGGCCAGCGTCTCCTCGGCTATGCCATCGATCTCGTTCTCGCCGTCCTGCTCTGGGCGCCGGCGGAGGCCTGCTGGCGCATCTTCATCCTGCACGAGCATGAAGTCCATCTCGCGTGGGACTTCCACGAACTCGGCAACATCGTCGTCCTGGTCCTCTACTACGGCCTCGCCAACTATCTGGGCAACGGACGGACCCCCGGCAAGTGGATCGCGCGCACGCGGGCCATATCGCTCACCCATTCGCGCATGGGGGCATGGCAGTCGATCGAGCGAGCCCTCGGCTACGGAGCCGCCGTGCTGGAAGGCGGCCTCGGATTTCTGCAGTACTTCTGGAGCGAGAATCGCATGTGCGCCCAGGACCGCCTCGCCGAAACCATCGTCATCGACGTGAGGAAGCCGAAGCGCTGATGCCTCGCCGCCAACGCCGAATTTGACGGCTGATGAGATAACCGCGGGTGGCCCATCCTTTGCGCTTTTTGCAAAGGGTCGGACTCGGCGCGGGTGGCCCATCCTTTGCGCTTTTGCAAAGGGTGGGACTCGGCGTAAGTCCTCCCACTATGCGAGACTTACTCGTGCCTTAGCAGGCTGCGGAAAAACTCCGGTTCGTATCAGGGCATCGCTTCAGCGATGCCGCAAGTGCCGTGGAATCAATGCCGGCTTTAGCCGCTGGCGACGCAGTCCCCTGGGAGAATGACTTTTTCCTCAGCCTGTTAGGAGGTTTTCCTGCAGCTCCAGAAATACTCCATCGTTCGACGATACCTTTACCAGCGGGCTCGTCTTTGCAGACAGTTGACAGCTACCTCACGATCCCCCAGTTCTCCCGAAACTTCTCAAACTTCGACCTCCGCCTCCGGCTGGCCGGAAACAACTTCATTGCTTTGTATTTCCGGAACTCCTCCACCGGAAACAGATACCACGCATCCACCGGGACCACATACGCCGCCAGCAAATCGATCTCGCTCGCCTCGTACACTCGCG
>OBLW0100003107.1_pt1 | contig 13068 bp, 19 predicted proteins | sample 1520161 | NCBI WGS metagenome assembly OBLW01 (sample SAMEA3539309, study PRJEB22396) | soil metagenome | biome: tundra; feature: field; material: soil | place: USA | collected 2010-05 | depth 0.15 m
CGACCAAGCCACTTCCCTGCCTTCGCCGAATGTTTCTCGACAAAATAGTCCATTTTGCCGAGAGTGGAAAAGGCCATAGAGCCAACTCACTGCTGAGGAAGATCAGGCCGATGCGGATCAGATGCTCCGGAAAGCTGCAGTTTAGTGTTGCCTGCTCGTCAGAGCGCCGCGCACGGTGTCAACTTGTTGCAGGCCTATACGAGCGATGAGATTGGCCGCCGAATCTTCGAGTCTGGCTTCGCCTGAATAGGCCGCGCGCGCATCCGCCTTGCGCCAATTGCTATTCGGCGCTCCGGCGAGCTGCGGCGGAGCGGGAGCCAGGACTCTTCCCAGCTCTGACGGGCCCTCTGCGACGCGAAGGACGCGACACGCGCCGGGGAAGCGTCTGCAAGCGTTCGATGGTATCCGGATATTGAGTGACGAGTTCTACAAATGTGGCTGCAATCGGGCTAACCTGTCCGCCCTGTTCCCATTTTTCGACAGTGCGCGGACTCACTCGAAGCATGTTCGCCCACACAGCGCGAGAAACATTGAACTTCTCCCTGGCAGCAACAAAGAACTCCGCGCCTGGAGACACCTTGATTTTCGGGGCTGCGACGGTGTGCGTGCGAAGGGTGACCTTTCCCTCGCGATGGGCCTTCATGGCATCCACGCCTTCCATCAACTCGGCGAAGAGATTGCGTTTGGTTGCGTTTTGCTTCTTCATTTTCCACCCCCGGTTTTACGAGCGGCGCGTTCCGCTTCGAGCGCTTTTTTTAATTGATCTTTCTCGTCCTTCGTCAGGTCGGTGGCCTCGTCCTTGTCGTACAGCGTCAGCAGCCAGATTTCCTGCTCTGAGAGAAAGCAATAGTAAATGACCCGCAGTCCGCCACGCCTGCCTTTACGACGACGTTGATCCTTCCAGCGCACTTTGCGAATTCCTCCTGCGCCTGGCACCAGATCCCCTGCCTCGGGATTGCTCGCCAGATAACCCTGCAATTCGGCCAACCCGTCATCGTCGAGATACTCATCCCGGAACCGCATAAAAGCGGGCGCCTCGACAAATTGGAATAATGGCACACGCGCTGTGTCGTGATTCATCTCGCCTTGTTATTGTACCCATGGTGGGTATACTTTGCAAGAGCATGACTTTGCGGACCATCGGTTCGGCATCCTCGAAAACGAATGTCCATTCCAAACGGGAGCCGGGAGTCGAATGTGGCCCTGGATTTCTCAAGTGCGGACCGCGCAGCTGGCGGACCAAACCGGCAGTCCGGGGGAAAATCAATGACAAATGCAAAGGCAAATTAAGGATGCCGGGCAAAGAGCGCCCGGCGGCGTCGCGACTCGTGATCCAGAACCTCCCACGACGAAGCCTCACCATAGGAATCTGGGCAAAAACACGAAACCCTCCGTCGACCACCCCAAAAGGCAAGTCGCAGAGGGTCTCGATTACCGATTCCTTCAGTGCCGCCTGCACATTACTCTGGAAGACCTGCACCTTCTGTTCTTGTCGAAGCTCTTCATGCGTTCTCCTTTGTGAAATGGATGAGAATGGGTTGGCCTTCGCGGCTCTGGAATACCTCGATAGCGACCGATTTGCCGCTACCTCGGGCTTCGGCGATTAGAGATTTCATTTCGTCGGCTTCACTGAGACGGCGGAGAGCTTCCGTCATACAACACTAGGCGTCTGACGCTCCGCTCCGCGAGGACGGCGGAACTCTACCCCGTGTGCGGGAGCTGTTCTCCCACCCATTCCATTAGCTTTCGTTGGAGTTGCTCTTTGCTGGGCAGGTACAGCTGGTACTCGCGTGCGTGAATGTTGGCATCTTTGGGAAGGGTAAATGGAGGGATGCACCTCACCTGGCCACCACTCCCTTCAAACCCAAGGACCATTGACTCTATGGCGTTCCTCTTCCATATCATGTTAAACGTAATCTAAGAATCTATCGAAGGTTCCCCTGGATCTTTGTTTATTTCGGTCCGAACTCGTATTGCGAAGTTCTTCCTTAATCGGAAGGAGCGCTTGGAATCCTTCCTGCTCTTTCTCCTCGTCGCAGCTGCGTTCCTTGCTCGCATCTGGGGGATTTCAAAGACGCATTTCTGGGATGAGATGGTTTACCTTCAGAATGCTGAAGTCATCTGCTGCGGCAAAATTAACTACTCGGAACTGGACTTTCGGCCACCTCTAATCTCGCTGATATACGCCGGCGTGTTTCTGCTTTGGCACCACATCTATGCAGCCTGTATTGTCACGGCGTTTCTGAACGCTCTCGGCCCGGTCTTCCTTTATCTCGCCGGGCGTCTTTCTGTGGGCCGCTTGCCGGCTGCAATTGCTGCTCTGTTGCTGGCATTCTCTCCCTTTTTCGTGGGCGTCTTTCCGGATGGATTTGCAAGCGATGATACGGGCAATAGTCTGCTGACGGATTCGCCGGCCCTCACCTTATTAATACTCGCATTCTGGCTTCTACTTCGAGCGCTTGACCGCGAGAGCACTCCTCGTTTTGCCTGGGCTGGGCTGACCCTGGCGCTTTCGATCCTCATGCGTTTTGGCACACTTCCTATTGTCGGCATGCTCTTCTTTCTGCCTCTAACCGCGAAACGACGCTGGAAAGCGCTAATATCCTGCGGGGCTGGGCTCCTGGTTGGATTGGCGCCTTATCTGCTCTGGTCCCGGCTGAGCTTCGGAGCTTTTTTTTTTACCCTCCACGCCGGCTTGACTCACGCCGAGGAGTCGGAGGAATCCATCTTTTTTTACCTCCGAAATTCCGCCGCAATTTTCACGCCGGTGGCCTTGTTTGGAATCGTCATGACCGCCATATCATGGCTTTGGCGCCCCTTTGGTGCTATTCCTTCGCGGCCCCGACTACCCGCAGCTTGCCCCTCCAACCTCTCTCCGCTTGTTTTGCAGGCTTTTCTCTGGATGTGGCTTCTGATGGGGTTTGTCTTCTTCAGCGCCATGCCGCACAAGGAACCGCGTTACATCCTGCCGTTTGCCCCTCCATTTCTGCTGCTCGCCGGCTCCGGCCTAGCGCTCTTCTGCGCCTTGCCCAGCAGACCGTCCCGACGTGTTGGAGCGCTGCTTGTCGCCGCTTTCCTGGTTTTCACCTTCTTTCCCCTTCGGGAGCGCTTCAGCCGTCCCTTCATTGATCCCGACACCCCGAAGGAAATGCTCGCATCGCAGTTCCTTCAGACCGATCTTCCCCCCGGGACCATCCTTTACATGACCTTCAACTACCCCGCTTTCGCCTTCTACACCAGTTACCGCATCCATGAGCTTTCAGCCGTCGGTCCTGCCCTTTACAACGACATCGAGCATATTCCTCCCGGAGGAGTCCTCATCGTCTACCGCAAGACCGATGAAGTCTGGGAACCCGATATCGAGTGGGTGGATGCGAATCCGAAATTTCAGCGCATGCGTGATTTCTCTGCGTTTGTGATATACCGCCGCTTAGCTGCCGGGCAATAGCGCAGCGATTGGTCTTTGCCAGTGTGGCACGGTTCAGGGGTTGGAGGCCGATCAGGCGCAGCAATCTGCCAATTATCAGGCACAACAGGTCGCGTGGGAGTCTTTTGCGACTCAAGATACGTTCAACTTCATCGAGGCCGATACGTTCACAGGCCTTGAGCAACTGCTCGGTGTGTTGAATTAGCTCTCCTTGTCTCTCAACGGATCGATCACAACGCCCCACCCAGCCTTCGAGCGCGTTATTCCACCGCAGTTGGAGCGAGAGATTGTATAGTCGAATTGGCAGACTGGATTCGGGAATCGCGCCCTCACGTTGAAGCCCAACCCGCGTTTTATGGTTTAGGGAATCTCTGAAGAACTCCCCGAGCCGCATGGCAAGCGGTTAATGTGTAAGTGGAGGTGAGCAGGCGGATGCGGCAACTTACTTTGGCTTCTGAGGGGAGCTTCGAGAAGTACAGGAAGCAGACGCGGCGAGAGAAGTTTCTGGAGGAGATGGAGCGGATCATGCCGTGGTCGGAGCTGGAATCGCTAATCGAGCCGCATTATCCGAAGGAAGGTAACGGGCGTCCGCCGATTGGACTGGGCATCATGCTGCGCATTTACTTTCTCCAGCATTGGTTCAACCTGTCGGATCCAGCGGCGGAAGAGGCGTTGTATGATTCCCCGGCGCTGCGCCGATTTGCGGGCGTTGATCTGGGCCGTGCCGCGGCGCCGGACGAGACGACCATCCTGAACTTCCGCCATTTGCTGGAGGAACACGATCTGTGCGGAGCCATGCTGGACGCGGTTAACCATTACCTGGAGAGCCGCGGCATCCGCATCGGGACGGGCACGATTGTGGATGCGACCATTATTCACGCACCCTCTTCGACGAAGAACTCGACCGGCACACAGGACCCTGAAATGCACCAGACGCGTAAAGGAAATCAGTGGTACTTCGGGATGAAGGCGCACATCGGCGTGGATTCGAAAGAAGGCCATGTACATTCTTTGTGCTCGACGGCGGCCAGCGTGGCAGACAAGCATATGCTGCCCGACCTGTTGCACGGCAAGGAGCGCAAGGTGTGGGGAGACGGAGGCTATCAAGGGCAGGGTGAGGCGATTCGCAAAGCCGCCCAGCACGCACAGGACATGACTTCGCGGCGGACAAGATACAAGCAGGTTATCGATGAGTTACAACTGAGAAAGAACCGGACCAAGGCCAAAGTGCGGGCCAGAGTGGAACACCCATTCCGCATCCTGAAGCGAGTCTTCGGATTCGTGAAGGTCAGGTTCCGCGGCTTGAAGAAGAACCACGATCACCTGTGCGCGGCGTTCGCGCTGGTGAACCTCTATCAACACAGCAAACGGCTGGCACTGCTGGGGGCGTAGTGTGCCCGGAAAACGCCGAAAACGCGCTCTCCGGATTCAAAACCAGAACCAATGATCCCCGGAAGAAACTCTGGAACACGAAACCGCTTCAGACTCACGTGCATGCTGCCAAAAGCAAGGCTTAGTCAGAGGTTCCTTAGCTCCTGGAACCCGAACAGATATTAACCTACCTAGGGAAGGAATTTACATGAGATGGGGGGTCGATAAGTCGATCTTCCAAGTTGCGCTCGCAGCATTTTGTCTCGCTTTACCCGCCTTCTACAACGGATTTCCGATTTTATATCCGGATTCAATGACCTATCTCGACGATGGGCACATTGTAGCGCGCGCCTTATTTCTGCGGAATTTCTCTGATTACTATGGTATGCGATCCCTCATTTATAGCTTGGTGATCCTGCCCTTTCACTGGAACCGGACTGCTTGGCCGATCGTTGCGATGCAGTGTTGTTTGACGGCTTACCTAATCTGGCTTGTCTTCCGATCCATAGTTCCACGGTTGACAGGGAATTACTATCTAGGGCTCATCCTTCTCCTCAGCCTCGTCACCAGCGTTAGCTGGTGTTCTAGTCTCATTCTGCCCGACATCCTCGGTTCCCTGCTCTATTTGGCTCTCTACCTTCTTGCCTTTGCAAAAGAGACTTTATCCCGCTTGGAGCGCTGGGTCCTGTATTTCATTGTCTGGTGGGGTGTCGCGTCACATGCTTCACATTTGATAGTTTCATCGGCATTGTGCCTATTTCTCGCAGTGGTGCTAATGCTTCGTCGGCAACCGCTTCGCCGAGTATTCCGAACCTCAGGTGAAGCCGCTGTCGTCATTGGGCTAGCGGCGGCATCACAATTGGCATTGAACATCTATCTTTATGGTCAACCGTCACTCAATGGTGAGCGCCCGCCATTTCCTATGGCGCGCGTCATCGCAGATGGCCCAGGGCGGTGGTATCTTGAAAGGAACTGCAAGGAATTGAACTGGTCGATCTGCAACCATGTCCACAGCCTAACCGCTGATCCAGACAATTTTCTCTGGGCTCCCGATGGAATCTGGCAGTCAGCGACCGACGACGAACAGGCAGATATGCTCAGCAAAGAAATGCCGCTTGTTCTGACTACGCTTCGCGCCTATCCGAAAGCTCAGCTTTACCGTTCTTCGGTAAACTTCTGGAAGCAACTCATAACTTTTGGCCTTGATGATCTTCGCCCGAGTAGTTGGCTGGAGGATCAGTTTGCCACGGTAATGCCCCATGCGCTCGCAAACTATCGTCGCAGCAGACAGGCACGGTATTCGCTGTCGCTGAGAACCTTCACTACATTTCAGACTTGGATCGTAATCGCGTCGCTGGGAATAATCGCTTTCCTTTCTGTCACCGTCAACCGTGAGCGTTCGCCCGAGCTTGCTTCGCTGGGCATAGTAATCTCCTTTGTCGTCATCATTAATGCTGCCATTACAGGCGTTCTATCCATGCCAGAAGACCGGTTCCAAACCCGCGTCATTTGGTTGGTACCTCTTTTTGCGGGACTTTCAGTTCTCTCGTGGCTCAGCAACCGACACGCGGCGGACCGCAGCAAGACTGCGCATGACGATATCGCTACAACCGTTTAGTGGACCGGCTGACCTGCCGTCGCTATCCAACCAAAGGTCCGCCGTGCCCTCTATGGGTAGGGTCGAATTGCTTCAGGGAGTGAATGTACTCGAAGATGAAGTTGTTTTATATCGAAAACGGCAGGCTGCGGAAATCCATCGATAAGGACTTCGGGGGATGGTCCAACGATTGGCATCCCCAGCCTTGTGAATTTCTCCACCCGCATTCTCCACCCGTGATTGGTCCGTCTTGCACGTATTTCGCCGTATTTAGGCGGTCCCCGACGTCGTGCAAGTAGTTGCAAGTACTGGTTATTTACGCCCTGAAAAGGCCGCGTCTGGTGCCCCCGGACGATCTTCCTTGGCCGTACAGGATTGTTTTTACTGCTTTCTATTGGCTGAACTGGTCAGCGCAATTGTCATGATGACTCCCCTGAAACGCCGCAGGGTCCAGGAATGCCAATGGGCGAATTTCGCGGCAGCAATGCACTTGAGCGAATAGTCGCCTACGCGTCCAGTTGTGGGGTTCACAACTCCCCCGGGTTCGGTACCAAGTCTGTCTTTTACCGCTACTCTCAAACGCAAATCATGGCCCGCGTCATGGACGGAATGACGAAGCACCAAGACGCGAGGGTCGTATGATGCGCGAGCCCTGGGTGTGATTTGGGTTCGATAACGGTTCCGGATCGTGCCTTACGGCGCCAAAAGAAGAACGAATGAACGGTCATTCCTTGATCCGGACCCTAGCCACGATGCCCAGCAGCATGCCCCTGAAGACAAAGTGGTGGAAAGGGAGCACGGAGTACCAGTAGGCGCGACCCAGCAACCCTAACGGATCGAAGGAAGCCGTTTGGCGAATCACCGATCCGGTGGAACCGCCCGTCACTTCGAACTCGAGGCAGGCGCGGCCAGGGAGCTTCATCTCCGCGACCAGACGCAAGAAGTGACCGGGCTCGATCGCCTCCACGCGCCAACAATCCACCACATCGCCAACACAGAGCGAATCTGGATCCCGGCGGCCGCGTGTCATTCCTACCCCTCCGACCAAATTGTCCATCCACCCACGCAGTTGCCACAGCCAGTTGGCGTAATACCAACCACTGGCGCCGCCGATCCGGCGAATCGGGACGAACGCATCTTCCCGAGAAACGTTCACATGAATCATCCGGGAGTCGGTTTTCAGATGCGTTGTGTCCGCGTTGATGGCGGTCGAAATGGCTTCGTGAAATCCGCATGGTCGAATGCCGAACTCGGTCAATGCACTCGGATCTTCCACCACTGTCGAATACCGGATGCTGTCAATCAGCTTTCGGCCCACGCGCACGTAGTGGGGAGTGACCAGACCGAGCCAAAGACTGGACAAGCGCGGCGTGAGGAATGGCACGGAGATTACGAGACGCTTCAATCTTCGCTGTCGTGCGTATTCCCGCATCAGGCCGCCGTAGGACACTCGATCCGAGCCTCCGATTTCAAAGATTTCGCTGGCCTCCATCGAATGGTCCATGGCGGCAAGCAGATAGGCGAGCAGATCGGCGATTGCGATCGGCTGAGCGTCGACGGAAACCCAGCGCGGCGCGAGCATGACCGGAAGACGCTCCACCAGCGCGCGTATCATTTCAAAAGAGAGGCTGCCCGATCCGATGACTACGGATGCGCGGAACTCGATGACTGGGACTCCTACCGACCGGAGGATTTCGCCCACTTCCTGGCGGCTGCGCAGATGCGTGGAGAGCTGGTCCGAACCGCGCCCGAGGCCGCCGAGATAGATGATTCGCTGAACCCCGGCGTCGCGGGCAGCATGAGCGAAGTTTTGTGCCCCTGTACGGTCCTGTTCCTCAAAGGATCGAGGCGAGCCCATGGAGTGGATCAAATAATAGGCTGAGCTGACGCCGACCATCGCGGACCGTACCGATGTGGAACTAAGAACATCTCCTTCGACGACTTCGAGCCCGGGAAACGCTTTCGCTCTGAGAGCTTCCGGACGCCGCGCCAGGCAGCGCACTGTGTAGCCCGCGTCCAGGAGCTTTTTCAGCAACTCGCCGCCTACATACCCCGTGGCGCCAGTAATCAAAACAAGCGGTTTCACGCCGCGTTCTCTCCTGGCTGGCCGAACAGAGCCTCAATTTGCTGGCGGCGGTAATCGAAAATTCGGCTGACGTCTCTGCGTACTTTAACCGCGTGAACAATCCGCCCGAGAACACCGAGAGGCAGCGAGTATTGCACTTCGTCTATCATCTTTGTTCGGGTTTCGTGCGCCTCAAACCTGTGCGTGTGTCGCCATCGTTTGTATGGACCCTTTGTCTGCTCGTCGACAAAGCAGTGGGGCGGATTCCACTCGCAGATTTCCGACCGCCAGTGAATGGGTATGCCGCGCAGTCGCAGGCGATAGCGAATCACGGTTGCTTCCTCAATTGAGTCTGCACTCATGGAGAGGATTGTGAAGCCAAGCCAAGGAGGTGTGATCGCCTCAAGATTTTGCGCGTTGGCGAAGAATGCAAATACCTCATCGATGGGTCGGGCAATCCACTGCTCACGATGTAATGTATACGCCACCGTACTCATTCCTTCTCACTGCTTTCGATTTTGTTGCTACGGCTCACGAAGCAAAGCAGACACCTGGACATAAAGATCCTTGTAGGCTTTTTCATCGAACGCACCGCTATTGCGCCAGCGCACTGCACCGTGCTTATCGAGCAGAACGAGATAGGCTGCATCCGGTGACGCATAGTCCACGCGCTGTTTCCAGGAATCGGTGCCGCCGTAGACGGTGATGACGTTTTCCTGATCGTTCCGGGGAGTTCCCTTGCGCATGCCGCTGTCGATGAACCACTTTCCCAGGCGCGCCATTCCGCCAATCATCGGGATCTCGTAGAACGTTACTTTGGAATTGCTGCCGAAGTCTTTTCGGAAACGGCCAATCCAAGCCTCGACCCGGAATCTCGAATTGTAAGTAAAGCCCAGCGCCAGCAAGGCCACGCGGCCTGAAGCGGCATCGGGGAGCTGAGCCTGGCGGCCAGTGAGGAATTCTCCTTTGAGTTGCGGCAGGGGCTTGCCAGTGGTAAGAGGAGATACCAATGCAGACGCGATCAGCATCTTTGGCAGGATGTTCATAAGGCTAGTCCTCCTTTAAGACGGTTGGTGAGTTCTCGAAAAGATAGTGGGACACGATCCACTCGTTTCCGCCGGAAAATCCGAACATCTCAGACGCCGCTGGTGAAGAAGTGCTGCGCCATCCAGTCCGATGCGTCATGCACCTCGTAGCATAGGCACCTTGATGCAATTACTTCGAACATAAGCAATCGTGGCGGCGCTGTACGCGAAGCAAATCCCATTGAGTCATTTAGAAGCGAAGTCTTAAGCAGCCCCCGCTTGCGACCGCTTTGGCATCGGACAACAGTCGGAGGGACAAATGTCCGGGCGTGGGCCGAGCACACCCAGGGCAAGCCGCCTGCGATTGTCATCGATTCGCTCGTAAATCAGTTCGCGGATCATTCTTATGAATCTCGGATGCGTGCCGACCGTCTTGGCCCGCACCATTCGCAAGCCCAACTGAGCGCACAGCTCCAGTGCTTCTGTGTCCAAATCAAAAAGAATCTCCATGTGACCTGACACGAAACCAATCGGCACGATGACAAGATCCGAACTACTTCCCCGCGCCTTGATTTCGCGGAGGCAATCAAGGATGTCTGGGGCCAGCCAGGGCTGGTAGGCTGGCCCACTTCTGCTCTGATATACCAGCCTCCATTCTTTGCGTCCCAACTTCTCCGCCACCAGCCTGCAGGTTTCCTTGAGTTGTTTTTCGTAGTCGCACCCTCGTGCCATCGCCGTCGGAATGCTGTGTGCGGTATAGATCATATTGGCCGCTTCACGCCTGTCCTGTTGAATACTTCCCAGCGATTCCTTCACATGATCTGCGACTGCCTCGACAAATCCGGGATGATTGTGGAATACGCGAATCTTGTCGACAATCGGCGCACCCGCGCCGGCTTCCTCTTGGGCACGGGCTATATCCTCCCGGTACTGTCGACAGCCCGAGTACGAGCTGTACGCCGAGGTCACAAAAGCGAGCGCACGGCGTACTCCGTCCGATTTCATCTTTCGCAAGGTGTCGGTGAACATCGGATTCCAGTTACGGTTTCCCCAATAGATGCGCAGACGAGGTCCGTGCTGAGCCAGTTCCGCTTCAAGGGCCGTGATGAGTTGCCGATTCTGATCGTTGATCGGGCTCTTACCGCCGAATTGATAGTAGTGCTCGGCCACTTCTAGCATGCGCTCGCGCGGCACGTTTTTGCCTCGCAAGACATTTTCCAGGAATGGCATGACGTCATCAGGCGACTCCGGGCCACCGAAGGACGCTACCATAATGGCGTCGTAGTTCATGCCGTCTCCAATACTCCTTGAACCCTCCTATCGGGAGGTTGGGCTTTGCTTTTGCATCTCCGCGAGAGCTGCCAACTTCTTCACTGTGGTTGTTGGGATCTACCTCGGTGAATACCTTGGCCACCTTGCCTTGCCGCGATAGCCTTTGAGGCTGATGGACGTTCCTTCCTGCGAGAGGAGCGCGAATTCAGGGGCCAGGTTGCCCACTGAGGGCGCCAAGGCTGCAGATAGAATCGCCGGCTTTAATCCGAACATCGCAGCTAAGAGCGCAACCATCCATATTTGACGAATTATTGAATCGTCTCCTGTCATTCTGACTACGCCCCAGCCACCAAGACAAAAAAAGCAAGGAATGTCCTTGAGAAGTATCCTGAGGCGTTTGGTCCGCCGGTTTGTTTTCGGAATTCGTTCGGCGCGTCCTCGACCTATTCGTGATGAAGGTTTGAGGGCCCGGCCTTCACACGCTCGCGGGACCATTCATGGACTGCATCATTGAAATCCTAGGTCTCGAAACCTCTTCGGATTTCTGTCGAGACGGTCAAGCGCTATTTACGTCTTGATGGTATTTGTGTCTTTAGCAAATTAGCTTCGACGGAAATTCTGAGAAACTGCGGCTGGATACATAGTCTCCAGCCGCGGGGCCGAGAGTCGCACAAGCTTTACTGAGGCAGGAGCACGGTGTCGATCACGTGGATGACGCCGTTGGTGCACTCAATGTCAGTCTTGATGACGTTAGCGTTGTCTACCATGACTTTGCCACCCTCGACCATGATCTTCACGTCCTGGCCGTTGACAGTCTTCGCCTCATGCAGCTTGACCACATCCTTTGCCATTACCTTCCCAGCGACTACGTGATAGGTCAGGATCGAGATTAGCTTCTGTTTGTTTTCGGGCTTTAGCAGGTCTTCCACTGTTCCAGCTGGCAGTTTCGCGAAAGCCTCGTCGGTCGGCGCGAAGACGGTAAACGGACCTGCTCCCTTGAGGGTATCCACCAAGCCAGCAGCTTGGAGCGCTGCCGCCAGAGTCTTGAAGTCGCCTGCAGCGACGGCGGTGTCCACAATGTCTTTCTTGGAACCGGCGAAAGCGCTGCTGCTGAAGGTCAACGTGAGCAGCAGGGCAGAGCAGATCATTACGTAAATTCGTTTCACGGGAATTCTCCTTAAAGTGAATGTTCCATTTTTCCAGCTCGATTCAGCTGTGATGATTTCAAAGGTGCGAAGAGGTGGGGCGTCAAATGACACAGCGACGCCCCGCCCGAGCAAACTTAGTCTTCGTGTTCGTCGTCGTACCCGGGAAGATTGCTCCAAGACCGACTGATCCTGCTTACCACAAACTTGACAGTAAATCAAAACAAGTTGAGTATCAGTTAAAACCTAAGCGCGGACGCACTTCGCTTAACGGCCAAGAAAAAATACGAGGTAATTTTGAAAGATACGAAATTAGCCTGTGAACGCGAGAAAACGGACGTCATCGAGGAGTCGATCCGCCCTTATGCGATTGCCGAGAAGTTGCGATCCCTGCGGCAGCGCAAGAGCATGGGTTTGGCTCAATTGGCTGAGCATACAGGTCTGTCGGCGGCCATGCTTTCAAAACTAGAGAACGCGCGGCTTGTGCCTACACTTCCAACCCTCGTTCGCATTGCCACCGTGTTCAATGTCGGCCTGGACTACTTCTTCACAGATCCGCGGAAGCGGCATGTTGTAGCAATCTCACGAAAAGATGAACGGATAAAGTTCCCTGCGGACGCGAAGCCTCGCGATGCAGCATTCGACTTTGAGAGCCTCAACTTCCGCGCCACCGAGCGAAAGCTCAACGCATTCCTCGCGCATTTCCACGATTTACCGCCCGCGAAGATCGCTCCTCACTATCACGCTGGAGTGGAACTTCTCTACATCATCGATGGGGATCTTGAAATATCCATTGGAACCGAGATCTACCAGCTATCTAAGGGAGATGCCATCTACTTTGATTCCGTCCAAAAGCATGCGTATCGCAGTCGCGGCGCGGGGAACTGCACCGCTGTCGTGGTCACCACTGGCACTTAAAACCTAATTCGCATCTCGCCCCGATCGGCGAAGGCGCCATAGCAGACGAGGGATGGTGGATGGCTGACATCGGAGAACCTGAGCTACTTTGGCCTTAGGGGCAAGGATCTTTTTCAGGGAGCCTCGGCGGCATGTCAAAGAACGCCAAGGCCTCTCGAAAACGGTCTAGGGAACCTCTGCACAAGTCCGCAGCCCGCGTCATTGTTGAATAAACTATAAGCATGAAACGAAGGGCGCGTTTTCAGCAA
>OBLW0100003109.1_pt1 | contig 13063 bp, 5 predicted proteins | sample 1520161 | NCBI WGS metagenome assembly OBLW01 (sample SAMEA3539309, study PRJEB22396) | soil metagenome | biome: tundra; feature: field; material: soil | place: USA | collected 2010-05 | depth 0.15 m
GACGTGTGCTCTTCCGATCTCGGGGCGCGACAGGCGGCTCAAGAACTTGCGTATGCCAGAACCCGCGCGTTCGAGATTGACCGGAGGCTTTTTCCCTGGAACTCGCAGGCCATGCGCCTCAAGGAGTTTCACAGGCATATTCTGCCCCATCTGAAGAAAATGTCTGCGAACCGTGGGCCGTCTGATCAGCAGCACATCGTCGCAGGAGCCGCGGTCGCCGTAATGGCGGAAACCGGAAGAAACCTCAATGAGGTGCTCCGCCTTACGATTGACCCGAAGCTCAGCTCTGAGTTTTCATACAGGCAGCCAAATTCATCGGCAGGAGAAACATGTGGGCGATGGAAGTGGGACTCAATCAGCCCTCCGTACGAATCGGAGTTCAATAACGAGCACAAGTTCGCGGTGGATCCCGCGAATTACCTGACGTACCCTGCTTCGACAATTGTCACGAAAATCATCGAGCGATACCTTCCGTTCAGAGGGGAGACCAAAAGCAAACGTCTTTTTCCATTCAAAGGGCTACATCGCGCGGTCAGGAATTACCTCGATGAATACGATGCTTATGACCATTTCACGCCCACCAGGATCACCAACCTTAGTTGGGCAATCCTGCACGAATTGACCGGAGGCGAACTTGCAATTATTTGTCTGCTCCTTGGTTTGCATCGCCCGCTGGTCCAGGTTGAGCTGTTCTACACGATACTCGAAACCTCAGAGGGTGCCGGCTTATTTGCCGAAGCACAGAGGAAACTTTGGGGCGAGTCGACGCCGGACACGATAGGCGCGGCAAACGATCCGGTTCTTGGGGATCGGCAGTTCGTCGGGTGCAGGGCATTTCCACACATGGAAAAAGTGAAGGAAACCATCGATTGGCTGCGCGAGGGGAGTGAGAAGTTCTTCAACTTAAGGCTCCCAAGTTTCAAGGCCGAACGCGATTCAGAAATACTGAATCGCGCTGTAATGTATGCGACTTGGCATCAGTTCTTCTCGTTTGGAACCCGTGCTATTTGCAACGCATATCAAAAGAATGAGGGGTTCTCCGACGATTCGGGCATTGGCATATTAAGCGATAAAGACTTTGTCACGGGATACAAAACGAGAGTTATCTTTGCTCCCAAGCGCCTCCGCCTCCACATGAGCGCATTGGAGCAACGGCTCGCTACGCTGTTGGAGTTACAACCTTCCTTGAGGCCGCTCGCTACCACATCCGACAAACAGAATGGGCCCTCGCCAGTCTGGCTGCTTGATAAGGCATACAAGTGCGTGGAATTGACACCGACGACGATTCAAGAGGTGATGAAGGAAAAGTTTCCATTACCGGTCAATTCGCCACGAAAGGTCATGCGTTACCTGCTGCGCAAGGCAGGCATCTCACATACCCACGCAGAAGCATTTATGGGCCATTGGTGGCACGGCCGTGAGCCCTTCTCGCCGTTCTCGAGTTTCGACTTCAGCAGACTTGTTGGGCGGCTCCGCGAAGTGATGCCTGACCTTCTGGAGAAGAAACTTGGATTTGATCCAACACCGGGGAGCCGCTAAGCGATGAGCTATACGATCGATGAACTTCGCAGCATGCTGGCGACAAGCCGCATAGCCGCGGTAAAGAATCTGCTGGCGCCCGCGCCCAATCCACTCAAGAAGGGCGACATTGAAAGGATCGAGACTGAGGTCATCGCTCACTCACCGGAGGGTTCCGATGTGGCCGAACTATTCAATCTTGTGCGCCAGATCGCCCGCGATGCAAAGACACCGGAGAAGCTGTTAGACAAGATGCGAGTGGCTGTTGCCTATCCGCTGCCGAACAACCCCTTCGCGGATGGTCTCTGTACATCTGAGCTGACCTGCAAGGCCGCACGTAGCTGGTTGGAGAACGTGTGCGCTCGAATTGCGTCCTCGCAGTCGAAGGTTAAAACTACGCCAGGGCCAGCCCTCGCATTTCAGCTCTTCCTTGTTTCAGCAATTCTGGAGTACCGTCTGCTCCATGTCGACCTCGTACCAGCGATAATTCGATCACTTGAAGGACGGCACCAATTCAAGATTCACAGTGCTGGAACGATTTGGGCGATTCCGCTCTCACTGAACTTCGGGCGTCAGCAAAACGCCGAAAGCAGGCTTTTGATTCTACGGCACGGATCTTTGAAGCGATTGCTCGAATTCCTTGCCCTTGATGAATCGAAAAGCTTCCTTCGACAATATTCTGGGCAGAGCATTACCTGCAGCTCCGGATGCGCGGCCCTTTTAGATTCGCTCGAGAGCGACGCGAGGAAGGATCCCCTAGCCTCGCACACGGAAGTTCCCACAATTGCCGCGCTCATCGATGCCGCACAAACAATGGCGATTTTGGAGATGCCATCGGTCGTTGCGGCGCATCGCAGTCGGCGAATCGTCTCGCATGGCCTTCCACCAGAGGTCCTCGGCAGAGTTGCTGGATTGGAGTTGACTTCGTTCAAGCTTGCTAAAAGCGATTGGTCAAGAGCCGACGACGTATCTGACGATCCTGATGCCGAGGTGCGAAAGGAAGCGGGAGAGGGGTTGTCCTGGATCGGGGTTCTTCGCGAAGCGTTGGGTGAAAATCAGATAGACAAAGCCTCGCTCGAGCTGTTCGTACGAGGATACAGCGAAGATCTCAAGGTCATGGCCGAGTTTGCGCTCTATCTGGCAGAACCGAAAAGCAAGGGGAAAGGACATGTGGACGGAGGCTGCGCGCCGGCTACAGTGCGCCGTTATTGCCTTCTGATTGCAACCAAAGTGATTCCGAGACTGAGCGCCGGCGCCCTTATAGAGGTGACCGAGGACGCCTGGGAAGACGCACTTCAGGAAATTCTCGATGAAGATGCCTTTTACCACGTCCGAAAGTATGCAAAACAGCCAAGTTCGAACGCACAAACCCACTCACGTCCGCTAGTGAAGGCGCTCCGCCATTGGCTTCAATTCCTCAGCCAATTAAAGACCCGCCCAGAGATTAACAATAAAAAACCGGAAGTCAACACGTCGGACAACGCCTCTGGCACACACCCAGCGAGCGCTGATAAAGTCACCAAGACGCTCTCAGGACGGGGGCTGATCGATCTCGCGGCGCGGCTCCCTGTGCTGGGCCTGGTCAAAGTGGATGCTAGCCTCATTACGGTCGATGAGTATTCAGAGGTCTTGCAACGACTTGTCGGACGGAAGAATTTCGATGACTGGAACGATCGCTCTGCTGCGCGTGTTGCGTTGATCCTGGGCTATAGATGCGGTCTTCGCCGATCCGAGGTCGAATGGTTGCGAGTCAGTGATTTTGACAGGATCAGTTTTCTGCATGTACGGCCTACCGAGATGCGGGCTCTCAAGACATCCAACGCGCGTCGTGACCTGCCAATTGAACTACTTGTGCCTTCGGATGAAATGAAATATGTTCGCAGGAGGATCGCGCAGGTTCGCAGTCTTGCCCTAAGCAAGAAGATTCCTCTTCACAAGGCGCTCCTGTTTTCTGAGGCCGACGATCCGGCCAAGCGAATGGATTTTAGCGCCAAGGTTGTGCGAGTGATTCACCGGGCGTTTCAAAAAGACGAACGCCGTAAGTGGGCCCAGATTGACCCCGGCTTCCACTTTCATCGCCTGAGACATTCCTGCGCTACGATTCTCCTCCTCATGCTTTGGCCAGAGCTACATATAATCGCTCGTCACCTTTTTGGAAAGAAAGCGAAAGCGACCTTGCAGTGGGTCATCGAAGACAGCGTGAACTTCAGAGAGAGCCTGATGGGCTGCCAGGTAACGGAAGCCGACCTGCAAGCGCTTGCTCTGCTTTTGGGGCATGGGTCTGCAGCGACATCACTCGAACATTATGTGCATGTCCTCGACTGGTATGAAAGGCCCAGCACCTGAGAGAAACGAAAACTGATTCCGGTGCGACAGTCGGGACTCAGCAATCTCCTGAAAACTCTTGAGGCGCAGACAGGTTGTTGTTAGGAGATCTGGTAACAGTTCGTCGGCCAATGTAAAGGTACACGCCGAACCACTTTCAAGCCTACAAGGTGCCGGCACAGTAGACTCCATTGACGAACACAAGTACGGCAAGGGCTGCTGCGGAGAGGCGAACATCAGGGGCAAAGGTCATAACAAGCTCGAGGCAAATCATCGCTCCAACAGCCTCGATCCTGCCACCGTAGGCCGCCAGAAACCACTTGTAGACCTTCAAAGAACTACAGGCCTGACCGCCGACGACCACGACCCACATGAAGACGCCCACCATGCCCAAGTAGGTAAAGCTGAGTTCGTGGTATAAGGGCAACACGCGATGTGCAACGCAGAAGGTGATTGCGGGAATACATCCTCCGGTCAGCAGCCCGAGAACAGCAGCGATGCGGCCGCCGGGTTTGAACATCCGTATCACCAGTTGGACCGTTGTAAGCCGCTTGGACTTCTTTACAGAAGTGCCGGCGGTTCCCGTGGAGCGGTTTGTCGGCGGTGTTGGCAAATTCAAGGTGGTGGACACGATGTTCTCCTTTGAAAGCGAAATGAAACGTCCGATTTCGAATTCCTGACTTCTAACCCGGGCTCCTTGCGTAGTCGTGACTTGCGGAAGGCCGTCAACCTGGACCACCGCGCTGCACGGATTTGTGCAGCACGTTCGGATCGACTCCCCCAGTCGCGGATGCCGGCGGCATCTTCGACGTTGGATCTGGATCGAGCGGCATTGGGGGATCAGAAATGACTTGAATGGAGGTCGCTGCTGTCGACATCGAAGCTGCAGGTAATGCGAAGCGCCACACCTCGACAGCTGCGCCAAGGACCATCGCGGAAAAGAACGCTTGATCGGTTACCGCGCTCGCGCGATTAACACGTAGCACTTCAAGGCCGGCCTGTCGCGCCGGTGAATCTGCGTGCGCATTGCGAGCTCTCTCCTTGCGCTTAGGCGTGGGCTCAGGTTCCAGTCCCAAGTTCCCGCATAGATCGTCAAGATTGACATGCACACCTTTGTTGTTTTCGTAGGCCACAAGGCCTACTCGGAGATCATCGATCGCAAGATGCTCGACGAACTTGATGAGAAACCGGGCAAAATGCAGATGCCTCGTGGACCCTACTGTGATCACGATTTGCCGATCGAAGGATGCTGCCGCGGCGAAGACTGAAAGGGCGTGCCGCACCACATGCTTTTTGTGACGGGCCAACTTGAAAATCGCGCGACCGACTTCGTTCGCATTCAGCCACACGGCATCGCGCACCGGCAGAGGGGGAATAAGTCCGCCAGCAGCGCTGACGAAGTGCTTCCCGATTTTGGTATCCTTCTGCGCAGAAATGAGACCAAGGATGTCTTGCGCGACGTCCGGCCGGAGTGAGATGTCGTCGCAAATAGAATCGAGCTTCTCGATCTCGTAAACACGCCGCTTCGTTAGTTGACCACACAAGGCAAACCACTCGCTTGCCTCAAAGAGGTCGAACTTGTGCGGCGCCATCCGGGGATAACCGGGCTGGTCGAGCGCTACGTCGAGGGCGTTTCTGCGGCTCATCACAAGTTCTCAGTGAGATTTTTTTGAACTCTCATTTCAGCGTGACACCGATTCGGCGAAACTGTAAGGTGTACCGGAACAGAAAATGCGACGCACCAAAAAAAGATTGGGAGTACTAACCGCGACCGCTTCACGGGAGATTTCTTAATGACGGGAGAAGGTCGGAATTTTGTATTCTCAGGCAGGTTTCTGGCTCTGGTTTAGAAATGGCGTCGCCTTATGCAATTGCCGTTTCCTTTACCCTTCCTTATCCGGTGCGCCTAACTCTGGGGAAGCCACCAGAGTCGGCCTGTACGTCTTAGCCGCCCGGGCTGGGAGAGATGACCGACGATTTTGAACCTGCCCCAATCAACTGTTCGTAGCCCGCTGACCGACCCATGTCGGCGGCTGAGCCGAATGCTGGCGTCAAATCTACAAAAGTCATGGGGGATATTTGGGAATTGGTGAGCGGCATTGGGACGCACCTACTTCCACTCCGACTCGCCCCCAATCGACCGAATGCGAGTCGGATCCCAGGGCGAGGAATCTCTTTATCTGAGAACGTACAGAGGCGAGGATGCCCGGTAATTCAGAAGCTGCCCCAATGGGCCGTTCGCTGCCGCCGTCCAACCCCAGCTAGCGGCTGACGCGACCGCTAGCGTCAGATTCACGGAAACCATTGGGGATGTTTCGCTATCAGTGAACGGTATCGCGACACACCAGCTACCACTTCGACTTGCCGCCAATCGACCGAATGCGGGTCGTATCCCAGGGCCAGGAATCTCTTTATCTGAGAACGTACAGAGGCGAGGATGCCCGATAATTCAGAAGTTGCCCCAATGGGCCGTTCGCTGTCCGCCGTCCAACCCCAGCTAGCGGCTGACGCGACCGCTAGCGTCAGATTCACGGAAACCATTGGGGATGTTTCGCTATCAGTGAACGGCATCGCGACACACCAGTTACCACTTGGACCTGCTTCCGGTCGATCGCATGATCGTCCGATGTCAAAGCCTGGAAATTGTTATCTGAGGATGCACTCGGGCGAGGATGCTTGGCGATTCAGTAGGTGCCCCAATGAAGCATCCGTATTGCACTGAGCGGTCCCAGATGGCCGCTGATTCGACCGCCGGCGTCATATCCACAAAAGCCATTGGGGATGTTTCAATAACGGTGAATGCGTCGTTATTGGTTAGAGTTGAAGCAGGGGGGATGATCACGGATGCAGCAGTTAACTTTGGCGCGGCAGGCGGAGTTTCAGAGGTTTGCGAAGAAGACACGGCGCGAGCAGTTTCTTGAAGAGATGGACGCGGTGATGCCGTGGGCCGAGTTGCTTGCGCTGGTTGCGCCGTACTATTCGCAGGGCGAGACGGGACGCAAGCCGGTGGGTCTTGAGATCATGTTGCGGGTGTATTTTCTGCAGCAGTGGTTTGCGCTGTCAGACCCGGCGGCCGAGGACGCGCTGTATGAGTCGGCGGTGCTGCGCCGCTTTGTCGGGGTGGACTTGGGCCGCGCGCCGGCTCCAGACGAGACGACGATCTTGAACTTCCGCCACCTGCTTGAAGAGCACCAGTTGTGCGGCCAGATGCTGGATGCGGTCAACCACTATCTTGAGAGCCGCGGCATCCGCATCGCGACCGGCACGATCGTCGATGCAACGATTATTCATGCGCCGTCGTCGACCAAGAACGAGAACAAGGAGCGCGATCCGGCGATGCATCAAACGCGCAAAGGAAATCAGTGGTACTTCGGGATGAAGGCGCACATCGGCGTGGATTCGAAAGAGGGTGTCGTGCACTCGGTGTGCTCCACTGCGGCTTCGGTCTCCGATATCCATATGTTGCCGGACTTACTGCACGGTGATGAGAAGAAGGTGTGGGGCGACGCGGGCTATCAGGGGCAAACCGAGGCCATCCATGCGGCTGCGCCGGAAGCACAAGACATGACCTCGAAACGCGTGAAGACCAAGGCTGGCGTGGATGAAGAGCAGAAGCGCAGGAACCGGACCAAGGCCCGTGTGCGGGCCAAGGTAGAGTGACCCTTCCGCGTGCTCAAGCGCGTCTTCGGATTCGTGAAGGTGCGCTACCGCGGCTTGCAGAAAAATCACGAGTGGCTCTGCGCGGCCTTTGCGGCGATCAACGTCTATCAACACCGCAAACGGCTCGCCAGAATCAACCAACGGATGGCCCCTCAGGGGGCGTAGTGTGCCCGCCGGTGGCCGCGCAAGGCCTCCCGGCGAACGAAAGAAGCAACGGAATCATCGGTAAAGTACAGCTTTTGAGCTTCGTCGGCGAATCTGTCGCCTCGGAACCTTATAACTTGGCATTTATCAGAGGTTCCCTAAGTTCTGCAGCCTAACATTCCCGCGCTGAATCGGCAGGCTATCCTTGATCTTTTCGCGCTGCTCGGCAGTGATTTCCATTAACTATTATTTCATCAGAGTTAGTGTCAACTCGCCCTAATGTCTAGAACGGCAAAATTGGTCCCGTGAAAATGGACCAATCTGCAAAATCTGCTACCAATAATTTGATGCAATCACTGTTGGTCGCTCGGGAGAGTTTCCGATGATCTGAGTATGAAGAACGAACTGAAAGTTCTCGTGCTTCCAATCCTTTGGGGCTTTTTGCATCGCTTCTGACAGGAGACTTTGATTTGTAAGGAAATCTCCAGCTGCCTGGGTGCCGAAGTTTGTAAGGCCCGCGATCACAATGACAGGCTGGCCGCTGCCGGGATTGGTAAAGCGCGACACCAAAGCGTAGTCCTCGTTCGTCTTCCAGTCCGGAGTGAGTTGGTCCAGCGACCACTTGACTCTTGGGTCCGACCGATCATAAATTGCGTTCTCGACGCCGAAAAAGAACCGCAAGTTCTTCGTGATGGTAGGAGTCCATTTATTTGCGTGAACGCCAATGAGAATGATCGGGCCTGCCAGCAGCGTATTGGAAGGCGTCGAGTTCCCGGGGAGCAACTGCCAATCCTTACCAAGCTTGCTCAGCAGACCGGCGACATCTGCCAGAGCGAATGCGTCGCCCGTGCCCACGAACGCATCCGGCACCGGCATCATGCGGTCCCCAGATCCCACTGGAACATCCATGTTTGACATTGGGCGGTAAGCGACTGGCTGCGAGATGCAGATGACCGCCACCTTTGGACTCTCCAGGACAGGGGACCAGACGCCAGAGAGCATATCTCTGGAGCGTATCTGCCAGTAGAAAATCGCAGCCACTGCAATGCCAACCGCAAGAACGCACGCCGCAGCGATTTGCCAGACCGTCCGTGACCGGCGAATACCACCGGTCTGATTCTTTTCAAGGACTGGAGCTTTTGCCTCATTTGCTAAAGCGGCAGGAACCTGTGCAGGTGTATCCTCCACAGTCCAGTGCAAACTGGCGGCATAGGAACCCGAGGAAAGCTGAATGGCTAGCTTTCGATCGCGATGATCGTCTCCATAGTACTGGGCAAGCCTCTTTCGCACTTCATTGGCGGTGACGCGGACAATGTTGTCCTGCGCCGTATCGTAATCTCCCGCTTTGTGAAAGACCTCTACGCCAAGAGTGCGCTCCTTGAGCTCATCAATTGGCCTCCCGTCAAGAACGTAGCGAACAGAATATTCCAAAAAATGGCAACACCTCTGGCTGCCACGGAAGTACTCGCTCTCCAGGATGTTTGCGAGCCCTTCCAGTGCAATTTCTCGTTGTTTCTGGGTGAAGTCGGCCACTCTCTAGCGCTGATCCATCGCGATTCAGTCGAACTATAGTTTGCCTTTCAGGTGATTGTCAATGGATCAAGTCATGGTTAGCAGTGCCATACGGTGAAGAAATGCAGCAAGTCCATCAATCCTTTCAACAGCTTAGGATCTTAACGCCATGTGAAAGACCGTATCGGACCTTGCGGTGTACTGAAGCAAGTGCGTATCAATGCGATGTCGCGGGAGTAAGGCTTCTTCTGAAGCGAAAAGGCAGGAAAAGAGGTAGCCCGGGCGAAGAAGAAACAAAAAAGGGGATTGCACCGATCCTGTGCGCGGAAAAGAACTTCAACAGAAACGCTAACGGAGGAAGAAATGGCAGAAACGGTATTGGAAGTTGAAATGGCAGCAGAGAGAAAAGGGACGCAACTCAGAAGACACATTAGGATTGCCCTCATCGCGATCCTGGTGATTTTCGCGGGCCTCTCCTGCCCCTATGGCTGGGGACAGGCTGACAGGGGATCCATCAGCGGCGTGGTCGCCGATGCAACGGGAGCGGTAGTTCCTGGCGTCCGGGTTTCGGTCACCGATACGGCTACGGGGGTTGGCTACTCCGGCAGCACGACAAATGACCGCGGTGTCTACCAGATCGTCAATCTCCCGGTCGGCAAATATTCGCTCGTGTTCAAGATGGAAGGCTTCAAGCAGTATGAGCGGAACGGCGTCACCGTTTCGGCTTCACAAGAAGCCAAGGTTGATGTCAATCTCCAGGTCGGCGGCACTTCAGCGACGGTGACCGTCACCAGCGATGCCGCCGCGCTCGATAGCTACACAAGCACCGAAGCCACAAGCGTGGCGGGCTCGGCCATTCAAGAGTTGCCGCTATCGATCGCCGGTGGCCGCAATGCGCAGGCTTTTGCAGTCATGGTTGTCCCCTCGGTTAATGTCGGCGCGGGCGTCAATGGGGACGCATCGTCGGGTATCAGCATCGGCGGCTCATTGTCGCAATCCAACAACGTCATGGTCGACGGCGTCGATTCCGATGCGGGTTATCAAGGCGGCGGGGCCGCCAGTTCTGGCTGGGGTAGCGCATCCCCTGGCGTGGAGGCCGTCCGCGAGGTGCAGGTGCAGACCAGCGGAATCGATGCCGAGTCGTCGCAGACAGGCGGCGGCACCCTCCAGTACGAACTCAAGTCCGGCACCGACAAGCTGCACGGCAGCGCCTTCGGCTTCTTGACGAACGAGGCATTCGATGCCAACAGCTGGTCAAACAATTACTGGATGGCTTACTGCAATGCAGCGGGCGCGAGTTCCAGTGCGCAATGCCCAGCCGCTGTGCCGGCAACTTCGACAGCGCCGGCTGTGGAGGGCTACAAACAACTGTATCGCAGGCCGACAGATCGTCTGAAGGACTGGGGCTTCAGTGGAGGCGGACCCATCTGGAAGCGGCATACCTTCATCTTCGCCGCCTATGAGCGCTACGACCAGAACACCATAGCGTGGGGAGCCAATGAGACCACGGTTCCGACGACCAACATGCTGGCGGGGGATTTCAGCCAGCTGCTCACCTATGCCGGTGTCGCTGGGCTTACGGCGAACCAGGCTACAGGCGGCACCGGCTCGTGCGCTTCGTACACATCTGCCGGCAAACCCTGCCCCACCGGCTATCTTGATGCCGCCAACAATCCCATCTACTACGGAGCCATCTTCAACCCCGCAACGCCCGGCACGGTGTTTCCCGGCAACATGATTCCCTCCAGCAGCATAAGCCCCCAGGCGAAGGGCGTTATCAGCATTTACAAACAGGATTACGCTCCTACGAATTCAAACCTGATCAACAACTACTGGGGATTTTCCGGCAGTACCAATGAGGTGCAAAATCTCGACGCCAAGCTTGACCACAACTTCTCAGAGAAGCACCACGTCAGCGGCTCGATCAACTGGGCCAAGAGCGAAAGCGTCGGCCTCGGAAACCACAACAGCGGCAATCTTTGGCAGCGCGGATCATCGACGGGCGGCCCATTTGCCGACGCGCAGGGAGCGCCGCAGGAGTTCGCGACCGTTCACCTCACGGACAATTACACGTTGACCCCGACAGTGCTTAACACCTTCATTGTTGCCTTTAACTGGAACAACAAGGCCGACGTTACACCCGCGCCTGCCGGTGGCAGCTTCTCCAGCGCCACAGGTTCCACCTACCCCAACCTCAGCTATGCCTCATCTCTGGGCGTCGGTCAAAGCACCGTCGGCCAGGACTTCAACGACGACATACGTTGGCAGCAGTGGCGTTTCAAGGACAGTATGTCATGGGTGCATGGCAAGCACGTCGTGAAGTTCGGCGGCGAGTATACCGCCTATGATCAGCTCAATAAAAATCCGGGCGGAATTTTCTCTTACAACTTCAACGACCTTACCGGTCTGCCTCAGAATGTCGCAAATAACACCACCGTCTCGAATAGCCTTGGATACGGCTTTGCGAACATGATGGTCGGGGATGCCGCTTCGGCCAGTCAGGGTGTCACTACAGGGTCGAACACCACCCGTACGGGCGTCGACATGTTCGTTTCCGATCAGTTCATGGTCACCAACAAGTTGACGCTGAACGTTAGCCTGCGCTGGGACTTGAACGGCAGGCTTCATGAAAAGAACGGCAATCAGTCGAACTGGGACTTCAACGCGCAGAATCCGAATTGGGTAGCTTCCGGCGGCAATCCAGGTCTCTTAGGCAACATTTCCTACCTGGCCGGCCCTGGGGGCAGCTTCGAGACGCTAGAAGATTACCGCCTCTACAGCCCGCACGTGGGCGCCGCATATCAGATTTCTCATAAACTGGTGCTGCGCGGAGCATGGGGCTTGTTTTACGTTCCGATCGGCCAGAACATGTGGGGCGGAGTCCCGTATGAGAGTGAGGGTTGCTTCAACTGCTTTGGCTCCAACCAATCGGCGCCCGGCGCTTCCAATGTCAATCCTTCATTCCAGTGGGACAAGAACATTTATCCCGGAGTAGCGATCCCAGCGGCTAAGAACCCTAATGCCCCTGATTTCGGTTGGGGACAGGTTTATTCCACTCCAGACACGCTCAAGCTTGGCCGCACGCAGAACTGGAACGTGGGTGTCGAATACGGAATCAATGCGAATACAGTAGTGGATGCACGTTACATGGGGAACATGGGCAACGATCTGCACGACGGAAATTTGTTCCCACAGAACTTTCCCACCTTTAGCCAGTACTATCCGCTGCTCATGAGCGGCCATGCAGGGGACAACATTAACAGTCAGGCGTCCGCCGCAGCCGCAGGGGTACCCTGGTATCCGTTCCTGCCAGCGATGAACGGCGGCTGTGGAGGATATTCCGCTGTCTCCGCGATCGATCTCGATCCACAGGCGCACGCTTGCTGGGGTAGTGCGTTGCAGGTAACAGGCAACCCTGTTGGCAGCTCTTCCTACAACGCTGCCATTGTCGAAGTCAAGAAGAGGGCCGGAAACAGCTTGTCCATGGATATGAGCTACACCCTATCCAAGGCAGAGGGAAATGTCCTTGGCGTGAATCAGGTTGACGAGTGGGGCCAGTACGTCGTTGGGGGTGGAGGCTCCGAGTTCCAGGATCCGTACAGCTACGGCCAGTTCAAGAATCTGGTTTCGCCAGGAGATGTGCGGAATCAGGTGAAAGGCTATGTCTCCTACAATCTACCGTTCGGCAGGAATGGACGTTGGTTGCATGAAAGCAGAAACCTGGATTACCTGGTAGGCGGCTGGACGCTGAGTGGCGATATCAATTACCACAGCGGCATGCCAATGCCCGCTGTTCAAGCCGCAAACGCGTATCCCGGTTGGGCTATGACATACGGAAACACCACCGGCGTGTCGCTTGCCAATCACTTCAAGCATCTGGACCTCGCCAACCTGAACGATGTCA
>OBLW0100003111.1_pt1 | contig 13059 bp, 14 predicted proteins | sample 1520161 | NCBI WGS metagenome assembly OBLW01 (sample SAMEA3539309, study PRJEB22396) | soil metagenome | biome: tundra; feature: field; material: soil | place: USA | collected 2010-05 | depth 0.15 m
TCGATTCCACTCCACTACGCCGAACCCTGCTTGCTTGGGTTTTCCGAAACGGCTGAGATACGGCCGGGATGGGAGCGCTGAACCGGCTATTATGGGATCCTGAAAGGATGCTGCGCATCGCCCCGCTGAATGTGCGGGACGCGGCGGATCTATTCGATAGTGCCGCCGACCATTTCAAACTCGGCAACCTGAGTCTGAATGGGTTCCGGGAGAAGGTTCTGGAATGCGCGAATGGGAACCCCGGACAGATTATCGAGATGTGCAGGTTGGCCACGCAACCACAGTATCTTGCGGGACGCCACGTCAAATTCGCGCCGTTGCGCATCGACGCGTTCATCAAGTCGACGGGATAGCTATTGGGCCTTCGAGCGGCGCCGCAGCGAAACTCTCCGCGTCCCGGCGGCGTTCGGTGGCGATGGGTATCACCCATGGACGGACGCCATCCAGATCGACCTCGAAATGGCATCCGTCCGGCCGCGAGACGAGCCGGAGGCCCTGAAGCGCGCGGAGTGGAGCATAGGAAGCGATACCCCCGTATTGCGCGCGTGAACCGCGGTCCCGGTCCGTGATCCAGAGCAGGCGCGTGCCCGTCAGCGCAAGAAGGTCGCCGGGAATCCATTGGCTCCGGCGAACCGGCCAGCGCCCTTTCAACACACGCGGCAGTTGAAAAAACCTGGCCGCAACCGACTCCCCTGGATCGAGCTCGTCCGCCAGGGCGTTGCCGAAGCGCATGTCGAGAGCGTCGCCCATCGCAAGTTCGGCCGAAGCCGGCCGCGCGGGGCCAAGCCATCTGTTTCGGAAGCGGCGCATAAAGCGCAGCACGGACGGTTGGCCGCGCGTGTTATAGCGGACCGCGCAATCGGAATCCGCGCCCCTGAAACCGAGCCAACCGCGTAGCAGCATGTGACCCGATTCCACGAAAGATATGCGTTCGATCCCGCTGACGAAGGGGGCTTCATTGGCGCTCGGGTGCGTCACGACCCAGAAATCATCCCCGGAGAGCAGCAAAACGCGTGGCGGGTAGGCGCACCTGCCGAGCCAATCCGAATCGCCACGGGGCAGGAAGACTCCGTCGTCGAAGTTGGATGCGGCGGGAGGCAAACGAAAATCGGGTGGGCAGCCGGCGCCATGCCGAAGCTCGAAGGCTATGACGTACCTTCGAGAATCGATTGCCGCATGCTTGCGCATCTCAGCGCACGACTTCCCCGGCGCCGGCGCCGGACAGGGCCGCGAGATCTTCCACAAGGGCCTGTTCCTCTTCCATGCCAAGCGTCTTGCCCGTGGTCAGGCGCGCCAACTGCGCACGGTAGGCGTCGGCATAGCTGTCAAACCGCCTTTGAAGATCCGTGAACGTGCGGCGCACCCAAGCCTGACTGACGCGGGCATAGACGGATGCGGCGGAGGTGATCTGCCGTCCCGCCGTCTTCCCAATCCGCCTCCCGATGCTCGCGGACGCCCATCGGCGGCCTAACAGGGAGGCCACTGGGCCCGGCGCCATCTCCATCTGAAAGCTTCCCAGATCGAACCGGGGCATGTCCTTCAGAACGTCCAAGAGTTCATCCTCGTCGGGCCGGTTCTCGATGTCTAGAGCTTTGGCGGTCTTCGCGAGCACGCGTCCCGCTTTGAGAGCGGCCTCCTCGACCAGCGAAGCAACCCGGGCCGACTTTTCGGCGGCAGCCTCTTCCAGCTTGGTTTTCAGAAACGCCCCGCTTCTTATGGCGTTGGGATCGGACATCCAGGCTGCAACCAGGGCACTGGCGGCCGTGCGAATCAGATTGCCGGTGCAATCGAGCAAGGCGTCTGTTAGTTCCATGCACTCCTCGCGGGCCTCGGCGATCTTTCCGGCGGCCTTCCGGAGTTCAGTCTCCAAAGCTCGCAGCCTGGCGGCATCGGTCCCCACGGCTTGCTCGGAACGCTTCATGCGCGCCTTGAGCGCCGCTTCCACTCCCAACCGGAGCGCGCCGATCTTGCGGTTCACAGACTGAAGCGCGAGCTCCGCGTGCCTATCGTAAAGCGGGAGAATCTCCTTCGCAAGCCAGCTTTCGAGAAGCTCGGCATAGCCGGCCTTGATGCTGACGGCATCGACCGGCAGGCGCAGGTCCAAATCCGACAGGATGTGGTCAGTCACGTACTGGCGTGCGCGATCCCGGTCCGCGGGCGCCGCCAGATCCGCCTTGCTCAACAGCACGGAGGCGGGTGTTCCGGCGTCGTAAAGCGCCTGAATGGTCGCCAGGTCGTCCTCGGTCAGAGTAGAGCCGGCGTCAATCAGCACCACGCCCAGGTCGCATCGCGGAAGGTAGGCTTTGGTTTCGGCGGCGCCGGACGTGGCAAGCGAGCCAAGGCCGGGCGTGTCCACATAGACAATGCCCTCGCGGAGCCGCGGCGCCGGCAGTTCCACGATAATCCGCGTCACGTGCTCACGGTTCGCGGGGTTGTGCTGCTCCGTGACGAATTCGGCCAGCCGCCCGACGTCGAATTGTTCCGGCTTCCGGTCCGCGAACCAGGCGGTGGCGCGCGGTCCGGCGCCGTACACCAGGCGCGTGGGTACGGCCGTGATCGGGGTCACGCCGACGGGAAGGACATCTTGCCCGACGATATGGTTCAGGAGCGACGATTTTCCGGAGCTCACGCGCCCAAATACGGCGATTTCGAAGCTATCCCCTTCCAGCCTGTCAATGATGGTCGCTAACGCAGGGCGGAACTCGACCAGCCCATGCCGGTCGATCGCTCGTTCGAGAGCCTTGACGAGAGCGAGGTCATTGCCACCCTGCTCCAGACGAAGCAATCTCCGCTCCAAATCGCCGGATTCGCCTTCGGCGAGATAAGCTCCCAGCCGTGAGACGATTCCCTGCATCTCGTCGACGAGCCCGGATAGCTCGGTTGCAACGCCTGGCGGCACATCCCCGTATCCGGCCATGCGCTTCGGACGGACCTCATCGAAAGCAATATCGACGAAGCCGAGCGTGACCCGTATGGAATGCGCCGAACCGAACATCGGCGCCGGAATTGGAATGCCATGGCTCGCGAGGATCCGAACCACCTGGGCGCGCATCCTGGAGATGTAATCCTGAACCATCTTGGCCTGCGCAGGCGAGATGTCGGGTTTGAACTTGGGGAATGGCGACTTCGATTGCGCGGCGACTAAAACGCCCTCGATCTCCGAAAGGAGCTTGTCGGCGTACTGGCAGCTCGTCAGGAGGTGACGCCGCTGAGAAGAGTTCAGACCCTGGCCTTCCCGTTCGTCGTCCATTGCGCTCACTCTGGCCCCAAAAAAGCGGGCTGGCCAGGGCTGGCGCGACGCCGCCCCGGGAAGTCCTCTCCAGGAGTCATCTTCCCCGTAAGGGGCGGTTGCGGCGAACTCCAACGCCTGGACTCATTATGGCTCAAACGTCACTGCAGCGCCAGGATCACGGCGCCGGCGGCGATCAGAAGAGCGCCCGCGACGGTGGCGGAAGTCACCCGTTCGCCTAGAAACAGGGCAGCGAAGACCAGCACGAAAACGACGCTGAGCTTGTCGAGCGGCGCGACACGGGAGGCCAGGCCAAGTTGGAGTGCGCGGAAGTAACAAAGCCAGGACAGGCCGGTTCCCAGACCCGACAACACCAGGAACATGAGGGTCCGGCGGCCGATCTGCGAAAGAGCCGATACCGGCACACTGGCGAAGGCGATGGCCCAGGCGAGAAAGAAGACCACGGTAGTCCGAACCGCCGTGGCCAGATTCGAATTGATATTGGCGACTCCCAACTTCGCCAATATGGCGGTAGCTGCGGCGAATGCGGCTGACAGGAGGGACCAGGCAACCCATGTCATAGGAACAAGAGTACCCTACGCTCGGCCCGGTTGCGCTGGAAAAAGATTTCTGGCCGCGGATGAACGCGGATAAACACGGATAAGAAAGAAAATATCATAGCTGTTTTGTTTTATCGGCGTTTATCGGCGTTCATCGGCGGCCAATAATCGGGTAAAAGCTTTTAGGTTAAAGCCTTTAGCTGCTAAACTGAACCATAATGTCTTACCGGCACCTGCTTTTTGAAACGGACGAGGCGGGAATTGCGCTCGTGACGGTGAACCGTCCGGAAAAGCGCAACGCGCTCTCCGCCGCCGTGGTGGCGGAATTGCACGACGCGTTCGAGCGCATCGGCGCGGGCGCGAGTATTCGGGCTGCCATCGTAACCGGCGCGGGTGAGAAAGCCTTCGTCGCGGGCGCCGACATTAACGAACTGGCCGCGCTTTCGCCGGTTGAGGCTCGCGAGTATTCGCTGCGCGGTCAGGCGGCGTTTCGCAAGCTGGAGACCCTGGGCAAGCCGTCCGTGGCGGCGGTGAATGGATACGCGCTAGGCGGCGGTTTGGAGTTGGCCATGGCCTGCACCGTGCGTTTTGCGTCGGAAAACGCTCAGTTCGGCCAGCCCGAAGTCAAACTTGGGATCATCCCGGGCTTTGGCGGGACGCAGCGGCTGCCGCGCCTGGTGGGACGCGGCCGCGCACTGGAACTCTTGCTCTCGGGCGAGCCCATCGTGGCCGCCGAGGCCCATCGGATCGGGTTAGTCGGGGCGGTGGTCCCGCAGGCCGATTTATTGAGCTATAGCAGGGCTTGGCTGGCCAAGGCGCTGGCCAATGCGCCCGTGGCGCTGGGCCTGGCTTTGGAAGCCGTGGATGTGGGGTTGGATACGGGTTTGGAGGCCGGTCTGCGGTTCGAGGCCGCTGCATTTGCAGTTTGCGCGGCCACCGGCGATGGTCGCGAGGGCACGCGCGCGTTCCTCGAGAAGAGGCGCCCGGTCTTCGCGGGAAAGTAGAACATGTCGAAAGTAATGGAAGGCCAGCTTACCTCTGCCGGCTTGCGATTCGCGATTATCGTCAGCCGCTTTAACAGCTTCGTTACCGAGCGCCTGCTCGGCGGCGCCATGGACGCCCTGACGCGTACCGGCGCCGGCCCGGACCTGATCGACGTCATCAAGGTTCCGGGGTCGTGGGAGATCCCGCTGGTAGCGGCCGAGTTGGCGCGCGGCCAACACTACGATGCCGTGATCTGTCTGAGCGCGGTCATCCGCGGCGAGACGCCGCATTTCGATTATGTAGCCGCCGAAGTCGCCAAGGGCGTGGCGCATGCCTCCTATGAGACGGGAGTCCCCGTGGCGTTCGGCGTGCTTACCACGAACACCTTGGAACAAGCTATCGACCGCGCCGGCGCCAAGGGCGGCAACAAGGGTTTCGACGCCGCCATGTCCGCCATCGAAATGGCCAACTTGCTGCGGACCCTCCGGCAGACTGCCTGATGCCATCGCGCCGTAAGTCCCGCCAGCGCGCCTTGCAGATTCTGTTCCTGTGGGAAGCCCGCGGGCAGACCGTCGACGAAGCCATCGATTCCTACTACGAAGCCATCTTTCCGGAGGATCCGCCCCAGCGCGACCCCTTCGCGGCCGAGCTGGTCCGCGGCGCCGTGAGCCACCTTCCCGACTTGGACGCGCGCATCACGAAGCACGCCGAACACTGGCGCCTGGCCCGCATGCCCGCGGTGGACCGGAACATCATCCGCCTGGCCGTCTATGAGATGACCGGCGTCGGTACGCCTGCCGCCGTTGCCATCGACGAAGCCCTGGAACTGGCGCGCAAATTCGCCGGCGACGACTCGGTTCAGTTCGTGAACGGCGTCCTGGATGCGATCCATAGGGAGCTTTCCCCGCCGCCTGAACCCTCGCCCCCGGTCGAATGACCGTTGCCTGGCGGCGATTGCCCCAAGCTTTTCGGACCCAACCCGGACCTTGGCGCGTCTAAAAATCTGAGTACGTTATACTGTCTGTAGAAGGATGGTTGTCGATGGAGAGGAAGCGATCCCTTTTTGTCTTGCCGGTGTTGGTTTTCGGTTGCGCCTTTGCAGGCGGGCTTTTCGGTACGAAGGTTAAGGCGGCGGACACCGCTCCCGACAATCTGAGCCAGACGGTTGCGAGTTTCACCAGGGCTTATGCCTTGGTGGAAGACAACTTCGCGGGACCGGTCAGTGCCGACGAATCCATCTACAAAGGCGCTATCCCCGGCATGTTGCGGACTCTCGATCCGCATTCCAACTTCTTCGATCCGCGCGATTACCAGCTTCTCCGCGAAGACCAGAGAGGCCACTATTACGGGGTGGGCATGCAGGTTGGCACGCGCAACGGCAAGACCGTGGTGATGGCTCCGTTCCCCGGGTCCCCCGCTTACAAAGCGGGCCTGCGGCCGGGCGATACCATCGAAACAGTAGACGGCAAGCCCACAAACAACCTGACCACTACGGAAGTGGCGGACCTGCTGAAAGGCCCTCGGGGAACCGAGGTGAAGATCGCAGTCTCGCGCGTGGGCGCGGCCGATGCGCTAATCTTCACGTTGATTCGCGATGAAATCAACCGCAAGAGTGTGGAGGACCCGTTTTGGCTTGAGCCCGGTATCGCGTATGTCAAGATTCTGCAATTCGGCGAAAGCGCCGGCAGGGAACTGGAGGACGGCCTCAAGCGTCTTGGCGAGGCCAATATCAAGGGCTTGGTGCTCGATCTGCGCGACAACCCTGGCGGCTTGCTAAATGAGGGTGTCGCCGTGGCCGACCATTTCCTCGAGAAGAACCAGCTCATCGTGTCGCAGCGCGGACGCGCCTCGGAGAATAAGCCCTACGTGGCACGGAATGGCAACCGCGGGCGCAGTTATCCCATCGTGGCGCTGGTCAACCGTGGTTCGGCCTCCGCCGCCGAGATCGTCTCCGGCTCCTTGCAAGACCACGACCGCGCCTGGATCATGGGCGAAACCACCTTCGGCAAGGGCTTAGTGCAGACCGTTTTTCCGCTCGAGGAAGACACCGGCCTGGCGCTGACCACGGCGCATTTCTACACCCCCAGCGGCCGGCTGATCCAGCGGGATTACACCAATAAGCCTTTCTACGAGTACTACTACAACCGAGACTCGCAGGCACGAAACCCGGACGACGTGAAGACCACCGACAGCGGCCGGACGGTCTACGGCGGCGGCGGCATCACTCCCGATCAGAAGTACGAAACTCCCAAGATGGACCCTTTCGAATTAGACCTTTACCGCGACGGGCTGTTCGATTTCACGCGATTCTACTTCGCCGCCCATAGCACAGCGTTGCCTAAGGAGTGGATGCCGGACGTGGCCACCCTGGAAGATCTCCACGATTACCTGCTACAGCACGGGAAGAAGTTCACCGAGGCCCAGTTCACCACGGACCATGAGTGGATCGCGCGAAATCTGGCGAAGGAAATGTACACCACTGCCTTCAACGTGGACGTTGCGAACCAGTTGTTCGAAAGGACCGACCCTGAAGTCCACCGGGCCGCCCAAGCGATGCCGCAGGCCGCCGCGTTGATCGAGTCCGCCAGAAAGACCCTGGTCCAACGCGGGAAATCGCGCTCGTCCGAAACCCAGGCTGCCGCCGTGAAGTAGACGATACACGCCATGCCAATCTACGAATATCTTTGCGAAGAATGCGGAACGAAATTTGAGAAGCTGGTGCGCCGCGCCGCCGACGCGCCCGAGGTCGAATGCCCCTCCTGCGGGCAGAAGCGCCTCAAGCAGGAGTACTCCACGTTCGCCGCCCACGCCAACGGAGCTGCCAAGTCCGCCGACGGCCCCACGTGTCCCAGCACCGGCGGCCCGTGCGGCAGCCCAGGCATGTGCGGAATGAACTTCAATTAGAGCCTGTTTGGCTTACGCGCTTGGGTAAGCCGTCATCCGCTCTCGGGCGAGAATGTGATCCAGATGATGCTGCATGTGCAGGATGTAATCGTCGATCACGAACTCCAGGGTAGCGGCGGGATGCTCCCCGATGCGGCACTCGGCCGAAAGACGTTCCGGCGGGATGCGTTCAAGCACGGCGGACAGCGCCTGATTCAGCGCTTTCCAAAGGCCGATTAGATCGCTCCAGGGCATCGCCCGGTATCCACCCATCTCCACCCAACCGCAGCCGTCATAGGACGGTCCGACGAACTGGCCATCGAGCGCCGCCCGGATGAATCGGACGCGATTGTTGGTCGCGGAGTCGATGAGATGGCCGAGTTCCTATTTCTTGGACCACGCGTCGCCAGGCGGGCCCGCGGCGGCGGACGAATCTGAAATCGCGCGCAAGCGGGGCTCTTCCTCCACGATGGCGCGCTGCAAACGGGCTGAGAAAGAACTCATGCCCTATTCTCGCTCATCGGTTTCCCTCCCGGACGAAGAATTGCGATTTGTCGACGCCTGGGTCGACGGCGATATCGAAGAAGCCGACCATCATCTCGTCGGAGGTCTGATCGCCCCAGGTGACGGCGGCATCGGGGTCCGGGTTGTGCGGATTCCGGCGCGAGTTGTCGTACACCGCGGCCGCCTGGATCTCCGTGCCGGCCTTGAGCGGCAGCGGTTCAGCCAGCCGGTAGGACAACTGCCAATAGAAGTTGTAATTGACGCGCAGCAGCGTCTCGAATTTCTCGGGACCGCTCTTCTCCGGGTGAACGATGTTGTAGGTGAACTCTTTCCCGCGCAGGTGCAGGTGCGGGAAGAAACTGAGCAGCAAGGCGTCGTTCGGCAGGGTTCCGTGCGCTTCAACATGATAATCCGGAACGTCTGGCGGGATCACAAAGCGGTCGTTGGTCAACTGCAGGGTGAGCACGCGCTGTTTGGGCGGCTGCCGGGCAAACACCATGCCGATGCTGGTCTGGTCCGTAGCGGCCTGGCCGGTGGCCGTATAGTGCATTTGGAAAACCAGGTCCGAGCCGCGCGGAACCAGCTTGGCCATTCCCTCGGGCCACTGGTCTGGCGCACTGCCGGGCGCATACACCAGCAGCATGTCGCTCTTGGTGGACATGGCGTCCCGGCGATCCTGCCCATCGGCAAGCGTCTCGGCTGTGAACGGCTCGGCGACTGGCGCATGCTGGAGCCACTTCGAACCGGGCGGACGTATGTAGACCACCGCGTGGTGCACGTTCCGGCGCCGCTCCGGACGGACCTCCGACATGCGCACCCACTTGTCTTCGGTGAAGCGCGTAGGCACAATTTCATAGGTGTAGTCGATCATGCCTCGGGCGGGAAGGGTCACCGGCTTCGGCATCTTCACAACCACGTCGGGCTGGGGGATCACCCAACCCTCAGCCCAGTGGCGAGGCGAAGGAGCGTCGCGCGGATCGCCGGCCGGCGCCCCGGCATTGGCCCAGGCCGCCAGAGTTGCGATCTGGCTCGGCGTGAGCGAAGGGTCGTTGGAGAAATGCCCGTAGCGCGGATCGGCGAACCAGGGGGGCATCTCCTTGGCGCCGGTCCGCTTTTGAATCTCGCGGCTCCACGGACGCGCGTCCCGGTACGTGACTAGCGGCATGGGTCCAATTTCTCCGCTCCGGTGGCAGGACTGGCAGCGTTCCTGCAGAATAGGCAACACGTCACGGTAGAACGTGGCGGCCTGCGCGGAGGCCGCCCAAAGCACCAACGGAAGCACCCTCCACAGCATTTAGTTCAATTATCGCCCATGTCAAGGCCGGCTAATGTGATACGCTTCCTGAGTGGACCGATACAAGAGCCTCGTGTTTGCAGCGCTCGTCCTGCTGGCGCCGTGCATCACGACCGCGCAGGACCGGCCGCTCACTTCCCTGCCCTACACTCCGAGCCTCGAAATGAAGTTCGTGGACCGCACCGCCGATCCGTGCGTGGATTTCTATCGGTTCGCCTGCGGCAACTGGAATCGGTTGAACCCGATTCCGCCGGACCAGCCGCGTTGGGACGTGTACTCGAAGCTCGGTACGGAGAACCTGCGCTTTCTATGGGGCATCCTGGAGGAAGCCGCAAACCCGGCCGAGACGCGCACGCCGAACCAGCAGAAGATCGGCGATTTCTTCGCCTCTTGCATGGACGAGGCAGCCGTGGAAAGAGCCGGGGCCGCACCGTTGAAGCCGGACCTGGACGCGATCGCCGCCCTGAAGAGCGCCGCCGATCTGCCGCCCCTGTTGGGCCGCCTCCACCTGGCGGACAACGCGGCGCTGTTCGAGTTCAGCTCTAACCAGGATTTTGCCGATTCCAGCCAGGTCATCGCCTTCGCCGCGGCGGGCGGACTTGGGCTGCCGGACCGCGATTACTACGTGAAGACCGATGCGAAGTCGCAGGAGATACGCACGCGCTACGCCGAACACGTGGCTGCCATGTTTCAACTCCTGGGCGATTCCGCCGCCGCGGCCGCCACCGAAGCGAAGACCGTCATGGACATCGAGACGGCCCTGGCCAAGGCCTCGCTGACGCTCGTCGATAAGCGCGACCCCTACCAGCTGTTTCATAAACTCCCGCGGGCGGAGTTCGTCAATCTGACGCCCCACTTCGGCTGGGCGGCTTACTGGAACGCCATCGGACTGCCTGTGCCGGCCCGAGTCAACGTCACCGAACCGGAGTTCTACAAGGAGGTGGAACGCCAACTCGCCGCGCGTCCCATCGGCGACTGGAAAACCTACCTGCGGTGGCATCTGGCGCACGCCAAGGCGCCGTTCCTCTCCTCCCCTTTCGTTCAGGCGAACTTCGATTTCTACAGCAAATACCTGCGCGGCGTGACCGAGATGCAGCCGCGCTGGAAGCGCTGCGTGCGGTATGTGGATGAGGATCTTGGCGAGGCTCTTGGCCAGGTCTTCGTGGAAAAGACGTTCACCGCGGACACCAAAGCCCGCACCCTCGCCATGGTCAAGCAGGTCGAGCAGGCCATGGAAACGGATTTAAACCAGCTCGCTTGGATGAGCGCCGACACCAAGAAGCAGGCGCTGGCGAAGCTGCATACCCTGGTCAACAAGATCGGATATCCCGATAAGTGGCGGGATTACAGCGCCGTCAACGTTGTGCGCGGGGATTTTCTGGGCAACGTCGACCGGGCTGCCGCGTTCGAATCCAAGCGCCAGTTGAACAAAATCGGCAAACCCGTGGACCGCACCGAATGGCAGATGACGCCGCCCACCGTAAACGCTTACTACGACCCGCAGATGAACGACATCAACTTCGCGGCGGGCGTTTTGCAGCCGCCGCTCTACGATCCCAAGATGGACGACGCCCCGAATTACGGCAACACCGGCGCGACCATCGGGCACGAGCTTACGCACGGCTTCGACGACGAAGGCCGCCAGTTCGACGCCAAGGGCAACTTGCGCGACTGGTGGACCAAGCAGGACGCCGGCGAGTTCAACAAGCGAACCGCGTGCGTGGTCGACCAGTACGCGCAGTACACGGTGGTCGACGACATCAAGATCAACAGCAAGCTGACGCTGGGCGAGGACGTCGCGGACCTGGGCGGAACGATGCTGGCTTACATGGCCTGGAAGGAGGCCACCAAAGGGCAGCAACTGGAACCGATCGATGGATTCACGCCCGATCAGCGGTATTTCATCGGCATGGCGCAATGGGCCTGCGGCGACGAGCGTCCGGAGAATAAGCGCCTCAACGCCATCACCAATCCTCACTCGCCGGACAAGGACCGCATCAACGGCGTGGTGAGCGACATGCCGGAGTTCTCCAAGGCCTTCTCTTGCAAGGCTAGTCAGCCCATGGCGCGGGTCAACGCCTGCCGGGTGTGGTGAGCACTACTCGGTCGGCTCGTTCGTCACGCTGAACGTCCCGAGGAAGCTGCTGCGGCGGTCGGGGATGCTCCAGGTTTCGCCCAATCCGTCGCCCTTATAGGAGTCCGTCGAGGCGAAGGCCGGCATGGCATGGTCGAGCTTGGCGCTCAGCGGCGGATAGAAGACCATTTCGTTGCCGCAGTGTACGTCGCCCGCGTTCAGCGCGCGGGTCTCGACGGCCGCCAGCGAACCGGCTGTAAGCTTGGCCACGCCGCCGTGGATATTGCCGTCCTGAATCGTCAGATCGACCGGCAGATAGGCCACCTTAACGACGTCCCGCAGCAGATCGCCGCCCATGTACTTGGCAAAACTCTCCAGCGCCTGCCGTTGGCTGTCCGTGGCGCGGCTATCCACGATCAGGACGGCGCGGGAGCGATTCACCGGCTCACTGATATTCCCGAGCGTGTGCTCGGTGCGAATCACGCCGACCACCGAAAGGCCATCCAGGTCGACGCCCTCCCAGCCGCCATGGTTGATCTTCCAACCGAGAATGGCTTCCTTTCCGTTGATCTCAACCTCACCGTTGGCGAAGCAAGGTCCGGTCCAGACATCGGCCGTGCGGGCCTCGATATAGTTGCCGTCGATTGCGCGGCCCTCGAGGCCGGCGGCGAAAGAAATGGAAGCGGCCAGCGTAAGCACAATGCCGCCAAAGAATAGTTTCAGCATCCCAGTTTGTTCCTCTGTTTAGCATTATACCGCACCGAGCCCCGAACGTAAGAGAGGGGTGGCTTCGCGCCGGCAACCGCTCTCTTACGTTCGCGGCTCGGAGCGCTTGAAGCTCGGCCGCGCGCCGTGGCGGACGTGAAGCACTTCAACCCTCTTCGGTTTTTCCAGGAAGCGATATATTGCGCGATAAACGTGGGGCTTGCGGCCGTAGAGCAAGTGCCTTAGCTTGTCGCTTTCGGGCGTCACGGGGCATCGGTTGGGTTTCTCTATCGAGGCTCAGAATCGCCTCTTTGAACCCTCGATACCATATCAGCGCCGCATCGGAATGCGCGGCGTCGATCTGGCTATACAGATGAGCGAAATCGCGCTGGGCACGGGAAGTGAGGCTAACGAGATATGCCATGCTCCGCTTCGAAATCCTCGAAAAACTCCCTCGCTGGCCGCATCTTCCCGTGATTCGCGTCCTCTAGACCCTGACGGATGCCCTCGCCGGAGTCGGCCTGAGCGGCAAGGTCCAGCAGACGCTGATAGGCTTCGGCATCCTGCACGACGGCCGCTGCTTTGCCCTTCACCGTCAGCACCACAGGCCTCCTGGACTTTTTGAGTTGTTTCATGAAATCGCCGGACCGGCGGCGAAAGGTGGTCAACGATTGAATGTCGTTCACGATGTCAAGCATGGGACAACTCCTCCGAAAGCACCTTTTTAGGTGCTACCAGGATAGCGCATCCGTGCAAGACCCGAAGCCCCCGAGTCTTGTCTAATGCAAGATGAGCCTGAAGCTGGAGTTCGTTTCTAACACAAGAT
>OBLW0100003114.1_pt1 | contig 13053 bp, 12 predicted proteins | sample 1520161 | NCBI WGS metagenome assembly OBLW01 (sample SAMEA3539309, study PRJEB22396) | soil metagenome | biome: tundra; feature: field; material: soil | place: USA | collected 2010-05 | depth 0.15 m
CCGGGGTGACGAAGTAGTCCGACCCGCCGGACCACAGAACACCTCGGGATTGCAGGGTCCTGAAGGGCTCCAGCCGCTGGCCGCGCTTGGGACCATAACTGGCCGCATAGATGTCGCCGATCCACCAAAGGAATCCGGGCTGCATCTCCGGATATCCAGCGTCGTATTTCCTTTGCAGGTTGGCCATCACGTCGAGGGCGTGCGGAGTGGGCAGGTTGGCGTGGATGATGCTGTGGCGCAGGCCAGAGCGGGGCTGCTCCTGCTCGACAAGGGCGTAGGTATCGACGACCAAGTCCATGGCGCGGTCCCCGACGGCGTGGGTACCAACTGGGACGGCGTTCTGGTGGAAGAGGCGGACCATTTCTCGATAAACAGCAGGGTCGATTTGCGGATAGCCGCGATTGCCCGCGCCCGAACTTGTGACATCTGGAGTTTTGGCGTTTCGCAGCCAATCGTCATAGACCCAGCCTGTGCGTGCGCCACCGGAGCCGTCCATGTAGATTTTGGCGCCGCAGGAGAGCAGTCGGTCGTCACCGAGAGTCGAGGGTAGGCGAGGAACGGCATTGATCTGGGCCAGCGCCTTGCGCGCCGACTGCAGTGTCGAACCGGCGTGCCATAGGACGCAGATGCGCTCCTTGAGCTGCCCCTGATCGAGGAGAGATTTGTAGGCATCCCAGTGGAGCTGGTAAATGTCAGGATCTTTAACGGCGGTCATGCCTTCGCTGTGTAGCACCTGTTGAATGTAGAGGATGCCCTGACGCATCTGCTCGGAGGTGACGGGCGGGATGAGGCTGTTGACGGGCTCCATGGCGGATTCTTCTTTGAGGACGCCGGTGGGGTTGCCGTGGGAGTCGCGATCGATGGTGCCGGCGGTGGGATCTGCTGTGCTGGCGGTGATATGGGCCAGCTTGAGGGCGAGCGAGTTGGCGACTCCGTAATGACCGGTGGTGTGGATGAGCCAGACGGGATTGTTGGGGGCGACGACGTCGAGATCAGCGGCGTTGACGTAGCGCTGTTCGGCGAGCTTGCCCTCGTCCCAGCCGGAGCCGGTGACCCATTCGCCAGGCTTGACGAGAGCGACCTTGGCCTTTACACGGGCGACGATTTCAGCTACCGAAGCGGCATCCGAGAGCTTTATCCCGTAGAGTTCTTCGACGCCTCCATCCGCGATGTGCGCGTGGCTATCGATAAGGCCGGGGGTGGCGGTATGACCGTGGAGGTCGATGAAGCGGGTGCCTGGAGCATTGCCCACAAATTCCAGAACTTCGGCGTCAGTGCCGACTTTCACGATAACGCCACGGCGGACGGCGATGGCCTGGGCTACCGAATCGTTGGCATCCACGGTGAGGATATGGCCGTGAATTAAGACCAGGTCGGCGGCGGGGTTTTGGGCGGGGAGCATGGGAGTAAACAGCAGGGTCCCCAGTAGGACGCTTGACGCACTAAGTTTCAGGTACAGAGACATCGTTCGATTCTACCCGCGAGCGCAAATTCAACCACTGTGGATCCCTGGGCAAGAACCCTCTCCTAAATGCAGTATCCAGTGCCAATAATCCAGTGCCAATAATCCAGTGCCAATAACCCAGTGCCAATAACAACGATCGCTGGACACGCTCTGTTCCGCCTCACACCGCTATAAAGTTTCCCGTGCGCTTGGACGCACCAGAGTTTTCCGTCGCATAATCCGATTGTTCCGGTTTGTCGGCTTCTGGAAAGCAATCGCCGATGGCATCTGTCGGCTCGCAACGACGCACTGGAGCCGATTGCGCGATAAGGAATCAGCTGTAGCGGATGTGATTCGTCTATCTACAGTGCAAACCAAGAAAGGCTTTGACAGCAGATTATAGCTTCCTCATACAAAAGCTGCTGGACCGCCAGGACATCCACAATCCGATCTCTCGCTACTCGCTCGGACAACGTCCTGCAGCAGTAGGATGAGACATTCAGCGACGACGGCAAGGTCGATTACAATGCTGCCGGTGGCACAGTTGGGTCCTAATCGCGATTTGGCGAAATGGATGCGCGGAGACGCAAGCACGAGTTCGGCGAGCTCAGGGCCAGCACTTCGGCCTGCAGAAAATATGAGCCTCATGATGATAGACCTTGGCTGTCGCCTTCCCTCGGGGAACTTTCATGCCATGGGGCATCTGTCACTTCGGAAATTTTCGAATCCGAGAATTATTTCGGGTAGTCCAAACATCTATAGTTGTAATTGTCCTATGGATGACTTCCCGCAAGAATGCTAGAAACACCAGCGACGGTTGAGAGGCGACTCAGCATGGCAGACGAAGCAGAGTTCAAGAACAAAGCAGACTTCAAGATAAGGGAAGACGCGCTGGTCTCGAGGCGCAACTTCATTAAAGGGGTCATCACCAGCGGCGTGGCGGTGTCGTCGGCGAGCTATCTGTTTCGCGCCTCCACTCTTCTGAGCGGCCAGCAGGTGGCTGCCGGTGTCGGCGAGCGGCTGATTACGCTCAATGTCAACGGTCAGCAGCGCCGCGTCGATGTCATGAAGCAGGAGACGTTGGCGTCGACTCTGCGTTACAAGTTAGGTCTGACCGGCACTAAGCTGGGATGCGACCGCGCGGAATGCGGATCATGCACGGTCCTCATCGACGATATTCCGTACTATGCGTGTTCAGTGCTCACCCACACGGTGCGTGGACGAAAAGTCTCGACCATCGAAGGCCTGGCCAATCCCGACGGAACCTTACATCCGGTTCAGCAGGGCGTGATCGACGAACAGGGTTTTCAGTGTGCTTTCTGCATGCCCGGCTTCATTATGGCTACCGTGGGGTATCTGAAAAAGAATCCCAACCCCACGCGGAAGGAGTTGGCGCAGGGCATCTCAGGCAATCTATGCCGTTGCCAGGATTACGACAAGATTCTGACCGCGCTGATGCGCGGCGCGGAGAATGTGCGGAGGTCGAATCGTGGCTAACAAGAATCTGGACAACAAAAAAGTTGCTGCGACTGCTCCAGGCTCCGAACGTGAGTACGGGATCGGCTACAAGCTGATCGGCAAGAACTATGCGACACCAGATCTATATGCAAAGGTTACCGGCCAAGCGAAATATGCCGAGGATTTTCGCGCGGAAGGCATGCTGTTCTGCAAGTTGTTGCTCAGCCCCATGCCGCATGCGCGGGTAAAACGCATCCATACGAACGCTGCGCTGGCCATGCCTGGGGTCAAAGGGATTCTCACGGCGGACGATCTTCCCGCGCCGGCTGACACTCTTACCGACAATGGCACAGTGATCAAGGCCAGCAAGTGGGGCGAGCGCGGCCTTACGAATGAGCCGGTCTATCAGGGCGAGCCGATCCTCGCCGTGGCCGCAGTCGACGAACTTACGGCCGCCGAAGCGATCGAGAAAATTGAACTCGATCTCGAACTGCTGCCGTTCGTGACCGATCCCCTCGACACTTTGCGGCCGGGCGGACCGAACCCGCGGACGGATGGCAACGTGTGGGTGCGGCCGTCGGGGCAAAATGCCGGTCCGCCGGTGGTAACAGAACTCAAGTGGACGAAGGCTGACTTCGCAGAGCTGAACAATGGCCGTCTCCCCATGGGCAAGACGCCCGATGAATGGAACTATGGCGATCTCGAATCCGGCTTCAAGAATGCGGCGCTCGTTCTAGACGAGACATTCGTTACGCCCGACACCAGCCATCAGACTCTCGAAACCCGTAGTGCCTTGGCCTACTGGCAAAATGGCAGAGTCTACATTCACACCGGCACACAAAGCACCGCGCAAACGCTGCCCGCGATCGCGCGCTGGCTGAACATTAGTCCAGACAAAGTTGTTTTCATCAGCGAATACACTGGAGGCGGTTTCGGCAGCAAGATCACCGGCGGAGTGTCGATGATCATTCCCGCACTTCTGGCAAAGAAAACGAATGCCCCGGTGATGATGCGCATCAGCCGCGAGGAGGAGACTTTCATCGGACGCGCGCGTCCCAGTTTTCAAGGGAGGATGAAGGTCGGGTTTTCGAAAGAAGGGCGTATCACGGCTCTCGACATGTTCGTGATTTGCGACAACGGCCCATACGACGCCGTGGGTGACGCCCCGTCATCGGGGCGGATCGTCTCTCTGTTGTATCAACCGCAGGCCATGCGCTGGCGCGGCGTGACGGTGCTCACAAATACGCCTCCACGCAGTGCGCAAAGCTCTCCGGGCGGGCTGCAGGGAATTGTCATCATCGAGCCCATCATCGCGAAGGCTGCGCGCAGGCTCGGAGTTGACCAGGTGGTGATTCGCCGCATCAATTGTCCCGAGGGTAAAGCACCGTTTGGACCAGCAGTGCAAGGAAAACGGGGTTATGCCACCAGCGCTTTCCTTAAAGAGGCACTCGACCGCGGTGCAGAACAATTCCGATGGAGCGAGCGGGTTGCACGCACCCCGAAAAGAATCGGCACAAAGGTTCGCGGCGTCGGCGTATCTCTAAGCTGTTACGTTGGCGGCACAATCGGATTCGACGGGCTTCTCGTCATCACGCCGGAAGGCCGTGTCATCTTTCAGTCCGGAATCGGCAATCTGGGAACGGAGTCGGTAATCGACGTTCACCGCGCAGGCGCGGAAGTTCTCGGTGTGCCGTGGGAGAAATGCGAGGTGGTGTGGGGGAACACGACCAAGAACCTTCCCTTCACTTGCGTCTCCGGCGGCAGCCAGACCACCCATGCGATGACGCGCGCGGCTCATGCTGCGGCGATGGAAGCGAAGAAAAAGCTCCAGGAAATCGCCGCGAAGAAGCTTGGCGGCAAACCGGAGCAATATGAGGTTGGCAACGAGCGCGTCTTCAGCAAGAGCGGAGCAAACATGACTTTGGCGCAGGCGGCGAAATACGCGATTCAACTGGGCGGCATCTACGATGGCCACGAGGCGCCCGCCGACGTGCACAAATTAACCCAGGCGTCGGTGGCGGCGTTGGCGGGTCAGGGCCTGGTGGCGGCAGCGAAAGATAACTATCCACGCGACGGCTCCACGTTTTCGTATGTGGCGAGCTTCGCCGAGGTTGAAGTCGATGTCGAAACAGGCCAGTACTACATCGTGGATTTTCTCGCCTCCGCTGATGTGGGAACGGTGATTCATCCCCGGGCGCTCGGCGGCCAAGTGCTCGGCCGTTCGACGCTCGGCATTGGCCATGCGATCGGCCAGAAGTGGGTGTTCGATCCGCAGTATGGACAGATGGTTTCCAAACGCTTCTACGAGAACAAACCGCCGACGATTCTCGATGTTCCCGTCGACATGCAATGGACCGCGCTGGATATTCCGGACCCGGAGACCCCCGTGGGCGCCCGGGGTGTGGGCGAGCCCCCCGTTGCGGGCGGCTGCGCCTCCATTTTGAACGCACTCTCGGATGCGCTTGGGGACGAGATTTTTCGGCGCGCTCCGGTGAACGCCGACACAATTCTGACGTCGCTGGAAGCGGGCCGGCCGATGCAGCATCCTCTGAAGGCCCACATTTGAGACTGGAATGAGATTGGAAGGAGACTTATGGCTGTCATACGAGATGTAATGGCTGCTTTCGAGCTGTATCAGCCAAGCTCTGTTGCCGAGGCTCAGAAGCTTCTCGAACAGCACGGAAGTGACGCCTGGGTTCTGGCCGGAGGGCTCGACAGCTTCGACTGGTTCAAGGATCGAATTAAAAAGCCCAAGGCCGTGATCGATCTGAGTGGAATCGAGGAATTGCGCGGAGTGCGCACGACCGCCGATGGCGTCGAGATCGGCGCGATGACCACGCTCACGGAAGTAGTGGATCATCCCATTATCAAGCAGAAGTATGCCCTGCTCGCGCAAGCCGCGGAACTAGTGGCGTCGCCGCAAATCCGGAACCAGGGAACCATTGGCGGCAATGTTTCGCAGGACACCCGCTGCTGGTATTACCGCGGAGGTTGGCCATGTTACCGTGCTGGCGGCAACATTTGCTACGCCGATGCGCCGGAGGGCCGCAACCGCGAGCACGCGATTCTGCACGCGGCGCGCTGTGTCGCGGTGAATCCCTCCGATACAGCCCCGGCCCTGATTGCGCTGGACGCCAAGTTCGTCTTGCGCACTCGCAAGGGTGAGCGCGTGGTGGACGCCGAGGATTACTTCATCGGTCCTGACATCGACATTACCCGTCTGCACATCTTGCAGCCCGGGGATCTGCTCACCGCCATTCGTATTCCCTCGGTGTGGGCGGGCGCGCAATTTTATTTTGAGAAAATACGTGACCGGAATGTTTGGGACTTTCCGCTGATGAACGTGGCGTCAGCCATTGCAACATCAGGCGACAGCATTGAGCGTATCCGAATCGCCGTGAACGGCGCCGCTGCGCGTCCGTTACGGTTGAAGGCAGTCGAAGATGCCGTTCGCGGCAGGCCACGCAGCGCGGCGACCGGGGAGATCGCGGGAAAGCTGGCCGTGCAAGGAGCGGTTCCATTGCAGTTCAATGCCTACAAAATCCCGTTGATGAAGCATCTGGTGAAGCGCGCCATCAGCGGAGTGCAGGAGGCAACATGGGCATCTTAGAGTGGGCGACGAATCCGTGGGGGCAGTCCGTTCCGATCCATATTGCGTGGTTCTTGATCTGGGTTTCGGTCATCGTGGGGTTGCTCTTCCTGATAGTCCACGCTACCTGGTTGAGATTCTTCGCCAGGTCAAGAGAGTTTGCAAGCGATGCTTCTCCCACAATCGTTGCGCGTCTCCCCAAACGCGTTCCGCGGCATTCGCTGGTGGCACGGCTGTTTCACTGGGTCATGGCAGCTTCGATGTTCACTCTGCTGTTTACGGCTTTCCTGCCGAAGGTGGGAATCCAGTTTAATTGGGTGACCTATCATTGGATCGCTGGTACCGTGCTGACGATTTCTGTCTTGTTCCACATCGTTCATGCTTCGTTCTGGCTGGATTTCTGGTCGATCTGGCCTGACAAAACAGACGTGCAGGATGCCTGGAGAAGGGTTCGCCGGTTTGTCGGATTGTCCGCGCCAGCACCGCGAAGGTTCGCCAAATATCCACTCGAGAATAAACTTTTTCACGGCGTCATCATCTTGTGTGGTCTGTCGGTAATCCTCACCGGCGTTTTCATGATGTCTCGCGTGCGTACAATTTTCTTCCCCCGGAATCCGTACCTGTTCGGCGACATGACCTGGGGCTTAATGTACGTGCTGCACGGTCTGGCGGGAGTCGGACTGATTGCGCTCGTCATGATGCATGTCTACTTCGGACTGCGTCCGGAGAAGCAGCCAATCACGAAATCGATGATCTTCGGCTGGATGGACCGCGACTTTTATCTGGAAGAACATGATCCCGAGCGTTGGGCGGTTAAGACATCTTCGACATCCACATCCAAGTAGTGTGGACGACCGAGGGCTGCGACATGCTGGCTGAGATCTTGAATCGTTGTGACACAGTGGAAGAGTGCTACGAGTTCCTGCTGGCCTACGCAGCTCAAGGACTCCCCAGTGACCAAGGCAGCAAATCGGGTGCACAAGTCCGTGAGTCCCTGCAGAACGCCGTGAAAGCTTTAACCGGGCTGGCGGAGCTCTGCGCGTTGGCAGTGAAAGAGGAAGGTCTTGAGCCAGCCGACACATACCTGGCATTCTTAGCCGTTCTTGATCGCGATGCTCGCGATTCTCTTGCTGCCATTCAGCTCGTTCTGGCCCAAACCATAATCAGTTCCCAGTTGATCGACAATCTGAATGCTTCCATCCATCTCCGCGCTCTTCTCACTGACTTGTTTCTGGCGGGTGAAATTCTGAGAAAGCGACACAAACCCGCAGGGTAGGTGGTCAGGAGCGCGGGCAAATGAGCTGCACGGCAACTGCGGAACTGCCTGAGAGCAAACTGGAAGTAAGCAGGGCGGTCGTGAGGATAGGTACCGAGAAGTCTAGTCTTGTATCAGAAGCGACCGCAGAGCAGAAATTAGTAGCCTCATCAGAATCTGCGGCGGTGGCTTTTGATACAACGACTTGAAGGAAGCCGCCCTCGGTGGGGTGGAGCGACAGAAGCTTAGAAAGTGTCAGAATTCTGCGAGTTGAACGAGGAGCTTACCGGAGGGTGTTTTCTTGGTAACAAAGACGGCGGAATTGTTTGTGCGAGTCCTCGGACTGATTTCTCTCACTACTTGATGCAACCGTGCCATTCCTCTTGGACTCGAGTTCCTCAGACACACGCCTAAGCGGTCTTTCGCTCTCTGCCTTCGGCGCTTTCCTCGTGAAAACCGAACTTGCCATTACCATTCTTCCACTGCTCGTGGGGAGGAATCGTTTCGATGGCGTCCCAGTGTTCTGCGATTTTGCCGTTTTCTACGCGGTACAGATCGTAAAACGACGTCTGCTTCCCGCCGAACGCACCCTCGCTGACTACAAGCACGAAATTCCCCTCGCCCAGCACCTTGTGAACCCGTTCGTACTTCATCGTGATTCCTTGAGCGGCCATTGCCCGCAGTGCAGAACCAAGGCCCGAGAGATTGTCGGCGATCTGCGGATTGTGCTGAATGTACTTATCTCCGTTGAAGTAGCCCGCCAGCTTTTCCATCCGGCCAGTCACCAGGATGTCATCGACGAAGGCGCGCACCAGTTGCTTGTTCGCGTAGGTCTTATCCAGATCCCTTGGCTCAGTCGGACCATCGATCATGCTGTGGCCGCTTGGGTTCGGATGTGCCGTCTCCTGAAGATTGTCCCAATGCTCGACGATCTTGCCATTCTCGAAGCGGAAGATGTCGAAGCCAATTTTCGGACCAAAGAAGTTGTAGTCGGTATGCGCGAAAACGTAATCACCGTCTTCGAACACACGCGCCGTGTTCACGCTCGCCGAGACTTCGGGCAAGGTCGCAAGGAACGCGCGTAGGCCGGCAAGCCCGTCGGCGGCAGCAAGATTGTGCTGAATGTACTTGTCTGGGGTTATGATCGCGAGCGGTTCGGCTGCCCCGGTCTCGATTGCCTCCGAACGGCTCAGTAGGAGTTTCACGTGAGGCTATCGATCATGAAGCGGAAGTCGCACCACACCGTGCCGAACCATGATCTGGCCGAGATGACGCGAACCGCGAGTTGATGTCGCGCCTTAATCGGCCCTGGTGTCGCGGGTGCACCCGCCGTTACCTCGACAAACAGAATCCTTATATAAAGAATCCTTACATAAGTGTACTTCATCTTATTTGCTGTTTGCCCGAATCGGGCAACGTAGCTTGCTACGAAAGGATTCTATGATTCGCAAACTGATCGCCACGGACAACGACGATGCCGTAACGTTTCTTCGGTTGGTACTGGGAGTGGTGTTTTTCGCGCACGGCGCCCAGAAGGCGCTCGGGTGGTTCGGTGGATACGGTTTCAGCGGCACAATGGGCTTCTTCACCGGCATGATGCACATCCCTGCCCTATTCGCGGTTCTGGCAATCGCGGCGGAATTCCTCGGCGGATTGGGTCTTATCGTCGGACTGCTCACTCGTGTTGCGGCCTTTGGGATCTTTTGCAACATGGTTGTTGCCGTTGCGATGATCCATCACCAATTCGGCTTTTTTATGAACTGGGCGGGGACGCAGAAGGGAGAAGGTTTTGAGTTCCACCTCCTGGTACTGGCGATTACCGTCTTTCTGATGATTCGCGGTGCGGGTGCAGCTTCCGTGGATCGCCTGTTGTCTTCCAGCGCAAAGAACAGCATACGGGCCAAGGTACGGCCCCAAGCCGCCTGATTTAGGCACTCACGATGAAGAACATTACAGCGCCGCGCCTCTGGTTGGTGATTGCAAAGAGTTATCGGGCTCTAAGCCTGCTGGCTGAGCAGAGCATTGCCAACACGGGACTATGCCTCACGGATTTCGTCGCGCTCGAAGCTCTCCTGCATAAGGGCCCGCTCACGATCTCGGAGATCCAGGACAAGGTGCGCCTGGCCAGTGGTTCGATGACCGCGGCAGTGGATCGCCTCGAGAGACTCGGGTTGGTTGTTCGCAAGTCGAGCCCAAGTGATCGACGGGCGCGGGTCGTGGGACTGACTCCGCAAGGTAAGCAGCTGGCGGCATCCTGCTTCAAGCGGCATGCACAGGACCTTGAAGCGCTCATGTCTGCCCTGTCTCAGAAGCAGAAGGAACAACTGTACGCGTCGCTTAAGAAGCTGGGGCTCCTCGCAGCCGACAAACTCAACCACCAGGAAGCCAAGGTCAACGGCAGTAGAGAACAAGCTAGGAGCTGATTACGGACTTCAGAGGAACCACAGATCAGCTGAGGACCACGCCAGAAGGGAGAGGAACGAAATGCTGAAGGTTGGAATCATCGTTGGAAGTACGCGACCGGGACGGAAAGCCGCGGCGGTCGCAGAGTGGGTGCACAACCTCCTAAAAAGCCGCAACGACGCGAAGTTTGAAATTGTCGACATCGAGGACTACAAACTGCCACTTCTCGATGAGCCTGTGCCCCCCATTATGCATCAGTACGGCAAAGCGCACACGAAGAGCTGGAGTGACAAAATTGCTTCCCTTGACGCCTATGTTTTCGTCACCCCCGAATACAACCATGCCACCTCGGCGGCGTTAAAGAACGCTATCGATTTTCTCTACCACGAATGGAATAACAAAGCTGCTGGTTTTGTCGGATATGGCGGTGCGGGCGGTGTCCGAGCGGTCGAAAACTTGAGGCTGGTCATGGGTGAAATCAAGATTGCAGACGTTCGAGCCCAGGTGGCGCTCTCGATGTTGACGGACTTCGAGAATTTTACGACCTTTAAGCCGCACGAGCAGCACGACAAAGCTGTGCATTTAATGGCGGACGAGGTTATTGCTTGGGGCGGAGCACTGAAGGGGCTAAGAGCGGCTCACTGAAAAACATTTCAGCACAGTTCTTGGTCAGCGACCCAGCGTGCGCGGACCAAGAACCTCAGGAGTCATAGATGCAGATCGGTGTCGACAGCTTCGGAGCAGTCATCTCTGACCCGGCTACGGGTCTGACTCTCAACCCAGTGCAGCGCATGGACAATCTACTGGATGAGATTGTCCTAGCCGATCAGGTTGGCCTCGATGTTTTTGGCATCGGCGAACACCACCGCAGCGAGTTCGTTGATTCGGCCCCAGTCGTCATCCTGGGTGCTGCCGCTACGCGCACCAATAACATTCGCCTAACAAGTGCCGTAACCGTTCTCAGCGCGGCGGACCCGGTTCGAGTCTTTCAGGAATTCGCGACTCTGGACCTGATCTCCCATGGGCGTGCTGAGATCGTTGCAGGACGAGGTTCGTCAACAGAGGCTTTTCCGCTATTCGGTTTCGATCTTAAGGACTATGACTCACTCTTCTCAGAAAAGCTGGATCTTCTCCTCACGGTTCGCGAGAACACTCATGTTCACTGGAGGGGCAGGCACCGCGCTCCTGTCACCGGACAGGCCGTCTATCCCCGTCCACTCCAGAATCCCTTGCCCATTTGGGTTGGCGTCGGCGGCACTCCCGAATCATTCGTTCGTGCCGGCACGCTCGGACTTCCGTTAATGGTCGCCATTATCGGCGGAGAACCCAAGCGATTTCGCCCCCTGATCGACCTTTACCGCGAAGCTGGGCACCGCGCCGGCCATTCTGCCGAGAAACTCATTGTCGGACTTCACGCAATCGGCTTTCTTGGAGACACCACACAGAGAGCTGCAGACGATTTCTACCCCGGATATGCCCACACGTTCACGGAGATCGGCAAAGAACGCGGCTGGCCACCAGCGACTCGGGCACAATTTGACGCTCTGCGGGGACCCACGGGCGCCCTGCTGATCGGCGATGCTGAAACGATCGCGGAGAAGATCCTGTACGTGAACGAAGTTCTGGGAGGCCTTTCTCGAATTACTTTCCAGATGGGTGTCTCGGCGCTCCCGCACGAGAAGATGTTGCGGTCGATCGAACTTCTGGGAACCCGCGTTGCTCCGATTGTCCGGAAACAGCCCACGACTGCGTATTCGCACTAGGAATTTTATCGGGCCTTGATTCACGCACGACCAACTCGTCCAATCTCGAAAGCGATAGAGTTCGGCGCGATGTTTCACTTCGTTGTGCGCAATTCCCAGAGGTCACGGCTGAGCACCCTGAATTCAACATCCTGTTCTTCATACAGTTGCGAGACTCACACGATTGGGCGATAGCACCAGCAGACTCCCAATAATAATAATAATGAAGATACGAGGTCGGGTCGGGTTTGTGGAAGTTCCGTGAACAAGACATCCATCAGTTTTTTTAGGACCAACGCCGGAGGTCGGGATCGTGAGGGCTGGGCCCAAAGAAGGAGCCGGACAGACTGGATGGAACAGCACCTCGCTGCGCGCGCGCATGGGTCCCGCGCGGGCCTAGTTCCATGCGGCTTCGGCATCAGTTCGCCATCTGCCATGTCCGGGGAACATAGTGAGTTGTCATCAATACTGAAACAAAAGGACTTGGACAGGGAGGGGAGGCAAGCCGGGATCTCAGCATCCTGAGCCCGTTAGGGAAATCTTAAAGAAGCCTTGACATGTTACGGCAATTTGCCGTACAGTATGCAAAGAGAAAGAGGGTACCTTTATGGCATCTCCACAACACGCGAGAATTGAGGCACGGGTTAGTCCTGAACAGAAGGAACTGTTTGAGAGGGCCGCCGCAATCGAGGGCGTCACGCTGACGGATTTTGCGATCTCAACTATGCATCGAGCCGCTACCAGCGTTGTTAAGAAGCACACAACGATTGAGCTGAGTGTGCGCAATCAGCGTGCGTTTGTAGAAGCCTTGAGGAATCCACCGGAGCCTAATGAGGCCCTGCGTGAGGCCGCAAAAGCATACATGAGAATGAAGTAAGCTGTGATCGCCGACAAAAGTAAGTACAACATCGAGCCGCTTGGTGACCACGACCGAGCGGCTTTTTCTTGCGGGGATGCTTCCCTCGACCGGTACATTCGAGAGCAGGCGTCCCAGGATGTCAAACGGGGGCTCGCCAGTGTTTTCGTCATCACAGCCAAGGATGACCCCAAACAAATCCTAGCGTACTACACGCTATCCAGCAGAGAGCTTCAACTCGACCAACTCCCCGAAGAGATCGCGAAAAAGGCCAGTAAATACGGGCATGTGGGGGTGACTCTTCTT
>OBLW0100003115.1_pt1 | contig 13047 bp, 14 predicted proteins | sample 1520161 | NCBI WGS metagenome assembly OBLW01 (sample SAMEA3539309, study PRJEB22396) | soil metagenome | biome: tundra; feature: field; material: soil | place: USA | collected 2010-05 | depth 0.15 m
GGATGCCGATCAGCTTGGCGTCAACCACGCGCTGTTTACCCACGGGCGCGATTTGGTCCGGATAATTAGCGGATGGCATGGGCAGAGCAACGCGAATGCTCTGCGCTGACTCAACCACGTGCGCATTCGTCATGATGTAGCCATTTGAGTCGACGATCACGCCTGAGCCGATTACTTTTTCGCGCGTAATCAGCGCGGTTTGACTGTGATTGTTCTCATCCACGCTGCCATAGCCGGTCACGAGAATCTGAACCACGGCGGGAGAAATGCGCGCGGTAAGCTGCTCGATCGCGGAATTTAGTTGCTGCAATACTGGCGGCGGTTCTTCCGGATGCGTTTTTGCGGCCTGCGCCTTTTCGGCCTGCTTGATCTCGGCTTTTTCTCCACTGCTAGAGGCCGTAGGCGCGGCTGGAGGTGTCTGTTGTCCAAAGGATATCGTTGAAAGGAAAAAACAGCTGCAGAACGTGAGGAATAGAAGCGAGACGGGAACGCGACCGGTCGAACCGTAGTTCGTCCACTGCATGCACTACACCTCCGAAACCACTATTGCTAACACTCAGATGATGATTATGGATTGGAGGATGCGATGGATTGCGGCGCCAGGGCAGAATTACAAAAATTGACCTCCGCTCAACCTCTATTGAATTGCGTTTCCGTACGTCGGCACGCCCTGCTGCACGAGGTAGAGCAGCATTTGTCCACGCGATGACCAATCACTCTGCGGGTACTGCGAAATCAATTCTTGTGCCAGCCCCATGGCCTGGCTTCTCGCTTGGCCTGACTTCTTTAATTGTTCTTCCGTCTTGTAAATCTCGATCAGCGCGGCCCGCCGCGAAGCCGCGTTATACAACGCCTCAGGGGCGGCCGGAGAGGTGGGGTGTTCCTTCACATATTTTTCATAAAGCTCAGCTTCTTTTTCAGGACACTTCGATGCCCCCTGCCAGTCTCCGCAGAGCTTGTTGTCGATGAGATGAAAGGCGGCAAGCTGCGCCCACTTCGAGTCGGGAAATTTCTTCATCACCTGCCGCATCGCTTCTTCGTCAATTCCCGCCCGCATTATCGGATCGCGCTCACGCGCGGAAGGCCGCGACTGTGCGTCTGATTTATCGATCTGCCATCGAATATCGGCGGCGCGGTAAAGAGCTTCACCCGCAAGCGGTCCAGTCGGAAAGATGTCATAAATACGGCGATAAAGCCGCAACGCATCCAGCGCGGCGCCCCTTCGACCGTGGCGGCGGCTGGCCTCGTCTTCAGAATCCACGGCCGCGCCAAACAGGATGCGGTCGCCGTTGGGAGTCGACGCCCACACCGCTCCTGTGTCGAGTACCCATCCGGTAATCGTTTTGCCTTCGTCTTCATCTTCGTTAATGAAAGCTGCATCACGGGTGGACGAGCCGAGCATCGCTTCGACATGAAGCCACTGAGGACTTTTTTCCAACAGAACGAGTTCGCGTCCACGTTCTATCTGCGCGAGCTTATTCGAGTTTGTGTCGGGAGACAAATATAAAATAGCTTCGCGGACCAAGGTGCCGCGATCGGCGGCCCGAAGCGAAGAATTGGCCAACACGATCAGAACTGACAAGAACAGCAGATTAGTAATCGGCTTCACGATCGCTATCTTCTCCGGATTCAAGCTTCGCATGCAAGTTAAGATGCGCGGGATGGTCTGCGCGAACAGGGAACGCGCTCCGAGTCCGCGTCGCCATTCCACTCTTCTTGGTCAGGCAAGCGATGACTCGAAAGTCGAAATGTGGCGAACGCGGAACGCCGGTCGTTCGACAAGAATCTAGAAATCTACCGTCTTGACGTCGACGAATCCGCCGACCAGGTTGGTGATCTGGTTGGGCTGCAGGGCATCAGTCGCGGTGCTGTAGATATAAAGAGAGCCGCCCTGCACGTTCTGCCCCTGAATCACATACACCACATTGCGCGTGGCGATCGGTTGGATTCCGGTGACGTCTCCAGTTTCAGGAGGAATGACAACGCCACCCGCTGGAACACTACCCACGGCGCTCGATAAGGTGTTGTAAATGGAAAGACAGCCGCGGATTTCCGCGCCCGGTGGAGTTGGGACGGGCGGAACAATTTCTGTGCAAGTTCGAGCGCCGATAAACAGTTGTCCATTCGCAGCGAGCGCGATTCGATTATGGTATCCGTCCGTAATGGGGATCGGCGCGGTGTTCGTAGGCAACATCGTGTTGAGATCAAAAATGGTAAGCGCGCCGCAATATTGCGCCTGCGTGTTTCCCGCGGGAAGGCAGGGCGATGACGGCCCTCCTCCTCCAACAGAATAAGGAGTACCGGCAAGATACAAAGTCGAGCCATCGAGCAAGCCAATTGAAGCGGCTGGAACATTAACCGGCGTAGCGCCTGCAGTGTTAGTCGTCAGATCGAGTGTTTGAATGCTGGCTTGGGATGAACCGCCGCATTCCGGGCCGCAGTTCACTATGTATGCGGTGGTGTCGTCACTGCTGAAAAACGCCATCACCGGACGATTGAAGCAGCACACGGTTGCGGTCGCACCGCCAGTCTGAATGAGCGACGGAGTGATCACGGTGAGCGAATCCAAGTTGTCGCTGAAACCAAGAATTCGGGTTCCGCTGTGGTTCATCGATAGATAGTGGACGGCGGGAACGGGAACTTGTCCTGAGAACCCGGAGCCCAGAGTAATAACCTGCACCAAACCCTGGTCTTGTCCGACCACTTGAGCGGTGGGCACTGCGACATAAACCGTGGAACTGTCGGGTGAAACGATGAAGCTCTCTGTCATTCCGTTCAGAGTTGCCGACCCGGCACTCTTCTCGGAGGCGTTATTGATGATGTACAGCGTGTTGTCAGAGGAAGCCGTGCCGGTGCCGCTAAACACCAGCGTTTGCGCCCGATTCGGCGTTACTACCATCATCCCAGGGGCCGCGCCTGCTGTGATCGGAGCCACATTTCCACGTATGTCGTTTTGCGCGTCCACAATATATAAGCCCGCTGACGCGCTGCCGGCACTCACATTATTTGAAATAAATGCGCGGTATTTAATGCCGCTGGTTTGCGAACTGCTCGAGGGGGTTGCACCGCAGCTCAGGTCAATCAAACTCGCGGCAAGCGAGATCACTAGAAGAAATAAGGGCTTTTTCAAAGCTGGAACTCCAACCTCATGTCGGATAACGGCGAATAATCAATTGGATGCAAGACAAGGATTATAACAAAGGAGAAATTAGATCGAGTTTTAACCGGTGGAAGGTTGCAGCATTGGAGCGCCCGGGCGTCATCGCCATCCAGAGCGTTCACATGAAAAACTGATTTAGCAAATCCATTCTGACTTGCTCTTTCGCGACCGCTTGGCCGATGCGCTGAAAATTCGGAATCTGATCCACTGCGTCCATCTCTCCCACTTTTGCGGGATCGATATCGCCGAGACCCAGTCCTTGCAGCCGTTCGCGCGTAAAACTGACAGTGATGCGCTGGTAGGTTAGCGCTTTGTCCTCGCCAGAACCCGGGGTGACGAAGTCGAGCGCGTCATCCGCCGGGCCGCCGGTGGCTCGCGCCGCGTTCATCTCGGCTCGCGGAATTGAATTCTTGCCAGAGGGTGGCTTGCCAATCAGATGCATCAGCACGTTCTGCTGCAAATTGGCGTCGTCCATCAGTTCCGTAATCGCATAGCGCGCCCAGTCGAGCAGGTTGTAGCACTCGGCCTTGCCTACCGGAACCGTGAGCGCATTGAACCCGGTGCCGAGCGACAGCAATAAAAGCTCGTCGGTTCCCGTGGGCCATCCAAAGTGATAAGTGGGGTCGGTGGCTTCAAGAAAAACCTGCATTGACGGATTGTTGTAACTGCTGACGCCTCCGTCGATAAACTCGTATTTTTGTGGCTGGCCCGCGTCGTCAGGGACGGAAATTGTTTTCGGCGGAAAGTAAGTCGGAGCGGCGCTGCTCGCTCGTACAATTTTCCACAGCGGCAGTTCGCGGTTATTCGGGAAATACTTGCCTTTGGGATTGTTGGTGAAGAACCAGGTCTGCCCTAGAGTGACGTTCTTTGAAACGATAACAATGTTCGTGCGGAGTTTGTCGCTGCCGAGCGTAGTGCTCTCTCCAAACTGCTTTTTCAGGTGCTGTTCCAGCGGGCGGCTAGGATAGCTGTGCCAGAAACGCTTCGGCCAAAAGACCTTGGTGAAAATGTCCTTTCCAAACTTCAGATAGAAGTCGCGTAACTCAGCAGCTCTAAGTCCAAGCGCAATCCCGACGGCAAGGATCGCACCAGTACTCGTACCACCGATAAGGTCGAAGCGATCTGAAAGTGGCAATGACTTTCCGGTAAGCGCATCAAGTTGGCTTTCAATTGCAATCAGAGCTTCGGCGGGAATGAGACCTTTGAGTCCGCCGCCGTCGATCGATAGAAGGCGCATGGGACGGGTCGCCGGGTTGGAACTGACGGACGACATATTATGCTCTTGGCCTTCAGAAGTCTCTTACTCGCGCGATCATAAAAGAGCTTCGATATCTCGACTACCCCTCAGCACGTGGAGTATCAAAACGTCTTCGTCTTCCAGGCGGTAGATGATAACGTGTTCGCCCACTGGAAAGCTACGCAGCCCCTCGCGCAGATCTTCATCTCGACGACGGCCGATGTGCGGGTAATTTGCTAGCAGATAGAAGCGCTCTGCGATTGCATCAATAAGCCGATCCGCCCCCTCAACACTTCCGCTCTCTTTGGCAACGTAATCCCAGATATTGTGGAGTTCGGCTTCTGCTTCCGGAGCGACACGGTGTGCCATCTGCGTTACTTCGACTGCTCAGCGCCAAGGCGCGACCGACCGCGCCGTTTGATTTCGTCGGCCATTTGCTGCATGGAGTCTTTCGTGATCGCACGGCCGGCTCCCGTCGCGAGCGAGGCTTCCGCTGAGTCCACAGCGGCGAGGATTTCCGCTCGTGCGCGCTCGCGTTTCTCCCACAGCGAAAGCGCATCTCGAACGGCATCTTCCTCCCGCTGAATGCGGCCGCTTGCGATAGCCTGGCGTAGGAAAGCTTTTTGATCGCCGGTAAGTTCGACGTCCATATGAGTGAGGGTAGACGTACACAATTTGGGTGTCAACGGTCTTGTATTTTTAATGAGGTATGCCATGTTTACGGCGGAACTCCTCAAAAAATTCTCTCGCCGATCGTGTCCTGCCTGCTTTCACATCCTCCAATCCTTGGCGGATGGCTTCTTCGTCATCCGCACGGGCGGCGATATCAAGTAAGCGTTGATAAGCTTTGGCGTCCTGGCCCACAGCCGCATTTTTGCCATTCACCGTGAGCACCAAAGGCCCTTATCGCTTCTTGAGTTGCTTCATAAAGTCGCCACGATCATTTCTACTTCGCCGCCCACTGGAAGCACAAGTTGTACCCGTCTGGGTCATGAATATACATCTGCTTCATGCCATAATGAGCGACCTTGGGCGGTTTTACGTTCTGTCCACGCGACCGCAGGTAAGTGTAGGCAGCGTCCACATTGGGACAGCCGAAGTAAAGCGCCGTATCGTCATGGCTTGCAATCCGCGCGGAATCCGGCTTCGGCGGACGGTCGTCCCGTTCGTAAGCGGTGTTCAGCATTAACTCCATGCCATTCAGTCGCAGCAGCGCCCAATCGAAATGTTCTCCACCGGGATTCGATGTAGTGACGACCTCGAAGCCGAGCACATCGCGGTAAAACGCGATCGACGTTGGCATGTCGAAGACTTGCAGTAACGGAGCCATTCCCCGGATCTCGATTCCCACGTGACCCCCATCCTTAAGACCCTTGAGTCGTTTAATGATGCAATCGCTCAGTATTTAATACTGTTCCTTCAAAATTTCCCTGGTTTCACGGCGCCAAACAACACCGTGGAGAGAATCAGTCCCGAAACCGCGATGGCACTCGGAGTAGAGTAGTCCGGGGCTGGAGTGTCGCAATCCACGCACGGGACATCGACCTCCACCGGCTTCTCAATCGCATGCTCCTTCGCATATTTTGCCGCTTCCCGGTATTTCCCTTTGGACTTGAGAAGTTCGATGTTAGATTCAACCGCTTTCCAATTAGCCGCAACCGCTTCTTTCACGGCGGTGCAGTCCTTGCAATTCAGGGCGGCCTCGTTGTAGCGATTTCTGATTACTGTCGATTCATAGATCAAATAACCAGCGGCGGCCAGCGCGATCATCAGCGAGATTATTGCCGCCGCCTTAATCATGGCCGGAAATTATCTCATATCACGATGACGGGAAATTCATAGGTCGCTGGAGCCGGCACAAAACTGTTATGGAAGTGCCGAAGGGTCTGCGCGAGAACCCATTCGCCCCTCCGGGGCGGGTATCTTCGGACATGCTAAAAACGCGCTGCTTCTAGTATTCTCAAGAGAATGCCCCAGAACCTTATTGAACGCCTGAAGCACTCGCCCGTGCTCTGCGACGGCGCAATGGGAACTCTTCTCTACGCCAAGGGCATCTTCATCAATCGCTGCTACGACGAGCTCAATCTCTCGCAGCCAGACCTGATTCGCGCCGTCCACAACGATTACCTGCATGCGGGCGCGGAAATCATCGAGACCAACACTTTCGGCGCCAACAGTTTTCGCCTGGCCCGGCACAGTATTGCCGACCGCGTGCGTGACATCAACCTTGCGGGAGCCCATGTTGCTCGCGAAGCGGCCAAGAGTTTCGATGCCTGGGTCGCGGGATCCATCGGCCCACTCGGCATTCGCATCGAGCCCTTGGGCAAGACGTCGTTCGAAGAAGCTCGCGCCGCTTTTCGCGAGCAAGTAGCAGCGCTAGTCGAGGGTGGGGTCGATCTGCTGATGCTCGAGACTTTCGGCTATCTCGAAGAGCTTCACCAAGCTATATTGGCGTGCCGTGATGTGAACGCCAAGATTCCTCTCATCGCCCAAGTCACGATCGACGAAGACGGCAATTGCCTCGATGGCGCCGACCCCGAAGCCTTCGCCGCCCGTCTGGTGGAATGGAACGTCGATGTTCTAGGCATCAATTGCAGCGTTGGCCCCGTCGCGATGCTCGATGCCATTGAGCGCGTTCGCGCCGTCACCTCGTTGCCGCTAGCAGCCCAGCCCAACGCAGGAATGCCGCGCTCGGTTGAAGGCAGAAATATTTATCTCTGCTCGCCCGAATACATGGCGAGCTACACACGCAAATTCGTAGCCGCCGGAGTGCAGCTGATCGGCGGATGCTGCGGCACCACGCCCGACCACATTCGCGCCATGAAGTCCGCCTTGCGTGTCGGCGAAGCGCGCGGCAAAACGGCCGTTACGGAGGCGATTCATTCCGGAGTAGCTCAACCCGAAGCAGCCAGTATTCCCATGGCCAAGCGTTCAGGCCTCGGTGCCAAACTCGCGGCCGGTGAATTCGTAACCATGGTCGAGATCGTGCCGCCCAAGGGCATCGATATTCGCAAAGAGATCGAGGGCGCGAAGTACGTCAAATCCGTTGGAGTCGACGCCGTCAACATCCCTGACAGCCCGCGGGCCTCGGCTCGCATGAGCAACCAGGCGTTGTCGCTGCTGATGCAGCAAGCGGTCGGAATCGAAGCTATCCTTCACTACACCTGTCGCGACCGTAACGTGCTGGGCATTCAGTCTGACTTGCTGGGAGCGGCGGCCACTGGAATCCGCAATCTCATCTGCATTACCGGCGATCCTCCCAAAATGGGAAATTATCCCGACGCCACCGCCGTCTTCGACGTCGATGCAATCGGCCTCGTGAACATCGTCCACAACTTGAACCGCGGCTTAGATCTCGGCGGCAATCCGATCGGCGCTGGCACCAGCTTTGTCATTGGAGTCGGCGCAAATCCTGGCCTGCCCAACCTCGACGAAGAGATTCGCCGCTTCGAATACAAAGTGCAAGCGGGTGCGGAGTACGTGGTCACCCAACCCGTCTTTGATCTCGCCCTGCTGGAAGCATTTCTGAAACGAATCGAGCATTGCCGCATCCCTGTTGTTGCCGGAATCTGGCCGCTCGTCAGCGTTCGCAACGCGGAGTTCATGAAAAATGAGTTGCGCGTCTCCGTCCCAGACGAAATTCTCAATCGCATGACCCGCGCCGCCACTCCCGAAGCAGCCCGAGAAGAGGGAGTGGCCATCGCCCGCGAAATGCTGATTGCGCTCCGCGACCGGGTGCAAGGCGCTCAGATCAGTGCGCCGCAGGGCAGATACAACTCCGCCGTAGATGTTCTCGAAGCTTTGGGGTCCAGGCGTCCTGCAACTGTGTAGATTCGCGACGTGTATTTTGCAACGTTTACTTTTGCAGCGACCCCAGCCCAACAAATTTGCACAGATTCGATAATTTCACTGGACTTTCGTATCGAAAAACGGCATTACAATATAGGTAGGAGCAATTGATTGGTAAAGTTTGAAGAATGCCTCGAGCGTCTCGAGAAGATCGTTAAGGAACTGGAAAAAGGGGAGGTTCCCTTAGAAAAATCTCTGACGCTATTTGAAGAAGGCATGCAACTTTCCGCAACCTGTCGGAAGCAACTCGAGGAAGCGGAAGGAAAAGTGGAGATTCTGCTCAGACAGAACGGAAAGCTCCAAACTGAACCGTTCGAGCCCCCGGCCGAGAAAACGTTGCGAAAATAAACGCGACGAGCTCGGATCGGAAATTGACGAAGCCAGCCTGTGCCAGCCGGTGCTGTCGCAGCCAAGCTCGCCGCGAAATTGCGGTTTAAGTCAGGGGGATTTAATGGAACAACTCTGCGTAGTCCTGTATCAGAATGATCCCGGAACCGCGCGCAATCTGGCGGCCGGTCTCTCCCAGCACTTCGAAAACGTTTACCTGTCGTCGACCTATGAGGAGGTCAGCGGTATGGTCGCCCGATATCGTGCGGAAGCGGTAGTGCTCGATCTCGAAAGCGCCGATCCCCACGAAGTCGAGCGACTGCATCAGGAGTTTCCTGGCCTCTGTATCATAGGCACGCATCGTTTGGCCGACGACAAACTATGGGCTCAGGCCATGAGTCTCGGCGCATCCGATATATGCGAACCCAAAAACGCTGACGTGGTCCGTTCGTTATTAGGCAAGCGTTCACAAACTGCCGCCGCCTGATCTGACCTCTGCTCACCTTTCCCTGTAGAGACGGGGCGCGCCCCGTCTCTCTTGTATTCGCACAATTCACACCTCGCCTGCCTCCCCTCGCTTGATATACTGCCCTGCCATGCTGAAAACAGCTCTGGAGCAGGGACGCGAAGCCGCCGACATAGCCCTCGAACAACTCCTCCCGCCCGCGACCCAACATCCTTCGTCCATCCATCAGGCCATGCGCCACAGCGTTTTCGCAGGAGGCAAGCGCCTGCGTCCGATCCTCTGCATCGAAGCGGGACGCATGATTGGCGCAAAGACGACCGCCGCAAAGACTCTTGCCGCCAAGACAAACGTCCCGCTGCCCGCCGGGATCGAACAAGTCGGCGCCGCACTCGAAATGCTCCACACCTACTCGCTGATCCACGACGATCTGCCCGCACTCGATAACGACGACCTCCGCCGCGGACGCCCCACCTGCCACAAAGCCTTCGGCGAAGCCATCGCGATCCTGGCCGGAGATGCGCTTCAAACTCAGGCCTACGAAGTTCTCTCGCAACTCATCTGCCCCGCCGAGGCGAGAGTCGCGATCATCCGAGAAATCGCACGCGCCACCGGCACCATCGACGGCATGATCGGAGGCCAGGTCGTTGACCTTGAAGCCGAACACAAAAAGCCCGATCTGGCCACGCTCGAATACATTCACCGCTCCAAGACCGCCGCGCTCATCACCGCCAGCGTAGTCAGCGGAGGTATCTACGCGAACGGCACCGCCACCGACCTCGCCCGCCTGCGCACCTATGGACAGTCGATCGGTCTCGCGTTCCAAATCGTGGACGACGTGCTCGACCTCACCCAGACCTCAGAGCAACTTGGCAAAACCGCCGGCAAAGACGCAACTGCCGAGAAAGCCACCTACCCCGCACTCTTCGGAATCGACGAGTCGCTGCGCAGAGCCGATGCCTTAGTCGATCAAGCCTGCGCCGAACTTAACGAATACGGCGCAGCCGCGTCTAACCTGAAAGATCTTGCCCGCTTCCTGGTCGAAAGAAAAAAGTAAAAACCCAGGACCAGCCGCAAGCAGCCCGATGCGAAAAACGAGTGATTTTACACGTGTGGTGACGGGCCATTGGCCCATCCAAGTCCGACGCAGATCGGCTGTTACTCAGGCCTTCCGGAGGGCGGTTATACCGCAGAGCCCAGTTTCTCCAATTTTTGTCGCACTAATCGTAATTCTCTCGGTACACAGTACCTCCGCTCAGATCTCCACGTGGCGCTATGATCTACGTACCGGCGACCACCTCACCTACCGCTATACATTTCAGCGTCACACCGACAGCAAAGAAGAAGAACTCAAAGTCGAAGCCCGCTACCGCACTCACGTATTAGTAGTCGGAGAGAGTCCCGAACACATAACTCTGGGCTTTCAGCGCAACCGCGAGGCGGCCGAACTTACCGAGTACCACTCCAAGGGCAAAGACCGACTCGCCCATGAGCAAATTGATTTTCAAAAGCGAATGCAGTTGCGCCCAACCCATTTTTCCGAGGCCATGGAAATCTCGCCCAACGGAGAGCCGCACTATCCATGGGAATTTGCACGCGAAACCTACAGTCATCTGATTGCGACCTTTTTGCATGAAGTGCCGACTCTCCCGGCCGTCTCGCCGATGAAGGCAACCGCCTGGCAAACTAACGCACTGCCGGGGCTCGATTTTCGGTGGATCGACGATGAATCGATCCACGGCAAACTTTGCCATCACGTCGAAGGCGACTTCCCCAACGGATCGCTCAAGCTCAATTATTGGTGGTCGCCCGAATCAGGCGTCCTCGAACAAATCACGTTAGAAGGAATTTATTCAGACTCCGGCACAATGAAAGAAACTGCGCGCCTGGAGTTGGAATCGCGAACCCGCAGCGAATCCCTCGAAAGCTGGCTCACAGCGCCGGATACATGCCTAGGCGCTCTGCAAGCGCTCTTGCTTGATCCGAACTTACCTATCACCGCCGAGCAACTGTCAGCCGTGTTGTCATCTGAGGATCCACCAGCGCAGTCACTTGCTCTAGCCGTTGCTTTCCGGCACAAGATCGACTTGCCCGCCGCCATTCTTAATAGTTTGCGGCAGAGTAAAAACGTCGCGATTCAAACCTTGCTCGTGCAGAACTCCACCAGCCCGCCGCCGCTCGTCGATGAATGCCATCGCGCGCTTCCCGCGAAAGCTCCGCCCACAAAATTCGGAACCATCATGGAATCTATTTCCGCGGTCGGAGAAGCAAACAATCACCAAATCTCCTACCTGCTGCGAATCCCCGTCACCTACCGCGAAGATCGACCATCTCCGTTGCTGATTGTTCTTAGCGGAGGCGCCGGATTCGCAATCGACGGAATGATCTCTTCCGAAGCCGTCGTCTCGCAAACCGACTACCTCGTGCTCTATCCGCAGGCTGCCGCGTATTGGTGGACGCCTGAAACCGCCGCGCGCTTCAACTCCGTCTTCGACGACGTCGTGCAACGCTACAACGTCGATCGCGATCGCATCTATCTCACCGGCTTCAGTAACGGAGGGACTGGATCCCTCTATTTTGCCGAGCTCTGGCCCCAGCGTTTCGCGGCTGTCGTGCCGCTAATGGGAGCGGGCCAATGCAACGAACAAGTCAAAGCCGGGCTCCCGAATCTGAAAAATCTGCCTCTACTTTTTGTCCACGGAGAGAACGACCCAATCATCACGCCCGATTGTTCCAAGACGACGCACGCGGCGCTCACCGATCTGAATCCGGCGGTCAAGCCGCAGCTGAAAATCTTGCCCAATCACGCTCACGACATCACACTCGAATCCGATGAGGGCCTTGCTCTCGTTTTCTTCAAGGACAAGGTCCGCGACGCTTTTCCGCATGTCGTTGATCTTAGCGAGTTCGACGCACTGGCCAACCGCGCCTACTGGATAGAAATCTTGAACGGTAAGCCTGGCAAATCGGATATCGACGCGCGCGTCAAGCCTGATAACACTATCGAAATCCACAGCCACGAAGTGAAGAGCATTCGCCTGCATCTGCGGTCAGAACTTCTGCCCAAACGCGGCGATTTCCGCATCGTGTGGAACGGCAAGAAAATCTTCAGCGGGCCCATCCGTGACTATTGCTCGCTTTCGAAATCCGCGCCGGCGAAGGACCCGAAACTAGACCTGTCCGATACCCGCGACCTAACCCTCCCCTAGCTAGATGTAGCCACCGCCGTCCTCGCCCGTCCCGCGCCCGATTTAAGCCCAAACTATCGAAACGCCCCCTTGTATCTTCACCCACCCCGCAGTACAGTTTTATTGCTCTCGCGTTCTCCCGCCCTTCTTTTCCTTTCACTACAATTACGCGTAATAGCTGCAGTCTGTGTGCAACTAAAGGCGCTAGTGGGATCGGCACCACCATATGTGGTGTTTTATTACTTGACCCGTCCCCCGATTCGCCGTTAGAGTGTCTCAAAAGCATGGTTGTCATCCTTGGTTCATGGGGACGGCATCCTGCAATGCGACAGCGAGGAACCAGATCCGTTAACAGCGGATTCAGCCCTGTTTCCCGCGATTTGCAGCGCACTCCAGCCAGCGCAAACCGGGTCTGCGGACGCTGTTTCATGTCCGCTCACGAAGGAGTTACTTTTGCTTAAACTCAAAAAGCTGCAAATCCTCGGCTTCAAGTCGTTCTGCGATCGCACCGAACTGAAATTCCACGGCGAAGGCATTGCCGCCATCATTGGTCCAAACGGCTGCGGCAAATCGAATATCGCCGACGCGATCTCATGGGTGCTGGGTGAGCAATCGGCTAAGACGCTGCGTGGCTCGCGCATGGAAGACGTCATCTTCGCCGGCACGCGCGACCGCAATCCCACCGGCATGGCGGAGGTCTCGCTGACCTTGATCGACCCCGAAATTTACAACGGGCCCGATACCAACGCGCCCACCGAGATTGAGATTCAGGACGACCTTGCCACCCAGGACGAAAATTGGGATGAAGCCGAACTGCGCGCGC
>OBLW0100003116.1_pt1 | contig 13041 bp, 8 predicted proteins | sample 1520161 | NCBI WGS metagenome assembly OBLW01 (sample SAMEA3539309, study PRJEB22396) | soil metagenome | biome: tundra; feature: field; material: soil | place: USA | collected 2010-05 | depth 0.15 m
CCTACACGACGCTCTTCCGATCTAAGGGTCTCGGCCTCAGAGGCCTTCTACATGTAGTATTCGTAAAGATTGTGTGCCGAAGAGAACGACGGGGATTGAGTAATTATTTACGCAAAATCGCTGGCTTGGCCCGCGGGAGCCAGACGAAAGTCTTAGTAATAGGTATCTCGCAACGCCCGCGCCTCTTTGACCTTCGAGAGAAATCTTCTCGCCAGCTCGTGAATGCGATCTGCCTGACGAAAATGCAGCGCCTCATTCGGTAGTAGCTCTCCGCCCAGGCCGATGGCGGTTGCCCCCGCGAGAATGAAGTCAGATGCCGTCAACTGATTTACGCCGCCAGTTGCAATCAACGGGATTTGCGGAAGTGGCACTTTGAGCGCCCGTACATACTGGCTACCGCCCACTTGAGCGGTTGGAAATAGCTTGATGAGATCCCCGCCTGCCTTCCAGGCGGCGATGATTTCTGTCGGCGTTAATGCTCCCGGGAGCACCGCGACGCCGGTCAGTCTTGCGTAAGCAACCACCTTTCGAACGAGCCCTGGACTAGTCAGAAACCTGGCGCCGGCGTCCACGCACCGTCGCGCAGACTCCTCATCCAGCACGGTGCCTGCACCAACAACCAGATCGGGATAGCGCTTTGACAAGTCACTGATCACCTCCAACGCTCCGGGGATTGTCAACGTGATCTCGACAATCGGGATCCCTGCAGCGTAAACCGTCTCTGCGGCAAACAGCGCGAGATCCCGGGACGCCACACGCACAGATGGCAGAATGCCGATTTCCTCGATGCGAGCGCGAACTTCTTCCTTCTTCATGGATCCGACCTCTCCGAATCGACATTCTCAAGAATGCAAAATCCGACTCTCTTTGCAGGAAGGCATCTTCTATTGAATCTCCTCACGCCCGACAGCCAGATTCAACTGGTTGATGGTTGCCATGTATGCGCCCACCAGTTGCAAATACGCCAACTGCACCACACGATAGTCGCTCTGTGCATTCAGAAAATCCATTAACGATGCAGCGCCTTTCTGATAAGAGTAGGTAACGGTATCACGCACGCGCGTCGCCTGATCCTTGTATTTGTCACGATAGGGCGTCAGGAGCGCGATGTTGCTCTGTACCTCTTCGTATGCCGAGTCTACGTCGCTGAAGACCAGTGCACGCGCCGCTTCGGTCAACTGTTTGTTTCGATCAATATCAATCAATGTGCGCTTCTTCTCACCCTGATTGCGGTCGAATATTCGTAGCGGGATACTCACATTGAGGCCAAGCGTCTGATTGGAGTTGGGATTGTTGAAGGATCCGTTGTATGTGTACCATGTTCCAAACGTCGGGTCGGTCGAGCCATTTGCTATCGCAAGCTTGTTGTTCGTGACCGCTTGCTGGACCGACTCGAAGGCCGCCCTCAAATCGGGCCGGTTGTCGAGTGCAATCTGGCGAAAATCCTCCAACGGCTGCAGCTTGCTGGAAAAGTCAAATGTACCCTCCACATCGAATTTGTCCAAAGGAGTCCGGTCGTCCAACAATTGCAACAGCTGGATCTTCGAGGTCCGCAGATCTACGATAGCGGTCTGAATCTCAGACTCATATTGCACGCGCAGCAGTTCAATCCGGTCCAGGTCGATTTGCCCGATGGCGCCATCTTTGAAGCGAACCCGGCTGATCTCAATAATTTTGTCGTAATACTCAAGATCCGCACGCGCAAGGTCAAGCACCGCCTTTGCCTGCAAAGTCTGAATAAATACAGAGCGGAGGTTGAATATCAGGTTTCGTTCAAGATCTTCGTGCTGCGATCCAGCAATCTGCGTGCCCTCTTTTGCGCTTTCCAATCGCAACTCTCGCTTGCGCTGCCGTTCATGGAGGTAACTGACATTGGGTTGATACTGCGTACCGGTCAACGGTTGCCAGACTCCGTTATGGCGAGCAATTTGCGTTCCATCCGCAGAGAGGGTGAATTGCGGATTCGGGCGAAGAAAGGCCGTGATTTCCGCAGATTTCATCTCCTGCACATTGGCTTCATCTGCCTTCAATGTCGGGTTGGCCGCTTCGAACTTCGCTTTTACCTGGTCCCAGGTAAGCGCCTGCTGTGCGCCGGCGTTGATCACAAGACACACGAGGCTCAGGACGCCGCTACCGATGCCGCGGAAGAGGACACAAGCAATCTTAACCTTCAAGCGAAACCTCCGGCCTCGGGAGTTTGTCCCCTTCCCGCGCGATCCAAACATATAACGTGGGCAAGAGCACAAGGCTCATCAGGAGGGCAGCCATCAGCCCGCCGACAATCACGATTGCGAATGGGCGCTGCGAATCGGACCCGATGGCATGGGAGAGCGCCGCCGGAACCAGGCCAAACGTGGCGACAAGCATGGTCATCATAATCGGCCGCAGCCTCAGGACAGCTCCCTCGACCGCGGCATCCGCAATCGTATAGCCCTTGGCTCGCAGTTGATTGATGTACTCGAGCATGATCACGCCGGTCTGCACCGATACACCGAACAGCGCCAGGAAACCGATGCCGGATGACACGCTGAAATGCGTTCCGGTCAACAGCAATGCCAGCAATCCGCCGAGCGGAGCCATGGCGACGACCGTAAGGATGAGCAGAGCCCATTTTGCGGAGCGGAACATGGTGTAGAGGAGAATAAAAATGACGAGGACGGTCAGTGGCACGATCACCGCAAGGCGCGCCGAAGCCCGCTTCGAACTCTCATACTCTCCCGACCACTCAAGGTGATAGCCGGATGGGAGTTTGACTTTCTGGCCGATTTTGGCCATGGCCTCTTCCACCGAGCTATTCAGGTCTCGCCCCCGCACATTAAAGGTCACGCTGATGTAGCGGCTGTTTCCCTCACGGTAGATATCGTAAGCACCATCCCGAACCTCCATGCTGGTGAGTTGAGCCAGCGAGACCCGCTCCCCGGAAGGAGAAAGCAGACGAATCTTGCCAATCGCCTGGGGATCCCTTCGATAAGGCTCCTGGTATCGAACCACCACGTCATAACGCTCCGGGGTGCCTGCCGGCAGTATCTGGCTCACGGCTTTTCCGCCCACCGCCGTTTCGATGACGTCTTGAATATCGGTAACATTAATTCCGAAACGCGCCGCTTGCTGCCGGTTGATCGTGAAGTTTAGGTTTGGCTGGCCGGTATCGCGATATATCTTCACATCAGCGATACCCGAAATCCGTTGCATAATGTCGGCGATTTCATCTCCCGTCTGCTCAAGTATTCCTAGGTCATTACCGTAGACCTTCAGGGCGAGCTGGCCCTTGGTGCCGGTCAGGGTTTCTCCAACGTTGTCCTCGATTGGCTGAGAGAAATTCCAGGTCGCACCCGGTATCTTCGCGATCTCTCGATTCATTGCAGCGATAAGCCGTTCTTTGTTCTCTCCGAATACCGGCCGCCACTGCGCCTTGGGCTTGAGGTCGATGAAGTATTCCGTATTTCCAAATCCCCCCGTATCGGTACCGTCGTCCGGGCGACCGATTTCGGAGATCACCTGCTTCGCTTCCGGAAACGTGGCGAATATCTGGCGGGCCTGGTTCATAAAACGCGTACCCTCGGTGAGGCTGGTGCTTTGAGCCAAGGTACCGCGGGCCCAGATCGAGCCTTCATCGAGATGAGGCAAAAATTCAGCGCCAATGATTCCGCTGAAAGCCAGGAACAAGGTAACACCCAGACAAACCACACCCGCACCTACGGTAGTCGCGCGGTGTTCCACGCACCAGCGCAGGCGCCGCCGATAGTGATTCGTGAGAAACACCATTACAGCATTCCGTGGCTCCTTCACGCCGTTGCGGAACAACACGCTTGCAAGCACGGGAACGACGAGAATGGAGAAGGTCATGGCGCCAAGCAGGGCAAATGCAACTGTCCACGCCATCGGCTTGAACAGCCTTCCCTCAATGCGCTGAAGTGTGAAAATCGGCAGATAAGCCGTAATAATGATGGCAATGGCGTAAAAGACCGGCCGCTGCACCTCGTGACACGCTTCGCGAATCAGAGCCGACGGGGTCCTCGGGAACGTGAGATTGCGGTTATTTGGCTGGCCGTTTGTTCCAGACCCGTTCACCGCCGAGGAGCCCAATCCCCGGCTCATGTGGCGGACGATGTTCTCCACCATCACCACCGCGCCGTCCACAACCATTCCGAAATCCAGCGCGCCCAGCGAAAGCAGGTTTACGGGAACTTTGGTTAAGTCGAGCAGGATCGAAGCAAAAAAGAGAGCAAACGGAATTGTAAGAGCAACGATGAAGGCGGCGCGAGCGTTGAGCAAAAAGAGAAAGAGGATAATGGTCACCAGAATCATCCCCTCTCCCAGGTTGTGCAAGACCGTGTCCAACGTGAAGCCGAGCAGGTCGCTGCGGTCGATCATCGGCTCCATCTTCACGCCTGGGGGCAGGATGCCGCTGTGGTTGAGCTGGTCCACCTTGGCATGAAGTTTTTCGAGCGTCGGCCCCGAGTCAGCTCCCTTGCGCATCATTACCTGGGCGAAGATAACGTCGTCGTTGTCCACGATCGTGCCGTCTGACCGGCGAATCGCCCTTCCCTCGTGACCCAGGCGGACCTTCGCCCCCTGACTGACTTCCGCGATGTCCTTGATGCGCAGAGGCGTCCCCGACTTGGTGGTGAGAACGGTCTGTTGGATGTCGTCCACATTTCTGAACAGCCCGAGTGTGCGGACGTTCATCTGCTGCAGGCCGGTCTCGATGAAGTTGCCTCCGGCGTTGACGTTGTTATTCGCCAGTTGCTGTTCCACTTGGCCGATACTCAGGCCGTATGAAACCAGCTTGTTGGGATCCACCCGTACCTGGTATTCCCGGGTCGTGCCCCCGAAGGTGCTCACGTCAACGATGTCCGGGACCGACTTCAGTTCCTTGACGACCGTCCAGTCCTGGATCGACCTCAAATCCATGATGTCAATCTGCGGATTGGTACTCCTCAGCACGTACCAATAGATTTGTCCGGTTGTACTCCAGTCCGTGCCCATGGAGGGCTGGAGGCCGGGCGGCAGATCGGCTTGCGCCATCCGCTCCAGAACCTTTTGCCGATTCCAATCATTATTCGAGCTGTCGTCGAAGATCAAGAGAACGAACGACAGGCCGAAGATCGACTCGGACCGAAGATGCGTGAGATGCGGAATTCCGTTCATCTGCACTTCGATCGGGATCGTAACCTGTTGTTCAACTTCTTCCGCCGCTCTGCCCGGCCACTGCGTGATGATCGTCGCGTAATTATCTGCAATATCCGGATAGGCCTCCACCGGCAGGTTGTGGAACGAAACCGCTCCCCATCCCACCGCCAGGAAAGCAAACGCCAGCACCACGAACCGGTTGTTCAGTGCAAAATCGACAAGAGTGCGTATCATAGGGTGTTCCCTGGCGTCCTTTTTGCGGCTACCTGTTGTCGATTTCGTTTTGCAGCGCGAGCGGATTTGTGACTACCTGTTGCCCCGCTTCAAGACCCGATCTGATCTCTTGCATTCCACCCGGCAAAGCATCTCCTCCCACGACGCCCACTTTGCGGAACTTGTTGCCTGGCGCGGGCAAATAGACCCAGTCCCGGTCATGCAAATGCAAAATGGCGGATGAAGGTACGGCAGTATTCACTTCATCCTTCTGCCCCTGGAAAGTCGCTGTTACAAACATGCCTATCCTCATGAGGCCCGGATTTGGCACCTCAATGCGAACCTTGCCGGTCCTGAGGTTGGGATCGAGAATTGGCAAGATATTGCTCACAGTCCCCTTGAGAACGCGGCCCGGATACGCGTTCAAAGTGATTTCCGCAGGGTCTCCGATGTGCACGCCAGGAAGATCGTTCTCGTAGACATCGCAAACGATCCAGACAAAAGAAAGGTCGGAGATGGTGAAAGGGCTCGTCCCCAAGCTTTGCACGCCGGCAGCATTGGTCACCTGTTGATCGGTGATTACACCAGAAACCGGAGCCGTGATGTCCACAATCCCCGATGGGTGATCGACGCTGCTACCCAATAACTTCAAATGCTCCGCTGCTGTATCGACGGCCACGTTGGCCTTGTCTTCGGTGTCCTGTGCTATTTGCAAGTCGTTGAGAGCAATTGCGCCATGTTTAAAGAGGTCCTGAGCCCGCTCGAATTGAGCACGGGCAAGAATTTCATCTGCAACCGCCATCTGATAGTTGGCGAATCCACCGGAGATGTCGTCGCTACGGACCTTGAGTAAGAGCTGACCTCTTTTGACTGTGTCACCGAGGCGCGCGTAGATGCCGACGATGCGGCCAGAGGCTAGGGAGATCACTGGAACTGTGCGGGCGATATCGGGATTTACTGTGCCGGTAACGGCCAGTTTCGCTGGCGCTCGATGCTCGATTGCGGTCGCGAGAGCAAAATGCTCTGGGTGATCGACGGAGAATGCGGTGGCATCAAAGTCCTGCGTCACCTTTGCAGGAGGTGGCGCTTCCGCTGCGGCATCTACCTGGCCACTCTTGCAACCAATATTGGCCGAAGATGCGATCAGAACCATCAACGAAAGACCAAATCCAATACTTATGCTCTTCATGTGAGTATTTGCGTCTCTTTGCATTTCCCGGGCCCTCGGACAAATTACTCTCCTTGCGGCCGTGGATAGCTGCCGGAAGGGGCGTATGGCGTAATCGACCCTATGTCGCAATGCAACTCCGTATTCAGTCCATATTCCGGCGATAAGGCCGACGCCCCGGGCCGCGCGCTCCCAACACGCACGGCCCAGGAGCCGGCAGGTTAGAACCTGACCTTGATGGCCAGAGTGGTGTTGGTTTGGTTAGTGCGAAGGTCGGGCCACCAGAGAGCCGTGGCGGGATTAGCACCGGGTCCAGCACAAAAATTTGCGGCAGCCTGAAGGTTACCGTAGGTCTGGCCGGAGGGAGAGCCGTTGGCGCAGGCATATTGCGAAGGCACACCATTGTTGCCTCCGGGAGGCGTTATGCCCCCGCGTCCGCTCCAGTAAGGCACATCGGAATAGCGATAACCCTCCTCCAACGTAAACGTGATGAACTGGCTCGGCATGTAGTCAAGTGTGATGGTTCCGTCGTGCATCTGCGAGCGATCGCCGGCGTTTTCGGTAAAGTACGGGGTGCCGCTGAAAGCCGTGGCGCCATTGATGGGCGGAAGCAAGGTGAGATAGCGGCCTGGGTTGCTCATCACGCCGCCGCCGAGAGTTATGGCATAGCGATCCTTCTTGAACCAGGTGCGGTCGTAAATCATATAGCCCAGGAAGGCCTGCTTCGGCTTGCCGTTCTTGCTGCTGTGGCAGTTTACGCCTCCGCTGTATGTCGAATTGGTACCCATCTCCGGAGAAAATCCATGCGGATCAAACGGCCCGCTCGAAGGACCGCCGCCGTATTCGCATCCAGCGTCGCCGGTGATTGTGAAAGCAGCCTTATCGATAAATCTCTCGGGCTTGTCGTAGTATTTGATCTGCGCGCTATAGTCCGCGTGGACGCGCGAGCGGCCAGGGAAGCCAACGGCGTCCTCTCCCAAACCATAGTTGTTGAAGACGAAGTCAAGGTATGGCTTGGGGCGCCAAAGAATCTGTCCACCCAGGCCGGGCTTGCCGTTGGCGCGGGCGTAGGACTGCCAGCCGTTGATAATCCATGGCTCGATCTTCAACTTCTTCGTCGGAAAATACTGGATGCGCAGGCCGTTGAAGAACCAAGGAGTGTTCGACGAGACAAAAGAAGGCTGGTATGTCCAGTTATCGAAGTTGTAATAGCTGAACAGGCCAATGTAAGACACGAAAATCCCGGCATCAACATTCAGCCCATGCGCAACGTCCCAGTGGTAGCCTCCCCAAGCCTCTGAAACGTACTTGTAGGCGCCGGCCAAATCCCATTGGCCGCGGCTGGGGCTGGCGTCATTCCTCGGGGTAGTGGTGGCGAACAAGCCATTCATGGTGAGAATGCGCCCACGCACATTGTCGATGTGGATGTCGCCCCCGATGCTGATCTGCTCAAGCTGCCATTCGTCGGAACGGAAGCTCTCTGTCGCGCCACCCATTGTGTCGTCGTGGGGATGGTTGTAATCGAGAATGTAGTTTGCGTCGGCGCGGAACTCAGGCGTGAAGTACTTGGTTGCCATGGGGCTGTCCACGGCATGACCATTGCTGTTCAGCCAGGTCCAATCGCCTTCGAATGGCTCTCCCTTGGTGGTAGTCTGTGCGCTGATCTCCTTGGGAGCGGGAGGCGCAGGAGTGACAGTTGCAGCCTGTAGCGCTGGAGTCAGAGAACTGCTTGACCCACCACTGGCAGCGCTTCCCTCTGCGATGCGGAGTGCATTCGCGTCTCGTTCGGCAACGGCCGCTCCGTCTCGCGATTTCAACTCAGCTTCGAGGAGCGTTATGCGAGCCTTCATTTCCGCGAGTTCCTTGATGATTGCATCGTTTGTTGGCGGAGCTGCAACGGTGGCCGAAGCATTTGTCGTTGTATCGGATGGAGCTGGAGTCGAGGCAGAGGCAGCAAGCGATGCTGGGTCCACGGGCTTCTCTTCACCTGTCGCGGCGAGCAAGGACAAGTTATCTACGCGCTGCGCTTTGGAGCCCGAAAGCGGCGGCAGAGGCGCTCTCTCAGTCGCTGGGGCCGCGCTCTGTGCGTGACATGCGATCTGAATCGCGAGGCAGCAGAGTGCACATGCTAGTCTGGTGGCCATCCTGAAGGTGCTCTTCATGGTTATCTGATCTCCACGGCGTCATACGTCGCCAGGTTATGAAGCGTTAGCTCTCACAGAAGAATGACAGGCCGGTCCCGTCATTCAATTCTGATACGAAGCGGCATAAAGAAACCGCAAAGAAACTGCAATGATTTAGTTAGTTCCAGGGGCGGCGGAACGGAAGAGATACCTGAGGCTGTAACTTTCGGAGAGAAAGAACAGCCGGATGGTGCACAATTCGCCAACGATTCTCCGAGTATTGATCGATAGGCATGAGGGCCGCATGAAGAGACTCACAAGAAATAGTTGTGATTCATTTCTATTCAGGCTCCAGAATCACAAACCAACACCCGTCCCGGACGATCCAGGCGTGCAGACCGTAGGCGAGTCTTGCAGGTGTTCGCAACTACCGACGGCCTTTGAGTGCCAACCCACGCGACAGAATGGCTGCGAATGCTTTGATCTTCTGGAGATTCACTCTCACTTTGGTCATTCAACCTCGCAACACGTTCGAAATTACGGAGCTTACAGCTTTCAGGGCCGTTCTATTCTGCTTCGCAGTTAGCGCGCGAATAATGCAAATGTCTCAGCCTCAGAATCGGTGATGGACTGGACCCGGCAGGTAAGCTCGTCCTTTTTGCTACCACGTACATCTTGTGAATTAGTTCAAGTTGCTCCGACGCTCAATACTGAGCTATGAATTCATGACAATAAGACGTCGGCCGTAAAGACCGTATATGTAATTTGAACAAAATTATGAGGGTAACATGAAGACATGATAAGTAAGCCATGATGAGACGGACTTGACTAGGTGAAATGGGCCACACTGGGCTGTCGCTCGCTTACTCTGCCATGTGGGCCAGAGCGGGATGGAGAGCGGGCAACAGCATTAATTGCCGTTGGAAGAGGAAGCAAGCGAGTCAACTCGACGAGAGCGACAGGCGCTTCCGACGAAATGTAGGTGGAAGTGAACGAACCGGTGATCCAACTATCGTTGAATCTCCGAAGTTCAGCGGCTCACCGGTAGGACGGCGATTGATCTCTTCACCGGGGCAGACGTGGATACCGGTTCAGCGAGTCCGTGTAGGAGTCGCCTGTGCGCCCGAGGCCGTTGTTTCACTTTGCCGGCTCAACTGGAGATCATTCCGACCCGGCGCTTGCGGCTGTAAGCTCGCGATAGCCATGGGCTCGGTCCGAACATTCGCGTGCTTTCGCGCTGTATCGTTGTATCAGTTCACGTGTGGTGGCGAATTGTGTCGCATACGTCCGCGGGCGGAAACGAACAACGGCGAGCCGTTCAAGCTCTTTCAGCTCTTCCTGTGCCTTTCGTTTATAGTCCAGTGCTTGATAGTCGAAGTAATCGGCAAGCCGCTCGAAGTCTTCTGAGGTCCTCGCATCGCGAATCATATGTTTGATCTCGGCGCGGCCGTACCTGTGCGGTACGTCCGGCGCATGAGCATCGAGGAACATCTTGTTAACCCCGTTCCGGCTGTATCCATGCCACAACGATTCCTCTGCGAATCCTTTAGCACCCACAACGCACATCGCTGCCAGTGTGAGAAGTTTCAGTATCAGTCTCATCGACATTGTCTCCATACATTCGTAGTATCGGAGATGTGGGCTGAAGCAGGCATGAAGCGGGTATAAAACAATCATAAGGATCGAAAGCATCAAAGTAGCCAGATGCGGTCACCAACTGTAGGTGTAGCCGACGCAGAATGTGGTGTACCACGGAACGGTGACTACTTTGCTGTAGCTCTCCTGAATCCAGATTGAGTTTCTGGTGTTGAAATGTACAATTCCTCCAAGGGATACGCCGCTATCGAGCCGATTCTGCACGTGAGCACCGCCTGTATAGCTTGTAATGCCGCTTTGTATCCATGTGTAGCCGGTTACTGTTTTTGTCTTCGGTAGGGAGAAGTTCTTCATTACTCCAACAGACTCCGTGTGCTCTCCTTGGGCAGTATGAAGGAAGCCATGAGTGCCGGCGTTCTCGTAGGTATAGCCGAAGGTCAACTCGTCGCCGACCGGGTCCTTCTTCAAAAAGCCGAAGGTGTGTCCGATGCCAATGTTGTAGTTTGCCCGGGGAAGAAGCCCTGGACGATCGAAGTCCGATCCGAACATCACGAACAAGTCCGTGCTTGTGCCGGCCTGTTCCTGGGCCGGCGGGCTTGCATCGCGGTCGGAAGAGCTGGGCGACTGAGCGCACAGATTCAGGCCTGCACCGCACAGGATAAGCGGCAAAAAGGCGAGCAAGGCCACGCTGAGTAGTCGCCGGCGAGGCCTTCCAATTGCCGGACAGCTTCTCACTATATGTGCAGATGTCGCAGTCGCACCAATCATCATTTTGATCTCCTGTTCAGTTGGCCGGTTCAGAACGCCGATGCCTCCAGAGTGAAGGAATCAAGGCTTTGGTTGCTGGCAAATTCCGGCCACTACGGCCTGAGTGCAGCTCTTCATGTCCGAAAATTGCTGGTCTCTTTATGCCTTCTTTGCGAGGAGTCCTGCAGCATTCGTAGTATGGATTCAAGTATTTCGACAGATACGCATTCAATGGAGGGCGTTCAATCACCTCATGTTCTGCCGCGAAATCACGCCCCCCAAGTAGAAATCGAAAGCGAAGGCATCCTTGACCCTCATATCTGTTGGCAGGCTATCTACAGCCGTGATTCGCGCTTTGACGGTCGTTTCTTTGCCGGGGCTACGAGTACTGGTCTGTATTGCAGGAACGTCTGCGCGGTGCCGTTTGCGAGGCCTGAGAATACACACTTGTTCACATATGCCGCAGAGGCAGAGTCGGCTGGCTTTCGTCCCTGCAAACGGTGCCGCCCACAAGCGTCCCCCGGCACTCCAGCTTGGCTGGGTACGATAGCTGTGGTTTCCCGGGCTGTCAGGATGATTCTGGAAGGCGCTCTGAACGAGAAGAGCGTCGAGGATCTGGCCGAGCGATTGGGCATTGGTGAGCGCCAGTTGCGGCGACTCTTTGCGCAGCATCTTGGTGCGTCCCCCCTCAAGATCGCAACTAGTCAAAGACTTCAAGAGGCAAGAAAGCTGATCGAAAAGTCGAGGCTTCCTATGACCCAGATTGCGTTTCGCGCAGGATTCAAGAGCATTCGGGAGTTCAATCACGCCGTTCGCGCATCAACGGGAAGGGCTCCCAGCGAACTGCGTCACGCCGCAGGCGCGTCTCAATCTACATCTAGTCCAACTGGTTTGGAGCTTCACCTTCCCTATAGACCGCCATTCGAATGGACCAGCTTGATTTCTTTTATGAGGGAGCGGGCAATTCCGGGAGTCGAACTTGTCTCCGAAAACTCCTACCAGAGAACCATCGAGGTCTTCGGGGTACCTGGATTTCTAACAGTGAGAAATGACGAGGCCAAGTCTCGTCTGATTGCTTACGTTCAAACAACCAGTTTGACGGGCCTCGCCCAAACCGTTGAACGCGTGCGTCGGATCTTTGATCTCAATGCCGATTCTGTCCAGATTGGCCGCCACTTGTCACGAGATCCTAGACTGCGAGAGCTTCTCATTCTGCGACCTGGCCTCAGAGTACCCGGAACGTGGGACGGATTTGAAGCTTCGGTGCTAGCAATTCTTGGACAAAATCTGACGACGGCTGGCGCCGACGGATCGATAACAGGATTGGTCCAAATGTTCGGAACTCCGGTCGAATCACCCATCCGCGGACTGAGTCATCTGTTCCCCCAACCGAAAGCGTTTGCTCTTCCCGATCTTTCCAAGGTAGGCATCAGCGATGCTTGCGCCAATACATTGCGAAAGCTCGCCTCCTCGATTGTTCAGGGCAATCTCAACTTCGCAACAATGAAAACCTTGAATCTGACCGTTTCTAGACTGCGTTCCGCATGTGGCGTTGAAGAGAGCACTGCGAACTACATTGCGATGCGAGCATTTGGAGAGCCGGACGCATTTCCCACAAGAGACCCTGGGCTTAGGCTCCGCCTTTCACAGTCGAATGTGTCGATCAGCCCTGGCCAGTTTCTCGCCATCGCAGAACAGTGGCGACCATGGCGCGCATACGCAGCCATGCATCTTACCCAATAATTCTTGGATCAGCATCTTCGAGAAACCTCAATCAAACAGAAATCTGGTCGATGTGAAAGCCCGAAGTAGCCCACAGTCCAATTCTTAGAGTTCTATCGCTCAACATTAATCACGACCATGCCAAGTTATTTACATCCTGTCCATCACGCCGGGACTCAGCCCTCGAGTGCCATTGGTAAGTTAGATATCTTTTCAAGTGAATGGAGCGTACATGGCGTTGCCTCCCACTGAAGACTCCGTCACACGCAAATATGGACCATGCCTCATAATTCGTTGCGGTGAGGACTCGCTATTGTCGTCCTTGCTTGGCCGGTGAAT
>OBLW0100003117.1_pt1 | contig 13041 bp, 12 predicted proteins | sample 1520161 | NCBI WGS metagenome assembly OBLW01 (sample SAMEA3539309, study PRJEB22396) | soil metagenome | biome: tundra; feature: field; material: soil | place: USA | collected 2010-05 | depth 0.15 m
CGAGGCTCTGGCACAACTATGCGGCCGAGGCGTTTCCGATGTTGGCTAGCGGTAATCCGGGCGCAATGAGCCAAGTGAATCCGCGACCGGTGCCCCACCGCCGTGGCCGGCCGCCGCTGTCCATAGGAGTGAGCCTCCCGGAAAACGTCCATAAACGGCTCGAATCGAGAGCAAAATGAAACATACTTCGCGGTCGAGGCGGATTACATTGCTTCAATGGGGGTGTTTATGACCGCCAGCGAAGCTAACCGTCAACGGGTATTCAGGCTCCTCCTCGTTGAACGTGAGCAGATGTGGGCACAGTTCACGACCGTAGATAAAGAAAGCCCCGCGGTGAAGCGAGGCAAGCCTCCAATGTCCGAAATTAGGCAACTTTGGAGTTCTGGCCCGAGCGATAGGATTCAATCAATCGCTTCTTGACCCGTTGCGGGTCCGCTTCCAATAATGACGATCCACTTCGCCGTCGCTCCGTTTGAACAATTCATCGAACCACGCAATTGTGAACTCCGGTGGTTAGTGGTCAATACGCCTCGGTCGCAACCGGATGAATCTCTTTTCGGTCGTATCGAAGCCCTGTGTTGCCCGAAGCCTGAATGGCCCACACGGAATTGGCACTGTTGCGTAGCAAACCATCAGGCTTCGCGTACACGGATGCAGCTAACAGCAGCATTATGATGGCTCTTTCAAGGTTTGGACGGAGGCGCGCATGTATCACGCGATTGTCAAACGAATTGCGCTACAAAACTTTCTGCGAGTGAATCAGAAGGACTACACTCCGATCCTGAAGGGCTGTTGCCCAGATGTTCATCACCGGTTTGCCGGGCATCACGCACTCGGCGGCGAGCGGCACGATTGTCAAGCGCTGGGACGGTGGTTCGAACGGCTGGGTCGGCTGGCTCCCACGTTGCAGCTCATAGTTCATGATGTATGGGTGAAAGGCGGCCCGTGGAACACGACCGTGATCATGCGGTGGTCCGCAGCACAGGATCTTCCGGATGGCTCACCCTATAACAACCACGGTGTTCACATTATTCGCATGCGTTGGGGCAAGGTGTTCGAGATCGATGCAAACGAGGACTCACAACTTGTTGCCGCATCCTTACAGATATGGGCCGCATACGGGGTGAACGAAGCTCTTGCCGACCCAATTCTCAGTTAGCGGTAACCCCGGCATTGAGACGAGTGGAAAGAGAAAGGACGTATGACCCAGACAAAGAGTGCTACAGACGAAATCGAAACGCGTAGCACCGCCATACGCGCACTGGCGGTCGGCGCGATCGCGGTGGGCGCAATGGTCATCGGGCGTTTGCGAATTCTGGAGGCTCGGATTGAGAAGCTCTCCATTGGCACACTCACAGTGGACCATCTGAATGTGCGCTCCCGATAAGTCCTTGCTCGCCTGCCACAGCGCGATTCATCGGGGGAGGATCACGGGCTACCCGGAAGTGATTCTCAACTGACGCTAACCGACCAATGCGCTCATTGAACCGCACCACACTCTTGTTTTCTTAGTTCCGGGTGGGTTGTGGGCATCCGGACAGAACCCTCATAGACCCGGGTAATGTCACTAAAATCGCCATTGAAACTGCGCCGTCATGAGGCCTTGGGTTTCGGTGAAAGTACATTGGAATCACTCCCGCCGAAACGTGGCCGGCTCGCTGATCGCCAACAGCTTCTGTCTTGTCAGGTTGAGTAGATCCTGCGCCGAGACGGAGATGCTCGCGCCGCCCGTCTCCGCCACCTGTGCCGGCTCATGGACATGCGTCTCTGCGTATAGGAAGTCCGCCGCATAGATTTGGAGGTAATTGAGGGGCGTTGTACCCTGGGTTCCTCCAAAGAACGAGGCCGCCGCCGTTCCTTCGAAGTAGACTCTCAGCACGTTGTATTCCGCCTGCTCCGGCGAGATCAGGTCCTTCTTGGGAACGTTTCTGAGTATGTTGAAGCTTGCCAGATCTGCCTGCGTGACCCCGGGGGCGAGGCAAGTCTGCGGGATGCATGCGACGGGGATGCACATTTGTATGGTGCAAGTGGACGGAATGCTGCAAGCCGCCGACCTGTCAATAGGCTTGGGTGGAAACCTGCTAGTGCATCCTTCGGTCAAGGTGAAATTTGTAAAGGATGAGTTGAACTGGGCCCCGCCGAGGACCTGAGCCGCAGGTGCTGTGAACTGCCCCGTGCTCCGCGACACCAGTTTTATACCGTCTACGCCCAGGTTGAAGCGTCCCAAGCTTACCCGCGAGGCTTCCATCCCGTCCTCCTGGGCTGCCTTTGCGTTGGCTCCGCCCACGGCGAGTTTCTCGAAGTAGGACAGAATCGTCGTCTCGGCGGCACAATCCATGTTGGGATGGGGACAAACCGAACTGAAGTCGCTGGGGACCGTGAAGCCCATGGCAGCCAAGTTGGGAAGGCCGGCGCCAGTCGTTGCGACCAGGGTCACACCGCTGAAGATCTCTCCGTACATATCGATCGCCGCCTCCCACTCATCGATGAAGGCCTGATCCGACCTCTGGTACGCCGGCCTGCCCGGGAAGTGGAACGCCAGAAGTTTAAGCCACATGGCGTTCGGCAGGAGGCCCCCGAACTGGTCTTGAGAGGGCGTGTTTGCGTTATCGGGCAGGATCATCTCCTCTGACGAAGCAGTGGGTCCCGCGACGGATATAGAGACGAACGCCAGGTTTGACTCATATCGGGCGGCGAGCGCGGTTAGGAAAGTCCGCCAGGAGCTTTTATACAAAGGGTTCCACGGCATCGGTAGTTCTCTGACGCCGCGCCCTTCGACGAAACCGGCAAAGGTCGCCTTTCCGCACGTCTTGGGAGGAGTCTGAACGGGTGACCGAAACAGTCCGTCGCAACTGGGAATCTGATCCAATAGCCAGCGGGGAGTCTGAAAGCCCGGCAGGGGGACGAGTTGGATCGTTTTCGGAGCCTTCGTTGGGTTTCGAACATTCCACGCTGAAGCCCGGTTAAAAGCGTCATCCACGTAGGTCCAATCGTAAGGATTGGCGGCGGACGGAGGATTGGGGTTGAGCGCTTCCCAATTCATCCACAGCGCCAGCCCCGAAACAGCAGGATTGGCCAGAAGATCCTGGTAGAGATTGACGAAATAGGCTTTCAGCTCCGCGGGCGTGATCGAGGGATTCGCCGCCTGCTCCTTCTTGATGTTTTCCTCGATGTTGACCACGGCATAGATGCCCTGCGGCCTACGTGGGGCTGGCTGTGCCACCAGAGGCTGTGCCAGCACAAGAAAACTCAGTACGAGAGCGAGCCTCACCGAACAGCCCATGGTCCCCCTCCTCTTTCTTACCTTTTCCCGTTGCAGTCGCTCTTCAAATCCGCGGGTGTCTCGATGAGGAGCACGGGAACAGTGACGGATAAATGATGCCTTGTGAGTATCCACATCTCCTCGCGCGAAAAGCACGGGAGCAACGACCTGTCGAGAATGATTTAGGGGGCCGATTGGTTCGCGAGGCCGATTGTACGCTGCCGCCCAGCGACGGTCGACTAGTACGATTTTGGCGCTGTTTTGAGGTCGAACAACGCTGAACAGCAACACGACGACTGCTCCGGCCAACAAATCCCGCGCGAACCATAGCGCTGTATCAGCAGACGAAAACGACAGAATTCCGTTGTAGAAATACCTGAGAAGATCCAATCCACCGTGCGCCAGCATGAAAGATCCAGCGAGAGCTGTTGTTAGGCGTGCCCGATTTCGGACCCACCGTCCGCGCGGAATAGAGATGGTCAGGAAGAATAAGCCCCCGACAAAACTCACGAAGAGAGAGACCCTCTTCCTTCGGAGGCGTGTTTCTCACGCCGGATTTCAGGTGCGGGAATCGATCTCCAACGGGTAACCGATATGCTAACGTGTTCTTACACCCCAGGGTTGCACTATGGGTTCGGCGGCGCGAGGGTTCAGGTGCCAAGAGATTTGGACCGCCGACTTCAAGCGGGTGCCGCATGAGGGCGGATGGGAATTCAGGTTGCACTGAGGCATCGGACAATCTATCGATACGACCTGGCGGTTTCTCTCGGTCCGCAAATCATACGATTGCGCCCTGGATCGCACTGTCGAACACCGATTCTCAGCTACTCCCTCGCTGTCACGCCCTCTGAGCACTCCCTGAGCTGGCAACTGGATCCTTCCTCGAACCAATTAGCGCGCCTTGTTCTTCAGAACAAGACGAACGAGTTTGTTGTCGAAGTAAATCTCATCGCGGATCTCTCCCCTATCAATCCATTCGAGTTCCTGCTTGATCCTGCTGTCGAGGAATATCCGTTCAAGTATGGCCCTGACCTTGCAAGTGATCTCTATCCTTATTTGATGGTCGAACCTCCCGGCCCTCTGCTTCGGACCTTTGTTCAAAGTTGCCGAGATCAGCGGACTGGAACGGTCAATCTGTTATTGACTCTGAATCGCAAGGTAAGGGATGAGATTAGCTACCTCACCCGCTTGGAGCACGGAATCCAAGCGTCTGAGGAGACCCTTCAAAAGCGCTCGGGCTCCTGTCGCGACTCTGCGTTGCTGCTTGTCGAGTGTCTTCGGAATTTGGGAATCGCAGCACGTTTCGTCTCGGGTTACCTCATTCAGCTGGCGGAGAAGACGGAGTTAGCCGGTTCAAATGGTGGTCCGCAAGCCGACTCTGCCGACCTGCATGCGTGGGCTGAGGCTTTCTTGCCGGGTGCGGGATGGATTGGATTGGACCCCACCTCGGGCTTTCTTGTCGGCGAAGGACACATCCCGCTGGCCTGCACTTCAAATGCTTCCCAAGCCGCCCCAATCTCGGGAACCGCCGAGCGGACAAGCACCGACTTCAGCTACGAAATGTCCGTTCGCCGGTTGAACGATTCGCGACCGCGGTCTCAGGGCGATGCCGAAGAGCAGTGGCTCCGCATACGCCAGGTCGCACACCGCGTGGATGCGGATCTTGAGGCGCACGATGTCCGCCTGACCATGGGCGGCGAGCCTACATACGTCGGCATTGATGAGCCAGAAAGCGCCCAATGGAATATCGATGCCCTCGGCGACGACAAGCGGACCCGCGGCCTGGCTCTGATTCAGGCGCTTCGCGAAAAAATGGCGCCAGGTGGGCTCCTTCACTACGGTCAGGGAAAATGGTATCCAGGTGAGCAATTGCCTCGTTGGGCGCTCAGCTGCTTTTGGCGCGTAGACGGCGTTCCGGTTTGGGAAGACGTGAAACTTGTCGCACTAGAGAATCATGATTATGGATTCAATGCGACCGATGCCTTAACATTTATGCGCGCTCTCACGCGCCGACTACAGGTCAGTGCCGAAAATGTTCTGCCTGCCTTTGAGCAGGAGGCGACAGCATCTGAGCCTGCGGGCTACATCCTGCCGATCCGTCGCCGACAATCCCGCGGAATTCTGCGCTGGTCCAGTCAGTGGTGGTTTCCAAGCATAGAAAGCATTGTTCTGTCACGGGGCGACTCGCCGATCGGCTATCGCATTCCGACCGAGGTCATGCCTTGGATCGCGCCTGACGAGCTTCAATATGAGTTGGACGAGGCACCGTTTGCGGGTCGCGTCAAGCTGCCACGAGAGATGCCGCAGCGCATGGAACTCTTCGATGCAGAGCCGGAGGGCGACCCACTGCCGCCGGTCGTGCGTCCCCCCGACGGAGCACACGAACTTATTCGGCCATCCCTGTGCGTGCAGGTCCGCGATGGTCGGCTTCATGTTTCGCTGCCGTATGCGCCCATCCTTGCGGACTACCTCGATCTGGTGAGCGCCGTCGAGGACACCTGCCGCTATCAAAGAATGCCAGTCTGGATCGAAGGCTATGCCCCGTCTGCCGATCCGCGCCTCCGTTCATTCAGTGTCACTCCTGACCCAGGCGTTCTAGAAATAAACCTGCCACCTGCCAGCAATTGGGACGAACTCGAACAGATTTACAAGTTGCTGGACGACGAAGCTCGCCGAATTCGGTTGATCTCTGAAAAGTACAGCTTCAGCGGCAACCGCGACGCCACAGGAGGAGGCAGCCATATCGTGATTGGCGGAGCGACCATTGCGGATAGCCCCATACTGAGGCGTCCAGATTTGCTGCGAAGCATGATTGCGTTCTGGCAGAATCACCCATCGCTGTCTTATCTGTTTTCCGGAATGTATGTGGGCCCTACGAGTCAATATCCGCGGGTGGATGAAGCGCGGATGGACGCCTTATATGAACTCGAGGTTGCTTTCCGCCATCTCCCGTCGAAAGATTGCCCAGCGTACATTGTCGATGGACTCTTTCGAAACTTGCTCGCCGATGTAACAGGGAATACGCACCGCGCCGAGTTTTGCGTTGACAAGCTGTTTCCCCCGGACGGGCTTGGGGTCCAACTCGGCCTCCTCGAATTGCGAGCCTTCGAAATGCCACCCAACGTGGGCATGGGACTTCTGCAGATGTCACTTGTCCGCGCATTGGTTTGCGCGTTTTGGAAAGAGCCGTTCGAGGGAAGCCTCATTTCTTGGGGGACGAAGCTTCACGACCGCTTTATGCTCCCCCATTTCATCAAGCAGGACTTTCTCGAAGTACTCGCGCAATTACGGCAATCCGGGTTTGAATTTAAGGCAGATTGGTTTGCCCCGCATTTCGAATTTCGCTTTCCAAAGATTGGCTCGTTCTCCGCAGACGGAGTGGAATTCGAGCTCCGCCGAGCGCTCGAACCCTGGAACGTGCTGGCGGAAGAGACTAATTCCGGGCGCACGATTCGAAATGTTGACTCGTCGGTTGAGCGCGTACAAGTGAAAATCTCGGGGGTAACCGCGGATTCCCGGTACATTGTGGCGTGCAATGGGCGGCGTGTGCCGCTGCATCCCGCGATTGAGCCGGGTGTTTGTGTGGCTGGCATACGATTCCGAGCGCGTAGACTGTCAGCGACCATGCATCCTACGATCCCAGTGCATTCGCCGCTCACTTTCACTCTGATTGATGGCCGCAACCGGCGCTCGCTTGGCCAATGCGTTTACCGTATCGAGCCGCCTGAGGGCCGCGAATACAAAAGTCGCCCAATTGATGCCGATGAGGCCATGGTCCGACAACTCGAACGTTTTGAAGTTGTTGATCCAACCGTCCCGGTGTCGATTCCGGAGGTGGAGAGCAATCCGGTCTTCCCTGGAACTCTGGACCTGCGCATTCCGCCTCCCAGCCCCAGCGGCCGCATAGAAGCGCAGGAGCTTTTGCCTTGACGGTCGATCTCTATCAAACTCCGCTGCGCTACGGCGAAGCGTATGACGAACTGTCCGCCGATGGTGTGAATCCACGTGCGCACTGGGCGCACCTGATGGAATCACTGCGCGCCATTGGACCCGAGGAACTGGGGCGACGTTGTCTCCGAGCCGAGCGCCGCATCCGCGAGAATGGCATCACCTACAACATCTACAGCGATCCTCTCGGCGCAAACCGGCCGTGGGAAATCGATATTGTCCCATTCCTGATTGCTGCCGACGAGTGGCGCTATATTGAACAGGGAATCATTCAGCGTGCAAGACTTCTGAGCCTGATTCTCGAGGATCTTTACGGATCTCAGTCGCTGCTTGCGAGTGGACATTTCCCAGCGGAGCTTCTCTACGCCAATCCCGCATTCCTGCGGCCGTTGGTAGGTGTGCGTGTTCCATCGCAATCCTATCTTCATATGCTCGCTGTTGATCTTGCCCGCTCGCCCGACGGCCAATGGTGGGTGCTCTCCGATCGTACACAAGCGCCTTCGGGCAGCGGCTATGCGCTGGAAAACCGCACTATTGTCTCCGACGTGTTGCCGAAGATATTTCGCAGCTCGAATGTCTTAAGGCTTGCGCCATTCTTCCGCGCACAGCGTGATGCGCTGACTTCACTAGCTCAATGCAGCAATCCGCGCATCGTGCTTCTGACCCCCGGCCCAAACAACGAGACTTACTTCGAGCACTCGTATATTGCGCGTTACCTGGGATTCACACTGGTTGAGGGAGCGGACCTCACCGTGCGCGACCGCCGTGTGTACCTCAAGACCGTGGATGGACTGGAGCGGGTCGATGTGATCCTGCGCAGGGTTGACGACAGTTTCTGCGATCCGCTGGAGTTGCGCAGCGACTCCCTTCTTGGTGTACCCGGTCTGGTCGACGCTGTCGTGGCCGGCAATGTGAAGGTTGCCAACGCATTGGGTAGCGGGGTGATCGAGACGGCCGCGATCATGCCTTTCCTTCCTGGACTTTCCAGGCACATGACCGGAGAAAGTCTCAAACTTCCCTCTGTTGCGACCTGGTGGTGCGGACAATCTTATGCACTCGAGTGGGTGCTAAACCACCTTGATTCAATTGTGTTGAAACCAGCGTTTCCATCCCGCGGAATGGAGCCGGTGTTTGCCGCAATGCTGGAGCAAGCGGAAAAGAGAAAGCTGACCGCACAGTTGATGGCGTCTCCTCATGAATATGTAGCACAGGAGCAGATCGCCTTGTCCAATGCTCCGGTCTGGGGCAACGGCCACCTGTACTCGCGTAGCGTGGTACTTCGAGCGTATGTGATCAACACTGGAAATGGATGGACGGCGATTCCCGGAGGACTGGTGCGTGTTGCCGAGGCCGAAGGATCCGTCGTGTCGATGCAGCGCGGCGGACATAGCAAGGACGCGTGGGTGCTTTGGGACAGCCCAGTGGACACCTTTAGCCTGCTGCACCCGCGTGACCAGCCGGTTGCGTTGCGTCGCGGTTCGCCCGACGTGCCGAGCAGCGTAGCCGATAGAGTCTTCTGGTTGGGAAGATATGTCGAGCGCGCCGAAAGCACGGCTCGGATCGCGCGGTCAATGATTTCTCGTGTACGCCGAGCCGATCCGGGAGAACTCGAGTGCTTGATTCGCTTGCATAGCTGCTTGAAATCACGACACAGCAAGTTGCCGAAGGCAAAGAAGAGGCGTCCAACTCCGCGGGAGTTCGAGCAGGAATTAATCTCCGTAATCTTTGACGTGAAGCGAACTGATAGCTTGGCCTTCACCCTTTCAGAGGTATCTCGCGTCGGCAACAACGTTCGCGAGCGACTGTCAGCCGACATGATGATCCTGATCGGCCAGTTGCGGACCTCACTCGAGCCCCAGCGTGATACGCAGGTTCTCGAATATCCGGCAACGCTCACGCTCTGCCTGGAGTTACTCTCTGCATTCTCCGGGATGGAGCGCGAAAACATCAATCGGGGTTTGGGTTGGTTGTTCATGAGCATCGGCCGGCGCCTTGAACGCGCTATCTATCTGACGCGGTTACTGCGACAGATAACACTTCCCCTGGGTGAACAAGACTGGCCGCTCTTGGAATGCCTGCTAGAAGTTGCAGACAGTACGATGACGTACCGGACTCGGTACTACACCACACTTCAGCCAATGGCCGTGCTTGATGTTCTCATGGCGGACGAGAGTAATCCCCGGGCTTTGGATTTTCAACTTGCGCATCTCGTGGATCTATATCAGAAACTTCCGAGGCATATGGCGGATGATCTTGAAGCAATGCGCGGCGTGCTGGCGATGTTGCGCAGCTTCGATTTGCGAACACTAAGCTACAGCTTGCCCGGCGACCCATCCACGGCCAAGGGCATGGAAGGTCTCGTTCGGCTCGAAAGTTTCCTGGGAGGGTTGGAACGTCTGCTGCCTTCATGGTCAGATAACTTATCGAGCCGGTATTTCAGCCACGCTCGCACGCTTCCGATCAGCATAGGCCTATGATCTATAAAATCGTTCACCGCACTACTTACAAATACAAATACCCCGTGTCGGTCGGCAGCCACGTTGCATGTCTGAAGCCTCGCTCTCTGCCTGGCCACCGGCTAACTCAGAACGAACTGCAAATTGTGCCGAGTCCGGCCATCATGACGGAGCGAATCGATTATTTTGGCAACCACCAATACTTTTTCACCATTGAAGAACCGCACGACGAACTGATCGTTGAAGCGCGAAGCCGAGTCATCATGGACGAGACCGCGATAAATCCGCATCTACCATCTCCTCCATGGGAAGAAGTAGTCAAGACCTTGCCGGCAGATCACAGCCCTGAAGCCCTTGAGGCGTATCAGTTCCGGTTTGAATCACCTCGCATCAGGCTGCGACCGGAATTCGCCAGATATGCGAGACAGTCGTTTACTCCCGGACGACCGTTGGTTGAAGGGCTTTTGGATCTCACGACACGCATTCATGGCGACTTTCGCTTCGATTCGAAGGTGACCACGGTCAGAACTCCTATAGAAGAAGTCTTTCGAAAGAAGCGAGGCGTTTGCCAGGATTTCGCGCACATTCAAATCGCTTGCCTCCGCTCAATCAATCTACCCGCCAGGTATGTAAGCGGTTATCTGCGCACCTATCCGCCTTCCGGTCAACCGCGCATGGTGGGAGCCGATGCGTCCCATGCGTGGGTGTCCGCCTACTGCCCCGGAATCGGCTGGATTGACGTTGATCCTACCAACGATGTTGTTCCGTCAACCGGTCATGTCACGATTGCCTGGGGCCGGGACTTTGGCGATGTCAGTCCTCTGCACGGCCTGATTCTCGGAGGCGGAGCTCATACGCTGAAAGTCGGAGTCGACCTCGAAGCGATCGAGTCCTGACTGCTGCCGTCAGCCCGGGATCGCAGCTTCTTCCACCTCAGACACGACGAAGAAATTGTACAGATCAGCCTGCCCGAAGGATGTCGTCATTGCGACATCGGATGCGTCTCGTCCTGTAGCCATCAGGATGCGCCCCAACCTCGGTCGATTGTTGCGCGCATCAAATGTCCACCAACGATTATCAAGATAGGCCTCGAACCATGCACTGAAATCCATGGGCAGAACCAGAGGAACTCCGATGTCTCCCATATATCCCGTCGCATAGCGCGCGGGAATGTTGAGTGCTCGGCAAAACGTGATAGCGAGGTGCTGATAATCGCGGCACACGCCGACGCATTCAGTGTAAACATCGAGAGCAGTCTTGGTAGGACGAGCGTGCTGATAGTCGAATGCAATTCGATTGTGCACCCAATCGCAGATGGTCTGCACCCGCCCCCACCCAGGCTGTACGTCTCCGAAGAGCTCACAAGCAATCTTTGAAAGCCGATCCACTTCGCAATAGCGGCTATTGAGAAGGTACGAGAGCACTTCATCCGGCAAGTCGCCCACCGGTGCCTCGCGAGCAGACAAGTTCACTTCATCCGGTTCATCCGAATCTCGAATCAACGTTGAGCCCGAAAGCCGCAGCAGCCCTGGAGGCGCGACGAACCTCGAGCAGCGATTCCCAAAGCTGTCAATATATTGGGTGACCTTGAGCTCCGGTTCCGTCTTCAATTCATCCGGTTCCAGAAGATCGCCCGCGCGAGAAGGATGGACACTGAGCAGCGCAACCATGGCGACACTGGTCGGAATCTGGAACTGGATGTCGTATCCAAGCCGTATCAACATTTCAACCTCATGACTTAACGGGTCTGTGTGGGTTTGTAACGGTAGGGATTGGAAATGGAAATGACACTCTACCATGTTATTGGCTTGGATGCCTTAAATCAGATGAAAGTGCCGTCGCTTCGTTGCAGATGGCAAATTGTGCCAACCTTTTGGACGAAATTTGGGGGATTAATCCTCATAAACGCCGCGGGGTTCAGGAATGATGGCGGCCACAGTTCGGACCCTTTGCCAAGAGAACGCTTTTCACAACTTGTGCGAAGGCTTGTTTTCGACAACTGAGAATTCGCCTTGCTGTGAATCTGATGGTTCACAGTTAAATGAGTACCTGCCTGCGCCTGCTTGGCAACGAGGGGATTCGGACGGGCCATGATCATCTCAGAAGGCTGGTAACGATGTTGCTCCCCACAGAGTGGGCAAGCGACAACGATCGAATGGAAAGGGGGCTCCTTCACTCCTGCAGGAACATCCAGCCGACAGCTCTTGCACTCGACAACGAGCTGCTTTCGGTCCTGCATTCAACCTCTCAAGCCGCAGGCACCATTTCCGAATATGTGTCGGTAGCAGGCAAACGGGACTCGGTAGTGCACTCGCCGACCTGACTTTGGATTTCCGAGAAAGCCAGGCGAGAAGCCCGCAACTCTGCTGCAAGAACTTGCAAAACTGAAGGATAGAGCGATGGCTCCGCTTGAAGCAGCTCCTTGAAGCCGATACGACTCACGAATCTGACATCGGAGTCTTTGCGAACCATTGCACTCAAGCTGTAAGATTCGTTACCGATGACGGCGGGCAAGCCGAGCAGTGAGCCAGCAGGGGCAGGGAGTGAAAACACTATGTTGCCCGATGGGGATTGCATAATCAGAGAAGCCTCCCCACTTCGGAGCATATAAAGTCCCCTCGGGGCGTCTCCCTGACTGAAGAGAATATGACCTTCATCGCAGGAAACCGGCTGGGATCGTTTCTCCAGTGCTCGCATCAGTTTGCGATCTGCTTTGAATGAGTTTTGCTTCACTGAGGATCCTCTTTCCCCGCTGCCGAAAAGAGTGGCTAAGCGGACCAAGATGGGTTAATTCTGGTTAGTGTCCTATTCCTGCGTTGCTGGCAGACAACCCGATTTGTAATCTCGGATTGCCTTACCCAGACGTGAAATCTCGTCCACTACCTCTGGATGGTGCGGTCGCTATCGACAACATTGTCTCGGAGCACGAGAAGAAGCGTGTAGTTTTCAATCGCAAGAACAGTCTGTTCGTAGGAAATGCGCGCGGCGGGAGAGCGGCCGCGATCCTGGCCAGCCTGACCAGCACCTGTCGCCGACACGTTCTGGACCCACAACTGTATCTCACGCAGTTGCTGACGAACCTGCTGACTGTTCGCCGAAGTGAACTGCCCAACTGGCTCCCGGACCAGTGGAAGCAGCTTCAAGCGCCACGATTCCATTCGTCACACCGGTCCTTCACATTGCGCTCACCGAAATCTTGCAATATTTGCAGAGCATCGTCGAGAAGGGCGGCCTAAGCCGCCCTCCGGGACGACACCTTTGTAGCTCTTACACAGCTGCATGGACGTTGTGGAAGGTCGAGACGACCGTCTCAAACGTCTGAACCCGCGGCGTTCCATCGATCACTTTCGCCAGGGTCTTCAACACTTCCGGGTA
>OBLW0100003118.1_pt1 | contig 13039 bp, 8 predicted proteins | sample 1520161 | NCBI WGS metagenome assembly OBLW01 (sample SAMEA3539309, study PRJEB22396) | soil metagenome | biome: tundra; feature: field; material: soil | place: USA | collected 2010-05 | depth 0.15 m
CTCGCCCGTGTGGGTTCGATAGGCCGTCGCGGGTTGGTAGAGATGCACGTCTTCTGCAGCCATGGAATCGGCAAACTGTCGCAGCGGCGAAACATCGTCGAGAATCCAAAATGCGCGCCCGTGAGTCGCCACCACCAGATCATCGTTCTTGATCACCAGGTCATGAACCGGAGCGGTCGGCAGATTGATCTGCATCGAGCGCCAGTGCGCGCCGTCATCGAATGAGACGAAAATGCCGCGCTCAGTGCCCGCATAGAGCAAGCCCTTTCGCTTCGGATCTTCGCGAACTGCGCGCACAAAAGCTCCGTCGGGAATCCCAGCATTAATGCGGCTCCAACTTGCACCGTAATCGGACGTTTTGTAGATATATGCAGCCAGGTCGTCATTCTGATGACGGTCAACGGCAACGTAAGCCGTTCCCGCATCGAAAGGAGACGCTTCGATCAGGCTGATCCGGCTCCACTCGGCCAAGTCTTTCGGAGTGACGTTCGTCCAGGTCTTGCCTTCATCGCGCGTGATCTGAATCAACCCATCGTCAGTGCCCGCCCAAATCAACCCCTTTGCCACCGCCGACGGCGCAATCGAAAACACCGTGTCGTAGTACTCAGTGCCGGTATCGTCCACCGTGATCGGGCCACCCGAGGGCTGCTGCTTCGACTTATCGTTGCGCGTCAGATCGCCGCTGATCGCTTGCCAGTGCGTGCCGCCATCCGAGGTTTTGAAGACGCGCTCGCCTCCGTAGTAAATCGTGTTCGGGTCGTGAGGTGACGTGATGATCGGAGCCGTCCACTGAAAGCGATGATCGAGCGGAGCCGCGCCACGTGCATCCGTCAACTCCGGCCACACCGCGATACTCTTCACCTGATTCGTGCGCCGGTCGAAGCGCGTGATATTGCCCTGATAATCGCCGGCATAAACGATGTTCGGGTCCGTAGGATTCGGCGCGATATATCCCGCCTCGCCGCCTCCAACCTCATACCACAGGTCGCGGCCAATCGAACCGTCATCGCTGCGGCTGGCGATGGCGATGGTCGAATTATCCTGCTGCGCACCGTAAACGTAATAAGGAGTCCGCGTGTCGGTGATCACGTGATAGAACTGCGCGGTTGGCTGGTTATCCTGGCGCGTCCACGACGCCCCGCCGTCAAGACTCACCGTCACGCCGCCGTCATTCGAGGCGATCATGCGCTTCGTATTCTTGGGATCGATCCACAGTCCGTGATTATCCCCATGCGGCACTTTTACTTTATTAAAGTTGCGGCCTCCATCAGTCGACTTGAAGAACTCGACGTCCGCCACATAAACCGTGTTCGCGTCCTGCGGATCGGCGATGACGTGCATGTAATACCACGCGCGCTGAAATAATCCATGGCTGCCGTTGACGAGATCCCAGCTGTCGCCGCCATCATCGGAGCGATACAGCCCTCCATCTTTCGCTTCGATTAGCGCATACACACGCTCCGAGTTGGCCGCGACCCCTATGCCGACGCGACCATACGGGCCCTTCGGAAGTCCGTGCTCATCAAGTTTTTTCCATGTTGCGCCTGCATCGGTCGAACGATAAATGCCGCTGCCCGGGCCGCCGCTCGATAGGGTCCACGGCGTGCGGCGCGCTTCCCACAGCGAAGCGAACAAAATATTCGGATTCTGCGGATCGAAGGCGACGTCGATTGCCCCGGTGTTCTCGTCTTTATAGAGAACCTTGTCCCAGCTCTTGCCACCATCGATCGTGCGAAAGACGCCACGTTCCTGGTTCGGTCCATAAGGATGGCCGAGCGCGGCTACAAAGACGATATCGGGATTGCGCGGATTCACAATCACCTTGCCGATAGCGCGCGAATCCTTCAGCCCAATGTTCTTCCACGACTTTCCCGCATCCAGCGATTTCCAGACACCGTTACCGTGCGAGATATTTCCGCGAATGCAAGCCTCCCCCGTTCCTACGTAAACAATATTTGGATCGGAAACAGAAACCGCGATACTCCCAATCGCTGGAGCCGCATCTTTGTCGAAAATCGGAGACCACGTGTTGGCCCCGTCGGTCGATTTCCAAACGCCGCCACCGGTTGCGCCGAAATAATAAGTCGTCGGATCTCCGGGAATGCCAGCCGCGGTCAGCGAGCGCCCGCCGCGAAACGGTCCGATCTCGCGGTACCTCATCCCTTTAAACAACGGGTCGCCCAGGTTCTTCTCGTCCTTATCTTTGTCGGTGTCTTTGTTGTCGGTCGCGGAAGCGGGTTTCGGCGCGTTCTTCTGCGCCTCCATCTTGCGGTAACCCTCTTTCTGTTGGCAGAAGGTCAGCGTTGCACACAACAGCACAAACGACGCAGCAACAACGACGGAAGCACGCACCTTTTTGATCTTCAATTGGGTGACCCCTGGAAGAATTTGTTGAAGCTCATGGTAATGCCAGAACAGGAAACCTACAAACTGGAACCCTACTGGCGCCCTACCCGAAGAGAGCACAAGCCGCGCCTATATCCAGGAAACAGGAAAAGCATTCACCCCATGTACCCGCGTAGTCAATACATGCGCAACGAATGCTTGCTCGTTTTCACTCCGTTGCCACCTAGAATGTTTCAAACATTTTTTAATTCTTTTGTTTGAAACAGAATGCACTCAAGATGCAACGACAGTTCACATCGAGTGACGTCATCGCGTTAACCGGAATCAGCGCGCGTCAGCTGCAATGGTGGGACGAACAGGGCATCGTGGCTCCAGCGCGCAAAGGCCATCGCCGAATTTATAGCTGGGACGAATTGGTAACGGTAGCAGTGGTCTGTCAGCTCAGACGCCGTGGTTTTTCACTGCAACGGATGAGAAAAGTAATTCGCTTTCTGCAGCAGGAATTTGGCACGAGCCTGGCAGCCACAGTGCGCGCGGCTTCGGAGTATCACTTGCTCACCGACGGCACTCATCTTTATCTGCGGACATCGGCGCGGCAGGTCGTCGATCTGCTCAAAAATGCGCAACAACCGATGTTTGACATTTGCTTGAGCGACGAAGTGCGGCGGGTTCGAGGCGAGATCAAGGCGCGTAAGAAAGTTGCAATTTCAGAACGAGTTCGTCCATTGCGACGGGCTCGCAGAGCGTAAGAGAAAGGCGGGGAGGCATGATGATCGGTGAATTGAGCATTATCAACGAGTGGATTCCCGAGCAGATGGAACCCGGCACCGTGTTCGTGCTCGAGAACGCGGGCGAAGTGGGAGAAAAAGAGGACCCATACTGGGCCGTGCTTTCGTGTCCCTCATGCGGCACGCTCGGCTTGATCACTCGCAGGCAAATGGCCGGATTACTGCCGACGATCTGCGGATCATCCTCATGTTCGGCGCAGTTCTTTATCAAAGATGAAGTGATCACTCCGCGGAAGCCGTTCTAGCCCGCAACCGCGTCTCCTCCCGTTCGTATCGCCAAACCGACGCGTCACGAACGCTTTTTACTCGCACGCCTCAATTACCTCTGATCACTTCAGGATTTCAAGTCCCAGGAAAGCTCGCACGCGCTCCAACTCTGCCTCTAACTCAATGCGAAACTCGCGATCCTTCGGAGGATGCCCATCAACATATCCGAAATCGGCCTTGAGCTTGCCTTTGTCGACGGCCAGGTTGCTCCAACCAATCACACGATCTCGCCATAACAGCGGCATCGCGTAGTAACCCATCTTGCGCTTCGGAGCCGGAGTGTAAGCTTCGAAGCGATAAACCCAACCCCAAAGCAGTTCGAAGCGGTCACGATCCCATACCACCGGATCGAACGGCGTAAGCAAACGTACCGCCTCCGGCGTCTCCCGCCGCATCGGATTTTCCGTCGCCGGCCAATACCATTCGACTCCATCGACCCGCGCATTTTCCAGCCGCTGTTTCGCGCGCTGCAAAGCACTCGTCAACTCACCGTGCCACTGTGGCGCGGCAAAACGCAGCCGCCGCACAAGATAAGAAAGACACGAAGACGGCAGGGGAGCGTAAATTCCAACCGCCACGTCCACCAACGCATCAAGCCGCACCTGCCGCTCGATCGCGTCCATAGGTTCCGGCCCGTGCTCGTGAGCAGAATAGATACGAATGCCGCTATCTCGCCGCGCCACACGCAACAAGCCGCGATAATGCATGGCATCCAACAAATGAGTTGTGGCGTTCGACGAGCCTCCCCAATAGTTCGTCACCTTGCCGTGCGAGAAGTGCCTGTCGACTTCTCGCGGGTGCGCCGATCCGCGCTCGCGCACGAACTCCAATAAGAGTTCTGCTCGCTTCTTGCGCGCCGCAGGCCAGGACTCACGGCTATCGGCAGGCACTCCAGTATCAGACCGCGGATGCATCAAGGCTTGAATCGCAGCCGTTACAAAGCCGTAGACCACGAAAAAATCTTCTTCGATTCCCAGCTTCGCGTAGTTGCGCTCGAGATCCCCAGCCCGATAGTTTGTCACGCGATGGCGCAACATTAGATCCTGCGCTCGCGCCGGAGAGCGAATCGGATCAGCCTGCACAAATCCCAATTTATGCAGCGCCCTCTTGAGAGTCGTCTGAGGAAAAAGGCTTCTTGCGAGCGCGTACCGCCGCAGTTGGTCAACAGTGATCGTCATGGTTGATTGTTTTGCGAAGCTGTCGCACGTGTGGTGACGGGGCTTTGCCCCGTCCGGCGTTACGTCGAAACCGAAAACTTTACCGGAACCTGCTCCACGATTTCAATGTCGAAGCCTTCAAGCGCCGCCACCCTCCTAGGGTGATTCGTCAGCAGCCGTATCCGTTTCAGATTCAGGTCTGAAAGAATCTGAGCTCCCAGCCCTATTTCGCGGTGAGTCTTGCGTTCGCTTTCTGGAAGCGACGGCAACCGGCGTTCTCGATGAAATGTCAGAAACGACTGCTCGCCGATTTTCTCCGCCGTAAATCCCTTCGACGTGGAGTGCAGATAGATCAACGCCCCGCGATCTTCTTCGGCAATGGCCTTCAAAGACGCTTCCAATGTCTGATTGCAATCGCACCCAGTGGCTCCAAAAACATCGCCCGGCAAGCAATGTGCATGCATGCGGACGAGCACCGGCGTCGACGCGTCACTGATATCGCCGCGAATCAGAGCCATGTGAGATGCGCCGCCATCCACTTCGCTCTCGTATGCGATCAGCCGGAATTCCCCATGCTTCGTATCGATGAGCGCCTCGCCCACCCGGTGGACATAGCGCTCGTGCTGCATGCGGTAGCGAATCAACTCGGCCACCGTAAGCATTTTCATCTCGTGCGTGCGGCAGAATTGAATCAGGTCGGGCACGCGCGCCATCGTGCCGTCATCTTTCATGATCTCGCAGATCACGCCAGCTGGAATCATCCCCGCCAGCCTCGCGAGATCGACCGAAGCTTCGGTCTGTCCAGCTCTGACGAGCACTCCGCCCTTGCGCGCTCGAAGCGGGAACATATGTCCCGGCCGCGCCAGATCCGACGGTCGCGTTGCCGGGTTGATCGCAACTTTAATCGTGTGCGCGCGGTCGTGAGCGGAAATCCCGGTCGTCACCCCATCGCGGGCGTCGATCGCTTCGCAAAAAGCGGTCCCGTACTGCGACGTGTTTTCGCTCGACATAGGGCCCAGGCGAAGATGATCGAGCCGTTCTTCGGTCATCGCCAGGCAGACCAGTCCGCGTCCAAACTTGGCCATGAAGTTAATCGCTTCGGGAGTGACCTTCTCGGCCGCCAGGGTCAGGTCGCCTTCATTCTCGCGATCTTCGTCGTCAACGACAATAATCATTCGTCCGGCGCGAATCTCTTCGACGGCGGTGGGCACATCGGTGAACGGGGAGTTGGGAGCCATAGGGGGTTCGCCTTTTTGCAGGATAACAAAAGAAAAGGGTCGCTTTGTCGGCGACCCGTTCGCTAAACTCCGTTTTTACTCAGCCCAATTCCTGGTTACAGGGTGGACTCAATTTCGAAGCCCCAAGCTTCAAGCAATGGCTCCGGAATGTACTTGGAATTCTTGTTCCGGCGTGCCCATTCTCGTAACCGGGTCGACCGCAGGTACTGGTCCGGGGATAGCTTATACTCATGCACCACCTGCTCAAACTCGGTGATGGTAGGAGTAACTGGGCCGATTGGCTCGGGCTTGCCCCAGTTCGGATTTCCACGTCGCTTAGCCATGAAAAATATACCCTCTCGAATTAAGATAAAGACCGATCTATTAAATGCTGTATCGTTTGATTCCAAAGCAAGCGCCCGGGATTCACCGACAGAATGAAAGATTTCTAGTACACCCCAGTTGCTCAATGCCCAATGGAAGCTATTGATAATATTAGGGTTTTAGGCAAAAGTCAAGAGAAAATTGAGACCTCGGACCTGATTTCTCCTATCCTCTTAATCCCCAAATACTTGCGTGTGGAAGCATCAAGTTAAGGAAGGTCAGAAATAAAAGGAGGTCAGAGGTAGGAGGTCAGATTGCAGAGGTCAAAGAACCTCTAAGACCGGTCTTTTCGGGTGTTACTTCAAGGTTTCACTTCTGCACTCAGACCTCTGACCTCAGACCTCCCACTGACCTCAGACCTCCCACCGTGACCACAGTAATGGCTACGTGGGCCATTGCGTTGACCGCCGCACTTTGCGCCCTTAGAGTGCCAGCAGGGGAGATTATCGAGCGGAAGCCGCTCTGCCAATCAAGACGGCGTTCTGCCGCGGCTCCTAATACTTAGCATGATGGGCTGGCGTCCTTGAGAACCATGAACTTAAAGACTTTACTATTGAGTTCTGATGATAGGACGGTACGCGTTCTGCGTCGCGTCCTCAGCGACCTTGAGATCGACGTGGAACACTGCACCTCCGCCGATGCCGCCATTCGTCGCATCACCCGGCAGCGCTTCGAAGCGATCATCGTCGACGGCGCGCACGCCGAAGACGCTGGCAGAACTCTGACGGCCGCCAAGGCTGCTCCCGTAAACAAACGCGCGCTGGCGATCGTTTTAGTTGAAGCTTCTCTCGGACTCAAAGGCGGCTTCGACCTGGGAGCCCACTTCGTTCTTCATAAACCCTTCGCGGTAGAGCGCGCCAAAGCCAGCTTCCGCGCCGTGCGGGCATTGATGAAGCGCGAACGTCGCATGCAAATGCGGCTCCCCATTGAAATTCCGGTCGATTGTTACGGTAACGTACGTTACAAAGCGACAACCCTCGATTTGTGCGAAGGCGGCATGGCCGTCCAGTTCGCGGGCAGTGTTCCAAAAGAAAATTCTCTCCGCTTCTCGCTCGATCTGCCCGGCTCCAAGCAAACGTTAGAAATCTCAGGAGAAGTAGCCTGGGGCGGAAGCCGCGATCAAGCCGGTGTTCGCTTTAAGGATCCTTCCGACGACCAGCGCAACATTCTTCGCGCGTGGTTGGGCAGCCAACTTCCCGAGCTTGATCAGGACGATCCGCCCGTGAAATGTAATCTCTCTGACCTCAGCGTCGGAGGGTGCTACCTAAATACAGATTCCCCGTTTCCGAGAGGCACGCGCGTAGTTTTGTCGGTGAAAAATGGCGGCTGCAATTCTCACGCCTCTGGCGTCGTTCTCGTCGCCCACCCCGAGTTTGGTATGGGAATCGAATTCATCCGCGGCACTAGCGAACAATCCGATCAGGCGCAACAGATGATCTCGATCTTGCACGCGAACGAGAAAAAACATCCCGAAGTTCTAGTCACGCCTGACGGCATGGAGCCGCCCTGCGCCGACGATAATCTAGCGACCATGCAGACGTCCGCTACCGGAGCGTCCGGTACGTCCGATGCCCTGGTCGATCTCTTCCGGCAGAAGTTTGAAGTTCCGGTAGAATCCTTCCTGCAAACCATGCGAGAACAACGTCAAGCGCTCGATTCCCGCTAATCACGCAGCCCGTTAAACTCTCCGCTCTTAAACATTGCGTCCGCGAAATCCTCCGCGCGACGCTATGCCCCGTGGTCAAAGATTGTGACCTTCACCGCTAGGCCTCTTCCTCGCCCTTCTGAAGCAAATACGCTCCCGGCCCCTGCTGTCCTCGAATCGACCGGCAAAACTCCACCACCCTGAAACCCGCTCCCACCGCTTCTCTGAATGCCCACCGCGTCGCTTCTCTCCACGCTCGCGCCAATCCCATGTCCGCCCGCTCGACGCTCAAAATGTCTCCGGGAATTTCTATACTCACGCGCTGCCTGCGCAACGACTCCGACAGATCGCCGGGCTCCGGCTTACCGCTAGGATCAAAACGAACCAGCGGCGCCAGCAAGCGCAGAGCATCCAGCGTTTCGGATTGCGTGTTCTTGCCCGCCAATCGTTCCCGCACGCGCCGCGAATTTAAAACCCATCGCACCCAGAGACGATCGGTGCCATTGCGGTGCAGCATGCTTGAGGTCTCCGGCCCGTAGAAATCCACTTTATATGCATCCGAAACCACGCCCAGCTTGGCAAAATTAAAGTGTGCATTACGACTCTGCAGCGGATCGTAAGTCCAAGTCATTTCCTGGATGCCCATCGCGATCGCCCGCTCGCGCTGCGCGTGCTTCAATCGTGCGCCGAGATCAAGATGACGATAGCCATCCAGAACCGCCAGCATGTGAGAGTGAAGCGTCGTTGCTCCGTGTTCGCGGCCCAGAAATCCGAAGGCAAATCCAATCATCTTCTCGCCATCAAAAGCTCCCACGAAAATATTGCCTGCGGCCCGCATCGCGATGGCAACAGTCAGCGGTAACGTGTCGTCGTCCGCCATTCCCCAAACTTCTCTTTCGATGGATTTCAACTGCGTAAGGTCGTCAATGCTATTGAGATCGCGTATCTCGATGTGCTGCGGATCAACACGCGTGATCATGGCGAGACCTTCGCAGCCAACGAATTAGGTTCGTGTAGCATAACCTCCCTAGACACAGGTGCGCGTTCAAGAAACCATCATGTACAGTACCCGTCGCATGATTGTCAACCCATCGCTGTCTAAGGCCATACAGGCTGCAGAAAAACCGAGGTTGTCATCCCGAGGCAGCCTTTGCGAGGGATCTGCAGTTTCCCGCTGCGCTTTCAAGGCGAGCTTTCTAACCGCAGACAGTCGCGGCCGAGCACGCTTTGCAAGGGCACGACTTCAGGGGCTGCGGAAAAACTCTGATTGACGCAGGTTTAGGGAAGGGCACGAGTTCCACTCGTGCCGCAAGTCATTGAAAATGTGTTTGCGCTTCAGCGCCTGAGGGATCTTTCTCGCATGCGTAACGACTTTTTCCGCAACCTCTTCAGTCGCGCCGTAAGCGTTCAAATCAATATCGGCTTTAGCCGCAGAGGGAAACATCCACGACGAAATCATTTCTTGGCAACCCGAATTCCTTCTTGCCTGTAAGAACAAAAAAGGCCCGCCCAACATGGGTAGGCCTTTTGTAGTTTCGGCATCCAGCCCCCAAAGGGCGTCTGGTTTTAGCCGACGGTATCGCTAAAGCAATACCTGATGCGAAGGAAAAGCAAGAAAGCAATCCGAATTTTATTTGCCCCCCTTTCCTGTCACTACCCCTACGCCTGTGCAAGCGTCCCAGCCCGCAACTCCGCTGTAGCCCGCGTACGGGCCGCAGTAGCCAGTAGCGATGTCGCGGAAGTCAGCTGTGACCGTGCGATTGTTGTGGATGGCCGCTACTCCGCATTCGAAGAAGCATAAAAACTTCCTGCGGAGTTGATAATTCCGGCCAGCGCGGGCGACGCGACGCTTGTGCCGCCCACTATGTTCCAGCCGCCCGCGTTGGAGTCGTATATCCAAACGCCGGTGACTGGATTGGAATCAAAAGATAGATCGGGAACGCCGCGATAATTTCCGACGATTGAAGATATTCCGCTTTGATAGCTAGGGCGCAGCTCGTAAACACTGATGCCACCACCCGCCGAGTCCCACGGATATTCGGACAAAAACGCACCGGTCGAAGCCGTGCGCCGCACCGTCGTTCCGCCCGCAGAAACCACGTTCGCGGAAGTGCCCGGCCAGATCGTGCCGGGTCCGTCTCCAGATGAGGCGAAGAACACTACATTCTGTTTAACGAAATGCGAATCGTACGATGTCTCGCCAGAAAATTCTCTGCCTCCCCAACTGTTCGATACTTCTCCGCCGCCAGCAGCATTGACCATTTTGCTGGCCATGTCCTCAGCGGTCATCAGATCGGCAAAGCTGTTCGACGCCGCCTCCACCAGCACGATCTGTGCTCCAGGAGCCATCGCGTGCGCCCACTCCACATCCAATGAGGCTTCAAACTCCCAGCCCGGATCGTACGCCGGCTTCTTGCCGCTGGCGTAGACGGTTTGAAAACTCGCTGCCGGCAATCCAAACTGCGTCGAAAAAGTCTGCAAATCCTTCGCCGCATTCGGAGCGTCGTAAGCGTCGACGATAGCGATCATTTTCGATCCGCCCGTCGGGTTGGTCTTAGCCGTATTGGGAGAGCAGCCAGTAACAACCGCTACGAGGTTATACACGCAAGCCAGCGATGCCGGCGTTTCATACGCATACCCAGCGTACGGCGCGCCCGTCGACTGCATATCTCGCAATGGTTGAGTAGACAGAACGATGTGAATAGTCGTATGAGCGCGACGTCCAAGGTCGATCGACCTTTCAATGCTCGAATCAGGTGTAAATACCTTCCCGCTGGTCGGCTTGATTTGAGCCGGAGCGAGAGCAGTTGTTGCGAACAATAAAGCGCCGACCGCTGCGAAAGACGACTTCATAAATGAAGGTTCCCTTTTAAAGTAGTGAGCGGAATGAGTTAGTCGATAAGTAATGAGTTAATCGTTAAGTAACTGAGGGCAGTACCTCAGTTTGAATTTGTTTTGAAAGGGCTCGGCTTTAGCCGAGCCGTAATGCACAATTGTTCATCCCGGCTTTAGCCGCGGAGGGAATGTAAATTTTCAAACTGAGCCGCTACCAAACTCGCAAATCGCTGTCAGAAAAATCTTTCGTGTTTTGTTCCCCTCCGTTACTGCCCACAGATTATCTCAACCAACGCGGATGTACAGATCACGACAGTGACGAACGGAGGGGTTACCCAGAAGGGAAGAGAAGAGACTTATTTGTGACCGGGCACTACTTTGGATCAAGCGTCATCTCATGGCTGCGATGACGATCAACTGCAACTTCTGTAAAAGGAAACGTAAACGTTGATCCGCGATACCACGCCGCCCACTGGTCCATGTAATACCGGCTAAGAAATATTCCGCTCTCTCCCGTCACAAGGTTGAGCGTGCTCTCATCGAAGTTCGCAAAGTTCCAAGTCAGTCGTTCGGACGGTCCGAACTCGCGCCCCACGGCCTTTACCGTGTAACTGTTTCCACTCAACGGATACGATCCGGGCCCCGTGAACCGCCCCATCACCGGTAGCTGACTAAGTACGAGATGGTCTATCTCCATCGGATAATACGTTCCCCACTTCCATTGACCGAGGTCCGCCGGAGCTTCCGACGCGGGCGACGCCAGCGAAGACGCAATCGTCGATGAAACTCCCGAAGCCGTTGCCGTTCGCTTGACCACGTTCTCAATCGCGGCCGTAAGCACCGCGTCGTAACTGGAGTATCCCTGCGGCAGCCAGCGCGCCGGTTGCTTTGTGAGCACATTTTCAATCCACACCGGCGACATCGCCCAACGATAGCTCCTCCAACTCAACGTTCCTGCGGAAGCGGACGCCGCCGATGAGCCCGCCGCCGCGCCCAGTTTCGGTTCCAGCAGCAAGCGCATCAACTCCTGACGCGCCTTCGTCTCAATCGTCGGAGCCGCCGAGTCTGCCGCCATGCGCCCATCCCAATCCCGCAGAATGTCTGCGGCTCGTTTCGCCCGCTCCGAAGCATTCGCAGCGTGATCGACCGCGTAAACAAATTTGTCTGCGCAAAAGCGATCGTAAGTCGACGAAACATCCATCTGCAGCGCCAACATATCCGCCGGACCAAATTTCTTCCCCGACTCGAGCACGCGATAAATGCGTTCCGTTCGCCATGGAGCCTCCCATTCCGTGCTGATCGAGTACTTATAACCGTCGGGCGTGATTCGCCCATTCGCGCTCGCCAATATTCCCGACGGCGGGTCATACACATGCGGCATTTCATTGAAGGGAATCCAGCCCGTCCATTCATGCGCATCATCGCTGCCGCTCACCGGCAAACTGCCATCGCCTTCCGCCCGAATCGGAATGCGTCCCGTCGCCTGATAACCAATGTGTCCATCGACGTCGGCATACATCACGTTCTGTCCAGGCGCGCCGAAATTCGAAAATGCTTTTCGAAACTCATCCCAATTCTGTGCCGAGTTCACGTCGAAAAACATCAGCCCCATGCCATCCTGCAGCGTCCAGCGCAACGCGATCTGCCGCGTCTCGCCGGCAACAAGTTCGCTAATGATCGGCCCGTGGCGCGTCCTCACCACCTCCATCGTCACATCGGGCTTGCCTTTAACCTTGATTACCTCTGCCCGATGCGTCGCGTCAACCCATCCCGCGGGAGTCTTATATTGCCCCTGTGCATTGAACTCTTCGATGAAATTGTCTTCGACCGTTGGACCGACGTTAGTAAATCCCCACCCGATGCGCCGGTTATGCCCAACAATTACATAAGGAACGCCCGGCAACGTTACGCCCGCAACATCGAAATCTCCAGCCTTGAGATGCGCCTCGAACCACAAGTTCGGCATTTGATGGTCAAGGTGCATATCGTTAGAAAGCAGCGGCTTTCCTGAAACCGTGTGTTGCCCAGACACCACCCAGTTATTCGACCCCGCGCGGAAAAGTTCAGAAGAAGATGATGAATCAACGAGACTCCCGCCCGCGTAAAACAATGGAGCGACGGACGTCCCGCCCGTCCCGCTAGCGGGCTTTAGCCCCTGAGAGACGCGTCCACCCGAAATCAACCGCCCCACTCCCTGCGGATCAACCTCCTCATCATCATCGTCATCCTCATCATCGCTATGCGCCGCCGGCGTCTCATCGATCCGCCGCACGTCCGTCGGCGGACGATCTCTCCACGAAGAATTCACATACAGGTCCGCCGTCAACTCCGGCCCCAGCTTCGCCAAAATTTTCTCGCGCTCCAGCGCACGCCGATAGCTGTAATGATTCAAGTCTTGCA
>OBLW0100003119.1_pt1 | contig 13032 bp, 9 predicted proteins | sample 1520161 | NCBI WGS metagenome assembly OBLW01 (sample SAMEA3539309, study PRJEB22396) | soil metagenome | biome: tundra; feature: field; material: soil | place: USA | collected 2010-05 | depth 0.15 m
ACGGATGGTCAAGAAACAGCAGATGAGATGGAACCGGTATACCGTCCAGAGGTTTGTAGACGTTCGCATTCATGTGCTCAATGGGACTTTGGAAGACGCATTCCGTCACTGGCACAAAGGCTTCCGGCCTGTCGCTGACCAGACCCAACAGGTTCTGTCAGCATGACCAGCCCACAACTTTGCACACTCTCATGGTCCACTGGCTTCTCGGCCAAAGGCTGTATTGCACGCAAGGTCATCCCCCTCGATCCGGACCCGCTCTGCTGCGTACAATGCGGGGGGCTTCTGGGGAACGTAGCACACAATTGGTCTTGCATGCATGACTTGTACGCAAGAAAACGCGAAATCACAACGGAAGGACAGATTTTATGCGTTTTCTTACTCTAAGAACGCCTCGGAAGGGCTCCTTGGGGTGCTTTTTCGCAGCTACGCTGCCGGTGGGCCAATGTGCGTTTGCGCTACAATGTAGCGTGCTTGAGGGGTGAGGATGGACCACGCGCAAAGAATTCGAACGTTCGTCGTCGACGACCATCATGTTGTGCGGATGGGTCTCAAGACTATGCTGGAGAGCGAACCCGACATTCATCTTATCGGCATGGCCGCGAGCGCATCCGAAGCGCTGAAAGCGCTTGAGGATGTAGAAGCGGATGTTCTGCTGACCGACCTGCACATGGAAGAGATGGGTGGCGATGCGCTCATTAAAGAGGTGCGCAAACTCTATCCAAAGCTGCATTGTGCGGTTCTAACGAATTATCACTCTGACGAAGATGTCTTTAGTGCGTTCAAGGCGGGGGCGATGGCTTACATATTGAAGAGCGCGCCACTGCAGCAGGTCATCAGCGCGATACGCGAGGTGCATGAAGGCAAGACATCGCTCCCACCGTACATTGCCGAACAGTTGGCTCAGTGCCTTAGCCGTAACCCTCCAAGCATGCGTGAGTCGGAGATTTTGCAGTTGGTGGCGCAGGGAATGAACAATCGGGAGATTGCCGACAGGCTTTGCATCAGCAAGAACACGGTGAGGAACCACGTGATCAACCTGCTGGAAAAGCTGGGGACACGGGACAGGACAGAAGCGACAGCCGTGGCGATCAAGCGGGGTCTGGTCCGGATTGACTAACATCGACCTACCAACGATTGATGATGCGCTGTCTCAGGGAACGGATCCAGTCAATCAACTTCGGCTGCCTCCCGTAGGACGCACGCACAATGATTGTTGTTCCCCGTGCAGGCGCACTTAGGATGTCCATGTTGGCGCCAATCTTTGCGCATCGGCTCTGCATTCCACGAATTCCAAAGCTTTTCGGCTCCTGGCCAAAGGGGAAGCCAACGCCGTTGTCGCGCACTTCCAAGATGACGCCCTTGGGCTCATAGCGAAGCTTGATTTCCATGCTGGTGGCCTTCGCGTGCCGGATCATATTGGTGATCGCCTCTCTGCCGATGTGAAATAGCGCGTCGCGAACAGGCATGGATAATGGCTGAGGAACACCTTCGCGCACAAACTCGATGGGCAGACTCATACCATTGTGGCTGCTGTGGAGCATCTCCTGCGTTGAGCGATCCAGAGCCACCAGGAAGTCCTGGCCTCCATCCGCATCCGGGTGGAGAGTTGCGATGGAGGCGCTGGCTTCGCGATGGCTGAGCGCCACAATATCGCAGGCATCCTGTAGCATCGCGACTGCTTCGGCCTGGCTGGTGTTACCAGTCTGCATGCCGTGCGACAAACCTTGAAGATGATAGCCGATTCCTGCGAAGCTCTGGGCCAGTGTGTCATGCAAATCGTGCGCCAGGCGTTCGCGTTCGCTAACGATGGTATTCATCTTCCAGCGTGCGAGGCGGAGATAGAAATAAATTCCAAAGCAGATCAACAGGAGCGTCATCAAGAGGAGACGGATCAACTGCCAACCGGTCCACCATGGCGGTCCGGCCAGTACCTGCACGTCGTTGATCGAGCGCGAGAGGATCGTAAAGGCACTGTGAGTATCGCTTGGAGAAGATGGAATGGTGCAAATGCCGCGAATCCTCAGTGTGCTGCCCGGCGCCCAACGGTCATAAGACTTCATGGAAAGCCCGCTGCGAACAATCACCGTGAAAGTCTGCACTGAGTCATAGAGACGAAGGATTATCACATGGTCGGGGCTCTTTGTTTTCGATTCCAGAATTCCGCTCAACTCTACCAGTGAGGCATCGAACGCCCCGCTTGCCGCCTGGGTGGAAGTAATTGAGACTGGCGCCACAAGAGTGCGATCCCATAGGAGGCGGATGCTGCCGGCGTCAAATGCAGGCGTGAAACCATTGACGCCAGTCTTTCCGGATATCTCCACTTCATCGCCGAGATTCAACTCGTTCGGATTACTACTTTCAACGGCGATGCTGTCCGTTGAATCCTGAACATAGAGAGGCGAAGCAAGTGTTACCACTCCGCGAATGGTAACTGGTTCGTTGTTCATCGGCGGCGTGCGGATGGATTGGATATTTACGATCGGTGGAATCTGTACGCCGCGCGGGTCGCCGGTAATTGCCGTGGTCTGAGAATCGCGGTAGCTAAGGACAGGATCGTAAGTGTCTTTAAAATAATTCTCGCGCATGCGGCTGTAATCGGCTTCACGTCCGGGGAAGTCGGGCTGCGTAACAAATGCAGCATGACTGCGGATGGCTTGCCATGCATCTTCGCTTGTCGCAGTTACAGATACGTTGCGCCAGGCTCCTCCTGTTGAATCGGAACGAAGCCCGACTTTTCCTTTTTGGAAGCAGTGTAGATCGCTGAAGGCGATCCATGAGGTTTGTTTGGTTTCAATGTTGGTTACTTCGGCTCCGATCTGACATCCAATGATGACGACGTGAAGGTGGTACCACGTTCCAATTTGCACTCCTCCGGTAACCGGTGAAGGTTGCCCTTCCATCCATCCGTGGTCGGAACGTGCGATCAAGAGCGCGGAATCCTCAGAACGCAGGCCCACGAAATATCCGTTGTAGTTGTCATACCCTCGGTCGTCTACTCCGACGCGGACGATGACTCCCAGGCCCCCCTCATGCCCGATATACTTCATGTCGGCGTCGAGTTGGTAGTCCTTCCAGTCTGGCGAGCCGGAGATGAGCTTTGAAATGCGCTCATCTGAGCGGTTAAAAACGGAGCCCCCCTTGACTTCCCAGATGCCACCTTGAGGAACCCACTCGTCGGCGAGGCCGCTGGCAAATGAGTCGTGGTAAGGCAAAGTGGCGCTCCTTGGGAGCAATACAAGGAGCAGAATTCCAAAGGCGACGATGAAGCTGGCCAGCAAGGCGGCCGGTTTATATCGGGTTTGGAGAAAGTTCATGTAGGTCATGGCCAAAACTTCATGTAGAGCACGCGTTGAATTGCTTCGTTGTCGATATTCTCCTTCGTGATCAAGATCGGCTTGACATAGGTGTAAGGCGGTACGGGGGCTCCTCGATCTTCGTCCATGACGAAATCAACTGCCAAGGCTCCCATCGCCCGTGTGTTTTGGGCGACAAGTGAGTCTACAACTCCGCGGCGCAGCAGGAAGAGAAGATCGATATCCTGGTCACAACCCACAATCGCAATCTGTTTTGAGGTATGTGTGGTTCGAACCGCTGCAATTGCGCCTCTGGTTGCAGAGATGTTGAGAGAGAGTATGGCAGACAGGTGGGGATGTGCCAGAATCGACTTTTCGACCGCCAACTCTGCCTGGCCAAAGCTGAACGTCCCCTCGAGCTTATCAACGACCTTAATCTCGGGAGCGTCCCGGCTTAGGACAGCTTCAAACGTGCTTGATCGGTCCGGGCTACCAGGCAGAAATGGATCGATCCCTACGATAAGGACCTCGCCGCGGCCTTTCAGTGCAGTCTTGATGCGATCTGCAGCGAGCGCGCCTGTCTGTTCTTCGTCATTGAGCACGAACGATAGCCGCTTCTCAGGCTTCAAGGATAGCGGATTGCCAACGATGACAACGGACATTCCTGATGCAAGAGAACGTTTGACTACCGTATTGAGAGCGAAGGGATTGGTTGGGCTGAGGATGAGCCCAAGATCGCCGTTCCTGATCGCGCGCTCGGCGAGATCGATTTGTTGCTCTACGCTTTCCTCGCCCGTAGGACCATTCCAATAGATCTTCACGTTGTGGCGGGCCGCGGCTTCGTTAATGCCGACGTGCTCGTTAACCCACATAGACTCCGGAGGCTCTCTTGGAATGACAGTGATGACCCGATTCGAGGAGAGGCGATGGCACCCGGCGCAGCAAAGCAATGCCAGAATGCAGGCAGGGTAGGTGCATCGCCAGATTGGGTGCATAGACTTTCCCGAGCGCAAAAGAGCCTTCCGGCATGGAAGATACCGCTTCATTTCATTTGAATTCAATAGATACCACAGCGCGAAGGGCCTACGCAAAGTGACCAGAGACTCAGCAGGGAATGTTAGTTGGCAGCGCTACCTTAAAGAGTTAGACGGACATTGGCTCCGCACCCTATGGGGCAATAGTGCTGCAGCACTATACGTAATTGATGATGGCGCACCATTGACTGTTCTTTGAGAGCGCTCCTAGTATTCTCCACAAAGATGACAGCGCTCGATTGCCGTCGCGAAATTAATGGGGATCAGGCCTGTTGTCATTACGCGACATTTCGGAGGCTATACGATGCATCTCAATAAGCGTTTGTTCGCAGGGATCCTTGCCCTCTGCGCCACCCTTATTTTGTCAATCGCCGACTCGCATGCGCAGACGAACCAGGGCAGCCTGACGGGGCAAGTCGCAGACAGCACCGGAGCAGCCGTACCGCACGCACAAATTTCCGCGCGCGAAGTCGACACGGGAATCGTGGCCAAAACCGAGTCTGGCGAGGGTGGCTCGTTTCGCTTCCCAGCCCTGCAACTGGGCACCTACGATATCTCGGTTGGCATGCAGGGGTTCAAAACTGCGCGGTATTCAAAAGTAGTAATTCAGTTGAATTCGATCGCGATCCTGGATGTCGTACTCCAGGTGGGAGGAGCCGCGGAGTTCGTCACCGTGGATGGATCAGCGCCTTCGCTCCAGACCGAGTCCTCCGAGATTGGCGGCGTCATTACAACCAAGCAGGTAACCGACCTGCCGCTGGCACTCGGCGGCGTAGGCGCGCTTCGCTCTCCTGAGGCGTTCGTGTTCCTTCAGCCGGGCACGGTTGGGCCTGGCACATTGATAGCCTCCAGCGGAGGAAACGGCATTCGCCAGATCAAGATAGGGGGAGCTCAAAACCAAGGTGCTGCGATCCTGCTCGACGGTCTGGACCAGGTGCGTGGCGAGAATGCGTCCTTCTATGATGAAGAAGCTCCGTCCGTTGAGGCTATTCAGGAGTTCAAACTCATCACTTCAACGCCTTCAGCAGAATTTGGGCGCACCACCGGGGGCATTGAGAGTTTTGTAATCAAATCTGGCACCAACGACTATCACGGCGCGGTCTACAACATTTTCCGTAACAACGACCTGGATGCAAACACATACTTCAACAAAGGGCACCTTTCACTTTGTCTGCAGAGTGCCACAACATCGGCCGCGATCGCTTCTTGCAACTCACTCTATAGCCGTCCGTCGGATAAGCAGAATGATTACGGAATCGTCATGGGAGGACCACTCACGATTCCTCATTTGTATAACGGGCACGATCGAACCTTCGGCTTCTTCGCCTGGGAGCAATTTATCCAGTCGGCAGGCACTTCAACCACCTCTACCGTACCGACCACGGCTATGCGTGGAGGCGATTTCTCGGGGATTCTGACAAGCACGGTTCTTGGTACGAACCCCTGCGATGGGAAGCCGATCTACAGTGGTCAAATCTTCGATCCCGCCACCGAGACGACTGTGGGTGGCGTGCGTTGCCGCACCGCTTTTGCGGGCAACATGATCCCTACAGTCCGCATCACCAATGTTGGGAACAACTTTCTCAAGTACTACCCTGTGCCCACTCAGACCGGGACGTTCAATAACTACACAATCAATGTCCCCTACCCGATTAACAATGCTGTTTACACCTTTCGTGTCGATCATGCGATCTCTCCGGCAAACAGGCTCTTTGGATCCTGGAATCACCGCATGAACACGAGCTTCAAAGCATCCAGAACTCTCCCGGATCCGGTCGATCCAAATCAGTGGCATCAATACTTCACCACTGATTTTCTGCGTTTAGGACTCACGACGACATTGAATAGCCAAATGGTGAATCAGCTTCTGATTGGCTATAACAGAACCGATGCCAGAAATTTCAATATTGCGGACGTGGGCACAACAAACTACTCATCCCAGCTTGGAGTCGGTAACATAAACTCTACGAATTTTCCGATCACAGCTGTTGGCGAGTCAATTCCAACGCTTTCCAATGGAGACTACAACGAGAAATTTGACAACGGTCTCCGTTTCCAGGATTCAATCACGATCGACAAAGGTCACCACAGCCTCAAAGTCGGCGGAGATTATCGCTATCAGCAGTTCTCGCCGTTTGACGGCAATAACCCATCACTAAACTTCGCAAGGGCGCAAACAGCGGGCGACTCCGTAAGTTCCATAGCCACCAATAGCGGCAATGGCTTTGCCAGCTTGCTTCTCGGCCAGGTGTCGAGCGCATCGCAGACTGTCTATGCGGGGCAACCGCGCCTTCTCTCGGCCTACTGGGCGGTCTTTGTCCAGGATGACTACAAGATTCGACCCAACCTCACAGTGAACCTCGGACTTCGCTACGATGTCGATCTGCCGCGTTCCGAAGCCAAGAATCTAACCTCCAACTTCGAGCAGTCTGTCACAGATCCGGCCTCAGGCATGTCAGGAGCGCTGGTCTTTGGCACAACGTGCAACTGCAACACGAAGTGGGTCAATCCCTGGTACAAGGATATTGGGCCAAGGATTGGCTTTGCGTATTCTCCCTTTGGCAGCAAAAGCAAGGCAGTGATTCGCGGCGGCTATGCCATTGAGTATGCGCAGCTCTTCTACGAGGACGGCGGCACGAATTTGGCTGCCGGCTATTATTCCAACCCCGGTGTTTCAAGCGTGAATGCCTACACCGCAGCCTTCAATGCAAACAACGGGTTCCCAACTTTTACGGCGCCCCCGATTCTGAACCCAAGCTACTTTGAGGGCACGGCCGTGACGACCAATGAAGTCAGGCCGTCGATGAATCGACCCGGCATGATGGAGCAATACACTCTCCAGATGCAATACGAGCTGGCACCCGATTTGATTCTGAACGTCGGATACGACGGCGAGCGCGGGACACACCTTCGGTCAAACCTTGAGAACCCGAACAACATTCCCAAGAGTGCGTTTGCGCTCGGGAACAATTTGAGCAGCACACTGGCGGCAAACACGGCGGGCATTACGGCGCCTTTTGCGAGCTTCTACTCATTGTTCGGGACAAGTGTGCAAACTGCACAGGCACTTCGACCCGATCCACAGTACAAGCAGATTTCGACCAGTTGCTGCTTGCAGAATATCGGCCAATCGTCCTACAACGCGATGCTGGTATCGCTGCAGCGGCGATTCCGCAACGGGTTGAACCTGCAGGCCTCCTACACCTTCTCAAAGAACCTGACTGACTCTGACAACTTTGTTCTGAGCACGACAGGCATCAGCCCCATCCAGGATCCCACCAACCTTCGAGGGGAGAAGGCAGTGAGTACGCAAGGTCTGCCGCAGGTATTTGTCACCAGCTTCATCTATCAACTTCCGTTCGGCAAGAATCAGCGCTTCCTGACTCATGGAGTGATGAGTGTGTTGGCTGGGGGCTGGCAGCCAGGCGCGATTCTGCGCTATCAGTCCGGCCAGCCAATCTCCTTCGGATGTGCCCCCGCGATTCCCGGATGGGATAATTGCGTTCGCTTCAACCAGGTTCCTGGGAGCAGCCTTCAGAGCGCGGCTTCCAAGGCCGGAAAGGTGAACCCCTTCATCGTGACAAGCAGCGGAGCTAATCCGGCTGTAAACTCCCTCTTCAACTTGAACACCACGCGGGACACAGTGAATGGCGCGTTCCTTGACCCTAATGGTGCTCGCAACGGTGGGGCCTATCAACTGGGAACGATGCCCCGTGTTGAATCTGTGTTGCGCCTCAATCCTTATTACAACGAGGATATAAGCATCATCAAGGAAACACCCATCAGGGAGAACGTCGGGTTGCAACTGAAACTCGAACTCCTGAATGCTTTCAACCGGCACGCCTTTAACCTACCGGACGTTACGCCGACTGACTCGCTGTTCGGCGTCCCGACCACCACTCTAGGCACACCGCGCAATCTGCAGATCACGGGTAGAATAAACTTCTGACGATAATGTTCGCTCAAAGAAGGGTCGCAGAACATGTGCGACCTTCCTTTGTAATAGCCTCGTTATTTTTCTGACGGCGAGGGGGCCAGATGGTCTCTCGCCAAGAGCCATCTCAGAGACAAGACGGCACGTCTGAGCGTAAAGACTTCATTCGAATATGAGCAGCGGAGCCTGAACGGGTCAGTCGTCGATAATTCAAGATTTCTCAGCGTTGACTCAAGTTCAGGAGGTTGCACATGTTAACTCGTCGTAGGCTTCTCGGAAATGCGCTGAAGATATCCGCAGGCCTGCTAGCTCAGGACAGGCTGGGCTTTGCCGATACAGTTCCATTGTTGGCGCTGGGCCTGGCGAAGGCTGAAGCGGTCTCGGTTCCAGCCAACTTCACCGGCCTCGGCTACGAGATGTCATCAGTGGCGCCGCTTGGCCTGCTGAGTGCAGACAATCATCGCTATGTGGAACTGATCAAGGGGCTGGGCCCGGCGGGTGTGCTACGCGTTGGCGGTATCGTTGCGAACTATACCCGGTATGAGCCAAGCGGAACTATCAGAGCAGAGCGCCAAGACACGGTCATCACGCATGCGAGCCTTGAACAATTCAGCCAGTTTCTCAAGAAGATCGGCTGGCGAGCGATCTGGAGTGTCAACTTCGCGCAGGGCTCCATAGAGGAGGCTCAAGAGGAAGCGCGCGCTGTGGCATCAATTCTGGGACCACGACTACTGGCCCTTGAAATCGGCAACGAAGTGGAGAACTATTTCCGCGGCCAGAAGCCATTCCGCCCAACGCCTTACGACTACGAAACCTATCGCAAAGAATACAACCAATGGAGCGCTGCGATCGCGATGGCGGTCCCGGGAATACACTTTGCCGCACCGGACACTGCCTCGAACGTTGAGTGGGTGGAGCACATGGCCAAGGACGCACATGGGGATGTGCAACTGCTCACGACGCACTACTATCGCGGAGGTCAGAATCGCGGTTCGGCAGAGCAATTGCTTCATCCCGATCCGAGACTGAAAGACGTTCTTACACGTCTGCGTACCGCCTCCCAACAAAGCGGAATTTCATGGCGCATGTGTGAAACGAGCTCGTTCTCCGGTGGGGGTCTCAAGGGGGTAAGTGACACCATGATTGGCGCCCTGTGGACCCTGGATTACATGCTTTTGCTGGCCCAATACGGGTGCGCCGGCGTCGACATTGAAACGGGCGTCAACCAACTTGGCTTCATCAGTCCTTATTCACCGGTTCAGGATGATGGACATGGAGTGAACAGCGCAGGGGTGCCTTATTACGGCATGTTAGCCTTCTCCATCGCGAATCGCGGTTGCACTGAGGCGATGATGGTTGAGGTTCCGGAATCAACCAACAACATTACAGCTTATGCGCTTGGCAAATCCGGCAAAGTTCGCTCCGCGGTGCTGATTAATCGAGGCGAGAGCGATGCGCGTGTTTCGGTTGCGGGCCTGGGTCTCAATCACCGCCTCACCGCGATGCGGCTTCTTGCGCCATCGGGCGACAGCAAGACAGATGTCACATTCGCGGGCGCTTCAGTAGATGCGGACGGAAAGTGGACGCCGGCACGCACTGAGCATGTCCTCGGCACGGATGTGCCGGTTCCCAAGATGACCGCGGTAGTGGTTCGCAGTTAGGTTTCTGAAGGCGGTCGGCGCAGACAACCGCATTCTTGCCGGGGATGTATGGAATGAGCCAGCCAATTCGAAAGAAGCTCTCGACCTGCTTCCGCAGGTTTATCATTGGGCGCATTCAGTGCACCCAATTCAGCCACTGACCAGCGGAATGGTTCATGGTTTTGAGAAGCCAGGCCCCATTGAAACGATTCAACTGGAGGAGTCCGACATTATCTCTTTCCATTCCTATACGTGGCCGGAGGAGTTCGAGAGCAGGGTCCTCCTGCTGCAGAAATATCACCGGCCGCTTTTTTGTACCGAATACATGGCGCGCTCTATCGGCAGCACATTTGAAGGAACGTTTTCACTTGCAAAGAGATATAAGGTTGCGGCCATCAACTGGGGACTTGTAACCGGCAAGACGCAAACGAATCTGCCGTGGGATTCCTGGCAACATCCTTATACCGAGAAGCAGAAGCCGGTCTGGTTTCACGATGTTCTGCGTCCGGATGGGAAGCCGTATCGTGAAAGAGAAGCGCAAATACTTCGCGAGTTGACAGGTTCAACGCTGGCGCAGCCGTGACGTTCAAACGCTCAAGTGATTGCTCGAAATGCTGCCCGCACGATTTCAAGTGACTGATCCAAGGAAAAGGGAGTGCAGATGAAACGGTTTGTCCCTATGCTCTTGCTTGCCGGTTCTATTGGCTGTGCCTACGCGGCACCGATCAAGGCGGATCTGTCCGCTGTCAAGCCTGGCCCGATCTCTGTTGTGTCGTCGGATCAATCGCTCAATGTGATTTGGAGCGATGGCGCGAATCATCATTGGCAGACGGTGTTTTCTCTTGATTCGACCAAGCCACTTATCACGTCGATCTCTGTCGATGGCCGCAATGTTGTTCAGTTGGCAAAGCCCTATTATCGTTGCACCACCGGGAAACGTCGCGGCGGTTGGGACGCCTTCTTCGACTTTCCACCAGCAGCTCCGGATGGAACGCGGCAGTTCCTTCAGGAGTTTCACCCGACTATCGCAGTTGCACAGACGGTAGGGAATCGCGTCGAAGTGACCTTTGACGGGATGAAGCTGGGCATCTTCGGCGGATCGCTTCGGTACACGTTCTATCCCGGAACTCCTCTTATTCAGCAGGCAGCCGTGGTCAGCACAAAAGAACCCGACACTGCCTACTACTATGATGCCGGACTGGAGATGACTGCCGATCAGGACCGCACTTCCGGCGGAAACATGGCCTCCCATATTTTCTACTACAACACAGACAGTAAGCTGCAGGAGATCACACCCCCTTACGGCTCGGACCGTCACTCGCTCACCGCGCACTATAGGGTTGTCGCCGCCAAGATGGGCGCCGGAAGCATCGCCGTTTTTCCGCCGCCGCACCGCTATCTGTTTGCGCGCGATTACACAACGAATCAAGGCTACCTGTGGTACAGCTCGTGGCGTGGCCGGGTCGGATTGGGAGTTCACCAGTATCCCGACGACGATACGACCATCGATCCGTGGATGAACGCGCCGCCCGAATCCAACCAGGAGATGGGTCTATTTCTGCTGCCTGGCGCGGAGGGCTCCAGCGTCACTCTGAAAGACGTTCTTGCTTACACGCACGACGATCGGTTTGTTCACCTCGATGGCTTCGTAACGTTTGAACCGCATTGGCACCTCGCATACACGGTGCAGGTCATGGAAAAGGGAATCGACTGGCAACCTCCTTTCAAGGCTGTCATGAAGGCAGTGGGCATTGATTCCGCGATGATCATGGATTTCCACGGCGATGGGCATGCCGGTGACCTGACAGATGTGAGGCTTCACGAACTGGACGAGTATTACAAGGCATGCCGCGCACAGTCTGGCGGCGACTTCCTGCTGATCCCCTCAGAAGAGGCGGACATTTATCTGGGCGGGCACTGGGGGCTGGTATTTCCGCATCCGGTGTATTGGCAGCAGGATCGTAAGCCAGGCCAGCCGTTTGAAAGTGCCGACGAAAAATATGGCAAAATCTATCGAATCAATAATGCCGAGGACATGTGGAAGATGATCAAGGCGGAAGGTGGAGTCGCCTATCAGACGCATCCGCGAACTAAGGGTTCGACCGGCTATCCGGACAAGATTCTGGAGACGCCCTACTTTCGCGACAGCAGCTATCTGGGTACCGGCTGGAAGGCTATGCCGTCGGATCTATCTTCGCCAAGGCTGGGGGAAAGAGCCTTCAAAACCATCGACGACGTGAACAATCTTGGGCTTCACAAACACATGATCGGAGAAGTCGATCTGTTCCAAATCAGCTCGGCGGATGAGCTCTATGGACATATGAACATCAACTATCTGAGGTTGCCGGAACTGCCTTCCTTCGATCACTACGACAGCATCATGAAGTCGATCCAAAAGGGGGACGGCTTCATAACTACGGGCGAGATCCTTCTGCCATCCACCTCCATGTCGGCAGAAGGAGATCGCAGCGTCCGGGTCAAGGCAAGAATATCCTCCACATTCCCTTTGCGAATTGCTGAACTTGTGTGGGGCGACGGCGTGAATACGCACCACCAACTTATCGACCTTAATTCGACGCCGGCATTCGACGACCACGAGTACTCCTGGCTGGTCGACACGCCAGGGTGGAGATGGGCGCGGTTTGCGGTGTGGGATGTGGCCGGGGACGGGGCGTTCACCAATCCGGTTTGGCGTGACTCAAAGTGACGCACGCCTGAGAAATCCAGGAAGTAAATGAAAGAGGATGCGTTCACGATGAGGATTCAGATAGCTTGAATTTACGCCGTGTTGCTCGCGACACTTTGCTGCAAAGGCATGCGAAACGTGATCCGGCTGGCTTGCGCGATGGCGCGGTTAATGGCGTTGCAGGCGACGGCGCAATTGGTGGTGAAAACGGAAGCCGGGTTGGTTGCCGGCTTGGCCTTGGGGTCCGACGTGCGGGTCTGGAAGGGCATTCCCTATGCCCATGCTCCCACCGGCGATCTGAGATGAAAGGCGCCGCAGCCGCCCGTCGTGTGGCAGGATGTTCGCCCCGGATTGGAATTTGGCACAATATGCGCGCAAGGCAGCCGGGAGAGTGTGCAAAGTTGTGGGCTGGGTTAGTCTTTGGGGATGAAATGGACAATCA
>OBLW0100003120.1_pt1 | contig 13030 bp, 9 predicted proteins | sample 1520161 | NCBI WGS metagenome assembly OBLW01 (sample SAMEA3539309, study PRJEB22396) | soil metagenome | biome: tundra; feature: field; material: soil | place: USA | collected 2010-05 | depth 0.15 m
CTTCCGGCTCGGCTTTGCTATCTCGCGGCGCCAGGCTCGACAGGTTGTTCGTCACGGCCACGTCACGGTCAACGGCCGCAAGGTGAACATTCCTTCCTACCAGGTGAACGCGGGCGACGAAATCGCGATCCGCGAGAGCGCCAAGAAGTTGTTGATTGTGGAGCAGGGCGCGCAGTACGCATCGCAGAACCCCGTGCCCGTATGGCTGGAGATGAACTTCGAGACCCTCACCGGCCGCGTGCTCTCTCTGCCCAAGCGCAAAGACATTAACCTGCCCATCAACGAGCAGCTGATCGTCGAACTGTATTCGAAGTAAGCAGTGAACAGGGGACAGAGAACAGTGGACAGTATCCCCAAACGGGATTCTTACTGACCACTGTTCTCTGTTCACTGACCACTGAATTCCAACCGAAGGAGAACTTGCGCGGCCGCCGCAAAATGCATCGCGACGTACATGCCACGCGGGAAACGAGAGACTTATATGTTGTGGAGAGGATTTCAAAAACCGAAGCGGCTGGCAGTGGATGCCGAGACGCTTACCGACATTTTTGGCAAGTTTAGCGCGCAGCCGTTTGAGCGCGGGTTCGGCACCACGATCGGCAATGCTTTGCGCCGTACGCTGCTGAGCTCGATCGAAGGCGCCGCCGTAACCGCGATTCGCATCGAGGGCGTGCTGCACGAGTTCCAGTCCATCGGCGGCGTAGTCGAAGACGCGACGGACATCATCCTGAACCTGAAGCAAGTCCCCTTCAAACTGGCGGGCGAAGGCCCGAAGGCGCTATATCTGCGCGCCGACCAGCCCGGCGTTGTGACCTCCGGCATGATCGAGGCCGACGGCGACGTGGAGATTCTGGACAAGAACATTTATTTGGCGACGCTTTCAGAAGGCGGCAAGCTGGATATGGAGATGCGCCTGAAACGCGGGCGCGGCTACATCTCTGCCGACAAGAATTTCGACGCCGACCTTGGATTAGGCTTTATTCCCGTGGATTCGGTTCACTCGCCGGTGCGGCGCGTGAACTACGTGGTTGAAGCCGCCCGTCTGGGCCAGATTACCGACTACGACAAGCTGACGCTCGAAGTGTGGACCAACGGTGCCGTTTTGCCCGCCGATGCCGTGGGCTTGGCCGCGAAGCTGCTGAAGGACCACATGAACATCTTCATCAACTTCGAAGAGGAAATCGAAGCTGAAGCGCGCGGCGAAGAAGGCCGCGTCCTGCTCCGTAACGACAACCTCAACCGCTCGGTCGAAGAGCTTGAGCTGTCTGTCCGCAGCTACAACTGTCTGAAGAACGCCAACATTCAGTCGATCGGCGAACTGGTGCAGAAGACCGAAGCCGAAATGCTGAAGACCAAAAACTTCGGCCGCAAGAGCCTGAACGAGATTAAGGAGATTCTTGCCCAGATGGGTCTTTCGTTGGGCATGAAGATCGACGAGAACGGCAACGCGGTTCCCGGACCCACGAGCATTCCGCCCGCCACCGCCCTGGCTGCCAGCTATGGCCGCTACGACGACGAGGACGAGCCCCTGGATTCAGTGGACCTGCAGTTGCCCACTGAGACCGAGAACTTCTAAGGCCGGCAAGAGACGGGCCGGAATGCAATCCGGCCCGTCGTCGGCACAGATTCTGCCGCGGAACAAAGGCGGCGAAAGTATATTCCGAAAGAGAGTTGCATCATGCGCCATCGCAATGCAGGATTCAAGCTCGGACGCAACACCAGTCACCGTCGCGCTTTGCTGCGCAACCTGGTCACGTCCGTCATAATTGAAGACCGCGTGGAGACCACCATCGCCAAGGCGAAGGCGGTGCGTCCGCACGTGGAAAAGATGATCACCCTGGGCAAGAAGGGCGATCTGCACAGCCGCCGCCAGGCTCTCAGCTTTCTCATGACCGACAAGGCCGTGACGCGGCTGTTTGAGACTGTAGCTCCGCGCTACGGCGACCGGCAGGGCGGCTATCTGCGCATCGTTCGCACCGGCTTCCAGCAGGGCGACGGGGCCGAGAAGGCGTTCATCGAACTGCTTGGCGCCGAAAAGCAACTGGATGCCAAGCGCCAGAAGCGCGAAGACATCAAGGCCAAGAAGCGCGCCGAGCTCGAGAAGCAAATGGAAGAGGCGAAGAAGGAAGACAGCAAGGAAGATGCTGCCTAGAACGGCGTCTCTGTAACTGTTTCTTCCTTCGCTCAGAAGGTCACACGGGCGTCCGCCGCGGCGGACGCCCGTGTTTGTTTTTTGGCTTCTACGGGACTCGCCCGCGTCGAAGCTGCTGGAATGCTCACAGTCCGGGAAAACGAAAGTCTATTTAGCCCTTTCAAGGCGCTTGGGACGAAAGATACGCATACAGACGTAGACCAGCAATTGCATCGCAAGCGCGCCGCAGCAGTCGATCAGAACATCCCAGGGCGAGGAAGTACGGTTGGGCAGGAAGGATTGGTGGTACTCATCGGCGCTGGCGGTCATCGCGGTTCCCAGCAGTGCGAGCGCGGTGTCTTGGAGGAACACGGAGCGGGGTAGGGTCATCCACCAGGCGCGCAACCATGTCAGCCCGAGCAATCCATAGCCGATGAAGTGGCCGGACTTGCGGATGAGGTGATGAATGTTCTCCCACTCAACGTTGCTCACGTGTCCGAAGATTGCCTGGAAAATCAACCGCAAGGGACGAGAAGTGTGATCGGCCCCGAGAGCCTCGGTGGACTCGATCGCAATGATGCAGAGGCCCACGGCCACCGGCCACCATGCTTTGATCCAAAACCTGGGCCCGCGGACGTTACTCGACATGGTAGTTAGGCGCCTCCCGGGTGATGATCACATCGTGCACGTGACTTTCACGCAGTCCAGCGCCGGATATGCGCACGAATTGCGCCTTCTCCTGCAGTTCCACAATGTTGGCACATCCCAGGTAGCCCATGCCGGACCGCAGGCCGCCGACGAGCTGGAAGACCATGGACTCGAGCGGCCCACGATAGGGGACGCGTCCCTCAATGCCTTCGGGGACGAATTTTGCCAGGCGATTCTGGCTGGCGCGCTCGCGCTGCACCACGCCCTCGCTGCCCAATTCCGCGCTGGCCAGGTCAGAGGTGCTTTGAAAGTAGCGTTCACCAGATCCCTGGCTCATGGCGGTCAGCGAGCCCATGCCGCGGTAGCTCTTGAAGCTGCGTCCTTGGTAGAGAATGGTTTCGCCGGGGCTCTCGTCTACGCCGGCAAACAGTGAACCGATCATTACCGAGCTCGCGCCGGCGGCAATAGCCTTGGTGATTTCGCCTGAGTACTTGATGCCTCCGTCGGCAATGACGGGAATGCCGCGCTCGCGAGCTGCGCGGTACGCTTCAGCAATGGCCGTAATCTGCGGCATGCCCGCGCCGGTGACCATGCGGGTGGTGCAGATGGAGCCGGGACCGATGCCGACTTTGATGGCGTCGGCGCCTGCATCGATAAGTGCCAGCGCACCCTCGTAGGTGGCGATATTGCCAGCCAGCACGCCGACATTCGGGAATGCCTTCTTGACCTCGCGGACCGCCTCGAGCACGCGCGAAGAGTGTCCGTGTGCTGAGTCGATAGCCAGCACGTCGGCGCGGGCGCGGATCAGTTCAGCCGCGCGTTCAAGATAGTCGCCGGTGGCCCCGATGGCTCCTCCCACACGCAACCGACCCTGATCGTCCTTGCTGGCGTTGGGATATTTGAGTTTCTTCTGGATGTCCTTGACGGTAATCAGGCCCTTGAGCTCGTACTGATCGTTGACCACCAGCAGCTTTTCAATGCGGTGCTTGTGGAGGATCAGTTCAGCCTCTTCAAGCGTAGTGCCGACAGGGACGGTGACCAGGTCCTCCTTGGTCATCACGTCGCCTACTGGTATGTCGGTGCGGGTTTCAAAGCGCAGGTCGCGGTTGGTGAGGATGCCGACCAGACGCTTGCCCTGCGTGACCGGCACACCGGAGATCTTGTAGCGGCGCATCACGTCGAGGGCGTCGGCAATCATCTGGTCTGGGCCGATGGTCACGGGATCTACGATCATGCCGCTCTCGGAGCGCTTGACCTTGTCTATTTCGCCAGCCTGGTCAACGATGGTGAGGTTTCGGTGCACTATGCCAATGCCGCCCTGCTGCGCCATGGCGATAGCCATGCGCGACTCGGTCACAGTATCCATGGCCGAGGAGATGAGCGGAGTGTTGAGCGTTATTTCGCGTGTCAACTGGGTCTGGGTGCTCACCTGCACGGGCACCACCTCACTGTAGGCGGGAACCAGCAACACATCGTCGAAAGTAAGGGCTTCAGTTAGGTTTTGTGCCAGCATAATGCTCTGATGCGCCTGGCGGCCAGGGGACTATGATCCCCGGGCCCGGCATGCGCTTAATGACTATTGTAGCGGAGGGGGCTCAGAGTGGAAGGACTGCTCCGTCACACGCCCACGGGAAACGGCTTAGGGCTGGACTCGTCGGTGTTGGCAGCGGTGCCGGTGCGCCAGCGTTCGAAGCGGCCTTGTAACAGGCTCATCAGGCCGGTGTACCAGTAGCCGATGACGAACAGAATCAGGAACGGAGCAGTGAAGTAATTCTGGTTCGAGAACGTATAGAGAATGGCCGCAAAGAAGTACGCGCCGAGGAACAGCTCGATCCATGGGGCCAGCACGAGGCGCTTGCGGTACTTGGCGGCCTGCGACTTTTCACCCTTCTTGGCGACGCGGTACTTAGGGGTGCGGACAAAGGCGCTCTTGATGCCGAACAGGGCTTCCATTACTGCCTTGGTGTTGGTGACGGTGAGGCCGATGCCGAGTGCCATGAGGAAGGGCAGATAGAGAAACGTCTTCTTCCAGTTATTGGGGAAGAGTTCGCGCTCGCTCATCACGTAAAAAACCGCGATGGAGAACGTAGACGCCGTGAATAGAGGCACGTCGATGATCAGCATCTGGAACCAGCCCTGGTAGAAGCGGCAGATCATGGCGGGTATCAGGGCTGCGGACATGATGACCATGAGCGGATAGCTGAGGTTTGCTGTGAGGTGGTAGACGGCCTCGATCTTGATGCGGCGTGGCACGTCGGACCTGAAGACCCTGGGCAGGACTTTGATGCTGGTCTGGATCAGTCCCTTGGCCCAGCGTGCCTGCTGGGTTTTGAAGGCTGTCATCTCGATCGGCAGCTCGGAAGGACACTCGACGTCGGGAAGGTATTTGAACTTCCATCCGGCGAGCTGGGAGCGGTAACTAAGGTCCGTATCTTCTGTGAGGGTGTCGTGCTGCCAACCGCCGCCGTCCACGATGGCTTGAATGCGCCACATGCCGGCGGTGCCGTTGAAGTTGAAGAAGTCGCCGGTGCGAGCCCGGGCGCCGTGCTCAAGGATAAAGTGACCGTCGAGCAGGATGGCCTCAATCTGGGTCAACATGCTGTAGTTGCGGTTGAGGTGGGACCAGCGCGTCTGGACCATGCCGATTTCAGGCTGGGCGAAGTGGTGGATGACTTTCATCAGCCAGTCGATCGGGGGCACAAAGTCTGCGTCGAAGATAGCGACGTACTCGCCCTTGGCCACATTGAGCCCGGCATCGAGCGCCCCGGCTTTATAGCCGTGGCGGTTGGTGCGGTGGATGTAAGCGATGGGATGCCCCAGGGCGGCATACCGTGCCACGATGCTTGAGGCCACTTCGCAGGTCTCGTCCGTTGAGTCGTCCAAGACCTGAATTTCAAGCTTTTCGCGGGGATACTCCATCGCGCAAACCGCCTCGATGAGCCTGTCAATGACGAACTGCTCATTGAAGATGGGCAGCTGCACGGTGACCCTGGGCAGCTCTTCGAAGTGGCATGGCGGATTGGGGTCGTAGTTCTTGCGGTACTTGAAATAGAGGTAACACATGGTGTAGCGGTGGACACCATAAAGGGCCAGGACGATCATCACTGCAAAGTAGGGCAGTAGCACCGCCGCGTCAAAGAGATTCCAGTGGTAGAGCCCCTTGAAGGTCTGGTCCTGGTACTGCATTTTGAGGTAATGGCGGAGTCCGGTTGGGGAGGCAAAGGTCAGATACGCAGCCGCCTGGGCTGGCAGCTCCCCAAGCTTCAGAGGTAGCCGTGCGTCGGCGAGGTTCAGTCGGGTCAAAAGCGCGGCGAACAGGGCGGGCCTCCACAGTCTGGATAACGCCAATTGTAAGCGATGGAGGGCTTTCGGTGCCGCGCCGCTCGCGGGTGGGCAAAGTCGAGCGATGGTTGGGATTCGGACCGTGCTGGCGCTACGGTTCTATCAGCCGGCGGTCTGGATCTCCAGACTTTGTCCAAAAGCGGCGGAATTATGTGCATCTCCGCATACACTCGGACTGCGCATGTTTTGCGCATTTGATCGTCTCTATCTTGCTGGCGTACTGTCATGTAACAGTTGGAGAAGGTTCCGCTATGAGCACGCAGACCGCATCCCCCATCGCTGCCGCACCGGGCGGCAGTTTCCTGCTGGAGACTCGAGAACCGGCCGAAGTTTTTACGCCCGAAGACCTGAACGAGGAGCAGCGGCAGATTGCAGCCACTGCGGAGCAGTTTGCACGCGACGAGATTGAGCCGGCGATTGCGGCGATCGAAGCCAAGGAACCGGGAGTGCTGGCGGGACTGATGCGAAAGGCAGCCGACCTGGGGTTCGCGGCCGTCGACATTCCCGAGGAGTACGGCGGGATGGGGTTGGACAAAGTCAGCTCCACGCTGATTACAGACCACATATCGGTGCTTGCGAGCTTTTCAACGGCGTTCGGAGCGCACATCGGAATCGCGACGCTGCCGCTTGTCTGGTACGGGACTGAGGAGCAGAAACAGCGCTACCTGCCCAAGCTGGGGAGCTGCGAATGGATCGGCTCTTATGGTTTGTCGGAGGCCAGTTCGGGATCGGACGCCATGAACATCCGCACCCGCGCAGTGCTCTCGGCAGACGGCGCCTATTACACGCTGAATGGCGAGAAACAGTGGATTACCAACTGTGGCATTGCTGGACTCTACACCATATTCGCAAAAATCGTAGATGCCACGACCGGAACTGAGAAATTCTCCGCATTCCTGATCGAGCGAAATACCGCAGGCCTGAGTGTGGGCTCCGAGGAGCACAAGCTAGGAATTCACGGCTCCTCCACTTGCCCCCTCGTACTTTCCGGCTGCAAGGTGCCGGCGGCAAACCTGCTGGGCGAGGCGGGGAAGGGACATCACATTGCTTTCAATGTGCTGAACGTGGGCCGCTTCAAGCTGGGGGTTGCTTGCGTAGGCGGGGCCCGGCGCGCGCTGGGGCACATGATCAATTACGCCAAGGAGCGGCGCGCCTTCGGCAAGTCGATCGCCGACTTCGGGATGATTCAGCGCAAGATTTCCGCGTCGGCTACGAAGCTCTATGCGGCCGAAAGCATGGCGTACCGAACGGCTGGCCTCATGGATGCGAGCCTCACGGATGCAGGCTTGACGAAGGCGGATGGAGAGCCGGCGCACACCGCCCGCGAGACGCAGAAGAGAATCGAGGAGTATGCGGTTGAGTGCTCCATTGTGAAGGTTTACGGTTCGGAGATGCTGAGCGAGGTTGCGGACGAGCTGGTGGCTACGATGGGCGGATACGGGTATGTGGAGGAGTATCCCGCAGAGCGGTTCTACCGGGACGCGCGCATTAACCGGATCTTTGAGGGGACCAACGAGATCAACCGGCTGATTATTACCGGCTGGCTGATGAAGCGTGCGATGAGTGGGCAACTGCCGCTGATGGGAGCTATCAAGCGGGTGATGGACGAAGTGATGGAGCCTCCCAGCTTCGACACAGGTACGGACACTGACGAGGTGTTGGGTCGGGAGAGTGTTGTGCTTGCTGCGGCCAAGAAGATGGCGCTGTTTGCGGCGGCCATAGCCAGCCAGCGGTTCATGACGGCGTTGCAGGAAGAGCAGGAAGTAATGGCGGACCTGTCCGACATGATCATGCAGGTTTACGCGCTTGAGTCGGCGCTTCTGCGGGCGCGGAAATTGGCCGAGGGACACAAGAGCTCGGCCGCTGCTGCCGCGGCGATGACTGGCCTGCTGGCAGACGAGACGATGGGGCTGGCCGAACAGGCGGCGCGACGGGTGCTGGCAGCTTGCGCAGAGGGGGACATGCTGCGGACGCAACTTGCGATTCTACGGCGGCTGGCGCGGTTTGCTCCGGGGGATGCGGTGGGATTGAGCAGGATGGTGGCTAAGGCTGCCATCGGGTTGGAACGGTATCCGGTATAGAGGCACGCGTCAGGAATCAGGACCGGTCGGCAGACGGGGATGGTATGCCACGGTTACGTTGGTTTGGGGAGTTCTGCGAATTATTTCAAGCGTAGGTAATCTCGTGAGTTACAAGGTCGTCTAAGCTGTCACCATATCATCGGCAGTTTGAGTTTCAAGGACCTCAGAAGCAAGCTGGAATGCACGTACCCGCCCATCCGGCTGAAGCCGGGAAATAGCTTCTTCCAATGTACATTTGCAAGGAGAACGACATGCAAGACAGAACGCGGAAAATCACACAGGCCATTTCCATAATTTTTGCAGCCGTGCTTGCGACGGCTGGGCTTATCGTGTCTGGTTGCTCGATGACGGGCTCAATTGCCAACAACATTGCGAATTCGGGCGCGACTTCGACCGTGGTGCCGGTGACGATTACCGATGCGCCAAGCGACCAGGTAATTGCGGCCAGCCTTACGTTGAACTCGATTGTGCTGACCAACTCGGCGGGCAAGACCACAAGCATTCTGAGCGCACCGCTCACGTTTGAAGCTGCGCACCTTGACGCGGTACAAGAGCCCCTGTTTTCGCCTTCAATCCCGGAGGACACATATGCGAATGTCCTGCTGACCTACTCGAATGCGCAGGTGGCGTACATCGATCCAGTGACGAAGCAAGTGGTGCTGGCTACGGCGACCCTCGCGAACAACTCGCAGACGGTGGCCTTTGCGACCCCGATTACTGTGAATAACACAAGGACTTCGCTGCTGGTGGATTTCCTGGTGGCGAATTCGGTTGCGATCTCAGGCTCGACGGTTACCGTGACACCGGCCTTCCACATTGCAGCCGTGCCGATTCCGCCGCAGCCGACAAACGGGACCAACGGATTGGACTTCGGCGTCAGGGGTAAGGTTACAGCGCTGGGCACGAACAGCTTTACGCTGACCAACCCCGCAGGTATCTCGATGAAGGTTACGGTGAATACGAACACGCAGTACCAGGGGCTGAGCGGATTCTCGGCACTGGCCGTTGATGCCCTGGTTGAGGTGGATGTCCAGATTCAGAGCGATGGGAGCCTGCTGGCGCTACGCGTTGAACAACAGGTTGCACCCAATGCAACGGCGCATCTGTTGGTTGGCCCGGTGACATCCGTGACAGGCGCGCCGGCAACAACATTCACAATGATGGTGCGCCAGCACATCGGGCCCGCCGCAGTGGCGACTCCGGTGGAGAAAGACACAATCACCATCGACGCGTCGACGAAGTTCCTGATGCCTGGGCGGTTTACCAATCTGTCAGTTGGCGGGTTGCCGTTTACGCCGACCTTCTCAGCGGCGACGCTCTTTGCCGGACAGGCTGTGGCCGTGGCTACAAACGGCGTGACCAACAATGCGGCAACTGCAACCGCCGTTGCAATGGCTCCACAAACTATTGGTGGAACGATTGCCAACCTCGCGGCGCCGACCTGCATGGCCTGCTTCGCGCAATACACACTGACGCTGCCCGCCGGGAGCTGGCTGGCCACGCTGACCGGCCAATCCACGGTGACCGTCTACACCAACGGCAGCGTGCAAGCGATCACGAGCAGCACAATCGCGGTGACGAAGACTGCGCGTTTCAACGGGTTTCTCTTCAAGGTCAACGGCTCTCTCGTGATGTTGGCTGCTATCGAGGCTGACGGACCGGGAACGCCGATCGGGCCTCATCAGTAGGGTTTCTTCCGACGCACGATGCAACACTCGGGGCGCTGCTCAATTGAGCAGCGCCCCGAGTGTTGTTAAGTCCAGAGTTTGCTGCAGTGTGTTTCTGTGAAGAGCCTCTCAGACAAGGATTCCAGGTGGACCAGGATCTCTTAAGAAGCTTCTGTTATCGGTCAGGCGTCAAGGCAGTTCCTTGACTTTGAAATCCTTGAATTCGATTTGAAAGCCTTCGGATTCCAGTCCAATATAGCCTTTTTCAATACCAACGTGAATGGTGTTGACTACCTCACCGTTCACGGCAAGCGTGCAGGTATCCGCCACGCATCGAATGTCGTAGACGTTCCATTGCCCGGCAGGTTTGACGCGGTTTTCCTTCATGCTCTTGCGCTCGTTAAACGAGGTCGGCTTCCCGTCGATGGGAGTCACGCCAAAGACATAACCGCCATCGAGCGTAGTTTGCGCCTGGTGCCAGATATTTCCGTCTGCGTCATTCCGAAAGAAGACGCCGCTGTTGTATTTGGGAGTGCCCGGCATCGGTGTAAAGCGCCATTTCACGTGAAAGGTGAAATTGCGGAGTTCGCGATTGAAGCGGAGCCAGTCGTGGCCGCCGTTTCCATCGCAGACGATCTGACGCTTTGCAGCTTCGATGTGCCATTGCGCAACCGCGCTCATGGGATGCGTGGGTGGGATGGCGATGCGCGACCACTGGGCCTGATAATCGGCGGGAAACAGGTTTACGGTCTGCGCGGATGCAGGCAACGCAAAGGCCAGAATGGCGAAGCCGAGCAGTGTGCGCCAATTATGCATTGAGCTGGTTGTGAGCGTTGTTTTATAGCTCGTAGGATTCCGAAAATTCAATATAGACATGCGTTTCTCTCCAGACGATTCGTAAATCTTCATAATCAATTCGCTCGAATTGTAGCACCGCAGAGGGGCGCCGGAATTACGTTGCCATGCTTTGAGATTGGTCCTCCAAGAGAGTTGTCCTGCGCGCTGCGGAGGGGAGTTCCGCTTTTTCGCGGGGTAGAGAGGCGCGGGCGAGGAGCGAGATGGGGAAGATCCAGATGAGGCCGGCGATATCATCGACGCCGTAGTGGAACCGGAGGGCGATGGTGGACAGTGTGATGCCCGAGCAGACGATGATGGCCACGGCCATCAGCCAGCGCGGAAGCTTGCCTCGGCAGAGCCAGGCCATGAGCCAGGGATTGGCTGTGTGCAGGCTTGGGAAACAGTCGGTGGCAAAACGGAAATTGCCCATAAGGAACGTGTAGGTGAGCGTGGACTCGATAGAAAGTGGCTTAGCAGGAGTGGCAAGGGAAAGCGGGCCGGAGACGGGAAAGAGGATGTAGAAGCAGTAGCCGCAGTAGAACGAGATGAGCAGGGTGCGCCGGATGAGTCGAAGCTGCTCCATGTCGCCCTTGTACATGAACCAGGACAAAACGATGACGGGGGTGAAGGGGTAGAGACCGTAGAAGATAGACATGACCTGAAGGAAGAAGTGGGAATCGAGGCCCCACTGGCTGAACCACAGATATGGAGTTTTGCCGAAGAGCACGACGTCTGCGCTCATCATCCATTGGTCTTTGGAGGAGATGCCGAGCCAGTTTGTTATGCCGGAAGCGTGGTAGAGCTTGAGACTCACATAGCCGAGAACAGCAACGACCATGGGGCCGATCTCTACAACGACGCGAAGCGGGGGGCGGGCACGGGGGATGAAACGGACCGCGATCAGAAGCACAGCGACGAATAGTGCGACGGAGCCAATTACCCATTGCGCGAGAGCAAGGCCGCCGGGCGTCTCGAAGTCTGCATGGCAGACCAACACCAACACCAGGACAAGGCACAGAAAAGACCCGGTCATCAATTCGTCGAGGTGCCGACGAAGGGAGTTCAGCATGGCGCAATCTCTATGTTTAATGAGGGCCAGTTTACTTGGCTATTGTGATGGCGCGCAAGGCAGGAATCACGTCGAGCGGGGCCTGAGGTCGGAGGCTTCAGGCGTATGTTTGTGGTGCTGCTGAAGGACTGGTGCATCCGTCGCACCAGACAACTCGACTTGCCCTTTGGGAACTGATAGGCTTCAGGGTTTTTGTGGCCGGGTTCCAGCTTCGACGTCTACTGGGAGGTGAGTTCCGGCGCGCCGTTCGAGGCCCTGGCATTGCTGCCAAGGCGTGCCAGTAACGAAGCCTTCGTCTCCAGCAATCTCAGCATCGCTGGGCTGTTCTCCTCGGCTGTTTGCCGGCGGAGTTCGATCGCAATGTTTACCACTAGAAGTGCGGACCGGTTCAAGCCTGCTCGGTAACGCCGTTGAGCTTCGTCATCGGCAAGATCCGCAGCTCGGGCGAGGTCTGCGGCGAAGAAAGTAGCCGCTCTTTCGTCGAAACTTGTCACCGCCTCGATCACCGACGGCAGTCCTTCCGGATAGGCGCGGCGAATTCTTGCCAACTCGGCCAGCAATTGTGGCGCATCGATGCCTTGCGGATTGGCAGCCAGCGCTGCCGAAGCGTATGACTCAGCTGCAACCAACCCGTAGGGAACGATCTCGCCTACCGCGCGCGCTGTTATCCACTCGGCGCGGCGCAAGAACGTCTCAGATGTGCTTAAGGAAACGTCCCCATTGGCAACTTCTGTCGGGGCTACTTCCGTTTTCGCGGTTTCCGCAGTTTCCAGCGCCCTTCGATCGGCCGCTTGTCGCAGTTGCTCCTCGAGCTCTTTGATTTGCAGTTCAAGAGTCGTAGCACGGGACTCCTCGATACCTGTTTCGGCTTCGAGATCACGAATTCGCAGTTCCAATCGTTCCGCGTCGGCGCTCCGTTCGAGCGCTTCCTGGTGAGCGATCGACTTTTCGTTCTCGATCAAGGTGGCTGCCTGCTGCAGTTGCTCCTCAAGTTCTCTTGAGCGCTGCTGAAGCCCGGAGAGATTGTCGTTGCTTCCGGCTTCCATTTCGCGGATGCGCTGCTCTAGCTGATCTATGGCGATCCAATGGGCCTGCTCCTGTTCGCCGGCGTGCGCCGTGAGCTCGTCATTCCGCTGCGATGACTGTCGCAGTTGCTCCTCAAGTTCCCTTGAGCGCTGCTGAAGCCCGGAGAGATTGTCGTTGCTTCCGGCTTCCATTTCGCGGATGCGCTGCTCTAGCTGATCTATGGCGATCC
>OBLW0100003121.1_pt1 | contig 13027 bp, 10 predicted proteins | sample 1520161 | NCBI WGS metagenome assembly OBLW01 (sample SAMEA3539309, study PRJEB22396) | soil metagenome | biome: tundra; feature: field; material: soil | place: USA | collected 2010-05 | depth 0.15 m
CGCCGCTGACCTCGAACAGCGACCGGGCCGGATCGACCGACTGGTGCCTGGCGCCAGGCGACGCGACCCGCGTGGCATCGGCCGAGACCAGCAGGACCAAGTCCGCGGCGTCGGCGTCCACCGCGTATGGCAGCCGCGGCGGCAGGGCCAGCGTGCCGATCAGGTCCCCCGCGGCCAGCCCGGTGAGCCACCCGCCGCACAGCTCCTCGCAGCGCGGGCCTTCATCAACCAGGGCTTCAACAAGCAGGCCTTCGTCAAACGGGCCTTCATCTATCAGGGCGGTGAGCAGCTCCGGCACCGCGGCGACCGACTCGGCTACCGGCCCGGGCAGCGCATGATGGCCGAGTTCCTCGCAGGCGACAACGAGATCCACGGGGCTAGCGCCGAGGCCACCCCATTTCTCCGGCACAGCGAGGGCCGTGACACCCAGCCCGGCCAGTCCGCGCCACAACTCGAGGCCAGGTGCCCGGTCGCCCGCGGCCCACTGGCGCGCGGCCCCGGGCACGTCAGCGGCGGTCAGCATGTCATGCACGGCCGCGCCGAACTGCTCCTGCTCAGCTGACCGCGCCAGGCTCATCGGTGCCTGCTTCATCGGGGTAGTCCAAGCAGCCGCTCGGCGATCACGTTGCGCTGGATCTCGTTCGTGCCCGCATAGATCGGGCCAGCCAGCGAGAACAGGTAGTCGCCCAGCCAGCGCCCGTCCGGAGCCGGGTGATCGCGCAGCTCGGCACGCGGCCCGAGGAGGTCCATCGCCGTCTCGTGCAGGGCGACGTCAAGCTCGGACCAGAACACCTTGCCCAGGCTGGACTCCGCGCCCCGTGCGGCAAAACCCGATGTGCCGCCAGCGGCGAGCCGGCCGATGGTCGCGAGGGTGTGCAGCCGGTAGGCCCGCGCGCCGATCCAGGCGTCGGCGACCCGGTCGCGCAGCGCCGTGTCGGCGGGGTCACCGGCCCGCTGCCACAGCTCGACGAGCCGCGCGGCCGCCGCACAGAACCGTCCAGGGCTGCGCAGCGACAGGCCCCGCTCGTGGCTCGCGGTGCTCATCGCGATCCGCCAGCCGTCACCGGCCGCGCCGACCACGTCGGTGTCGGGCACGAACACGCCGTCCAGGAAAATCTCAGCGAACCCGGTTTCCCCGCCGAGCTGGCGGATGGGGCGTACGGTGACACCGGCCGCGTGCAGGTCGAAGAGCAGGTAGGTCAGGCCGCGATGGCGCTCCGCGCTGGGATCGCTGCGGAACAGGCCGAACGCCCGGTCGGCAAAAGCCGCGCGGGTGCTCCACGTCTTCTGCCCCGATAGCAGCCAGCCGCCGTCGGTCGCCGTGGCGGTGGCCCGGATCGCGGCGAGATCGCTGCCCGCCTCCGGCTCCGACCACGCCTGCGCCCAGACGTCGTCCGCCCTGGCCATCCGGGGCAGCAGGCGGTCACGCTGCTCGGCGGTGCCGTGCGCGAACAGGGTGGGGGCGAGCAGGAACAGCCCGTTCTGGCCGACCCGGACCGGTGCGGCGGCGGCGTGGTACTCATCCTCGAAGACCAGCCATTCCAGCAGCGACGCGTCGCGCCCGCCGTAGCCGGCCGGCCAGGACACGACGGCCAGCCGCGCCTCCGCGAGTTCACGCTCCCACTCGCGGTGCCGCGCGAACCCCTCGGCGGTGTCCACCGACGGCAGCGGCTCGGCTGGCACATGCGCGGCCAGCCAGTCCCGGACCTCGGCCCGGAACTCGCGGGCGGCGTCCCCAGGATCGGGGTTCACCCGCCGGCCTTCTTCATGCCGCTGTTCTTCATGCCGTGGGCGTCCAGGCCGGCCAGGGAGTCGCCGGACACCTCCGCGTTGTGCGCGTGCGCGACGTGATGCAGGCCGAAGACCGAGTCCATCCCCGGCCGCATGCCCATCAGGTCCTCGCACTGGTTCACCGCCCGCTTGGCCAGCGCCAGCCCGAACGGGGGCATCGTGGCAATGCGCTCAGCCAGTGCGAATGTCGCACTGGCCAGCTCAGCGCGCGGCACCACCCGGTTCACCATGCCCAGCTGGTAGGCGCGCTGGGCGTCGAAGCGGTCGCCGGTGAACAGCGCCTCCTTGGCGAAGCGGGGTCCCAGCATCCACGGATGGGCGAAGTACTCGACGCCCGGTATGCCCATCCGCACCACCGGGTCGGCGAAGAACGCATCCTCCGCGGCGACGATCAGGTCGCACACCCAGGCGAGCATGAGGCCGCCGGCGATGCACGCGCCCTGGACCATCGCGATGGCCGGCTTCGGGATCTCCCGCCAGCGCCGGCACATGCCGAGGTAGACCTCCATCTCGCGGGCGTACCGGGCGTCGGCGCCGGCCTTGCCCACGTGGTCCCACCACAGCACCGCCTGGCGGTCGAAGGACACGTCGACGTCCCGGCCGGCCGTGCCGATGTCATGGCCCGCGCAGAAGTGGTCACCCGCGCCGGCCAGCACAATGACCGCGACGTCCTCGGCGTTCACGGCGCGGGCGAAGGCCGCGTCCAGGGCATAGGTCATCGCCGAGTTCTGTGCGTTGCGGTACCGCGGCCGGTTCAGGGTCACCAGGGCCACGGCACCGCGCTGCTCGTACCGCACGGGTTCCTCGGGTGTGGGCTCCTCAGGCACGGGCGGCTGGCCCGGGCTGGTCTCGCCGGTCATCCAGCTTCCTCCCTCAGCAGTCGCTTGAGTGGCTTGCCTGCCGGAGTGCGCGGCAGGTCGGCGCGGAACTCCACCTGGCGGGGCACTTTGTAGTTGGCCAGCCGCTCCCGGCAGAAAGCCAGCACGCCCGCCGCGTCCAGGGCGTGGCCGGGGCGGGTGACCACGTACGCCTTGCCCACCTCGCCCAGCCTGGGGTCGGCCACCCCGACGACGGCTGACTCGGCGACGCTGTCCAGCTGGGCGATCACCTGCTCCACCTCGGCCGGGTACACGTTGAAGCCGCCGCAGATGTACATGTCCTTGAGGCGGTCGGTGATGGTCAGGTAACCGCGCGGGTCGAGGCGGCCGATGTCGCCCGTGTGCAGCCATCCGTCGGCATCGACGGCGGCCTTGGTCGCGGCCGGGTCGTCGAGGTAGCCCAGCATCACGTTCGGCCCGCGGAGCAGGATCTCGCCGGGGCCCTGCTTACCGGGATTGGCGGGCTCGGTCTGGTGCCCGTCCGGGCTGGCCACCCGTACCTCGAAGCCCGCGGCCGGCCGCCCCGATGTGTGGGCCACCGTTTGCGGGTCGTCGCCGGGGCGGCACATCGTGGCCACCACGGCCTCGGTCAGCCCGTAGGCGGTGAGCACCGTGTCGAAGCTCAGCTCCCGGCGCATCCGCTCGACCAGGGCGACCGGGACGGTCGCCGCGCCGGTGACCGCGAGCCGCAGGCTGGACAGGTCGCGGGCGGCGCGGCTGGGGTGATCGAGGATCGTCTGGTAGATCGTGGGCGCGCCGGGGAGCACGGTGATCTGCTCGGCGTCGATCAGCCGCATGGCCTGCTCGGCGTCGTAGACCGGCAGCGGCACCAGGGTGGCGCCGCTGACCAGGCAGGCCAGGATGCCCGCCTTGAACCCGAAGCTGTGGAAGAACGGGTTGACTACCAGGTAGCGGTCGGCACTGGTCAGGCAACCGCACTCGGCCCACGCCCGGGCGACGGCCAGCGACTGGCGATGGGCGCTCATGGCGCCCTTGCTCCGCCCGGTGGTGCCGGACGTGAACAGGATGTCGCTGACGTGCTCAGGCCGGACCATCGCGGCCCGCGCGTCGGCCAGCGTGGCTGGGACCCGTGCTGCCCGGTCCAGGAACTCGGCCCAGTCGATGACCCTGGCCCGGCCTGGTGCACCCGCGGCCGCGGCTCCCGTGCAGGCCGCCCCGCCGGGCGCCGGGTCAGCTGCCGGTGTGGCCTCGACGGGGACCCGGACCACCACGCGGAGCTGGTCAAGGGATCCGCTGCCGGGCTGTGCGTTGTGTGTGCTGGTGGTTTTTTCTTTTTCGGCGGCGCCCAGCGCGGCCAGCCGGTCGGTGCCCAGGAACTGGCCGGCCACGATCAGGGCCCGCGCGCCGCCGCGGCTGACCACATCGAGCGCCTCGGGCCCGGTGAACCGGGTGTTCACCGGCACCACGGTCCCGCCCGCGTACAGCGCGCCGAGCGCGCCGAGCACCCAGTGATGGGTGTTCGGGGACCAGATGGCCACCCGGTCTCCCGGGGCCACGCCCTCGGCGATGAGTGCTCGCGCGACCACGGCCACCCGCTCGTGCAGCTGGCGATAGCTGAGCCGCGGGCCGCCCGGCTCGGCCAGCGCGGTCGCGTCGCCGAACTCCCGCGCGGCGCCCGCCACCGTGGCCGGGATGGTGAACTCCACCCGGACTCCTCTTATGAAGCAAGTGCTTGGTAGGCTGAGCCTACGCGTGGCGGCAGTCGCAGGCCAAGCACACTGCTCCGCGGGCCCGTCACTCCCCCCCCGGCGGGCCCGCGGGTTTTGCCGCAGGGAGGCGCGGGTGCAGCTGACCGCGGAAGACGAGGAGTTCCGGCATCGCGTGCGGCAGTGGCTGGCCGAGAACCTCACCGGCCGCTTCGCCGACCTGCGCGGGGCGGGCGGTCCCGGTCGCGAGCACGAGGCGCACGCCGAGCGGCTGGCCTGGAACCGGCACCTGGCCGCGGCCGGCTGGACCTGCCTGGGCTGGCCGGCCGAGTATGGCGGTCGCGATGCCACGCTGGCGCAGCAGGTCATCTTCCACGAGGAATACGCCCGCAGCGGCGGGCCGGCCCGGGTCGGCTATCTGGGCGAGGAGTTGCTCGGGCCCACCCTGATCGCGTTCGGCACGCCGGAGCAGCGCCAGCGGTTCCTTCCCCCGATCGCGGCGGTGCGGGAGCTGTGGTGTCAAGGCTTCTCCGAACCCGGCGCCGGGTCAGACCTGGCCGCTGTGGCCAGCACCGCGACCCTCGACGGCGACCAGTGGGTGATTACCGGCCAGAAGGTGTGGACGTCCCTGGCCCACGTGGCTGACTGGTGTTTCGTGCTGGCCCGCACGCAGGCGGGCTCGCGGCGCGGCGCTGGCCTGTCGTACCTGCTCGTGCCCATGCGCCAGCCGGAGGTCACCGTCCGCCCGATCCGCCAGCTCACCGGCACGGCCGAGTTCAACGAGGTGTTCTTCGACGGCGCTCGCACCGAGCGCGGCCTCGTCGTCGGCGCGGTCGGCGACGGCTGGCGGATCGCCAGGGCGACCCTCGCCATCGAACGGGGCGTGGCCACGCTCGGCCAGCAGGTCATGTTCCGGCGGGAACTCGACAGCCTGGTGGACGTGGCCAGGCGCAGCCCGGCGGGAACCGATGCCGTGCTGCGCGACAAGCTGGCCCGGGCGTGGATCGGCCTGGAGGTCATGCGTTCCTACGCGCAGGCCGCGGTGGTCGACACGGCCGCCGCGGGAACGGATGCGGGGGCGGCGGGTACCGAGGCGTCAGTGATGAAGCTGCTGTGGTCGCGGTGGCACCAGGGGCTCGGCGAACTGGCCATGGAGGTGCTGGGCGCCCCGTCCATGGTCGCCCGGGGAGCGCCCTATGACCTCGACGACTGGCAGCGGCTGTACCTGTTCAGCCGGGCCGACACGATCTACGGCGGGTCCGATGAGATCCAGCGCACCATCATCGCCGAGCGCGCGCTCGGCCTGCCCCGCCAGGCCCGGCCATGAGTAGCCCCCCGCCCATGAGTAGCCCCCCGGCCGGGCGTGATCTGCTGGCCGGCAAGGTCGTGGTGATCACTGCGGCGGCCGGCACCGGCATCGGCTCGGCTGCCGCCCGGCGCTGCCTGGAGGAAGGCGCCCAGGTGGTGATCAGCGATCACCACGCGCGCCGCCTCATCGCCACCCATGACGCGCTCGCCGAACTGCACGGCGAGCGCGTGTGGTCCGCTGCTTGTGACGTTACTGACCAGGGCGACGTCGAGGCGCTCATGGCTGGGGCGGTGCGCCAGTTCGGGCGCATCGATGTGCTGATCAACAACGCGGGACTCGGCGGCACCAGTTCAGTGCTGGAGATGACCGACGAGCAGTGGCTGCAGGTGCTGGATGTCACGCTGACGGGCACGTTCCGCTGCATCAGGGCCGCCCTGCGGCAGATGGTCGCCCAGGGCCACGGCGGAGCCGTCGTCAACAACGCGTCGGTGCTCGGCTGGCGTGCGCAGCCGGGCCAGGCGCACTACGCGGCGGCCAAGGCCGGGGTGATGGCGCTGACCCGGTGCGCGGCGCTGGATGTGGCCGAGCATGGCATCCGGGTCAACGCCGTGGCGCCGAGCCTGGCGATCCATCCCTTCCTGGCCAAGGTGACGAGTGAAGACCTGCTCGCCGAGCTGGCCAGCCGCGAGGCGTTCGGCCGCGCGGCCGAGCCGTGGGAGGTGGCCAACGTGATGGTCTTCCTCGCCAGCGACTACGCCTCGTACCTGACCGGCGAAGTGGTCTCGGTGAGCAGCCAGCACCCGTAATCCGTGCTCCCCGCGAGGTGCGGTGGCATCAGCGCGCTGCGTTGTGCGCCATATGCGGGCACAGTGCACCGCGCTAACGCGGGAACGGCAAGTTTAGAGGCGCTCGATGATGGTGGCGGTGGACATGGCGCCGCCCGCGCACATGGTGATCAGTGCCGTGCTCGCGTCCCGCCGCTCCAGTTCGTGCAGCGCGGTGGTGATCAGACGGGCGCCCGTGCTGCCGACCGGGTGGCCGAGCGCGATGGCGCCGCCGTTGACATTGACCCGCTCCAGGTCGGGCTGGTGCACGCTCAGCCAGGAGAGCACCACCGAAGCGAACGCCTCGTTGACCTCGAACAGGTCGATGTCGCCGATGGTCATGCCGCTGCGCGCGAGCACCCGGTCGGTGGCCGCGATTGGCCCGTCCAGGTGGTAGTAGGGCTCGGCGCCGATCAGGCACTGGGTGATGATCCGTGCCCGCGGCCGCAGGCCGAGCCTGTCCGCCCGCCGCGCCTCGACCAGCAGAATCGCGGCGGCGCCGTCGGAGATCTGGGAAGACGTGCCCGCGGTATGTACGCCGTCCTCGAGCACAGGCCGCAGCCCGGCCAGCGCCTCAAGGCTCGTCTCGCGCAGGCCCTGATCGCGGTCGACGGTGCGTGTCTCACCGGTCGGCTGGCGGTCGGCGCCCAGGACCGGTGCCTTGACGGGCACGATCTCCCGGTCGAATCGCCCCTGCGACCAGGCGAGCTGAGCCATGGTCTGGGAGCGCAGGCCGAACCGGTCGACCTCGCTACGCGAGAGCCCGCGACGCTGCGCGATCCGTTCCGCTGCGACGAACTGGTTCGGCAGGTCGATATCCCAGGAAGCCGGCCTGGGCGTCCCCGCGTCCGTGCCGACCGCCGCCCGCAGCGGGACGCGGCTCATAGCCTCCACCCCGCACGCGAGGCCTACGTCGATGGCGTCGGCCGCGATGAGGCCGGCCACCAGGTGCGCGGCCTGCTGCGCCGAGCCGCACTGCGCGTCGAGGGTGAGGCAGCCCGCCTGATATGGCAGTCCCGCGTGCAGCCACGCGGTCCGGGTGATGTTGTTCGACTGCTCGCCGGCCTGAGTCACGCAGCCGCCGACGACCTGCTCGACGTCGGCGGGCTCGATACCGGCCCGCTCCAGCAGGGCAGCCTGTACGCTGCCGAGGATCTCGGCGGCGTGCAGGCCCGCGAGCGCGCCGCCGCGGCGGCCGATCGGGGTCCGTACCGCCTCTACGATCACCGCAGTGCCCACGGCAGATCCTCCGTCCTGGCCAGCAGATCTCATAGTAGAACGTGTTACATGCTCTGGCGCTAGCGAAAGTTCCCCAAGCGCCGCCTGCGTGATTGAATCAAGTAGAACGCGTTCCAGAAACTGAACTCGTTGCCACGGAGGCCGCGATGGCTGAGCCGAACATCCCGCCGGGTTTCGACTTCACCGATCCCGACCTGTACGCCAGCCGATTGCCCATGGACGAGTTCGCCGAGCTGCGGCGCACGGCGCCCGTCTGGTGGAACGCGCAGCCACGCGGCGCCTCCGGCTTCGACGACGACGGGTACTGGGTAGTCACCAAGCACGCGGACGTGCTGGAAGTGTCTCGCTCCAGCGATCTCTACTCGAGCCAGGAAAAGACCGCGATCATCCGGCATGGGCAGCAGGTCACCCAGGAGTCGATCGAGATGCAGCGGCTCATCATGCTCAACATCGACCCGCCGCAGCACACCAAGCTGCGCGGCATCGTCTCGCGGGGCTTCACCCCCCGGGCGATCAGGAACCTGCGCGAGGCGCTGACCACCCGTGCCGAGCAGATCGTGCAGACGGCACTCGCCGAGGGCACCGGCGATTTCGTCACGGACGTAGCGTGCGAGCTGCCGCTGCAGGCGATCGCGGAACTGCTCGGGATACCGCAGGAAGACCGGCGAAAGATCTTCGCCTGGTCGAACGAGATGATCGGCTATGACGATCCGGAGTATGGCGGCGACAGCCAGGCCGCCGCCGCGGAACTCGTCGGCTACGCCATGATCATGGCGGAGGATCGCCGCGGCTGCCCCAGGGACGACATCGTCACCAAGCTTGTCCACGCCCAGCTGGACGGCGGCCAGCTTTCGGCGGACGAGTTCGGTTTCTTCGTGATCCTGCTGGCCGTCGCGGGCAACGAGACCACCCGCAACGCGATCTCGCACGGGATGCTGGCTTTCTTCGACCATCCGGACCAGTGGGAGCGATTCCTGGCCGAGCGGCCCGAGTCCGCAGTCGATGAGATCGTCCGGTGGGCGACCCCGGTGACGGCTTTCCAGCGCACCGCTCTTACCGATACCACCCTGGGTGGTCAGCAGATCCAGGCTGGCCAGCGGGTCGGCCTGTTCTACCGGTCGGCCAACTTCGACGAGGAGGTCTTCGAGGCGCCCGAGAAGTTCGATATCGAGCGCGACCCCAATCCCCATCTGGGCTTCGGCGGCACCGGGACGCATTACTGCCTCGGCGTGAACCTGGCCCGGCTGGAGATCGACCTGATCTTCAATGCGATCGCCGACGGCATGCCGGGAATCAAGCTGGCCGGCGATGCGGAGCGCCTGCGCTCGGGCTGGCTCAACGGCATCAAGAAGCTGCCGGTCAGCTACACCTGAGCCGCGGGCAGTTCCGCCCGGCGGCGGGTGGAGTGGGGCCGCGCGGGCAGGCTCACGCGGCCCTCAGCGGGGCGTGCTGGCCACCACCCACATGGAGAAGTACTGCGACCCGCCGCCGTAGGCATGGCCCAGGGCGGTCCGCGCGCCTGCCACCTGATGGGCCCCGGCCTTGCCCATGACCTGGAGGGCGGCCTCCGCGAAACGCAGCAGTCCGGAAGCCCCGATCGGGTTGGAGCTGAGCACCCCGCCCGAAGGGTTGACCGGCAGCTTGCCGCCGATCTCCGTTTCGCCGGCCTCCGTCAGCTTCCACCCCTGACCCTCAGCCGCGAAGCCGAGGTTCTCCAGCCACATCGGCTCGAACCAGGAGAACGGCACGTAGATCTCGGCCGCGTCGATCTCCTCAACCGGGTCGGTGATGCCGGCCTGCCGCCACAGGGCGGCAGCGGCCTCGGCGCCGGCCCTGGGGTTGACGTGGTCCTTGCCGGAGAACATGGTCGGCTCGGTGCGCATCGAGGTGGCGCGGATCCAGGCCACCGGCCGGCCAGCGGACTCGATGGCCTCGGCCGCCGCCTGGTCGCCGATGACCACCGCGCACGCACCGTCCGATGAGGGGCATGTCTCGTCATAGCGGACCGGGTCCCACAGCATGGGTGACGAGCGCACCGACTCCAGAGTGATGTCCGGCTGCTGCAGGTGGGCGTACGGGTTGAGGCTGCCGTTGCGCCGGTCCTTGACCGCCACCATCGCGCCGATGTGCTCGGGCGCGCCGCTGCGCCGGATGTAGGCGCGGATGTGCGGTGCGAAGTACCCGCCGGCGCCGGCCAGCAGCGGCATGCTGAACGGCGGCATGATCGACAGTGCCCACATGGCGTTGGACTCCGACTGCTTCTCGAACGCGACGGCCAGCACCCTCCGGTGCACGCCGGCCTGGACGAGGCTGGTCGCGACGTTCCCTGTGGCCCCGCCGACCGAGCCCGCCGTGTGCACCCGCAGCAGTGGCTTGCCGGTGGCGCCGAGCGCGTCCGCGAGGTACAGCTCGGGCATCATCACGCCCTCGAACAGGTCGGGCGCCTTCCCGACCACGACAGCGTCGATGTCCGCCAGGGTGCTGCCTGAGTCGGCGAGCGCCCGGTCCACCGCCTCACGGCAGAGGCCCGCGATCGACACATCGGCCCGCCGCGACCGGTGGCGGGTCTGGCCGACTCCGAGGACGGCGGCCCGGTGCTTCATCACAGTGCTTCCTTCACTGGGCCTCCAACACGCAGACAAGGTTCTGCTGCAGGGCAGGACCGCTGGTGGCGTGGCCCAGGGCTCGGTCCGCGCGGCCGGACATGATCTCGCGTGCGGCCGTCCCGATGCGGGCCAGGCCGGCCGCGAACATCGGGTTGCCGCACAACGCGCCGCCGGAGGGGTTGACCCGGACGCCGCCACCCAGGCCCAGCGCGCCGCGGAGCAGGATCTCCTGATGGGTGAAGGGTGCGTGCAGTTCGGCGACCTCGACACCCGAGGCTCCTGCCGCCCGCCCGGCGGCAGCGGCCGACGGCGCCGTGGTCAGGTCGCGCGCTCCCAGCGATCCCGAGTCGATCCGGTGCTCGAACCCGGTGATCCAGGCGGGCCGCGCGCACAGCTCGCGGGCCCGGTCGGCGGAGGCGAGTATCACGACGGCGGCTCCGTCGCCGACCGGTGCGCAGTCGTGAGCCCGGAGCGGATCGGCGATGTAGGGGCGGTCCAGCAGTTCCTCGGCGGAGATCTCACCGGACAGCTGCGCCTGCGGGTTCGCGACAGCGGCGGCCCGGCTGCGCGCCGCCACCTCAGCCATTTCCTTCTCGCTCCAGATACCGGCCTCGATGCCGAGCCTGGCTTGCAGCGCCGCGATGGCCACCGAGTCGGGCCAGAGCGGGGCGAGCAGGTACGGGTCGAGCTGTAGGGCCAGGACCCGGCGCAGCTCTCCCGCGGATGACTTGCCGAAACCGTAGGCCAGGGCAACGTCGGCGTCGCCAGTGAGGATCTTCACCCAGGCCTCGTAGAGCGCCCAGGCCCCATCCATCTCCACGTGCGATTCCATGATCGGCGGGAACGCCCCGATCGCGTCCACCGCCTGGACGAACGAGAACGCCCGGCCGGCCAGGTAGTCCGAGGAGCCTGAGCACCAGAAGCCGATGTCGCCCTTGGTCAGTCCCGTGCTCCGCAGCACCTCCTGGAAGATCGGCACGAGCATCTCCACCCCGCTGGTGGTGCTGTCACCGCGGCGCACGCAGGGAGACTGGGCGAAGCCGACGACGGCGACGTCGGTCACAGTGACCGTCCTTCAGAGATGGTGGGCATAGGACTCGTAGGGAGCGTCCGGCTCGGCCGCCGGGCGGAAGTGGTCGATGTTCTCCGGCGTCGTCCCCCATTCCCCGCGCGGTTTCCAGACCGCCCTGACCCGCATGCCCATCCGCACCTCACTGGGGTCGCAGCCCAGGATGAGGTGCTGGAACGGGATGTCGGCGCCGTCGAGCAGCACCGCGGCCGCCACGTAGGGCGGCGGGACCCGCTGCCCCGGATAGGGCACGTTGACCACGCAGAACGTGGTCACGGTGCCAATGTCGGGCAGCTCGACCTCATCGGTGGTCGGGACCCCGTCCGTGGGGCAGGCTCCCCGAGGCGGGACGTAGACCTTGCCGCAGACGGGGCAGCGTTCCCCGAGCAGCCGGCCGCTGGCCAGCCCGATCAGGAAGCGGCTCTCCCCGGACGACGCCGTGTGCTCGTAGTGCAGCCGCACCGGCGTGGTGATCATGGTCACGGGGCCCGGCGTCCCTGGGTTCGGTGCCCCTGGCTCCGGTATCCCCGGCTCCGGCTCCGGCGGCCAGGGACGCTCCGGCGCGTCGCACGGCTCGAAGCAGGCGATATCGCGGATGTCACCTGCGGGGCATTCGGCCCACCGCACCCGGACCCGCATTCCCGTCCGCATCGCCGCCGCCGAGCCGGCGTCCACGGCATGCAGCATCGCGGTGTCCGCGCCGTCCAGGCGGATCAGCGCCCACCCGAAGGGATGCGCCAGCGGCTGGCCTTCCAGCGGCTCGGGCGCCCAGGACCAGCTGACCACGGTCCCCTCGGGACCGACCGGCACGAGCGGCCCAGGCGCGGCGAAAGTCACCGGGTCGTATTCGAACGGCGGCGCGTGCACCCTGCCATCCGCGCCCCGCGAGCCGAGGATGCGCCGCTGGGCCAGGGCCGTCATGAACTGGCTGAGCGTCGGACCGAGCGAGCGGGTGTAGTCGAACCCGATCTCCAGCGGCGCGCGCAGGGGCTGACTCACGAATCAGAGTGAAACACGTTCCATCAGAGGTCGGCAAGAGATACCAATGGCTTAGACGGGCGGAGCTTGTTCCGTTGTGTAACGTGTTCTAGATTGTGCCCGTGGACGCCATCGGCCTGTGGGCCATCGCCGCACGCACGCCGGACCAGGCCGCTGTCATCGAGCCGGACGGCCGCGTGGTGACCTACGCGGAGCTGGCCGGCGAGGCGGACCGCTACGGCCGGGGCCTGCGGGCACTCGGCCTGAGCACCGGAGACGCGGTCGCGGCGCTGCTGCCCAACAGCGTGACGGCGCTCGCGGTCTACTTCGCCGCGATCGAGACCGGCCTGTACGTCGTGCCGGTCAACTGGCACCAGGTCACCGCGGAGGTCGCGTATGTTCTCGGCGACAGCGCGGCCGGTGCGTTCGTGGCGCACGAGCGCTTCGCCGGGGTAGCGGCTGAGGCAGCCGACCTGGCCGGGATCAAGCACCGGTTCGCGGTCGGCGCGGTGCCGGGCTTCGAGCCGCTCAGCCGGCTGGGCGACGACGGGTCGGCAGAGCGCCCGTTCCCGCGGACGCACGGCGCGCCGATGCTGTACACATCCGGCACGTCCGGCCGGCCCAAGGGCGTGCGCCGCCCGCTCACCGGTGCCGACCCGGACGACG
>OBLW0100003123.1_pt1 | contig 13020 bp, 10 predicted proteins | sample 1520161 | NCBI WGS metagenome assembly OBLW01 (sample SAMEA3539309, study PRJEB22396) | soil metagenome | biome: tundra; feature: field; material: soil | place: USA | collected 2010-05 | depth 0.15 m
GAGCAACTGCTTGCTGGTCTCGTCGAGACAGACTTGCGGCCGCATGGGGTCATAGCCGCACGCGCTGCGTGCCTCTTGGCGGGCCGCTGCGCGCGCGGCGGGGTCGCGTTGCAGGCCGTTCCTGTTCGGTGTCTGCCCGCGTGATCAGGCGGAACGACGGCAGGACCATACAGGCGTCGCTGGCCCGTCAATGACGCTTTCCGGTTCCCCCGCGAAAGGGCGGTCCCCCCAAAAATCTATGACGGCCTGCGCTGGCCGCCGGTCTGGTGCCTCTCGTTCCCGCGCTGATGCGGGACATCAACGAAAGGAAAACGACCATGAGCAACGACGCGACCACCACCAGCAGCAGCAAACGCCCGACCCATACGGCCTACAGCGTGCGCAAGTACCAGAAGAACGGCGAGCATAAGTCCGACTGGACGCAGATCGGAGTGGCCTGGCTGCACGGCGACGGCAACGGCTTCGACATCGTCCTCGAGTGCATCCCCGTCAACGGCCGCGTGGCGCTCCGGAAGAACAAGCCGAAGTCCGAGCAGGCGTGACGCCGGGCCGCTTCCGCGCCCGGCCGGAGCCGCAAGGCAAGCCGGGCACTTCACTCTCAACCACTTACTTATGGAGATTACTTATGACGACTGATACCGACGTTACCAACAAACAACGCGCGTCCTGGGCCGCTGGCGCTCTGATGGCCTTCATGCGGGAAACTCAATGCGATCTTGAGGACAGCCTGGGCGATCTGCTCTGTGAGCCCTCCGGAAATGCAGCCCGTCATGCCGAGGAGCGTCGCGGCGTCCCGCTGCTTGCGAACGGGCCGGAAAAACCCGGCTCGAAAGCCAACCAGGCAGGTTCCCGATGGAAACGCCCAGCAGCAAGCCGACGCTTCAGAAAATCCCCGTCTATGAAATCCGACTCGTCCAGGCCCGCAGGCCGTTGCGCCTCGCCGAGGCGACGCTGCCTGACGCCGAGTACGCCGGACGCTCGATGCACGCGCTGCTGGGACTCACCGACCGCGAGCACTTCGCGGCGCTGTTCCTAAACGGCACGCACCAGGTGAACGGAGCGCACGTGATAGCCATCGGCGGACAGCACGGCATCGGCACCATCGAACCCCGGACGGTCTTCCGGGCGGCAATCGCGGCCTGCGCGTCGGCGGTCATCCTGGGGCACAATCATCCCAGCGGCGACCCGTCCCCGAGCGCGGAGGACATCGCGACGACGGCGAAGCTGATGGCCGCAGGCAAGGTGCTCGGGATTCCGGTCCTCGACCACATCATCGTGACGCGCGACTCGCGGCGCTGGCACTCGATGGCAACGCGCGGAACGCTCCCCCCGGAGCCGTAAGCACTTCGCCCCCGCCGGGGCTCCTCCTTGAGGGGCTCCGGCGATGCGTGTGCAGTGGCGCAAAGAAGAGAGAGCCTACCGGCGGTGGCTCTCCTCGGGCGCGTGCGCGGAGCGCACGGCCCTGCGGCGAGCGCACGGATCGTTATCCCGCGCCGCCTTCGGCGCTGCCCGCGTCCTGCCCGCCGCCCCTCGCGCGGCCGCGCTTCGGCCGCGACACCAGCACCAGCTCGAATGGACGCTGAACGTCCTTTCGTTCATTGAGGACAGCCCAAGCAGCCCCGGCACGACCGTCACGCGCTATGTGAGCGGCGGCGGCGCGTTCGGCTACTACTCCGGCTACTCCAACACGACCGGCGCGTTCTACGCCGAGCAGCAGACCGGCTCGGTGCTTACGCGCGCGCCCGCGACGGGCACCGCGACCTCGTACACGCTGGCGGGCAACGACGGCAGCACGATGGTCTACAGCCAGTTTGACGGCGCGACGAGCTATCCGCGCCGGGTGTTCCTGTCGAGCATCACGGACGCCCAAGGCAACAGCCTGACGTTCAACTACGGGACGCTCCCCAGCGCAGATGCCGGGGTGACGTGCCCCGGAGGCGCGTGCACACGGCTCACGAGCATCACGGACGCGGAGGGCCGCTCGACGACGTTCAGCTATGGGCTCTCCTCAAGCCCGCTGCTGGTGACGCAGATCACCGACCCGTTCGGGCGCTCGGCGACGCTGGGGTACTCGGCGGTCGGCTCGCTGACGTGTTCGGGCGGCAAGCTGTGCTCGATCACCGACACGCTCGGCATCGAGTCGTCGTACGGGTACGACGGCAGTGGCATCGTCACGACGATGACGACGCCGTACGGCAACAGCACGTTCGCCTACGGCAACGTCAACAACGCCAGCGAGTACACGCAGTGGCTGGAGCTCACCGACCCGGTCGGCAACACCGAGCGCGTCGAGTATGCGGAGCCCACGAATGGGGGCTCAATCAGCGGCGTGAACTCCAACGACGCCAGCGGGACGATCCCGACGGGCCTGCCGGTATCGCCGACCAACGGGCTGATGCAGTACCGGAACACGTTTTTCTGGGACCGTTTCATCTACCCGACCTACGGCACCGGCGCGGGCAAGGACTACTCGAAGGCGAAGCGCTACCACTGGCTTCACGACTACAGCGTTACCAAGATCTCGCCGACGCTTGAGAGCATGTTGTATCCGCTCGAAAACCGCGTCTGGCACCAATATCCGAGCATGCCGTTTTCCAACGTGGAGACGGCGTCATCGAACCTCGACGCCGTCATCGACGAGGCGCGCGTGCTGGACAACGGCCACACTCAGAGCACCCAGGCGACTTATAACGCCATCGGCAAGGTCACGCAGGTCACCGACCCGCTCGGCCGCGTGACCCAATACACCTACGCGAGCAACAACATCGACCTCACCACGGTCAAGCAGCTCACGGCGTCGGGCCCGACCTATACGACGATCGCCTCCTACGGCAGCTACAACAGCCTGCACGAGCCGGGCACCTATACCGACGCGGCGGGGCAGGTCTGGTCGTACACGTACAACGGCGCGGGGCAACTCCTGACCGTGACCGATCCGCTTTCCAACGTGACGACGTACGCCTACGACTCGACGGGGCGGCTCTCCACGATCACGGACGCCAACAGCACCACCTGGAAGACGTTCACCTATTCCTCGACCTGCGGCGGTGGGTCGTACATCAATTGCGACCTGCCTTCGAGCATTACCGACTCGGAAGGGCGCACGGTGAGCTACGCCTGGGACGGCTTCGACCGCCTCACGACGACGACCTACCCGGACGGCACGACGGACGTGAACGATTACACGTTCCAGTCCGGAACCTATTCCGGGGACCCGAGCCTGGAGCTGCGCAAGCAAACCGACCGGCTGTCGCGCGTCACGACGCGCGCCTACGACGCCGATCAGCGCCTGACCTCGATCACCGAGCCGACCTCGGGCAGCAGCACGCGGACGACGACGTATAACTACTACGCAAACGGCGTGCTCGAAGACCTTATCGACGCGAACAGCAACGACACCCACTGGGCGATCGACATCCAGTCACGGCCCACCTCCAAGACCTACGCCTACGGCACCGGCTCGGCCAAGACCGAAACCTACGCCTACGAAACCACCACGAGCCGCCTGAAGTCGGTCACCGACGCGCTCAGTCAGGTGAAGACGTTCGCCTATGACGACGCGAACGAGCGCACCGGAATCACCTATACGGCCTCGGTGCACACGACGCCGAACGTCACCTGGAGCTGGGACACGTACTTCCCGCGCCAGACCTCGATGACGGACGGCACCGGCACGACGAACTACTCCTACACAGCCATCGGCAGCAACGGCGCGCTGAAGCTCTCGTCGAACGCCGGGCCCTACAGCAACGACACCACGGGCCTGAGCTACGACGCGGACGGGCGGCTGTCCGCGCGCACGATATCCGGGGCCAACGAGTCGTGGACCTACGACGCGCTGTCGCGCGTGTCCGTGCACACCACGAACACGGGCGGGTCCCTGACGGTCCCGTTCACCTATTCCTGGCTGGGGGAGACGAACCAGCCGACCAACCGCTACACCACCCACGGGCTCTCGACGGTGTCCACCAGCTGGAGCTACGACACGAACACCAACGACCGGCGGCTCATCGGGGTGGGAAATTCGGGGGTGAGCCGCAGCTACACGATCGGCTACGGCACGGCGGCCGACGGCGGCCTGCCGAACAACCCGTACGACATTCAGAGCATCGCGGACTCGCCTGCGGGGGGGCATCCCTGGTCGGCGCAGACGCACAGCTACACGTACGACCTGCGCGACCGGGTGCTCACGGCCAACCAGACGACGCCGGGCAACTTCACGTTCGCCTACGATAACCTGGACAACGCGACGACGTTCAACGTCCCCGGCACGAGCACAAGTCCGACCTATAACGTCAACAACCAGGTCAGCACCTGGGGCGGGCTCACCTATTCGTACGACGCCGACGGGAACCTGCTCTCCGGCGACGGGGTGCACACGTACAAGTGGGACGCGGAAAACCGGCTGATCGAAATCGATTACGTCGGCAACGCCAACACGAGCACGTTCACCTATAACGGCATCGGGGAGCGCATCAGCAACACCGACACGATCGGCGGCACGCCGACGACGACGCGCTTTCTCTGGTGCGGCTCAACGATATGCCAGGTCCGCGACGGTTCGGACAACCCGCTCCACCGCAACGTGGACGAGGGCGTGTTCTACGTCTCCGGGCCTTCGTTCCTTACCTATCTCACCGACCAGCTGGGCGACATCCGCGATTCCATCGACGCCGTGACCGGCAACTTCACGCAGGCGTTCGACTACACGCCCTACGGCGCGGTGTCGGCGCAATCGGGCTGGCATTACGGCTACTACGACTACTGGTACGCGGGCATGTTCTCGCACCAGGCGTCGGGCATCTACTTCTCGGGGACGAGGCCTTATGACCCGAATACCGGCAGGTGGCTTCGCCGCGACCCCATCAAGGAGAACGGCGGTGTGAATCTGTACGGGTACACGGGCGGCGATCCGGTGAATGCGACCGATCCGAGTGGCTTGGCATCTGCGACCGACAACGGGCCTGGAGTTGTCGTTTCCGTCGGGCAGTGTTTCGGGTTCTTCTGTTTCGGAGCGAACATAACCAACCCAGGGACATCCTCCTCTAACCTATATCCAACAGTGGGGATTGGATTCCCACCTGGGCCTTACAGCAACGCCGTGGCGGCCTCCAATGCTCATGACTATGCAACCGGCCTTAGCGCCTGCGTATCGCCGCCGGGAATCGACACATTTGGATGCTCCGCAGGCGCTTGCGCAGGTGGGTTCCAGCCGTCCGTGAAGCCGAATGTCTCCGTTAGCTACGGCTTTACCAACTGGCCCAATCCACCAGAGGGCGATCCGAAGCCTTTTCCAAGCGCGACTCCGCCTATTTGGCAAAGACCCTGGATCGGCAGTCGGGGCGGCGTGTATCCTGTACTGTAGATGACAGCGAGCTACGGTGGTGACGCGGGGCCAGGCTACAGATGCCTGGCCCTGCGATTCCTTTTATCGAAGCACACGCATGACATTTTGCATGCACAACAGGTGTTCGGAACGATGTGCGCTTAGGTACTGATCCCTATCAAGGTGCCGATCGATCGCTTGGTCCTCAAGTACGACCTTGCAGGTGGCCGTACGCTCTATTTCTTCCTGACAAATCCGTTAGACCACCTGAATAGAAATAGGTGCAGACCTCTACAAACATAATCAACACGTTTATGCGCGCCAGTCGCGTCCAGACCCACCAATTCGTATTGTCGCCGCATCTCCACATTGGCACAATGAGCCAGCAATTGAGGGCAGCCCAGCCCACAAAGAAGTAGGAGTACGTAACGAGAGGAGTGGCGTATATTCTTATTGGCAGCACGATTAGAAAAAGATAGGCCGTTAGTGGCACGAGAACGGAGTATAGCCAAAAGACGCGCCAGAGCTTCTCTTCTCCGCGCCAAGCACGTCTGAACCACTTCATCGAGCCTGCCATCAAATTGGTAAGTTATTGAGTTGTACGAGCCAAAACATGAAACTGCCGAAGGCCATTCAGAGACTCCATGTGGCGTTACGGCGCATTCCATCCGGCCAGCGCGAGTTGGATTTCGTAATCATTTTCTGGTTCGGCATCGCTTGTGTGCTGATACGGTTATTACGGGGTCTCTTCTAGTTTGGCTTACGCAGCGTGGCCGTCCTGGACCCCGGCGGCCACGTGGCTCAGAACCCCTACGACATCGAGAGCATCGAGGAAGGGACGGCCCCCTCTCGGAACCGTCCCCCTCATCTTTGCGGTCATCGCCTTCCCAGGCTGCACCGCGCCGCGAGTATAACGGGCATGCGATAAACGTCATCATCTTTCTCAAATATCCCAGGGGTACGGGGACAGAGTCCCCGTAGTCAAAGGCCGGTGCGCTCGATGCGCCCGGCTTTTTCTTATTCCCAATATAAACGCCTGGAGGCACTGAGCGCGTATCAAGAGCGCTGGCGAGGTGCCGGAAGGCTCGACCGGCTTATAAGCCGGTCGTCCGTGCCGACGCTCCAAAGCGTCGGCCAGCGATCGTTATCCACGCCCCGCCGGAGGCGGCGGGGTGGGTAACATCGCCCTTTGTTTGACTGCGCCTGACCCTGAGCGACGCCCCTTCCTGCAGGCGTCCCGGCATGGCAAAAGCCGCCGTTGCGATTGCACAAATGCGCAATTCGCAACCCTGACTTGCATCGTCTGCATACACAACCTCTTGCGCGAATTGCGGACCGTGACTACCACTGATTGTGCCTGTAAGGTAGAGAGGCAAGCAAGTCATTGTCGTACCGCGCCGTAGGCGCGCGGTCCTCCAATGAGTGCTTGGCAGAGGGGGGAAGGACGCTCCGCGTTCCCCCCGTCTGCACTCCCCCCTTCCGGGCATGGGGGCTATTCGCGCCCCCCGTGCACCCCACGACCTGGGGACTTCCCCCAGGACCCGGCGTCAGGGCGAATCCGCCGCCCCGACCCCCCCGGCCAACCCTGCGGATTGGATGCGCCCAGCGCTCACGCGACGCTGGACCCGCGAGGAATGGAGGACGCTATGGAGGACAAGCCCACCGATGACTCGAACGCCCCGCGCCGTGCCAGCGAGAAGCGCAAGCGAGGGCGCAGCGTCAGCTTCCGCATGGACGCCGCCGAATATGCGGAGCTGGTCGCGGCCGCCGAAGCTACGGGCCAGACGCTCGGGACGTTTATTCGGTCCCGCGTACTGGCCGCGCCGACCACGGGCGCGCGGCGGCGCGTCTCGGTCGAGCTCCACGCGGTCGGCCGCTTGCTCGCGGAGGTGAGCCGTTCGCGATCGGTATCAGCTCGCCCAGCAGGTCGTGGTAGCCCCGCAGGAGGTCGGAGGCAGGCGTCGGCGGCGCGGCCGCCTCACGTTCCGGCTGCCGGTCGTTCGGGCGCAGGCGCATGGCGCTCACCTGTCGAGCCCCTTGTCGTGATCGCGCTCGTGGTCCTTGCCCGGCTCCTTGGAGGCGGGTTCGCCGTACAGAACGCGGCTGACGAAGTCCTGCAGGCCCGTGTGGACCTGCTCTTTGACCCACGATCCGGAGCGCTCGGCGACGCGCGCCAGGTCGGCCGCAACGGTGTCGGTGTGCTTCGTAATCGTCGGGCCGCCCTGCATCTGGGTGACGACGACATTGGGATCGTGCTGGAACTGGTCGGGAGTGCGCATGGAAGTCTCCTCGCGCGCGCTGCGAAGCCGCGCGTACAGTGGTCTGGATGGACCGATGGGCACGGACTCGCGAGTAGTCAAGGGGTTAGAATGGCAAATTGCGATGGGACTTTGCGCTGGAACGCGCAGTGGCCAACGGCAACTATAGTAAAGACTTGTTTACACTTCGCACACACCCGGGTAAAAATAGAATAATTATACTGACCTCTAGTACTGGCATATGTCTGATAAACCCGAGCCGCCACCAGCCTCCGTTGTAACGACCTTACAGGTTACGCATCTTACGAGGGCCGTGACCACGAAGAACGAGGTCCGGCTCGAACTGCATGTGCCGGAGACTGAAAAGGCCACCCAGGTCGCCGAGTGGCTCCGTGGGGAGCTTGCGGATCGCATGCCTTCTCTCCGTGGCGAGCCGCCGGAGCGTGTGAGGGTTAACGAAGACCCGGACGACAAGTCCAAACTTGTCATTGTCTACAGGTCCGACCGCGCGAGAGCTCTAAAATATGACGTCGATCCGATTGTCGCGTCCCTTCGGGCGGTGGAGATTCCGCTCACGGACATGATTGTGGAGTCTATAAACGAAGCATTCGTCGCACGCACCGAGCTGAACGAGCGGGACCAGGGCAGCGCCTTCGCTACGGAAGCCAAGCGCCGGAGCGCCCCGAAAGGGCACGGCGGCCGGGGCTCCCGCTAGCCTGTGGAAACCCACGCCTGCTTCCGCGCGCGGGTAGGCGCTTGCCTGAGTGTACCGCCGCCCCGTTCTTGCCCCGCCTCTGGCGGCTCCCTATCGTCGCCCGGTGCAACTAAAGCAGCTGCGCTCATTCCTGGCCCTGGCCAAACGAGGCACTTTCACGCGTGCAGCGAGAGAGGTGGAGCTGTCGCAGCCAGCGGTGTCGCAGCACGTCGAAGAGCTCGAGAGGGAGATCGGAGCGCCGCTCGTGATCCGCAGCCGCCCGACCGTGGAGCTGACGGACCTGGGCCAGGAGCTCAGGCGACATGCGGAACATGTCTTCGAGTCGCTGGAGGAGGCCCATCTCGCGATGCGGGAGAAGCGCGGCACACGGCATGGAGTACTCCGGGTCGGCCATACGTCGAGCCACCGCGATGCCGCCCTGGCTGCCGCCGCCGCCGTGATGGACGGTTTCCCCGAGGTGCGGATCGTGCTCGAGGAGCTGCTCGCTCCGCGCCTTGAGGCGCGGCTGCGCAGCCACCATCTCGATCTCGGGCTGCGGGGATACGTCGGTCGTCTCCCGCCGACGAAGCGTCGCCTGGCCCACGAAGTGCTTGGGCGCTCCCCGTACCCGCTCGTGGTCAACGCGGAGCATCCGCTGGCGAAGGCCACGGACACGGTAGCCCTGTCCGCACTTGTGTCCGAACCCTTCGCGCTGAAACGCTCCCGACGGCCTCGACCCGAGGGAGTGGACGAGTTCTTCAAGCGTGAGCGCTTCAAGCCCAAGGTTGCGGTGGAAGCCAGCGCGGTTGTGGATATCCTCGCGCTCGTGCGCGCGAAGTCCGAACTGGTGACGATCATCGCCGTCCCGGCTCCGCACCTGAGCGACCTGCACGGCCTCGCCCTCGTGCCGCTGTCAGATGCGCCAGTGCAGACGAGTGTTCTCCTATGGCCTGCTCCGGAGCTGCGCAGCGAGGCCGCCAAGGCGTTCCAGACCGCGCTGCGGCAGTGCTTTCGCGTCGGCGCATCCCGGCATCCGGCACGTCCCGTGCGGTCTGCGCGACTATAAGCGCGGCTGATAGCCGCAACAGAGAGTCCCCGACGCATTGACGCGTGGATGGGCTGCGGTCCATATCCATCGTGCGCGGTGCACAGCGGGACGACTTCTCGCAAGCCCTGCGGACGAGAGCAGTTGCCCACCGCCGCCTGCGACGCGGTGACGGGGGACGTTCATTTCCCAAATCGAACGAATCACCCGGTCCCCCAAGAATAGCTTCGATTCCGCTTAGTCGCGCTTACGCCCCTTCACAACTGACAACCTCACAACGCCGCGCGCGACGCGCGGTCACAGGAGACGTCCATGTCCAGCCAGGTAGCTCTCATTCTCGCCGGTCGCGCCGTCCAGCACGCGGCGGGCCTCGTAGGAGCAGGCATGCAGCACCATCACGAACACAAACTCACGCAAATAAGGGCAGCCGTCGTCGAGATGATGACGGGCAAGGTCACGGTGTTTCAGCTCGTGACCATCAAAGAGCTCGGCCAGTTCGTGCTGAACCTGATGGCGGAGGAGCACATGCTGTTCCGCCAGGAATACGCGCTCGACAAGGCCGCATACCGCGCGACGACGGACGTTGTGCAGCGCGCCGAGCTCAACTCGAGCATCGACAAGGCCGCGACCCAGATGAGCCGCGTCCGGGAGCATGCGACGGCGTTTCACAGCGCCATCGCCATGCTGCTCGGGCGGGCGGCCGAGCAGATCATGGGCTTCACCTCGGACATCTCGCTCCGGATGCCTGCGGAATTGACCGCGCCGGAGCCCCTGCCCGTGATCGACGCGGTGCCCTCGATCCCCGCCAACGACAACGACGCGGACGACGCGGAGGTGAGCCGATGAGCCCCGTCCAGGACATGCGCCTGCGGCGTCGCGCAGGACTTCCCGACCCACGCGTCAATGCCTTCGCCGTCAAGACGAGCCTCCTTTCGTCGCTCTTCATCGGCGAGGGCCTGCACGTCGCCTGGGACAGCGTCTTTTGGCCCCTGTTTTTCAGCCCGTTCTTCCTCCTCTTCACGTATCTGGTCGGCCGGTTCGCTGGGTCCGAACGCTACGCGAAGCGGGATGCGCGCATGGCAGCGGCGGCACAGGCAGCCGCGGACGTGCGGCTTGCCCGCGAGGCCGCCCGCCGGGCCGATGCGTCGGCCAGCGACTCCGAGACGGTCGCGCACGACGCGCAACGCACCGCCCAGGACAGGCCTGTCGCGGCGGACGGTGCACGGAAGGCCGCTGCGGCAGCCATCAACGCCCGCGCCGCCGCGCGGCGCGCAGGAGCGCTCGCGGAGAGCGCCGGGGACCATGCGGACACGGCCCGCAAAGCGAAAAGCGTCGAACAAGCCCTAAGCGCCGCACACCAGGCCGCAGGCGACCGGAGTGAGAGCGTCGCCGCCGCCGAGGAGGCCACGACGCACAACCTCGCGACGCACCAGGCGCTCGGAGAGGCCACGAGCGCGATCGCCCAGGAGGGCGCAACCCACGAGGACCTCGCCAAACCGCTTGCCAGGGGCGCTGAGTTCGCACGCCTCCTCAAGAGCCAAGGCGTCGATGCGAGCCGCAGGGACGCGATCTACCAGAACATCGCCAGGGAGCTGCTTCCCGTCGCGATTGCACTGCGCGATCCGGACAAGAGGAGGCTCGCCGCGAACGACGCAACCATCCAGGGACTGCTTGCGGCCATTGACGCGAGGCTCAGCGCCCAAAACCTCGACCCCCTGCCGGAGGCGCAACTGATCTTCGACGCGCTCGGCTACGGCCGACAGACAGGCCCGCTTTCGTGACGCTCGCCCGAACCAGCGAGCAAGACACATCGCCATCACGAGGACCCTATGACCACCGCACCGATCATTGCCACCCTGAAGGAAACAGCCGCAGTGCGCGCCAACGGCCACGTGGCGGAGGAGGCCAATCCACCCCCGCCTGCCCTGCCGCTCAACCTCGCGAAGCTTTCGGACGAAGTTCTTGCCCTGCTCGCGGGGGCCGTGCCGAAGGAGATCGCCGACCGCCAAGCGAAGCGCGAGGCAGACCTGTTTGGCGAGTACAAAGAGCGCGCCCGCGTTCTGGGAGTGACTCCCGCGCGGTTCGCGGCGGCGCTCGGGCTGAAGCTCCCCCGCGCGGTTGAAAAGGCCAGCGCGGCGGACGGCAGAGGGAGCGTCAAGCCGAAGTACCGCAACCCGGACAACCCCTCCCAGCTTTGGACCGGGCGGGGCAAACCGCCGCCCTGGATCGAGCTCGGCGACGAGCGCAGCGAGAGGGGCACGCCCCTGCCGCTGGCGAAGTTCCGCATCCGTGACGACGAGGACGAGAAGTAGCCCGCGAGGTCCCCCGCCATGGCCCCAAGACCCTCGCGAAGCAACGATGCGGACGGCGGCACGGCTCCCCTCTCCTTGCCGCCGTACCTGACGACGACGGCGGCAGCCGCTTACTGCGGCTTCAGGACCTCGAGCGCGATCCGCAAGGCCATGCGCGAGGGCCGCATCGCGCCGGCCGGACGGCGCGGCGGCCGTGGCACGTGGATGTGGAGCCGCGAAGCCCTCGACGCGTTCCTCTGCGGACGTAGAATCCCGGCGGACGCCTCGGTGCCCTCCGCAAGTGGAGGCACCAATGACCGAGACGAAATGGGTACGCAGATGGAGATCGTGGATCGCGCACCGGCCCAGCAAGCCGGGCGTCTGGAAAAGAAAGGAGGGCGGGTTCCTGTGCCGGGCACGTCCCGTCGACCCCCGCACGGGCAAACTCAAGGAAGTGAAGTTCACCACGCAGGCCCTGGACGCGATGGAAGCGTTCACGCTCCTGCAGGACGAGATCAGAAAGGTCCGCGAAGGCGCATCGCAGCCCCAAGCCCCGATGCAGACATTCAGCGCATTCGCATCACAGCTCTTCGCGGACAAGGTGAAGGCGGGCGACATCAAGTCGGCCTCCGGCCGGGTGAAGTGGGCTCAAGTCCTCGAGCACCATCTGATCCCGGCGTTCGGGCCGATCGTCCTGGACCAGCTCCGGCACGCGGACGTGGCCACGTGGCGCGTCCAGATGGCGGAGAAGATCAACGCGGGGACCTACTCGCCGCACACGGCCAACACGTGGCTCAACGTGCTCCGGGTGATCCTGAAGGCGGCGGTCATGCGGCTTGAGCTGCCCCGCAACCCGATGGACGGCATCAAAGACTTCGACACGAGCGAGCACGTCTACACGGAGGAGGAGCCCAACAGCCTCACCGTGGAAGAGATGCCCCGCTTCCTGTCGAAGATGCGGGAGCTCTGCCCGCAGCACTTCGCGTTCGTATGCCTTGGCTTCTTCCTGGGCCACCGCCCCTCGACGCTGCGCCCGCTGCGCCGGTCGGGCGCGACCCCGGACATTCTTCTGGGCGAAGGACTTCTTCTCATCCGGCAGTCCCACACGGAAGGCGACGAGGTGATGGCGACGACCAAGACCAAGACCCGGCAGCGCATCACGCTGCCGCCCGTCCTGGTCGACGTCCTTCGCTGGCACATCGCCACGCAGCTCACGACGCCCGAGCAACAGGCGTCGCTGCTGCTCTTCCCCGCCGAGGACGGCGGCTTCAGGAGCCGGTCCGCGCTCAAGAAGCCGTTCGTCGCCGTCGCCACCGCCATCGGCCTCACGAAGCACGTGTCGCCGAAGGCCATGCGCCGGACGTTCCAGGACCTGGCCAGGGCTGCCGAGGTCAAGGACATCGTGA
>OBLW0100003125.1_pt1 | contig 13017 bp, 12 predicted proteins | sample 1520161 | NCBI WGS metagenome assembly OBLW01 (sample SAMEA3539309, study PRJEB22396) | soil metagenome | biome: tundra; feature: field; material: soil | place: USA | collected 2010-05 | depth 0.15 m
AGTAGCCGGCGGCGACGGCGGCGCCCTCGTCGGCCAGCCGGTGGCAGATGGCCTCACCGATGCCGCGGGCTCCGCCGGTGACCAGGGCTACCCGGTTCTGGAGCTGGCCTGTTTTTTGGTGCTGCGTGCCTTCTTGGTACTGCGCGTCTTCGTTGAATGTCATCCCGCGTCCTTAAGGTGGGTATGTGGCAGGGGCCTAGGCCTCGAGCCCGGGGACGTCGGCTGCCGGAGGCGCGACATCGCGGAGCCATGCCTGCGGAGTCTTCATTGTCCCCTCTTGGCTTATTATTCACTCATATCATCGGGGCACCACGAAAAGAAACAATAAATGAGTTAGCCCGCAGAGCTGATACGAAGAAGGGACTTAGGTCGTTGCTCTTGCTGACCTGAGACCTGATAATGCGGCCTAAAGGCCTCTGGACAGGCTGATGAAAATGTGCTCCTGAAAAGACAGGTTGATCAGCCGACACGCATAATAACACTGCCCCACTTCTTTATTGTGATGCGCTCAGCCCGTTGAGAGCGCACCCGCATCATGAGTCACGGCGCGCGGCCTAGACTTGAGCCGCAGAATCGGCGGCGGGAGGAGCCCCATGCTGGACGGCCGGCCGCTCGTCGACGCCCACCTCCACCCGGCGCGCCTGCCGACGCTCAAGGCGGCCTGGCACAGCTGGGCGGAGCAGTTCGGCCAGCCGGGCTGGCGTTCGGTGTTCGACAGTGATGGCGCGGTCATCCCGCGCGTGTTCGATGAGCTCATGGAGTCCGAGGGTGTCGACCGCGCCATCTTGCTCTGCGAGTACAGCCCCAAGGTCACCGGGATCCAGCCCGTCGAAGACCTGCTGCCGATCATCAAGCACAACCCGGAGCGCTTCACGTTCCTCGCGAACATCAACCCGCACCTGCACTACCCGGTCACCGCGGAACTCGCCCGGCAGGTCGGGATGGGCGCGGCCGGGCTCAAGATCCATCCGGTGCACGGCGGATTCTGTGCCGCCGACCCGACGCTCTATCCCGCCTACCAGGCCTGCGAGGCCGACGGCCTGCCGGTCGTCGTGCACTGCGGCACGAGCTCGTTCCCTGGTTCAGACAACGCGATGGCCGATCCCGGCCTGCTCAGCCCGGTGCTCCGGGATTTCCCCGGGCTGACGGTCGTGCTCGCGCACGGCGGGCGGGGCTGGTGGTATGAGGCGGCCGCGTCCCTGGCCCTGCTGCACGAGAACGTGTGGATCGAGCTGTCCGGGCTGCCGCCCCGGAAGCTGCCCGAGTACTACGCGCGGTTTGACCTGCGGCGGCTAGCCCGCAAGTTCATCTTCGGCACGGACTGGCCGGGGGTGCCCGGCATCGCGCGCAACGCCCGCGCGCTGGCCGCGCTGGGTGTTGGCCAGGACACGCTCGGCGAGATCCTGGCGGGCAACGCGATGCGGATCTACCGCGGGCTGGCCGGCGGCCGTTGATCCCGGAGGTCAGGCCGGCCGGCCGGGCGGCCGCGATCCAGCCACTGGCCCGGCTCCGGTGCGGCCGGGTGATTAGGCGGCCGCAGGTCGTTGGGGAAGGTTCTGGCCTGGCAGTCACATGAGCCTTCCGGGCGGTTTCCGCACATTCAAGGGCTGGTCAAATGGCATGATCAAGCCAGGTAGTGGCTGGGTTCGCCGGGGAAGGCGGGGGATTCGGCTGATCCAGCACGCGTCGGGGGCCGAGTGCGCGGTCACCGGGCACCACGGCGGGTACTGGGTACCGACGCCCTGCCCAAGACCGCCATCCGGAAGATCCAGCGCGGCCCGGCCCGCGATCATCGCTGATCAGCTCAGGAAGTGATGCTGTGCCCGTCTACGCACTCGACTACCTCGTGCCCACGATCGACCCCGGCGCCTACGTTCATCCCGACGCGGTGGTGATCGGCTCGGTGGAGCTCGGCGCGGGCGCCTCGATATGGCCCGGCGTGGTGCTCCGCGGCGACCACGGCGTGATCCGGATCGGGGAGCGCACCTCGATCCAGGACGGCACCATCGTGCACACGACCGAGGAGTGGCCCACCATCATCGGCGCCGATTGCGTCGTCGGGCACCGGGCCCATCTCGAGGGCTGCGTGGTCGAGGCCGGCTGCTTGATCGGCTCCGGCTCGCTCGTGCTGAACCGCGCTCATGTTGGCGCCGGCGCCGTGGTGGCGGCCGCTGCCCTGGTCCGCGAGGACCAGGTCATCCCCGCCGACGCGCTCGCGGTGGGTGTGCCCGCGAGGGTCAAGGACGGCGCGGGGGCGCGGCAGCGGGACTGGATCCGCTCGGCGGTCGCCACCTACCTGGACCTCGCCGAGCGGCACCGGACCGGCCTGCGGCGGCTGGACGTCTGACCCGGCCGGACCCAGCTGGAGCGGGCAATTCTCATGAATCCAGTCCCCGCCCGCCCGGCGGCGCACATCGTGGCTGGCCGCTATCGGCTGACCGCAGCGCGCACACGCCAGGCCGGCCACGCGGGCCGCGTGGTCCTCGACGACCAGCCATGACTGCCTGATGAAGTGAGCGTCTTCCAGGGCCAGGCCCACGGAGTTCGGGGATGTCACCGCAAACCCGAGGCCGCCGGGGCAGTAGTGGCTCAGGTGCGCCGCACGCACTCGCTCGCCGATCCCCACCCACGCCTCCTGCTGGCCAGTATGCCATCGGCGCAGCCGCCCGCGCCGGGGCCATACCGGCCAGTTCGCCTCAGCGCGGCACCAGCGTGATGGAATCGAGTTCCGCGTAGCCGGCGCCGCCCGCGAAGTCCGGCGCGCCCTTGGCCAGGCGGATGATGTTGCTGCCTGCGTTGAGCGTCACGGTGGTGCTGACCGTGGGGCCGAACGAGCCCCAGGCGCCAGTGACCGGGTAGGAGACCGTGGACCACGCGCCGCCGTCGTACGCCAGCCCCTGGGTGGAGGTGGCCGTGCCGCCGTTGGCGTAGCGGATCGTCATGGTGTAGGCGCCGGCTGAAGGCACATTGACCTGGAAGTCAACGAAGCTATCCGCGCGCTCGTCGCCGCTGCCATTGATAAGGCCCACGTAGTACCCGTTGGACGCGGAGGGGGACGATTCCACCGCCGCATTGACGACTGTCGCGTTCTCGGCCTCGTAGGTCTGCTGATAGCTCGTGACAGCTCCGGCGGCAGGCGTCACGAGAACCTGGTAAGCGCCCTGCGCGTTCTGATTGGCAATGGGCACCGTGACGCTTCCGCTCGACACCGGGTAGGTCGTGGCTGAAATCGTGGTCGGGGCCGCGACGTTGGCCAGCCGCCCGGAATCCGGCGTGTACGAAAGCACCACCTTCACGGTGGGCCCGAACGACGCCAGGCCATTGACCCGCACATTATTGGCGCCGCTATCACCGCCCACGACGACATTCACGATCTTCCGGGTGGAGTCGTACGACGCGATGCCGTCCTGGCTTCCCGCCGGGGTGACCGAGACCATGTCGCCGGTCATGTCGCCGTACCACTTGTAGAGCCAGTACGTGCCGGTCGGCTTGTTGTTGAACAGCAGGCCGTTGACGGTGCCCGACTCGAACCAGTACGCCCGCGATGCGTTCAGCACGCCGGAACGCTCGAATGCCGCGAGATAGTGCAGGACTGAGCCGGGGACGTCGACCTCGGCCGGCGCGGCGTACTCGTCGATCGAGACAGGAATCGGCGCGATCCCCAGCGACGCCTCCAGGGCCTTGAAGTCAGCGACGTTGGCGGCGATGGCGCCCGCCGAGCCAGACGTCAGCTGGTGCCAGGTGATCACGTTAGGCAGCGCGTTGCTGGCCTTGGCGTAGGCCAGCCACCCGGCCATCCAGGCGTGGTTGTAGATGGAGATGCTCGGGCCGACGATGGGGGTCACCGAGTCCAGGGCGCGCACCGCCTGATACGTCCTGACCCACCCGGCGTCGAAGGAGCCCGCGGCGGCGGTGTTCCAGGTCCAGTCGGGTTCGTTCCACAATTCCCAGCCGTCGATGTTGGTCGTCGTGGTGGCGGCCAGCCGGGCCCGCACCATGGTGGTGACCTTGGCCAGCCAGTCGCTCCAGCTGACCCACCGGTAGGGAAAGTTGGGGTAGATGTCAGGCATCCGCACGTATTCCTGAGCCCCAGCACTGGTCGCCAGCGGGGCGACCTTGAGCGCGTCCCCGGTGGGGACCGTGGCCCCGTTGCCCAGCTGCTGGACGCCGGGAGCGGGCTGGACCAGCTGGTTCAAGTGCAGCGGGGGAAGCTCCGAGGCGGTGGGAACGGTGGCGGTGGCGAGCGCGTAAAGCCCGCCCGCGCCCACATGGGTCACCGGCCGGAGCACTGACCCGGCGTTGACGACGAGCGTGTCACCGGCGGCCAGGGCAGGAGTCCCCGCGGGCACCAGGACCCAGGCGGCCGCCAATGCGGCGGCCGCGAGGGCCCCGGTAGTCCGGAATGGCTTCATCGCTACTCCTCGGGCAAGGGGTCGATAGGCTGCTGCGCCGTGCTCCAGGTAGCGCTCACAGCCAATCCGCCTCCGCCTGGAATGGACGTGGGACTGGTCGCGCGCTCCCTCTACGGCACCGGTGGGGAAGCGCTTCCTCACGCGGTATGCAGAGAATGTTCCGCGCCCGAAGCCGCGTCAACCCCCGGGTCGCTGTGTTACATAACCGTTATCAACGGTTCTGCCGCGGCTCCGCCCGGATCCCGGGCGGGCGGCCGGAACCCGGTGAAATCACATCCGCCCCGGATGCCTGGCCCGGGCATGCGGTGGGAGACTCACGGAATGAACAAGCGACGCCCGGCCACGCTCATTGAAGTGGCCGAACGCGCCGGCGTCTCGCTGACGACCGCCTCGAAGGCGATCAATGGCAAGAACCGGGTGTCGGAGGAGACGCGGGCCCGCGTGATCGCCGCCGCGCGAGAGCTCTCGTTCACGCCAAACCCGATCGCGCGGGGCCTGACCACCGGACGGACCAGTACCGTCGGATTCATCATCGCCGACAGCATGTCGCACCGGTTCGCGGTGCCGGTCATGCTCGGCGCCGAGGCCGCACTGGGCGAGATCGACCTCTCCATGATCACCTGCGATGCCCGGGGGGACCAGGCCCGCAGCCTGGACCTGGCGCGGATGCTGGCGGCCCGCAAGGTGGACGGCGTGCTGATCGTGGGCGACAACAACGCGGTCACCGCGTCGGTATCCCGCCACATAGGCGTCCCGGTGGTGTACGTCTACGGCGAATCCGACGATGAGAGCGACGTCGTGCACATGCCCGACGACCGGAACGGCATCGGCCTGGTCGTGGACCATCTCGCTGCCATCGGCCGCCGGCGCGTCGTCCATCTCACCGGGCCGCGGGACGCAACCGCGGTCGCCCAGCGCATCAGCGGGCTCTCGTCCCGCTTGCGCGGCCACGAGCTGGAGCTGGCTGCTCCCGTGGTGTATGGCCAGTGGTCCCAGCGGTGGGCGCGGGCGGCCGCGACCACACTGCTGGACGAGGTGCCCGGCATCGACGCCATGCTCTGCGGATCTGACCAGATCGCGTCCGGCGTCCTGGTGGCCCTGGACGAGATGGGCCGGCAGGTGCCGGACGACATCGCCGTCACCGGATACGACAACTGGCGTGTCTTCGCCCTCGAGACAGAGCCTCAGCTGACCACCGTGGACATGAACCTGGAGGCTCTCGGCGCAGCGGCCGCCAAGGACCTCTTCGCGATCATCGACGGCGGTGCCGGTCACGGCGGGGTCCGGCGGCACGCATGCGAACTCGTGGTGCGGGGCTCCAGCGTCCGCGCCGGCGGCGTCCGCTGAGCCAGGGGAGACTCAGCCGGGGAGGCCGAGGCGGGAGCTGAAGCCGCGCACGGGCGGCTCACGCCACGTACGGCCAGCCGTTCGAGGCCCAGTCGAGGTGGTTGATGCCGAGTTCCGGCGTGCCGTTGAGGTTGGCCGCGTAGTAGTGGTACACGAGGAGGCTGCCGTCGGTGTCGGTCATCACCGTCTGACCGCCGGGGCCGATGACGTTGCCGTGGGTGGCGAGGATCTGGGTACCCCCGCCGCTCAGCATCGCTGTGCCGCTCTCATCGACGTACGGCCCGGTCGGGCTGGTGGAACGGCCGACCATGATGCGGTACGTGCTGTTGACGCCCCGGCAGCAGTAGTCGAACGAGACGAACAGGTAGTAGTAGCCGCCGTGCGGATAGATGTAGCTCGCTTCCTCCGCGTCCGGGGACGGCCGCTCCGCGATGCTGTAAAGGGTCGGGTTGCCGGCCAGTTGCCTGCCGGTCGCCGGGTTGATCTGGATCATCTTGATGCCGCTCCAGAACGAGCCGAGCGACAGCCAGTAGCGGCCGGACGAGTCAGCGAACAGGCCCGGATCGATGGCGTTGTAGTTGCTGGAGGTCTGTGAGGAGTAGACCAGGCCCTGGTCCGTCCAGCTGCCCGGGTTCATGGTGGTGCTCGTCGCGAGGCCGATCGCGGAATGGTTGGAGCCGAAGGAGGACACGGCGTAGTACAGCCAGTAGACGCCGTTGTGATAGGAGATGTCTGGCGCCCAGAGGTTGGTGCTGCCGCCGTAGGCCGCGGCCCAGGCCGCTCCGTTGGGCAGGACCTGGCCGTCCGCGGTGAAGTTGATGCGATCCGCCGATGTGCGGATCCCGATGCCACCGCCGGTCCCGAACAGGTAGTAGGTGCCGTTGGCCGCCCGGATCATGGAGGGATCGTGCACGCTGGTGTCGCCGGTCACGAGACCGGGACCCGGATAGCCGGCGGCGGCCGCTCCCGAGGCCGGGGCGGCCAGGGTCAGGCCGAGAAACAGCGCCGCCAGGGCGGCGGGAATCGAGCTTCGAATTCGATGTCGCATCATTCCATCCCGTCTCGCAGAGCCTGGCTGCGGAGGTCCATGGAGCCACGGCGGAGGTCCATGAAGCCACGGCGCCGTCAGGTGCCCGTAGTGTTAGCGTTAACAATGCGGCTGTCAATGATGGTTCAGAGGCTGCAGATCCGTCAGCCCCGGCCTGCGCCCGGATACCGGCCGCCTGACGTGCGCAGCCCCCTCACTGGCCGGACCGCGGTCCTCGCGGGGAACGCGATGAAAACTCCAGGCGATCAGGGCCGCGGCGACCGTGCCCGCTCGGGGGGTGGCCTGGCCCGCTCCGGCGGGGGCGCCGTTCGCTCAAAAGACCCCTCTTACGGGCCACTAGGCTTGAGCGATGCGAGAAATCATAGAGATCCTGCAGGCCGATGGACTTGCCAGCCCGGAACGTATCGCCAAGATGACAGGTCTTGACGCTGAGCAAGTGCGTGATCAGATCGCCGCCTGGGAGACCGCGGGGATCATCCGCCGCTACAAGGCGGTCGTCGACCTGGACCAGATGCGAACCATTACCGGCACTGAGGTAATCACCGCGTTGATCGATGTCTCGGTGTCCCCTGAGCGCGGGGTCGGCTTCGACAACGTAGCGGCCAGGATCTCCCAGTTCCCCGAGGTCCGCTCGGTGTACCTCATGTCCGGTGCGCAGGATCTGCGGTGCGTCGTCGCCGGGCGCAGCATGCACGAGGTCGCTGACTTCGTCGGGCAGAAGCTGGCGACGATCGACCGGGTCACCGCGACCATCACCCACTTCGTGCTCAAGACATACAAGGATGACGGCGAGTTGTTCATCCCGCCCACGGAGGACCATCGCTTGCGGGTCGCGCCGTGAAGCCGCTCAACCCGGTTATCGCCGCCTGCCCGCCGTCCGGGATACGCCGCTTCTTCGACATCGCCGCCAGCATGGACGACGTCATCTCACTGGGGGTCGGCGAGCCCGACTTCGTCACGCCATGGCGGATCCGGGAAGCCGGGATTTTCGCCCTGGAGAATGGCTTCACGACATACACCTCGAATGCCGGGCTCCTTGAGCTTCGTGAGGCCATCTGCGCTGATCTCGATTCCCGCTACGCCGTGAGCTATCACCCCGCCCAGGAGTGCCTGATCACCGCGGGAGTATCCGAGGGACTGGACCTGGCGCTGCGGGTCCTGCTGGAACCCGGCGACGAGGTTCTCATCCCGGAGCCCTGCTACGTCGCGTACGCCCCATGCGTGACCTTCGCGGGGGGTACGCCGGTGACCGTGCCGACCGACGGCGTCGACGGGTTCCGGCTGCACGTGGACAGGATCGCGGCCGCGGTGACGCCGAGAACCAAGGCCGTCCTGATCAGTTCACCGGCCAACCCCACGGGTGCGGTGCAACTCCGGGAGGATCTCGCCGCCCTGGTCGAACTGGCTGTGCGGCATGACCTGTACCTGATCTCCGACGAGATATACGAGCGGCTGAGCTACCTTTCCCCCCATACCTGCCTCGCCGGGCTGCCCGGCGCCCGGGACAGGACCGTCCTCCTCGGCGGCTTTTCCAAAGCACACGCGATGACTGGCTGGCGGGTCGGCTACCTCTGCGCGCCACCAGCGATCTCTGAGCTGGCCGGCCGGATCCATCAATACACGATGCTGTGCGCGGCGCATGTATCTCAGATGGCTGCGCTGGAGGCGCTGCGCGCGGGCGAATCTGACGTGGCGGAGATGGTGGCCGACTATGACCGCCGCCGCCGCCTGTTCGTCAAGGGCCTCTGTGAGATCGGCCTGGAATGCCCGGAGCCCGGCGGCGCGTTCTATGCGTTCCCGTCCATTGCCACTACGGGCCTGGACTCGCAGGAATTCGCGGAACAGCTCTTGGCGTCCGAGCGTGTGGCCGTGGTGCCAGGCGACGTGTTCGGCCCGTCAGGCGAAGGGTACATCCGCTGCTGTTACGCGACAGCGCTGCCGCTGCTCGAAGAAGCCCTGGAGCGGATGGAGCGCTTCCTGCGCAAAATCTCCGGATGACCGCCGGCCGGCCGGGCACGGCTGTCGCTGCTATCCGGGGATGGCCTCATCCACCAGGATGGCGTTCTGGGTGAGCACGGAAAGCCAGTTGTTCATGCGCTCGGCATTGACGGTGTCCTGCCAATGCCGGAACAACCCCTCGGCGTCGCCGAGCGGAAGGCGCCCTTCGACCTGGTGGATCTCGAGCGTGAAGGACAGCCGGTCCAGTCCGCACGCCTGCGTCGCGGCGGCCACGATCGACGCGAGCCCGGCCGGCCCGTACAGCATGGCCAGGGACTGCCGCCCCTCGTGGCTGAACGGAATCGGCAGCCGCGTCAGGAAGGTGAAGTGGTCAGGGAGGCCAGCCACGAGGGGATGCCCGTCGTGCAGGTGGAAGTGCATGTGCTTGCCAAGCCGCCCGATGGAGCGCGTCATGTCCAGCACGTCGGGCAAGGCGCTCGCCACGGCGTGCTGCACATCGGTCACCAGGCCGGGCAGGCGCTCATCGGCGGGGCCCAGGCTCCGCAGGCCGAGGTCCTGATGATCGCGCGCGAACATGGCGGAGGCCTGCCGGTTGCCGATGTGGCCCACATCGACGCAGAAACTGACCCGGTCGACGTCCTTGAGCCGCTCCGCTACCTCGACGAACCAGCCGGGCTCCAGGCGGGCCGCGTACTCGAGGAAGACCCATGGCGCGCCGGGCGTGCGGGCCAGGCGCGTGCCAAGTTCCCGCAGGGCGGCGACCAGCCCGTCGGTCTGGGCGCCCATGTCGGGCTGGTCGTGGACGACCATGCCGGACAGCCGCCCGGCGAAACGGGTGGCGAAATCCTCGACCACGCGGCGATCCGGCTCACGCAGCATGTTGAGATTGCGGTTCAGGTGGACCGTCGGCAGGCGCGGGTGCGGCGGCACGTACTGGAGCACGTGCTCAAGCTGGTCGGGCGTGTCGGCGAACGCCTCAGCCGCCAGGCCCTCCTCGGCGAAGCGGAGCCGGGCCAGCTTCAGCAGCGCGTCGTCTCCGGCGAACCGCTGATTGAACAGGGCGTGAATCGGCCGCCCCTCGCATGGTGCAGGCATGGTAGTCAGCTTCCCCTCATATCAGGAAGATCATTCTGCTACGAGGGCGTGAGGAACGCCGATCTGGGTGCGCGTCACGGCCAGCCTGCCGCCTGCGCGCGGTATCTATCCGTCGGCCATCGGGGGATCCGGGACGCAAGCTAGGAGCTAGGGAGCGACGAGTGCGTCGGTGAGCGGATTGATGCCGCCCAGATTTCCGTCCAGTTCAGCGCTGAGATGGTAACGGGCGGCGAGGGCGCTGGGCGCGAGGTAGGAGACCATTGTCTGCTCTCCGTCGGCCCACACCACGACCTTGAGCGGCAGGTCGAGTGCCGCCAACGGCGCAGCCACCATCACCGGTGTCCCCGCGGCCGGGCTGCCGAACATGACCAGCGTGGTTTCACGCAGTTCCAGGCCGGACTGGCGGGCCTCGGCGCTCTGATCGATCACGGCGAAGAGCTTCATTCCCCTCGCGGCCACCAGGTCGGTGAGACGGGAAACGGTGTCGGTCACCGACCGCGGACTGAGTTTGGTGACGATGCCCGTGTCGTCCGGGATTTCTGTTGCGGTCATCGTTGAGTCTCCTCTTGCGCGGCAGGTCGCGAGGACCGGCGGGTGCCGACGTTGTCAATGGGGGCGGTCAGGTCGGAGTGATGACGAGGTAGACGGCCAGCAGCGCACACGCCAGCGCGCAGCTGGCGGTGGCGACGACAGCGGGCCACCGCGCTGGCTGTGGGGCGCCAGGGAGCGGCTGTTCCTGGAGGACGACCGAGCGATGTTGCGCGAAGCCGGTGATGGTAAGCAGGAGCGCAACGACAACCATGAAGATCCCGAGGTACCCCGAGAGGTGAACGAGGACCGGGCTCGTCGCTTCGCGGGGCTGGGGCTTCAGGCTGCGCAGGAAGAGGCCGAACTTGGCGACCACGAAGCCGAGCCCGGCGAATGAGATAGCCGTGCGGTCCCAGGCGAGCAGCGTGCGGTTGCTGGCCAGGAGATCCCGCATCCTGGCGCTGTCCTCTGGGGTCACCCGTTCATCCTCGTCCATGGCAGGACCGGTCCTGCCTCCCACCCGGGGCGCGCATCTGTCATCTGACTTTGGCGGCGCCGAGGTTTACGGCGGCGCACCGGGGCAGTCAGTGGCCATGAGCTCACACATGCCGCCGCCCGATCCTGGCGTGAGGCCAGGGTCAAGGTCGGCGCGCCACTGGGCGTGGCGCCACTGGGATCGGGGCGACGCGGTCGTGTGGGGCGCGGTCGCGGTGGTTGTGGTCGCGGCGGTGCTGGTGGTGATCGCGGCGGTGTACCCGGCCGATGGCGGTGTCGCCGGGCCGGGGGGCACGACTCGCGCGGTCTCCGTCACCGAGGGGCCGGTAGACACGGTTGACCTGCAAGGAGTGCCTGGGCTGGTGAGGATCGTCGCGGTGAACGGCGGCCAGGTACGGCTGACCGGGCAGCTGCACTGGACTGGGCATGCCCCGCACGCCGGCGCCCGGGTCGGCCGCGGTCATGTGCTCTGGCTGTCCTACCGGTGCGCCACGGCGAGCCCGTGTACTGAGGACTACCGGCTCGTGGTGCCGCGGCGGACCGCTATCGTGCTGCGCCAGCCTTCTGGTCACGTCCTCATCTCGGGCCTGGCCGGGGCGTTGCGGATCACGGCGGCCAGCGTTGATATCAGCGCGGTCGGCCTGCGCTGTCCGGCGCTGGCGGCTGTGATCACCTCAGGGCACATGAGCGCCACGTTCGACGCGGCGCCCAGGAAGGTCAGCGTCACGCTGACCTCCGCGCAGGCCACCCTGCGGTTGCCGGTCACCGCCAGCTACGCGGTCAGCAGCCAGGTCACGTCGGGCTACGTCCACGTCGGCATCCCGCAGGACAGCACCGCGGACCGCAGCGTCTCCGCGCTCATCGACTCCGGCGAACTGGAGCTGCTGCCTTCCTGAGCCCGCCGGCAATCCTGATATAAACCGGTAATCATGACGGCTGAGATTAGATCCGCGCCCACCGGGTAATCGGCGACAAATGGGTGCTCTGCTGGGTTCTGGCCATGTCCTCGCCGGACGTTATCGGCTCGTGAGCGCGCTCGGCAGTGGCGGGATGGGAACTGTCTGGCTGGGTCAGGACGAACTCCTGGACCGTCAGGTGGCGGTGAAGGAAGTTTCCCCGCCCCCGGAGATAAGCGAGGAAGAACGCGGCATCCTGCGCGAGCGGACCCTGCGTGAGGCACGGACCGCGGCGCGGCTGACGCACCCGAACGTGGTGACCATCTACGACGTCGTCGAGGACGGCGGTCGGCCGTGGATAGTCATGGCGCTGATCCACGCCCGGTCCCTGCGGGACATCGTGCAGGAGGACGGGCCGCTGACGCCGCAGCAGGCGGCAAAGGTCGCGCTGCAGGTGCTGGCTGCTCTCACCGCTGCGCACGCCCTCGGGATCACGCATCGCGATGTGAAGCCGGGCAATGTGCTGATCGACGAGGCCGGGCGAGCGGTTCTCGCCGACTTCGGCATCGCCCGGGCCGACGACAGCCCGACCCTCACGTCCACCGGAATGCTGGTCGGCTCGCCGTCATACATCGCTCCCGAACGGGCCCGTGGTGAACGCGGCGGGCCCGAGTCCGACCTGTGGTCGCTGGGAGCCACGCTCTACGCCATTGTGGAAGGGAGGCCTCCCTACGAGCGACCCGGTGCGCTGGCCACGCTCATGGCCGTTGTCGCGGAAGCCCCCGACCCGACCCGCCGCGCCGGTCCGCTGGGGCCGGTCATCAGCGGACTGCTCAGCCGAGATCAGACCCAGCGCCTGGGATCAGCCGCGGCCGAACGGATGTTGCGCCGGATCGCCGAGGGGAACAGCGCAGGGCACACCGTCCCGCTCCCGATTCCGGCGGGATGGGGAGAGCCCGGCGCGGCGGGCGTGGACCGACCGCGTCCCGGGGACAGGCTCGGGGACGCCGAGCGCACTCGGGCCTTCCATCCGCAGGCGATCGACCCGGCCGCATCGTCGGCGCTGACGGCAGCGGATGCGGCCGCGCTGCCCGCCGTCGGGAATGACGTGCCGGCCGCCGTCGGGAATGATGTGCCGGCGGCCGTCGGGAATGATGTGCCGGCGGCCGTCGGGAATGATGTGCCGGCGGCCGTCGGGAATGATGTGCCGGCCGCCGTCGAGAATGAGGAGCCCGAA
>OBLW0100003126.1_pt1 | contig 13017 bp, 6 predicted proteins | sample 1520161 | NCBI WGS metagenome assembly OBLW01 (sample SAMEA3539309, study PRJEB22396) | soil metagenome | biome: tundra; feature: field; material: soil | place: USA | collected 2010-05 | depth 0.15 m
TCGGCCAGCACCGCGTCGGTACGCGGCACAAGGCGGCGTGCGTCCACGAGCGTGACCTTACCCGGCAAAGCGGCCTGTCAGGGGAGTCCCCTGCACCCACCTGACCGCTGTTCGCTCGAGGACCCCCCGGACAGACCACTGGCTCATGCTTAACCGCCCCATCCCCGGGTAGCAGCAGCGCCGCAGGCTCCAATCCTCCGTCCACATAGGGAGTGATCCAAATGGCTGGGATACTGCGAGTCCCCCGGAGCCGCGGTGCCCTCAGCGGTGTGCTGCTGGTCTTGCTCGGCGCGTGGGGTGCGCTGATCCCCCTCGTCGGCCCTTACTTCCACTACGCCTACACCCCGGACACCGCCTGGTCCCTGACCTCGGGCCGGATCTGGCTGGAGATCGCACCGGGTGCCGTCGCCTTCATCGGCGGCCTCGTCGTCCTCATCAGCAGCCTCCGCCCGGTCGCCATGTTCGGCGCATGGCTCGCCGCGCTGGCCGGTGCGTGGTTCGCGGCGGGGATCACCCTGAGCTCGCTCTGGACCACGGGTGGCGTGTCCGCCATCGGATCCCCGGTCGGCGGGACGGTGGCCCGGACCGCCGAGCAGATCGGCTTCTTTACCGGGCTGGGCGTGGTCATAGCGTTCCTCGCAGCGCTCGTCATTGGCCGCCTGTCGGTCGTGGGCGTCCGGGATGCCCGGCTCGCGGAGAGCCGTGACGCCCGGCAAGCCGCGGCCCGCCGGGCCGGCGAGGGCGAAGCCCTTCCCGTTCGTGACACAGCCGTTCGTGACACAGCCGTTCGTGACACAGCCGTTCGTGACACCGCCGTTCGTGACACAGCCACCACTGGTCACACGACCGTTGATGAGTCAGGCGCTGATGACGAGGCAGCCGACCCCGTCGTCTATGACGCAACCGCCGGCCGCTCGGCAGCCGCTGACCCCGTGGCTGCCGACTCGGCTGCCGAAGTGACCAGCGCCACGCGGGCCTAGAGCCAGCCGCGCTGCCAGCCCGGTTCCGGGGCCGGCCTCGGCGATCTCCGAGGCCGGCCCCGGAGACTCGGGCGGGCGGCCCCGGAGACTTCCGGCGGGTGGCCTCCGGGGTCGCGCGGCCCGCGACCCCGGAGGTCTCTGGGGAGCCGGCCTGGGACTTCTGCCGGCGCTCCCGGGACCGGGCTTGACATTCCCTCGCGGGGCGGGACTATGTGTCAGAAGCTGTTCAGTCCTGTCGCGAGACGTGCACGAACCTGTTGGATATAGGTGGAGAGCGGTTCTCGCAACCTCACAGATCGAGGAGCTATGGACCGCAATCGCACCATTCAGCCGGATACCTCTGGGCCAGCGCCGATTGTTACCGCCGAAGCTGGCGGGCCATCGCGGCGGCAGGTGCTGCGCGGAGCCGCGGCTGGGCTAGGCGCGGTGGCGCTCGCGCCCGTCCTCGGGATGCCCGGCAGCCCGGCCAGCGCCCAGGCCCGGGTGACGGCACGGGCCAGCGGCAGCAGAGCCACCGACTTCGGTCAGGACTGGAAGTTTGTCCTCGTCAACCCGGAGGGGATCACCGACCCTACCGGGGCCTATTCGAACGCCCAGGATCCCGGTTTCGACGACTCGGGCTGGCGGACGCTCGACGCGCCGCATGACTGGAGCATCGAGCTCACCCCCGTCCAGACGGCGAGCACGAGCAGCAGCACCGGGTTCCTGCAGGGCGGCCTCGCCTGGTACCGCAAGCACTTCACGCTTCCGTCGTCGCTGGCGGGCCAGCGGATCTCGATCGAGTTCGACGGCGTTTACATGAACTCGAACGTCTACCTCAACGGGACGCTGCTCGGTAACCACCCGTACGCGTACACGGGCTTCAGCTACGACATCACCGGCCAGGTGCACACCGACGGGGTCACCCCCAACGTGCTCGCCGTCCAGGTGACGAACGAGCTGCCCAGCAGCCGCTGGTATTCCGGCAGCGGCATCTTCCGGAACGTGTACCTCGTCGTCACCGACCCGGTCCACGCCGCGCGGCACGGCACGTTCGTGACCACACCGGGACTGGAGTCGACCATCGCGTCCGGGTACGCCTCGGTCCAGGTCCAGACCGAGGTCGCCAACGACGGTGCCGCGGCCGCGTCGGTGCAGGTAGCGATCACCATCACCAACCCGCACGGGAAGACGGTGGCACAGGGCTCCTCGACCGTCAGCGTGCCCGCCGGGCAGTCGCAGAGCGCCACCATCACCACGAAAGTGACCAACCCCGCGCTCTGGTCCACCGACAGCCCCAGCCTGTACCAGCTGGAGACCGGCCTCTCCGTCGGCGGCACCGTGGTGGACAGCACCACGACGGAGTTCGGCATCAGGTACTACACCTTCGACCCGGCCGCCGGATTCTCGCTCAACGGCAAGCCCGTGAAGATCCAGGGCGTCGACCTGCACGCCACGGAGGGCGCCTTGGGTTCGGCGGTGCGCTACGACGCGATGGTGCAGCAGATGGCGCTCATGAAGAGCATGGGCGCCAACGCGCTGCGCACCGCGCATAACCCGCCCGCGCCTGAGCTGATCCAGGTCTGCGAACGGCTGGGCATCTTGATGATGTGCGAGGCCTTCGACTGCTGGCGGCACGGGAAAGTGGCCTACGACTATCACCTCTATTTCGACGCCTGGGGTGACTCCGACATCAAGGAGATGGTCAATGCGCACAAGAACTCCCCGGCCATCGTGCTGTGGTCGATCGGCAACGAAACCCCGGACACCTACATGGCCGACGGGCCAGGGATCGCCAAGCAGCTGATCGCCGACGTCAAGTCCATCGACACCACCCGCCCCGTCGTTATGGGCTCGGACCAGTACCGCAGCGTCCCGGGCACCGGCTCGCCCCAGGACCAGATCCTGGGGATGCTTGACGGTCTCGGCGTGAACTACAACACGGCCACGTCCATGGACGGCCTGCACGCGAAATACCCGGGCAAGTTCTTCTTCTGCTCCGAGACGTCGTCAGAGGAGTCCACCCGGGGCGTGTACCAGGACCCGCAACTGCTCAATACCGGCGAGAACTACACCCCCGGCAAGCGGGCCACCTCGTCCTACGACAACAACCTGGCGTCCTGGACGATGAGCGGGGAGTACGAGCTGAAGAAGGACCGCGACCGGGAATTCTGGACAGGCGGGTTCCTCTGGTCCGGCCAGGACTACATCGGCGAGCCGACGCCCTATGACGTCTTCCCGGTCAAGGCGTCCTTCTTCGGCGCGATCGACACCGCAGGGTTCCCGAAGGATTTCTACCACCTGTTCAAAAGCCAGTGGACGACCGCTCCGATGGTGCACATCGTGCCCATGAACTGGACGGACTACGCACCCGGCCAGGATGTGGCCGTCTGGGTTTACGCCAACGTCGCCACGGTGGAACTGTTCCTCAACGGGAAGTCGCTCGGCGTCAAATCGTTCGACCAGAAAGTCACCACCTTCGGGCGCAAGTACCTGGAGACGACCGAGCCCACCGGGGATGACTACAACTACCCGTCGGGCAGTTACACGAGCCCCAACGGCAGCACTGGCAAACTCCACCTCACGTGGAGCGTGCCCTTCCAGCCGGGCCGCCTTACCGCTGTCGCGACGGCCGGCGGCCGCGTGGTCGCCCGGGACGGGATCAGCACCGCCGGGCTGCCGCACGCGATCACCCTCACCCCGGGCACGCGGGTCATCACCGCCGACGGGAAGTCGCTCTCGTTCCTGGCCGTCGGGGTGGTGGACGACAGCGGGGTCCTGGTCCCGGACGCCAGCAACCTCATCCGGTTCGCCGTCAGCGGGCCGGGCACGCTGGCCGGGGTGGACAATGGCCAGCAGGAGAACGCGCAGAGCTACCAGGCGCCCTCCGTCCCCGCCTTCAACGGCCGGGCGCTGGTCATCGTCAAGTCCACCGCGCAGGCCGGCTCCATCAAGGTCACCGCGACATCGCCCGGTCTGGCCTCGGCCAGCGCCAAGATCACTTCGGTGGCCAGCGACGCGTCCGCGGTCAGACGCGCGGCGCCTGCCGCCCCGGCGGTCCTGCTGGCCAGCGCCGCGGCCACTTCGGCGCCAACCGCCGACGCCAGTTTCTCAGGCGCGCCCAATACGGTGCCCGCGGCCATGCTTGACGGTGACCTGACGACCGGGTGGTCGAACTACTACAACAAGTCGGGCACCGCCAACCTGCACGCGGTGAGCGTGTCGCATGCCAGCGAATGGGTGTCGGCCGGCTGGGCGGCCCCGCAGGCGTTCAACTCGGTCCAGGCGTCCTTCACCGTCAGCACGACCCTCGCCCGGCCGGCTTCGATCGCGGTGTCGTACTGGGACGGGAAGGGGTTCGTGGCGGTCAAGAACCTGGTCATCGACTGGGCCACGGCGTCCAACCAGCCGACCACACTGACGTTCGACCCGGTCCACAGCACGCAGGTCAGGCTGGACATGACAAGCCCGGCCCCCGGCACAGCAGCCGGGTTCCTGCAGATCGTCGAACTGCACGTGCTCAGCAACGGGGTGACCATCGTTTAGCCAACGTGTTCGCCGCATAGCGCGCTGTCAGCCCGCGTAGAGCGTGTCGATGTCGTCGGCGTACTTGGCGTGCACGATCCGGCGCTTGAGCTTCAGCGTGGGCGTGAGTTCCTCGCTCTCCGCCGTCCACTCGACCGGCAGCAGCCGCCACCGCTTGACCTGCTGCACGCGGGCCAGTCGTTCGTTGGCCGCCGCCACCGCCGACCCCACCGCGGCGAGAACGGTGGGGTCGGCCGCCAGTTCCGCGAGTGAACTGGCCTCGATGCCCCGGGCCTTGGCCCAGGCTGGCGCCACCTCGCCATCCAGGGTCAGCAGGGCCACCACATAGGGCCGGCTGTCACCGAAAGCCAGTGCCTGGCCGACGAGGGGGTGCGCGACGAGCAGGTTTTCGACCGCGGCCGGTGACACGTTCTCCCCGCCTGCTGTGATGATGAGCTCCTTCTTGCGGTCCACAACGGACAGGAAGCCGTCCTCATCCAGGCGGCCGATGTCGCCGGTGTGCAGCCAGCCCTCGCCGTCGATCAGGCCGGCGGTCAGATCGGGCCGGTTCAGGTAGCCGGGGGTGAGCAGCGGCCCGCGGGCCAGGATTTCCCCGTCGTCCGCGATCCGCACTTCCATGCCCGGGAACGGCCGGCCGACTGTCCCGACCTTGAACTCCGACGGCGTATTGGTGGTGAACGCGCCGGTGGTCTCGGTCATCCCGTAGATGTCGAGGATCTTCATGCCGAGACCGGCGAAGAAGGCCGCGACGTCGGGCGGCAGCGGCGCGGCGGCGCTCGACACCGTGGTCGCCTCGCCGAGGCCGAGCAGCGACCGGATCGGCGCCAGTACTTGCTCGTCGGCCTGCTGGAAGGCACTTTCCAGTTCCGCTGGCGTGGTCTGGCCGAACTGGCAGCTCTCCACGTACCGGCGCCCGACATCCATGGCCTTCGCCGTGACCGCCCGCCTGCCCGGGTCCTGCTCCGCGGCGAGCAGGGCCTGGATGCCGGCCTGCACCTTCTCCCAGACCCTCGGCACGCCGAAGAACGCGGTCGGGTGGACCGCCCCGACCGCATTGATGAGCCGCGCCGTGTCCGGGCAGAAGTACACATGCCCGACCGTCGAGGTTGGCAGGTAGATGCTGAACATGCGCTCGGCGATGTGGGCCAGTGGCAGGTAGGACACCCAGCGGACGCGCGGCTCCAGAGTTCCCATCATCTCGGCGGCGCGCACTTCATACAGCACATTGCGGTGGGTAAGCAGCACTCCCTTGGGGTTTCCGGTGGTCCCCGAGGTGTACAGCAGGGTGACCGGGTCATCTGGCTTGATGGCGTCCTGCCGCGCCGCCACCGCATGCCAGTCGGCCGCGTGGCGCTCGCGGCCCAGGGCGGCGAAGTCGTCCCACGAGATGTAGAGATCACCGGGCGGGCAGGCGGCGCTGTCCCGGACGATGATCTTGTTCAGCGCCGGCAGCCGGCCCAGGACCGGCTGCCAGCGGGCGAGTTCGGCCGCGCCGTCCAGTACCGCGATCCGCGCGCCGCAGTCGTCGGCGACGAAGGCGACCTGATCCGGGGCGAGCGTCGCGTAGAAGGTGACGGGCACGCCGCCGGCATGCACCGCGGCGAAGTCGGCCAGCACGTGCTCAGTCCGGTTCGGCATCATGAGGGCGACCCGCTCGCCAGGCTGCAGGCCCAGCGTGACGAAACCGGCCGCCAGCGCCAGGGCCTGCTCTCTCGCCTGCGCCCAGGTCAGGGTCTGCGCGCCGGCATCGTCCGCCGCAGAGAACGCGGGCGCGTCGCCCGAGCGCTCCGCGATTTCCCGCAGCTGATCGCAGAGCGTCCTGCCCTCGATGGCAGCCTCGATCTCCGCACGCTGCTGGAGTGTTGCCGTCGTCATGCGTACCTCCGCCCGGATCCGCACCGCCGGATCACCACAGATTTGGACTATCACAGCCTGGACTAACGCGGGCTGAAGTGAAACCGTTCGGACCCGCTAGATTCCAGGCATGACGATAACCCCCGCCGTCCGGCTGACCCAGTACGCGAGCGGCGGAGGCTGCGCGTGCAAGATTCCGCCCGGCGAACTGGAAGAAGTGGTTTCCCGGCTGCACGCCCGGCCCGGCCCGGCCTTCGGCGCACGAGGCGATCTGCTCATCGGCCTTGACCACGGCGACGACGCGGCCGTGGTGCGGATCGACGGCAACCGGGCGGTTGTGGCCACCGCGGACTTCTTCGGCCCGGTCGTCGACGACGCGTACACATTCGGCCGGATCGCCGGGACGAACGCACTGTCCGACGTGTACGCAGTCGGTGGCGAGCCGCTGATGGCGCTGAACCTGCTTGGCTGGCCACGCGCCAAGCTCCCGGCCGAGCTAGCGGGCGAAGTGCTGCGCGGTGGCCTCGACGCCGCCCACGAAGCAGGCTGCATGGTGGCGGGCGGCCACAGCATCGACGATCCGGAGCCGAAGTACGGCATGGCGGTGACCGGACTCGCGGATCCCGACGCGCTGCTCCGCATCGACGGAGGGCAGCCCGGGCTCCCGCTCAGCCTCACCAAGCCGATCGGGTCGGGGATGCTCAACTCACGGCACAAGGCAACCGGGGAGGTCTTCGAGCAAGCCGTCGCGGTCATGACCACCCTGAACGCGGCGGCCAGCCGGGCCGCGCTCGCTGGCGGCCTGCGCTGCGCTACCGACGTCACCGGGTTCGGTCTGCTGGGGCATCTGTTCAAACTGGCGAGGGCGAGCGGAGTGTCCGCCGTCCTCGACCTTTCGGCGGTACCGCTGATCGAAGGCGCCAGGGACGCGGCGCGCGCAGGGTACGTGCCGGGCGGGACGAGGCGGAACCTGGACTGGGTCATGCCGCACGCCGACTTCGGCAACGTGGCCGAGGAAGACCTGCTGCTCCTCGCCGACGCACAAACCTCGGGCGGCCTGCTGGTGGCGGGCGAGATCCCGGGCGCACCGGTCATCGGGGAGCTGCGGCCGGCGGCAGGCGCCACCATCACAGTCCGTTGAGAATCTCACGTGGGCGCAAATCTCAAGCGGGGCCGTCCCGGTTCGGCTTCAGGACCCCGCAATGTGCCACGCTGAGGCTGAGAGGAAGGGGCCGCACGTAGGCGCCTGTCAAATCTTTGCCTATTAGGGACTATTTTTACCTTCGCGTGGGCACCTTCGGTGCCGGGCTGTTCGTCCTATGAAATAGGGTATGCGCTCCGCCTGCCCGGGACCGGTGTCCTGGAGCGCGCACACTTTGACTCCGGGGACGCGCACGCTTTACTCCGGGGAAGGGAATTTAGGTGCTTTCGGGAAGGCCGAGTTCAGACGACTTCGTGCCGCGGATCAGCCACCCGGAGGGCGCCCGGCTGGTCGTCGGCGGCACCTTGGCCTGTGCGCTGGCCGTCACTTTCTACCTCGTGAGCATGTTTGCCCACCCCCTGCATATGGCGCTGAACTGGTACGACTTCCGCGTCTACTGGCACGCCGGCGAGGTGGCACGGCATTCTCCGGGAACCCTGTACTCCTGGCGCTTCGGGCCAGAGGTCCGCTTCACTTACACGCCCTTCGCTGCGGCCTTGTTCAGCCTTATGTCCCTGACGCCCTGGGCTGTGGCGAAATGGCTGATGACCGGCGCGAGCATCGCCGCCTTGGTGCTGACTGTCTCGATGACATTCCGCCAGCTCGGCTGGCATGGCCGCCGTTGGCTGGGTGCGGTGCTTGCGCTCAGCGCGGTGGCGCTCTGGTTCGAGCCGGTGCAGCGCGCGCTGCACCTGGGCCAGATCGAACTGATCCTGATGGCCCTGATCGTATGGGATCTGGGCCAGCCCTCGCGGCGCTGGTGGCGGGGCGCAGGCATCGGCTTGGCGGCGGGCATCAAGCTGGTGCCCCTCATCTTCATCCCGTATCTGCTCCTGACCAAGAGGTTCCGGGAAGCCGGCGTGGCCACGGCGGCGCTGGCGGGCACGATAATCGTCGGCTTCTCCGTGCTGCCCCGGGCCTCCCGGCAGTGGTGGCTGACCGGGTACTTCCTGGACGCCGGCCGGACCGGCGGCGTGGCGTCGCTGGCCAATCAGTCGCTGCGTGGCCTGCTCACCCGCCTGGCGGGCAGCGTGGCCGCCGCAGCGCCCGCAGCCATGGGGATCGCGATCCTGGTCGGGGTGATCGGCCTGCTGGGCGCGGCCGCGGCGTACCAGTCGGGACGGCCGGTTCACGGCTGGGTGCTCTGCGCCGTAACCGCCCTGCTCGTGTCCCCGATCAGCTGGGACCACCACTGGGTATGGATGGTTCCGGTCCTCGCGCTGTTCGTCGACGCCGCAGTGCGCGCCGGGCGAGTTCAGCGGTGGGTGCTCTGGGCCGCGGCATGCGCCGTGGCGGCGGTGTATTTCGACTGGCCCGGGGCCGTGCCCGGCGCTGGCCCGATGGTGCCCCGCGGGCTGCTACCGCTGGTCTACGGCCCCGGCGAGCATCCCTACGGCCAGCTATATCACTGGCACGGCTCTGAAGTGATCCTGGGAAATGCCTACGTCCTCGGCGGTGTGGTGCTGTTTACCGCGCTGATCGCCGCTGCCCTCCGCAGGTGGCCATCCCGGGCCGTTCCCCCGCCCGGCTCAGGCATGGCGGATCCCTTGCCCGCTCCGGTGCAGCCCGCCACCGGCCCGGAACTGGTCCGGGGATGAGCACCTGCGCGGCGCCGCGCTCCCCCGCGATCTGGTCATCCATGATCGGGCGGCCGACGTAGCCCCGCCGACGTAGCCTCATAGAGGCGAGACGTGGCGGGAGGCGGTTATGACCGGTAGGACGGCCAGACGAAGGGTGCTGCGGGTCCGGGTCCCGGCCGGGCCGGGTGAGGACGCCCGCGCGGACCTGCTCGCCGTGGAGGAGCCGCTGGAGATCCGGGTGGGCGGGGAGCCGCTGGCGGTCACCATGCGCACCCCCGGCGATGACATCGACCTGGCCGCCGGATTCCTCGCCAGCGAAGGGATCATCGCGGCGCCGTCGGACGTCACATTGATCAAGATGTGCGACGACAACGTGGCCGACGTCACGTTGGGTCCCGGCGTGACGCTGCCCGATGCGGGGCTGCGCCGGAACTTCCTGACCACCAGCGCATGCGGCGTCTGCGGCAAGGACAGCATCGAGTCGATCCGCGTCCGGGCCCATTACGACGTGTCGGCCGACGAGGTGCGGGTGACCCCTGGCACGCTGGCCGGGTTGCCGGACCAGCTGCGCGAAGCACAGCGGGTGTTCGCCAGCACTGGCGGCCTGCATGCCGCAGGGGTATTCACGTCCGACGGCTCGCTGCTCGCCCTGCGCGAAGATGTGGGCAGGCACAATGCCGTGGACAAGGTGGTCGGCTGGGCTCTGCGCGAGGAACGGCTGCCGCTGGCAGGCTGCGTGCTGCTAGTGAGCGGCCGCGCGTCATTCGAATTGGCCCAGAAGGCACTGATAGCCGGGATCCCCGTGCTCGCCGCCGTGTCAGCGCCGTCCTCGCTGGCGGCCGAGCTAGCCGACGAGTCCGGCATGACGCTGATCGGGTTCCTGCGCGGCGCCTCGATGAACGTCTACACCGGAGCGCATCGCCTGTCTCCATGACGTGCGGCGCCTGAAATTTTCCACCGCCCGTCCTGGGTCCCAGCACGGCGTCGCAGGCCAGACGGGTGACGGCAGGCCGGCAGCCGACCGCGCCGGCCAGTGTCTTCCCGGGAGTGCGAGGGGCTGGGTACGTTGTGGCCGCCGTCCCGTGGTCCCGGCTCACCTCTCCCGCCGGGGCCGCTGGGACCGGCGCAGCCGGTCTCCCCGCCGACTCATGGAGTGCTGCCATGCGGAAGAACCCAGCTCGTCGCGTCCTCGTCCTCTCGGCGGCCGGTGCGCTGGCTGCCGCCGTGCTCAGCGCGGCCCCGGCCGCTTCGGCCCTGGCGCAGGCGCTCCCGGACACCCCCGGTTACAGCTTGCCGCTCGCTTTGCAAGAGTCGCTGTATTTCTACGACGCCCAGAAGTCCGGCCCGGCCAGGACCGATGGCGACCAGCCACTGAGCTGGCGCGGCGACTCCGAGCCGAGTGACAGCTGCGTGCCGCTGGTGCCGAAGTCCGCCGCGGTGCCGAACGGGGTGAACATGTCGGCCGCGTTCATCGCGGCGAACAAATCCGTGCTGGACCCGAACGGCACCGGCTGCGTGAACCTGTCCGGCGGCTTCCACGACGCCGGCGACCACGTCAAGTTCGGCCTGCCGCAGAGTTATGCGGCGGCCACGCTCGGCTGGGGCATGTACGAGTTCCCGCAGGCGTATCAGGCGACCGGCACCTGGGCGCACGGGCTCGACGAGATGAAGTGGTTCAGCGACTACTTCCTGCGCTCGACGTTCCTGAACTCCTCCGGCCAGGTGGTGGCGTTCGCCTACCAGGTGGGCGATGGCTCGGTTGACCATGACTACTGGGGCCCGTCGGAATTGCAGAGCTCGACGCTGTACCCGCGGCCGGCCTGGTTCGCCACCTCGGAGACGCCCGCCGCGGATCAGACCGCGAGCGCCGCGGCGGCGCTCGCGGTGGAGTCGCTGCTGACCGCCAGCAGCAACGCGAGCTACTCGGCGCAGTGCCTGAAGTACGCCGAGGCCCTCTACGCGTTCGCGCGGCAGTATCCAGGCCTTGGCTACTCCGGAGGCTTCTACAATTCCGGCGGCTACGTGAGCGAGGAAGCCTGGGCGGCAGACTGGCTCTACCTGGCGACCAGCAACTTCAGCTACATCAACGACATCATCTCGACCAACTCCAGCGGCGCCTACAACGGCTACCTGAGCAACATCATCACCAGCCAGGGCTCCACCTGGCAGAACATCTGGGTGATGAGCTGGGACGCCCGGTGGGGCGGCGTATTCTCGGTGCTCGACCCCATCGTGGCGGGCAACGCGAACGTGCCGGCGGCCACTCAGACGGCCGTCCACTACTTCAACAAGTGGCAGGTCCAGTACTGGTCGCACGTGCCGCACGACAACTCCAGCGACACCAACTTCATCGCGACCACCCCCGCCGGGTTCTCGTACCTCACCACCTGGGGCGCGGCCCGCTACAACACCGCCGCCCAGCTGGAAGCCCTGGTCTACCGGAAGAACTTCCCGGCCGATCCGGACAGCGTGCTGTTCAGCAACTGGGCCATGGGCCAGATGAACTACCTGATGGGCGACAACCCAGCCAACTGGTCCTACATCGTTGGGTTCGGCAGCACCACCCCGGGGGTGGGCTCCGAGGTTGGCGGCACGGCGACGGCCGCGTCCCACCCGCACCACGGCGACGCGCAGGGCTCACTGACCAACAGCCAGTCCGACCCGCCGACCGACCGGCACATCCTGTACGGCGCGCTCGTCGGCGGCCCGAGCTCCACCGACCAGCCCGATGATGTCACGACCGACTTCGTGCTCAACGAGGTGGCCGTGGACTACAACGCCGCCTTCGTCGGCGCGCTGGCCGGGCTCTACCAGTACTACGGGCAGAGCCAGGCCGTGACCGCCTTCACCCCGCCGGCCGAGCCCACCGGTACCCCCTACTACGCGACGGCGACCCTGAACCAGGACAGCAGCCAGGGCAGCCAGATCACCGTCAACATCAGCAACTTCGCTGACGAGCCGCCGCACTTCGAGACCGACATGAGCGCCCGGGTGTACTTCGACGTCAGCTCGCTCTACGCCGCGGGCCAGACCATCAGCGCCATTTCCAACCCGGTGTACTACGACGCGGCCGACCAGATCGACGGCCGCCCGACCTCAATCAGCGCCCCGACCCAATGGGGCGACGCGAACAGCTGCGTCTACTACGTCACCCTCGACTGGACGGGCGACAATATCGGGCTGCCACCGTCGCGCGCCTTCGAGTTCGGCATCAACTCGGCGATCGGCCCGAACTACAAGTACTACTGGAGTTCCGCCACCTCGCCGAGCCTGACTGGCCTGGCTGCCGGGACCTACGCCTCGGCCCCTGACCCCAACATCCCGGTGTACCTGAACGGGAAGCTCGCCTTCGGGCAGACGCCGTCCACCACGGCGGACGAGGGCTGCGCGCCGGGCGGTTCGGGCGGGACCGGTGGCGGGGGCGGGTCGGGCACGCCGTCGGTGACCGCCGAGTACCAGACCGCCGCGACCGCGGCCACCACCTCGACCATCAGCAACCAGATCGAACTGGTCAACAACGGCACCAGCGCGGTCCCGCTGTCCGCCCTGACCATCCGGTACTGGTTCACCGAAGATGGCACCCAGCCGCTGCAGTACTCCTGCGACTACGCCCCGGTGGGCTGCGCCAACGTGGCGGGCAGCTACGCGACGGTGAGCCCAGCGGTCACCGGCGCCGATCATTACCTCCAGATCGGTTTCACCAGCGCCGCCGGGTCACTGGCCGCCGGCGCTAATACCGGCGGCCTCCAGAACCGCATCTACCAGGCCAACTACGCCACCATGACGCAGACGAACGACTACTCGTTCAACGCGGCCGACTCGAGCTTCACCGCGAACCCGCACATCACCGTCTACGACAACGGCACTCTCATCTACG
>OBLW0100003127.1_pt1 | contig 13016 bp, 7 predicted proteins | sample 1520161 | NCBI WGS metagenome assembly OBLW01 (sample SAMEA3539309, study PRJEB22396) | soil metagenome | biome: tundra; feature: field; material: soil | place: USA | collected 2010-05 | depth 0.15 m
TGCCGTCCGACAGCGTCTCGCACTCGCCATCGCGCAGAATGATCAATTCCTCATTCACATGCCGGTGCGGCGGATGTGACTCCAACCCGGGGTTCAGCGTCGATATGTGCATCTCCAGTTGGTCCACGGTCGCCGTCGGAGACTTGCAAAGCGAGCGCACCTCACCCACATTCGTCTTCGTAGGCTTCATGTCTTCCCAATGGAAAACGGTCGGTCCGAGAATCGGCTGTTCGCCCGGCGCCGCAGCTGCAAAAGCATTCAGAGCGCCGGGGACAGCAAGAAGCCCCACTAATGCATCGCGTCTTGTAATCATTGTTTCCTCTCTTGCGAATGAACTCTGCTACAGCATATAAGGCGCGCGCTGCGGCCGCCGGAGCATACTGTTCGCCTCGTCATCGTTCTTGAAGCGTTCCTTCACCGGATCCCAGTAGAGCTTGCGCTTGAGCACCATTGCCATATCGTGAATCAGGCAGGTCGAGCACGCTCGATGGCCCATCTCCACGGGCGATATAGGCACCTTGCGGCTGATGATGCAATCCAGCCAGTTGCCGTGCTGTTCCTTGCTCTCATAGAGGTGAATCTCGTCCGGCCCGATCACTGATTTGATGATGTTGGGGTCGCTGGCGGCCAGTGCGGTTGCATCGTTCAGCTTGGCCACCGGGTCGCTCTTCGTCACTTGCTCATTGCCGCGCGAAACAAAGATCCAGCCCTGGCTTCCGTAGAACTTGATGCCATTTGCGTAATCGCCGCTCACGCTCATCTGCACGCCATTGGCATACAGCGCCTCGGTCTTGAACGATCCGTGCACATCCCACAAGCCGTGATCCGGAAATTCCGCCTGGCCCCAGACTTCAACTGGTCCGGTGTATTCGGTGTTCATGCCCCAGTGCGCGCTGTCGATGTGGTGCGCGCCCCAGCCGGTGATCATGCCCGCGCCAAACTGGCGGCAGCGCAGCCATCCCGGCCGGTCGTAGCCCTTCTGCGGATGTACGCGTTCTACCGTGTAGTACACATACGGTGTCTCGCCCAGCCACATCTCGTAGTTGAACCAATCGGGAGCCGTCATGGGAGTCTTGTCGCCGCCCGCCGGGTCGCCGGGCAAACCCACCTCCACCCGCTGCAGGTCGCCGATGCGGCCGTTGCGCACCAATTCCGCCGCGTAGCGAAATTGCACCGTAGAACGCTGCTGGCTGCCGATCTGCAGAATTCGACCCGAGGATTGAACCGCATTGCTCAGCGCGCGGCCCTCCGCAATCGTAAGCGACGCCGGCTTCTGCAGGTAAACGTCTTTGCCCGCTCTTACGGCATCCACGCCGATCAGCGCGTGCCAATGGTCCGGCGTACTCACCACTACAGCGTCGACGTCCTTGTTCGCCAGCAATTCGTGATAATTCGCATAGCCGGTTACGCCGTCGTATGGCTGGCCCGTCTTCTTCGCGTAGAAGTCGTTGATCAGCTTTTTGCCGTCCTCGACGCGATGTGCATCGAGGTCGCAGACGGCCATGATCCTTGCCCGGTCGTAGGGCAGCAGAAGTGCCATATCGTGGCCGCGCGAGATGCGTCCTGCACCGATACACCCGATGTTGATGCGTTTGCTTGGCGCATACTGTCCGAAGACAGTCGCCGGCACAATCGCGGGAAACCCCACCGCAGCTATGGCGCCAATTCCCGTCTTTAAAAACCTACGCCGCGAAACCCCGTTTGTCTGGATCTTACCCATATCTGATCTCCCAGGAGAATTCTATGCCTTGAAAGCTCTTATTCCAATTTTGTTCGTGTTGCCTCCTTTTGTTATTGTTACAGATATCTGGTTCAATAATGGGCAAAAGGAACGAACCTCGCAACTTCATTTTTGGCTATACATTTGTGGCCCGAACGAATTATAAATAGCCTGAAAGCGATCTTTTCCTCGAGTGGGTTGCCTGGTCGCGGAAACTCCAATTGAAATGCGAGCCACTCTATCCGGAGTCGCATTCATCGACAGATAAATTCATCCATGAGCTATACTCTTTTCGACTTACACGGAAAAGTTGCAGTAGTGATAGGCGGGACCACTGGACTGGGCTGCGCGATCGCACTCGGCCTGGCCAGCGCCGGAGCTGATGTTGTAGCCAGCGCGCGGCGACTCGACCAGGTTGAGCAAGTGGCCGCGGAAATCGAGGCGCTGGGCAGACGTTCCCTCCGCATTACAAGTGACGTGCTTCGCCGCGCTTCAATCCAGGCTTTGCACGATAAGGTCTTTAAACACTTCGGCAAGATAGACGTGTTGGTTAATGCGGCCGGAATCACATCGAGGGCGCCAACACTTGAGGCCGATGAAGCCGTCTGGTCGCGCGTCCTTGAGACCAACCTTACAGGCACTCTGCGCGCCTGCCAAATTTTTGCACCCACCATGGTCCGCGCCGGATATGGCCGCATCGTCAACCTTGCTTCGCTCAGCTCGTTTGTAGGCTTCTCAGGGGTAGCGGCCTACTCCGCGAGCAAGGCCGGGGTCGCGTCGCTCACTAAAGTCCTGGCTATCGAGTTGGCCGGCAGCGGGGTCAACGTAAACGCCATTGCGCCGGGCATCTTTCCGACGCCGCTGAATGCATCGATGGTCCAGGGCACGCCGCGCGGCGAGGAACTGCTGCTGCGCACGCCCATGCGCCGCTTCGGCGAGGCTCATGAATTGGCCGGAACAGCTATCTTTCTGGGATCAGAAGCGGCATCGTTTGTTACCGGTGAAGTGATTGCCGTCGATGGCGGATTCCTCGCGAGCGGCGTGAACCAGTAGCGAAGGGCTCCCGGTCGTGGCGCCTATGATTGAATTCCAAGAGCAATGTGAGATTAAAGAGCATTGCGAAATTCAGGAGTATTACTGTAATGAAGATCACTAGGGCGTACGTGAACATTACCTCGCCGGGCCGCAACTTTGTCACCCTCAAGATTGAGACAGATGAAGGCATCTATGGTCTTGGCGACGGTACGCTCAACGGCCGCGAACTGGCCGTCGCCAGCTATCTAACGGACCACGTGCTTCCATGCCTCATTGGCCGCGATCCCTTCCAGACCGAGGATATCTGGCAGTATTTCTATCGCGGCGCATACTGGCGGCGCGGTCCGGTGACCATGGCGGCAATCGGCGCCGTTGACATTGCGCTCTGGGACATCAAGGGCAAGGTGCTGAACACGCCCGTCTACAACCTGTTGGGCGGCAAGAGTCGAGACGGCGTGCTGGTCTATGCACATGCGTTCGGCAAAGACGTCGACCATGCTCTTGAAGACATTGCCAGGCACCAGGAGATGGGCTACAAGGCAATCCGCGCTCAGAGCGGCGTTGCCGGCCTCGCGGCTACCTATGGCGTCGCAAAGGGACCCGGCCGGTACGAGCCCGCCGAGCGCGGCCTGCCTTCAGAATATGAGTGGGCCACTGAGCCGTATCTGCGCCAGGTTCCAAAACTGTTTGCGCGCGTCCGCGAGACTTTTGGCGACGATCTGCATCTGCTCCACGACTGTCATCATCGCCTGACGCCCATTGAAGCAGGCCGCCTCGGCAAGGAGCTGGAGCCGTTTCACCTCTTCTGGCTTGAGGATCCCACTCCAGCTGAATTGCAGGAAGGCTACAAGATCATCCGCGATCACACCACTACACCGATTGCCGTTGGAGAAGTATTCAACTCAATCTGGGATGCGCACGACCTCATTCGTAATCAATGGATCGACTACATCCGCATGACCATCGTGCATGGGGGAGGCCTCACGCCGATGAAGAAAGTTGCTGACTTTGCGGAGTTGTATCACGTGCGCACCGGCTGTCACGGAGCCACCGATCTCTCGCCTGTATGCCTAGCCGCTGCACTGAATTTTGATACAGCCATCCACAACTTCGGCATTCAGGAACACATGCCGCACTCGGACGAAACCGACGCCGTCTTTCCGCATAACTACTTCTTCAAGGATGGCTTCATGTATTCAGGCGACGCGCCCGGTCTCGGCGTAGATATCGATGAAGCGCTGGCGGCAAAATACCCCTATCAGCGCGCATATCTGCCCATCAATCGTAAGCTTGACGGCACGCTAACCGACTGGTAACTCGGCGCTGAAGCGCCTATCTACAGCGTGACCGGATCCAGGTGGACCTTTCTTCCCTCAGCGCATGAAGTATAGATGCTCCGCACCAATTCGAGAGCCCGGTACCCTTCCACGCCGGAACATGATGGAGACCGGCCCGCTTTGCAGGCTTCTCCGAAGTCGGCGAGTTGACGCTCGAAGGGCGTGATTGAAATTGCCATGGGATCCGACGCCCCGGATTTTGCCTGCTGCGCGATCGGAGCAGCTTCTCCGGAATCATCCTGCACATCCCACGCCGTCAATTGATCTCCGGTCACAATGGCGGTTCCCCTGGTACCGTGAATCTCCACTCGCTCGGGATAGCCAGGCCACAATGCAGTCGCGGCTTGAATCACGCCGGTTGCTCCAGAGGCATAGCGCATCACTGCGCACAAGCAGTCTTCCGACTCGATCTTGTGCGTCGCTCCAAGCTGCCAGTAACCAAATACTTCATCGACCGCGCCGATCAAGTGGAGCAGTACATCCACCTGGTGAATGGCCTGGCTGATGAGCGCGCCGCCACCCTCACCGGCCCAGCTCCCCTTTACCGGCCGCGCATAATACTCATCTGAGCGATGCCATTTTACATACGCATCCGCCTGCAGAATTTTCCCCAGGCGCTCAGCAGCCAGAGCCTTCTTCAAGAACAGAATGGAATCGTCGAAGCGATGCTGGCTGACCACGCCTAACTGAATTCCTGCTTTGCGCGCGGCGACGATCATCTGGCGCGCAGTCTCCAGGTCAACGGCCATCGGCTTCTGTACCAGCACGTGCTTTCCGTATTTCGCGCACAGCTCAACCGCGGCCAGCCGGTACGCCGGGAATGTGCAGACATCGGCAAAGTCCACCTGCGCGTGGCTGCAAAGCTCGTCCGGTGTTGCCACGAACTCGGCTCCGGTAGCCTCGGCAAATTTTCGCCCCTTCTCCGCAGTTCGATCCGTGCAGACCGTAATCTGGTAGCCGATATTCTTGTAGGCCTGTGCATGCTTCCAGGCGATAGCGCCGGTGCCGATGATTCCAACTCTCATGGATTGTCCCGCTCCCGCTGTACTTTTTATTCGTCAACTCATCATATTAAAAACTTTGGGGCGCCGGGTTGATGCCCTAGCGCCCCAAAAGTTCTTTCAACGATTCTTGTTGTGTTGTTTAGAAATCCACCTTCAAGCTGAACTGCAGGATGCGTGGTGGGTTGGCGGAGGTGATCTGGCCAAATAGCGAACTGTTCAGCGCCACTGTGGGGCCCAGCAGGTTGGGATGGTTTAGGCAATTGAAGCATTCTGACCGGAACTCGAGCTGCATGGTTTCAGGCAGCGGGAAATAGCGCGCAACGGCCCCATCCAAATTTGCGTACGAAGGACCGACAAGCATGTACGGTTTGGTATTGCCATAGTTCCCTGCCGTGTTTTTTGTGAACGATGCAGTATTCAGCCAGAACTTGCGCGGCTGCCCGTGCACGTACGGATCGCCGCTCAGATTCGGCCGATCCACGTTCACACCGGTAAGCGATGCGTCCGTTCCGGTTGTCGGCGAGACCCGCTGTCCCGAGGTGACGGTGACGATGGGAGCAATCTGCCAACCGCCTATCAACGCGCGCTCAAGTGGGCCACCCTTTACCGGGGTCTTGGCAACAATAGATGTGTTGAAGTTGTTGCGCAGGTCTTGGCCGCAGTTGCTGCGTTCGGCGCCGGGGTTGGCGGGATTCTGGAAGGTATTGCCGCCCAGGTCACCCACGTCCGTGCCTCCGGTGATGCACTTCGAAAAAGCGTAGTTGGTCAGCAGCGTAAAGTAGTTTGCGAACCGATGCTGCAAGGTCATCAGCATTCCGTCGTAGATGCTGCTTGATCCGTCGTACATCAAGCTAACTTCGGAGTAATACGCGCCCGGGACGGGATTGGCCAGCGCAGTCGTGCGGCGTTGATTGGTGTTGCCGGTGCTCGAGCACGCCGTCCCAATTGCCCCCGGAGCGACTGTGAGTGCGCCGCAACTTCCCGGGCCGGTCCAGTTGCCAGGAATATAGGTCGCGGGGTTATTTTCGTTGCCCGACGGAATGTGTACAACGTGGTTGCCAAGATAACCGAGCGTCACTTCCCAGCTGTTACCTAGTTGCTTTTGCAGCGTAAGGTTCCAGGTTTGCGTGTAGCTCGGCTTCATATTTACAGGGAACAGGAAGTACGAACCTGCCGTCGGAAAGAATGCACTGGTATGGCTGGGCGGGTAGGGCTGCGGGAATGGATTGCCGCCAGGATAGTTCGCATATGGATTGGACAGCAGGCCCGCGGCTGGATTAATAGTGAGTGCGTCGCCGTAGGGTGCGTTGTTCTCAAATCGATCTTCCATGTAAACAATCGGTTGCGAAAAACCCACAGTGTACGAGGCCCGGATACTCTCGCGGCCCTTGCCGCGCGGGTCCCAGGCGATGCCGATGCGCGGCTCGAAGTGATTCCAGTGGTTGTTGATATACCCCTTGGGGATTCCTGGATCACCCACAAACAACAGTCCCGGAGGGGCTGTCTTAAAGACGCTCGAGGTGGTTCCTGCTTTGAAAGCTGACATTGAGAAGCTGCCGCCGCGGCCGGCCGTTTCCCATTCAGGCAGATCCGACTCCCAGCGCACGCCCGCGTTCACAGTCAGGCGCGGTGTCATTTGGTAGCTATCCTGCGCGTAGAATGCAAACGCATTTTTTGAAAATGTGCTGCCTGTGTTGTTGCCCTGGTAGATGCTATAGAGATCTCCCAGCAGGAAGTCCCCCATCGCATCCCCGGTGAACGAGCCATTGAAGGAGAACTGCCCGTTGGCGTTGTTCGTTCCCTGCAGGTTCATGTGGTTGTGAATGAAATTGGCTCCGAAGCCGTAGTGGTGTTTTCCCTTTGTCCAAAAGACGTCGTCGAGCACGTTTTCAGAGTTTGTTGTCACTTGGTACGTCTCACAGGTACCGCAGGACACGGTGAAGTCACCGGAAACGGCCATGTAAATGTAGTTGGGAACTGGCGTACTCACGTTGATGCCAACTGTTTTGGGATTGATGAGGCTCGACACTTGGCCGCGGCTAATGAAGCTGCGCGTTCCGGCGGCATGGAATGAATTGACCAGGTTTGAGCCGATTGAGTAGGTGTGGCCAAGGGTCAGAGCTTGTTCCTGGTCATCGAGCTGCGGATTCGACGTGTTCAGGAGGTTGTTGTTGAAGAATCCCGACTGGAAGTAATGAGTGAGGAAGTAGCGCACGAAGATGCTTTGCTTGGCGCTCTCGTTCAAGTCCACGCGGCCAATGTACTGATTCTCTGTATTCGGATTCGGTGGCCCATAGAGGTATTTTCCGTTCGAGGCGGTTGCAAGCGGAAGATAGTTCTTCACGATCTGCAAGGCCGATGCGTTAAACAACGCCGGACTGAGCGTGTAGCCGGTGGCCGATGAGCCGACGAACGGAGCCTTGAGGGTTTTGCCAGTTGTGAATGCAGTCCAGTCGCCATTCAGCATGGCTTGCGTCGGTAGAATGTAGGTGGTGCTGAGAGATTGTTGATGCACGATCGTGCCCTGGTAGCCACCAAAGAAGAAGATCTTGTCGTGGTGGATCGGACCGCCAATCGCGCCGCCGAACTGATTACGCTTCAGAGTGTCCTTCGTGGAGAAAAAGTTCGTGGCGTTTACAGAGTTGTTTCGTAGGAAGTCGAACACCGTACCGTGAAAGGCATTCGTTCCAGAACGGGTGACGATGTTCACGACTGATCCGGGGTGGAATCCGTATTGTGCTGCCAGGCCAGACGTTTGCACGCTGAATTCCTGCAGGGCGTCCGGGAACGGGAAGGGCAGGTTCACGTTCGAGAATGAGTCGGTGTTGTCAGCGCCGTCCATAAGGTACAAGGTTTGAGTCCCCTGGCTGCCGGCCACCGAAAGAGAGACCTCACTTGGATAGTTCTTGCTGCCTACGTTGTCACCGGGCGGCGCTACGGTCGCCGCGCCCGAGAGCAGAATGAGCTGCGTGGCCTGGCGGCCATTCAGGGGCAGATCGGTGACGCGCTGCGCATCGATGACCTGCGAGACCGACTGGTCCTCTGTCTGCACCATCGACGCCTGGGAGTCAACCTGCACGGTTTGCGTAACCCCGCCCACCTGAAGCACGAGGTTGATTTGGAGGTTGTTACCGACCTGAATCACGATGCCGGACTGGCGATAAGTATTGAAGCCGGCCTTGGTGGCGCTTAGTTGATACGGACCAACGGGGAGGTTGGGAAAGTTGTAACCTCCATCCGAACCGCTGGTTACGACGCGCCTGAGTCCCGAATCCTGCTGGACTGCCTCGACCGTGGCGCCGGCCACCGCCGCACCGGTCGTATCGTTGACCGATCCTTGAATCTGACCGCCGCCGACCGCTTGCGCACGCGCTGATGGTGTAGCGAACCAGAAGAGAGAAATTAGTGTGAGGAGAAACAAAAACGTGGATCTCATCGCCATTTTTTCCTGTCCTGGCGAACGTAGACCCAAGCCTGAAAAGGGAATCTTCATGGTGGGACCTCCGAATTGTTTAGCTTGCGAATTATAAAAGACTTATCACAACGATTGTCAATCCGAAAATGGAGTGCCACCCGCAGCGCGCCCTGCTCTGACGCCATCGTGAGTCAATCCAATCGAATGTGGCTGCAGACCCTCGAAGGCAGAATGCGGCACTCCCACTGATTTCACTGGACTCTGGTCACTGCGGGCACTGAAACCGGCCATTCGGTAGGAAATCGGTGCTGAAAAGAGGCTTGGAAGCAATGGTTACTTTCTGGGCTGCTGTTGTAGCTGAAGACCTAATTCTGAAAAAAGTTTGTGATGCGAATGAATTTTCCCGTTCACGGGTAGAATCAACTTCAGCAGCCCCGCCAACTGAAAGTATCGACTGCATTCTAAGAAGGAATTCGTCATAGACCACGCGGGCTCAGCCTGCATAGGAGTAGCCGTGCCGGACCGGTCACGCAACTCGAATCTGCGCTGGGCGGTTTGCGCTCTGCTGTTCCTCATCACGACCGTGAATTACATGGACCGGTCTGCACTGGGACTCGTTGAGCCCATCCTGAAACACATTCTTGGCGGTGACCTGGACCTGGCTCTCTATAACAGGCACTACAGCAATATCGTCACGTGCTTCATTGTTGCCTACGGCATCGGCTCCCTGATTGCCGGTCGCGTCATTGACCGCATCGGTACAAAAAAGGGCCTGGCCCTCGCCATCGCGGTTTGGGCATTAGCGTCCATTGGCCATGCGTTTGCGCGTTCCGTCACCGGTTTCGGCATTGCCCGCTTTGCCCTTGGATTGGGAGAGGCCGGCAACTTTCCCGCTGCTCTCAAGGCGACCGCCGACTGGTTCCCTGTTGAAGAACGCGCTCTTGCTACCGGTATCTTCAACTCCGGCACCAGCGCCGCTTCGCTCATCGCTCCGTTGCTCATCCCATTTGTCGCTCTTCGGTATGGATGGCAGGCTGCATTTTTTACAACTGGCGGATTCAGTCTGATCTGGCTCACCTGCTGGCTCTTGTTTCCGTATAACCGTCTGCAGCTAAAGTACGGCCAATCCGCAAGTTCATCGCCAGCCTCGAAACAGGTCCCGCGAGCGTCCTTCAAGTCGCTCTTGAAGTCCCGGGGAACCTGGGCATTTGCCTTTTCCAAAGCCGCCACCGACCCGGTCTGGTGGTTTTATCTCTATTGGCTGCCCAAGTTCTTCCATGAGCGCTTCAACGTCGAGATGGGCCTGCTCGGTTTGCCCCTCATCATCGTCTACGTCGGGGCCACCGTGGGCAGCATCGGCGGCGGATGGCTCGCAGGCTATGCCATGCGCCGTGGCCATTCGCTTCGCGCCGGCAGGCGATTCGCAATGACGTTTTGCGCCTTTTGCGCATTGGTCGTCATCCTGGTTCCCTTTGTCCATGTTCTTTGGCAGGCCATTGCGCTCTTATGCATTGCCACGGCCGCGCACCAGGGTTGGTCGTCCAATCTTCTTTCCACACCGTCCGATATGTTTCCCTCAGGATCAGTGGGAACGGTTGTTGGCATCGGCGCTGCAGTCGGCTCCATTGGAAGCACACTCGTCATTACCATGGTTGGAATCCTATGGACAAAGCACTCCCTGCTGATCTTCTTTGTGTCGGGCTTCGCTTATCTTCTGTCCATGCTGGCGTTTCAGCGCGAAGCACTGGCTTCGGTTCCAGACGATTTAACCGGCACGCCGGCATGATGAGTCGTTGCGCCAATCTCATGATGGTGTCTGCGACAGGTTGTGAAGAGTTCCTGGCAGGGCTTGATCCGGGAACTTCCGTGCGATGCAAATTTGCCTAGGTACGCGATGCGGCCGCGAGCTGGCCCGGCCCCTCCGTGTGCGGCTGATCCAATTGCTCGAATTCCGCGCGATGGAAAAGTACCTTGTGCAACACCAAGGCAGCGGCACCGCGCAACCGCGCCGCATCGCCGTCCATCGCAGCCACAACCCGTGGCGTCTGCGGCGTCAGAGACTTCGCAATCAGCTGGCTCTCCAGTAGCGGGCGGATGCGCGGCCACAGCGCCGTGCAGTCCCCGACGATGATCACCACCTCAGGCGCGAGCCCAGCGACCAGAATGGTAAGTCCTCGCGCCAGGTACGTCATCATCTTGTCGATGGAGCGCAGCGCCCGCAGGTCCCCGCCGATTGCCAGTTCCAGCAACTCCTTGAATGAGCCAATCATGGTCTCAGGCACGAGTTCCCGGTAATATCGGAGGCCGGCGCGATTTGAAGCGAAGGTCTCCCAACAGCCTGTGTTGCCGCAGCCGCAGAGCGGTCCGGAAATTTCAAGCGGCATATGGCCGAACTCGCCCGCCATGTCGTCTCTGCCGCGCGCCAGGCGCCCGTCCACCAGCAAGCCGGTGCCAATTCCGTCCGAGACACCAACAACAATCATGTTCGACGCTTCGCCGAAGTCTCCGAACCAGCGTTCGGCAAACAGGCAGGCGTTGGCGGCGTTCTCCAGTTCGATCGGGGTCTCGAGGACTCTTTGCAATTCGCCGTAGAGATCGATCTGGGCCCAGGGCACATTGGGCGAAAAAAGCACCTGGTGCGTCTTCTGGTCGACGCGCCCTGAAACACTTACGCCCACGCCTGTGAACGAGCGCTCGCTGAAGGTATCCCGAAGCGAACGCGCCGCCTTTGCGATCTTCATGATCGCCTGCTGCACTTCGGCTTTTGAAGTCATTTGAGCCGACAGAGGGACGGTCTCCCTGGTCAGGAACTTCCCATTGATATCGATCACTGCCAGGGTGGCGTTGCCAGGCCGGAGATCAATTGCCAGCGTCACATGTTTGTCGTTGAGTGTAACAAACGTCGGACGCCGCCCACGTGGAAGCCGTCCCAGCGTGCCCGGCAGCACCCATCCCTCGTCGATCAGCAGGCCGATAATTACGGAGACAGTGCTCGGCTGCAAGCCGGTCAACCGCGCCAGATCCGCGCGACTTACCGGCTGGTGCCGATGAATGGCATGCAGAACAATGTCGCGATTGATTTCGCGCGCCGTTTCGCTTGAAGCGACACCGCGGCGCTGTCGATTCGTCTTCTCGGTCAAGTGCGTTCCTGTGGATCTTCCTGGGTCGGCACCAATTATAGGTCGGGCCACGTGCTCAAGCAGACAGGGAAAAGCGCTGGAGATTGAAAAATGTGACGAAGCAAGAGATGTCGGCAGTGTGCGCAGGCGCGGATCTTAAAGCTGCTTCAGCGCGAAGCGGTACAATTCCAGCGAATCGGATGGGTCGAACTTCTTTGCGGCAGAACTTGCCTTCGCCCACTAATCTTGAGGACAAAGATATGAGCATGAACCGCCGCCAGGCAATCCAGTTAATCGCCGCAGTGGTGTCGGCCGCAGCTGCACCGGCCGCTTTCAGCCTTGCGGGGAATGCCGCTGGCCAGCAGGCAACTTCCTCGGCGCCAGCCGCGTTCGGCGCAAGAGAATTCACCTTTGACGGCGTCTATTCCGAACTGCGCATTTCAATGAAAGAGCTTGGTCTCGATTCTCCCGCGGACCTGTCGCCCTATTCCCACCTGGTGATGGAGATGCGTGTCAGTTCACCTCAGCGCATGGGGCTTTGGGCCTATACGACCCATGGCCCGCGATCTATGGGTCTCATCGCCTTCGGACAAAACGCGTGGTTGCGGGCCTCTGTTCCGTTGCATTTCTTTGTGGGCCAGGATTCGAGTGGCTACGACCTCGCTTCAGCCGGAAACCGGCGCACACACTCCTGCTGGTTTTCAGTGTGGGGGCCGTTTGGCGATCTTCAATCGGTCGAGACAATTGCCATCTCCATGGAATATGCGCTCAACAAGCCGTCGATTGAACTGCGCAACATTCATCTTTCGAAGAGTGACGAAGGATCGGAGTTCATCGATCCCGGTCCGCAACTCGATTCCTTTGGCCAGTGGGCGCTCGCGGACTGGCCGCGCAAGGTCCACAGCCAGGAGCAGCTCACTCGCGAACTGGCCGCAGAGGACAAGGGATTCTCCACTTCCGGGAATGCCCACTACGGCGGCTACAAAAACACTCAGGCCAGGGCCACGGGATTCTTCCGTGTCGAGCAGATTGACGACCGCTGGTGGTTTGTCGATCCGGAGGGCCATCTTTTCCTGTCCACAGGAATCAACGGAACGCCCGGCGGAGGCGCAGGCTTCGGCAGCGAACCCGGTTCCGAGCGAACCAATTGCCGCCTCGATTCATGGGGCTTTACCACCGGCGGACAGCAGCGACCGGCAACCGTGATGCTTCGATGGCCAAAGGGTGTCGGCTTTCTCGGGCTTCCGGATGTTTATTCGCGCCAGTTCGCCGCAGACATTGACGCTGCGGCCAATTCACAGTGTGCTTCACGCAAAGACGATCCCTTGCTACTCGGTTATTTCATTGGCAACGAACCGCCATGGAACGGGCGCGAGAGCGAGCTGT
>OBLW0100003128.1_pt1 | contig 13015 bp, 8 predicted proteins | sample 1520161 | NCBI WGS metagenome assembly OBLW01 (sample SAMEA3539309, study PRJEB22396) | soil metagenome | biome: tundra; feature: field; material: soil | place: USA | collected 2010-05 | depth 0.15 m
TTGGGCACTCAATCAAAGACCCGAGAGCAGCCGATGAAGAAAAAATCTCCCTTCAAGGTGCCGGTGCCGGTGCGGTTGGCGGACTCGCAGATGTTCCCAGCGCCGGTCGAGTTGGTGAAACTCCAGTTGCGTCGTCGCCTGCTCGGGGATCAGTATGGCCCAAGCGCGCACTGGTCTTTTGCGGCGGCGGGAGGAGTGTGCTGGAAAGTCTCGCAGGGTCAACGAGATAGGCGGCCCACTCGTCTTTCGCGGAGCGGATGATTAGTGCGCTCATAACCGCAATGAAATCAGTTCCTTGGGGGCCGAACTGGTCCTTCGCGACGTCCCAGGGTAGTTGGTTCAAGGGCGCTCACTCTCAAGTCGCGCACCCCTTTTCAGCAGGCCGGGTAGCATGGATGACGGCCTCAATGTAGAATCAACGTAAGGACGAAGGCAAGACCGGCACGGTCGTACGAACCAGCGGGTGGCGTGACACCGCGGGGAATTGAGGCAGCCAGGACACCTCTATGCAGCATGAAACGGCGCTGAAGCGTTGTATGGAACTCACCATCGCCCCAGATGCAACTCTCAACTGGCACGACGGCGCTATGTACATCCAGCTGCGCCGCGCTCGGCGAGTGCTCAGAGTGTCGCACCCTGCCGTCGTTGAAATTCTGCATTGCTTCGCGTCCCCGTCCACGATTGACGAAGCGTTCGCCCAAATGCGGCGGTTTTCCCAAACAGAGCTGGAAAGGACGGTGCGCGAGCTCATGCTGAGTGAAGTCTTGGTTCCGCTTCATATCCATATTGAACAACCTCCAAGCACCCAGGTGATAACTACTGCTGATGACGCATCGGGCGGCTGTCTACAGGTCATTTTCGTACTGCCTCCGAGCCTGGGCCAGTTCGGGGAAGTCCGAATTCCCTCCGGGATTCTGATGCTCGCTTCCCTGACTCATCAGGCAGGATTCTCCACGGACTTCCTGCTGGCCGCTTCTCTCGAGACAAGGAATAGCTGTCCTACCGATTGCTTTTTCGTGCCGACACACTATGACCTGGCCCCGCCCTTGTTGCTTATGCAGTTTGCAGAGGCGCTCACGCATAAACTGGTCGAGGCTGTCGCAAACGGGAAACGGCCGGTCCTCGCCATTTCCTGCTTTTCGTCCTCACTGTATCTCTCTACGATACTGCTTGGCGCCTACGTACGTTCCAGGTTCCCACGTCTCTTAATTCTGACGGGAGGTTATCACCCAACGATCGATGCCGGTTCGATGATTGATGTCGTTGGCACGCGGGCAGGTGGCGTTCAGAATTACCGTCAATACAGGCAGATGGCCGGCAGTTTCTTCTCGGAGCTCGATCGCGCGACTTCGGCTATTGAAGCGCGTCGGGATTTCGTCTTCGATTACGTATTTCAAGGCAGGGCGGAAACTTCGCTCCTCCACGTTCTGAATCGCCTCGTCGGCAACTACTGTCGTCCGGCGCGTTCGGAAATAGTAACAGGTGGGGCCTTCAACGACCAAGAACTGCGGGCATTTCGGTATTCCAATGACATCCTGTCCCGTCTGGCTGGACCGCGAGGCGGTGGTCCGGCGACCGCAAGACGGCGGTTCGATCTCTGCTTTAGCCTTGGCTGCCCCTACGGGTGCTACTTCTGTATCAACAGTACGCGCCACGAGCAATGGCAGGGCATTTCCGTTGAGCACGCAATCGACACAATGGAATACCTGCACTTCACCCATGACGTGCGCCATTTCTCGGTTTTGGATGCGAATTTCGGGGTTAGGGCGAGTTGGCGGCGACGCTTCTTCGACTTAGTGTCCAGGAAAGCCTGGGCCCCTGGTATTCAGCTGGACATTGAGGCATCGGTTTTGAATTTTGATTTGCCGGACTATAACGTTCTTGATTCTTTCGGGCTGACCATTCAAGTCGGCGTCGAATCCTGCTCGGAGGAGATGCTGCTTAGGATGAACAAGACGCGGAATCCCGGCCGCTATAAGGCAAAACTTGCCCGTCTTATTAACGCAGTATCGCCCCATGCTGATCTGATCGGTTTGATGCTGATCTTCGGATATCCCGGTGAAACGAAAAAGACACTCAGTCAGAGCCTGCACTTCCTTTATGAGGAATGCGGGCTTCTTAATTACCCCAGCATTGCTGTTGTTCCTCAGATCTATTTGCCACTGCTAGGAACGGAATCGGTGAAGCGCACCGAATGTTATCGCGCCGAATTGGGGTTCGAACCGAACGTTTGCGCCTGGTGGCAAGCAGATGCGAAGTCTCGATTCGATGGTCTTCGGCCAAGCAGGGAGTTGTCTCTAGAAGCTTGCACCACGCTATGCAAGCTGATATGGGATTATCACTTCGGCGTTGGATACTCAACGGAGTCGCCTGGGCCTCCTCCGATCAGTCTTAAAACCAAGCTTGCCAAGTCCGAATTCCTACAGCGTTTGTTTCAGACGCTCGCGGAGGATTGACCCGGACCGGCTTGCTCTTCACGCCAGGAACAATAATCGTCTGAGACTTCATAGCCGTAGTCGATGGCCATCTGCGCGAGATCGGACTTTTGGGCACTTGTTGGGATGTCCTGCCAACCGAATCGGAGACGACGTAACCCCCGCAACTCCAGCCTGTTTACATCCTGAGGAACAGCATCTAGAGCCGATGCGCATTCCGCATGTGTCCGAGTAAAACCCACTATTTCCGCCGCCCTTCTCAACGTTTTCGCATCCAGATCCTCGACACGCCAGCGGAGTTGTGCAATCGCTTCACACATCCGGTTCCATCGGACCACGTAGTAGACTGCCTTCAGAATCGGATCGGCAAATTGTCTGATCTCGGGGAGGCAATCCTCGATCAGTTCCAAATATGGCAGATAAGGGACAGGGCTCTCGAAAAATTTCGTCGCAGCGATCGATGACAAGACCGATAAGGGGTGCCGCACCTGATGGAATACAACGCCGCCAAATTTGTTGAGAAACGGTACTACGCCGAAAGACGCATCACCGGCGAGGTTGTCTTGCGCGGCGTGACCAGGATCGAAAAAGGATTCATGGCCGCACGGAATTCCCAACTGGCTGAAGAGTTCGGAAGCGTACTTTGTTCCCGATCTTCCGGTTCCTACAATGACAAATCGCACTCCCATCGGCGCTCATCTCCTTGGAGCGGCACAGTGTCATTAGCTGGCGGGTAGGCTCGTACCGTCCGTCGGCTCTTACCCGCCTCTTTTGCTTCTCTCCAGCACAACCCATAATATATCATCCAGTCCTGCTCCGCAGACAGTCCTTCCGCACTGAAACACAATCGCGTAATGTTTTGTAATGTGCTGTTCCGACCATTGAGGCCGGCCTTTCTCCCATGTGCCCTCCCGAGGATTGTACACGCCAACCAGACCATCCCGAGCGCGCAGGATGTCAGAAGCGGCCGCGGGCGCGCTGGCCGCGAACCCGCCAATGAATTTTGAAAGGATGCGAGCGCCGGCGGTTTCGCCCACGGCGCGCACACAAGCGCTATTGCAGCCGTGAGTGCCGGCAGGCAGCGCGAAAGTGGTCGTGCTCGAAGCCCCAAGAGAGGTACCGGACGACGGCGGCGGGCAGAGAGAAACGCAACGGGCAGAGCCGGCGCTACCGCGAGCGCGTTCGAAACCGTGGACAAGCAACGCCGGAAGAGTCACTTGCGGAGGACGCGAGGGTAATCACTCCAGATTTCTTTCGACCACTGTTGCGACCGCCCGAGCTGCTACCAGGGCTTTGCTGGTCAGCGGCGATCGCCCGGCCAGCGGTTCTGCTCGCGCGCGTGCCGGCGCGCCATGGAGCGGGTCTGGCAGCGCGAGCTTTTGCGCTGCTTCCCAGTCAGTGAGTGCCTGGCGGAGGTGGATGCCGCAGCCGCGCCATCCGGCGGTGCCGCCGGTCGCGTAGTCGTCGCGTGCTGCTTGGAGCGCGCTCCAGACCGGTGTCATTGGTCCTGGGGCTTGGTCGGGGAGTGGTATGTGGATGAGGATGAGGTTAAGGATACCCAGCTGTTGCACAATACTCGTCCATGCTTCGGTGGTGATGCGGAGTTGCTCCTGACCGAAAAACGTGTAGGGCGCATCGCCAACCTGTAACGCTTTTCCGGGGGCCACGGTGAGGAGGTGGACTTCGCCGGCGATGCGGACGGTCCACGATGGTGGCCTTCCGTTCCTGAGCCGCTCGTACTCGGCAAGTGCCGTGAGTGTTCCGTGCCAGTCCATGCTTGCTGGGAACTCGTGGTCGTTGCTCGCACCTTGATAGAGGTGGTCGCTGCGCAAGCGTCCTATCTCGTCAGGTCCGCCCGTACCGTTAGCCTGGAGGAGCGTGCCGCGCAGGCCCGTGACCATGGGAATTTTTCCATCGAGCGGCGCGAGACGAATGGTGAGTGGCAGCGTTATGAGGAATCCTTCGGCGGTGCGCTGCGCCGTCGGCGGTTCTTGACGGAAGGTGATGCTGCCGATGTTCGTGTGCTGAATCTGGATGTCCATTTCCGTTTTGGGTCCAGTTTCAATTGTTGCTCATTGGCCGGGTTGCTCGGTGAATGCGGGAGCGCCGACAATGTACCACGATTGTCTGTGGTCCAGTTTTCTTAGGCCGTGATGTATGCGATGGCATCGGGCTGGAGTCCGTTGTTGAGTTCTTGCTTGTTGAGGTTGTTGCCAAAAACCGTCGGTAGTTCTTCCTTGTCGTGCTTGCGGCGTCGCCGCCGGTGACGAGGATGATGTCCGGTGGATTGGCGGCGCGTGATAGTTCGATGCGTTTGAGGAGGTATTTGAATTCGTAGTCGGCTGCTGGCAGTGAGTAGCCGACGAATACCCAGCGTTGGGCGTTCACGAGGAGTTTCTCCGCGTTGTTCCATGATTGCTGGAACATGGGGAAGTCGAGTGCGACGTTTACAGTGACGAGAATTGACGGTACTTCGAAACAGCTTCGGGAGCCACCCCACGAGCCGTTAGTGTCAAATTAGTGTCAAAACCCTTCGTTTTTGCCCTCGGCCAGTAGCTTCGCACCGATCAATTCGTTGAAAACAAACGAACAGGCGTGAGTTTTCCTTGCCTTGGGCGCAGGGGGTCGGGCGTTCAAATCGCCCCGCACCGACCATAGAATCAATAACTTACGGACGTTTCCCCAATCCCTTTAGTGTCCTTATAGTGTCAGATCCGCATCCAATCTTGGTTCTATGCCGTTTTCTGGCGTGTGGCCGACGAGGCGGTCTGCCATCACGTCCATGGAACGCCGCTCGCATTGTCTTCACTGGTGAGCGAACGGGCGCCAACGCATAGATGGTGAACCCGGAGCGTTTGACGCCAGGCTAACGCAGCGCGGATAGCGCCGGCAGGTTCGAAGTAGTCCAACCTCCACCCAGCGCCTTGATCAGCAGGACGCTGGCATCGATGCGGCGCCGCTGGATATCGACCTCGTTCCGCTCGTTCATAAGCGCGATCGTCTGAGCGGTGATGACCTGAAGGTAGTTGTCCACGCCGCCCTTGTACCGGTTCGTGAAGATCTCCAACGATTCCTGCGCGGAGACCACAGTTTCATGCTGCTGCTTCGCCTCCGTCTCAAGAATTCGGAGCGCTGCCAGGTTGTCCTCGACTTGCTGAAACGCATCGAGGACCGTCTGCCGGTAGCCGGCGACTTGCGAGTCATATCGGGCCAGCGTTGAGTCGGACGAGGCGCGGCGCCGCCCGCCGTCGAACAGCGTTTGAGCAAGGGTCGGCCCTACTGCCCACAAGCGGCTGGGCCAATTGAACCAGTTCAGAATCGACGTTCCCTCGAGACCCGCCGACGCCCCCAAGACCACTGTCGGGTAGAACGCAGCGCGAGCAATACCGATCTGCTCATTCGACTCGGCCATCCGGCGCTCCGCGGCGGCGATATCGGGACGCCGTTCCAGAAGCTGTGAAGGCACGCCCACGGGAATGTTGGGCGGCTCGATTTTTGCCGCCACAATCGGCAAGCTGAAGCTTGCCGGAGGTTGCCCAATGAGAACCGCGATCGCATGCTCGAATTCGGCGCGCTGCACGCCGAGATCGGTGGCCTGCACGCGTGTCGCATCGAGCTGCGTCCGTGCCTGTGCGACGTCGGATTTTGGGGCGGCTCCTCCTTCAAATCGATTGACCGTGAGTTGCAACGCGTCCGTATAGGCCGCTACCGTGTCTTCGAGTAGCTGCCTCTGTGCATCCGCGCTGCGGAGTTCGAAATAGTCGAATGCCAGCTCGGCCTCCAGGCTCAACCTGGCTGCCGCAAGGTCGGCGGCAGTGGCCTGGGCCTCCTCGCGCGCCGCTGACACGGTCCTGCGAACCCGGCCCCAAAGGTCCAACTCGTAGGAAAGATCGAAGGGTAACAGGAAATCTCCGGTACCTCCGTTGGCGGAGTTCGAATTAAAATAGGGCCGCTTGCCCGAGTCGCGGAGCGAAGAGATTCCCGGCGCCACGGAGATGGTGGGATACTTCGAAGCCCGGTCGAAGCGGATCATCGCGCGAGCATCACGGAAGTGAGCTTCGGCCGCCTTGAGATCCTGGTTGGCGATGGCGACCTGTTCTTCAAGGGAACTCAGTTGGGAATCCCCAAACACCAACCACCATTTCGCGGGGAACGTCGGCTCATCCGGATGGGCGGTGTGCCAGTCCTTCGTCTCCTTGAACGCATCCGGCAGTGGCTCCCTATATGTTGGCGTCACGGGAGCGGAAGGCCGGGTGTACTTCGGCCCGACCATGCAGCCCGAAAGCGTCAGTGCCGCCAGCGTCACGAGGCTGGAGTAGACAGATTTCATCGTCCCCCGCCTGGGCTCTTCCCGGCGACCAATCGCACCGGCGTGCCACTGATCAGGGAGTCGGCCGGATCCAAAATAATCGAATCCGAGGGGCGTAAGCCCGAAAGGACCTCCACTGCGCCGCCGTAATCGCGTCCGATCTTCACCGGCGTCAATTCCGCGCGGCCATTGCGGACGACCCCGACGCGAAGCCCCTCGCTCCGGAAGAGCAGCGTGTTGGCGGGTATCGTCACCGAGCGAGTGGGGTCGGGGAGGTTCAGATGAACGGACACATAGGCGCCGGGCAGAAGTTGGCCTGTCGGATTCTCCACGTCCACTTCCACGAGCAGTGTCCGCGACGCGGTATCGATCGAGTTCGAGTTACGGACCAGTGTCCCGTGAAACACATCGCCTGGAAATTCGTCCAGCGTCAGGGATACATTCGCGCCGGATACCGCCGCGCGCGCGTAGGCTTCAGGTACCGGGACGAAGACACGGAGCGTGTGGATCGCGGCGAGATGGAACAGTTCCTTGGCCGGCGTGCCGGCCCCGGCGTCGATCAGCGCTCCTACATCCGTGTTCCGCACGATGATAACACCGTCGAAAGGCGCATAGACTTTTTCGAAAGACTGCAACTGCTCAAGCCGGCGCACGTTGGCGGCACTGGAATCCGCGTTGGCCTTCTGCGCCGCCAGATTGCCGATCGCCTGATCCGTTTCCTGTTTGGAAACCGAGTTGGTCTCCAGCAGGAATTTCCAACGTTCAGCCGTGGTTTCGGCGAGGTGATAGTTCGCCTGCGCTGTCTCCAATTGCGCGCGTGCCTGTTGCAGTTGCTGATCGATCTCCGGGGTCTCGATCTCCGCCAGTAGCTGCCCCTGCGTGACGCGCGACCCAATGTCGAAATACCACTTCGAAAGATAGCCGCTGGTGCGCGCATAAATCGGCGAATCGGTGAACGCCTGCATATTCCCTGGCAGGACAATCTCCTGGGTGGGTGCACCCGTTTTCGGATGCACCACGTTGACGCTGGGAACCGCGGCTTCCGTTGTTGCCTGGACGAGCTGCGCGGCGGCGGCGGCGCGGGCCGTGATTCCCGAGTTAATTACCAAGCCAAGGGCAGCGAACGCGGCCACTATGAAAGCTGTTGTGCCGATCGCCCGCCACACAGGCTTTGGACCGTTTGTACTCTCGCTCACCTTCGCTTCCGGTCTCTCAGTTTCTTCCGTTTTCATCGTATTTCCCTCCAGTAGTCAAGCATGAATTGGTTCCCGATCCCCTTTGACGTCACCCTTCGCATCTGCCTGCGAACGCATGCCGTGAAACAGGCTAAACACCACGGGCACGAAGATCAGCGTGGCAGCGGTGGCGCACAACAGTCCGCCCACCACGGCACGGCCGAGCGGCGCATTCTGTTCGCCGCCCTCGCCCAACCCGAGCGCCATCGGAATCATGCCGATGGTCATGGCGAGTGCGGTCATCAAAACGGGGCGGAAGCGCGTAAAACCAGCCTCAATCGCAGCCTCCGCGGAATTGCCGTGCACGGCAAGCCGCTCCTTCGCGAATGACACAATCAGAATGCTGTTCGCGGTGGCGACCCCCATGCACATGATGGAGCCCATCAAGGCGGGAACGCTGAGGGTGGTACGCGTGATAAAGAGGAACAGAACGATCCCGGCCAGCGCGGCGGGCAGCGCCGTGATGATGATGAATGGATCCAGCCAGGATTGGAAGTTCACCACGATCAGCAGATAGACCAGCACGATAGCGAAGACCAGTCCGCCCAATAGGCCGGTATAGGAACTGCGCATCGTTTGGAGCTGGCCTTTGACCGAAATGAAGCTGCCCCTCGGCAGGTCCTTCCGGCTGGCATCGACGATCCTGGTGATGTCGCGGCCGACTGCGCCCAGATCGCGGTCCTGGACGGAGCCGTAGACATCCACCACGCGCCGGATGTTGTAATGAGACACCACTTGCATTTCGCTGGACCGGGTGATCGATGCGACGTCGGCGAGGATCTCGGGTTGCTTCATAGCCGCTGAACTGATCGGGGTTGCCTGCAGATCGGCCAGGGATTGGATCTTGTATTGCGGTGTCTGCTCCACCAGATTGTAGTTCACACCGCTCTTCCAATCGAGGAAGAAGGAAGGCGTGGTCTGGAAGCTGCCGCTGAGTGAAACCAGCAGGCTGCTGGCGATATCTCTTTCCGTGAAACCGCCTTGCGCCGCTTTGGTCCGGTCCACGGCAATGTTGAAAGCCGGGTATTCGAAGGGCTGCTGGAGCCGCAAATCGACGGTACCCGGCACGCGCCGCAATTCGCTCAGCACCTTCTCCGCCACCCGGCGGTTGGCTTCAATGTTCGGGCCGTCGATCTGGACGTCGATAGGCGCCGGCAAACCGAAATTCAGAATCTGCGTCACGATGTCGGCGGGAAGGAAATAAAACGTTGTCCCCGGAAACTCACGCGGCAGCTTATTCCGCAACTCCCGCACATAGTCGCTTGTCGCACGATGCTCCGCCTTGAGCGACACCAGGATGTCGGCGTCAGCCGCCCCGATGGTTCCGGAAGTGTTGTAGATCATATTGATCTGACTGAAGGCCAGGCCGATATTATCGAGGATGGTATCCATCTCCCGCCGCGGAATCGTGGCGCGAACCGAGTCTTCAACCAGGTCGCAAATCCTCGCAGTTTCCTCGATCCTGGTTCCCGTTTTCGCGCGAAGGTGAAGGATGAACTCGCCGTTGTCGGTGCTCGGGAAGAAGTCCTGCCCTAGCCATGGCAGAAGAGCGCCGGCGGAGAGGCAGATCAGAAAGAAGCCGGGAACGAAGATGCGCCGCCTGCGCACCAAGGTCCCGAGCAGACCCCGGTAGCCGAAGCGAAGACGCTCAAAACCGGCGTCAAAGGCCCGCTGGAACCGTTTGAACGGATTCAACGTGCGACCGTGACGGTCGTGCCTTGCGCTCAGAAGATACATCGCCAACGTCGGCACCAGCGTCCGCGAGAGGACGTAAGACGCAATCATGGCGAAGATCACCGCTTCCGCCAGCGGAACAAACAAATACCGCGAGACACCGGCAAGAAAGAACATGGGCAGAAATACTACGCAAATACATATCGTCGAGACCAGGGCGGGAACCGCTATCTGGCCGGCGCCTTCCAGAATCGCTTCGTGCAGGTCGTGCCCTTCTTCGAGAAACCGCTCGATGTTCTCGATGGTAACCGTGGCGTCGTCCACCAGGATCCCGACCGCGAGGGCCAAGCCGCCCAGGGTCATGATGTTGATGGTTTCGTTCAAGAAGCTCAGCGCAATCACCGAACTCAAAATGGAGAGAGGAATGGAGACGGCGATGATCAAGGTGCTCCGCCAACTGCCCAGGAAGACGAGGATCATCAGCCCCGTCAGGCAGGCGGCAATCACCGCCTCGCGAACCACACCGCTAACCGCCGCTCGAACGAAAATGGATTGATCGGCCAGCGGCTGCACTTTCAATTCCGCCGGAAGAGTTGCGGCAACCTGCGGAAGCATTCTCCGAATGCCACCCACCACGTCCAGCGTGGAAGCTTCGCCAGCCTTAAGAATGCTCACCAGGGCGCCGCGCCGGCCGTCCTCACGGACCACATTTGTTTGCGGGGTAAACCCGTCTGCTACCTGGGCGACATCGCGAAGATACACAGTGGAATCGCCGATGATCTTGATGGGTATGTCATTGAGTTCCTGCGCCGTTCTCGGGCTCGCGTTCAGTTTGATGTCATATTCGAGCTGGCCGACTTTCGCCGTTCCCGAAGGCAGCACCAGGTTCTGCAAATTCACCGCCGAAACGATATCCGCCGCGGATAGTCCCTTGGACTGGAGCAGTGCGGGATTCAGGTTGACCATGATCTGCCGCTGCTTGCCGCCGTAGGGGTATGGCACGGACGCTCCGGGAACGGTAACGAGCTGGGGTCTCAGGAAATTGACGCCGATGTCGTTCAACTGCGCCTCGGAGAGTCCTTCTCCCGAAAGCGCGAGTTGCAGAACCGGCACGCTCGACGCGCTGTAGTTGAGAATGATCGGCGGCTGGGAGCCCGGAGGCAGCTGCCGGAGAATCGATTGGGAAATGGCGGTGACCTGCGCGTTCGCCCGATCGATGCTGGCGTTCGGCTGCAAGAAGATCTTGACGATGGCCATCCCGTTAACGGTGAACGACTCGATGTGCTCGATGTTGTTGACCGTCGTCGTCAGGCTGCGCTCGTATACGGATGTGAGGCGGCCTTCGAGCTCCTCCGGGTTCAGTCCGGTGTAAGTCCAGGCCACCCCGATCGCCGGAATATTGATCGTCGGGAAAATGTCGGTCGGAGTGCGCATGATCATCACCGGACTGATGATCAGGATCAGCAGAGCCAAAACGATGAACGTGTACGGACGATGAAGAGCGACGTTGATAATCCACATACGCTATGCCACGGAAAACAGCACCCGCGCAGGCGCCAGTTGAAGCACAGGGCTGATTCCCAGGCGCCTCATCTTGGAGATCAGGGTTGTGCGGGGAAGTCCGAGCAGGACGGCAGCGCCCTGGGGGCCGCCGATTACACCGCCCGTTTGCTCGAGGGCCTGCAAGATGTGCGAGCGGTCCGCCTCCTCCAGTGTGACGGGCACGGAGAACGTCCCGGCGTTCGAGCGTTCGGATGTCGCCACAATATGTTCGGCCAATGCAGCATCCAGGACCGTCCCCGACGCTAGAATGACGCACCGCTCCATCACATTCTGCAGTTCGCGAATGTTCCCCGGCCAGGGGTGGCGAGCGAGAATTGCCGCAAATTCCCCGGAAATGCCCGCCATCGGCTTGTGCATCCGCGCGGCGCACTCCATCGCAAAATGACGGGCCAGCGGACCGATGTCTTCGGGGCGCTCGCGAAGCGGCGGCAGTTCGATTGGGAACACACCCAACCGGTAAAAGAGGTCTGCGCGGAATGCGCGCTGCTCCACCATCTCGCTCAGGTTGCGATGCGTCGCGCAGATCACCCGCACATCGGCGTGGATGGTCGCTGCGCCGCCCAGACGCTCGAATTGTTTGTCTTGCAGCACCCGCAGGAGCTTTGGCTGGAGTTCCAAGGGGAGATCGCCGATTTCATCCAGGAACAACGTGCCTTTGTGGGCCCGCTCAAAGCGGCCGATCGCCCGCGCCAGCGCGCCGGTGTACGCGCCCCGCTCATGTCCAAACAGCTCGCTTTCCAGCAAGCCGGAAGGGATCGCGGCGCAATTTACCTTCACGAAAGGGCCGGCCGCCCGATGGCTACTCTGGTGAATCGTCTCGGCAACGACTTCTTTCCCGGTGCCGGTCTCCCCCTGGATCAACACGGTGGCGTCGGTTTGCGCCACGAGCCGCGCCATGGCGAGGGCTCGTTGGAAAGCGGCGCTCGTGCCGATGATTCTGGGTGGTGCATTACCCGCACGAACATCCGTGCGGCGCGCCGTTTCGGCGCGACCGTCATCGTTGAAAGCCAACGGCTCGTCGTCACGAATTGCAATAACGCCGGCAGTCCGGCTTGTGCCTGCGAACATATTTGAATCCTCCCTTTCCTGTTGAAATCTCGGGACCAATCGAGAGCGGCCCTAATTCACCCCTGCGGAACCCTCAAACTTGCGAGCAGGTGCTTCATGTAGGCCCGGCTGGAGGCCAGTCGCGCGCCCTCCGTGGCCATTTGAAGGAGCGCTTTCTCCCCGACTGAGTCGACCGAGATGACGTCCTCCAGATTCACCACGCAGGTTCGGCCTTCCCGCGAGCTGCGCGTCTCTTCCCACTCATTTCTGATATCGATAGCCCACTGGCCGCAGAGCCGCCCTTGCAGGACCCACCTCTGCTCAAACGGGGCATCGGTGATCACGGTCCTAAGCATGAAGTCCCCTCTTTCACCACAGAAGAAAGCACAGGAGATACCAAACGCGGACCACCGCTAACTTACGGCAAGAGAAAGAGAAGAGAGGGGTTGGAAAAATCCGGTCGCGACCGTGACACTGTCACGCTGTGTCATGACACTGTCAGAAGTGGCTAATGATGGTTCGAGGATTGATGCCGAAGCGCTTCATGTACGCGATGAACGTTGTCCGCTTAAGCCCCAGCCGGGCAGCAGCCCCATCGGCTCCGCCGACGCGTCCCCCGGTCTCCTTGAGGACCTGAAGGATCTGTTCCGGAGCAGGAGCGGGAGCATTCCGCGCGCGTCTTCCCGCTGCCGCTTCGGCCCTATCGGCGGCTGCGGGCGCTCCGCGAGCGGTGGTCAAATCCGCGGCGGCCA
>OBLW0100003131.1_pt1 | contig 13012 bp, 11 predicted proteins | sample 1520161 | NCBI WGS metagenome assembly OBLW01 (sample SAMEA3539309, study PRJEB22396) | soil metagenome | biome: tundra; feature: field; material: soil | place: USA | collected 2010-05 | depth 0.15 m
GGGGCCTGCTGGCCGACGGCAGCCTGCACGCCGGGCCGGTCAGCGGCGGGCAGTCACGCGGCCGCCGCGCCGGCATAATAGGCGGCCGCTTCGCCCTTGAGTGAGACACTCTCCCGGCCGTCGACGCCGACCGGCACCGGGCCGGCCACCGTGACCCGCTCGCCCCGCCGCCGAGCGTCCCCGTAGTCGAAAATGGCGTAGTGCTGGGTGGCCCGGTTGTCCCACATGGCGATGTCACCAACCCGCCATTTCCAGCGCACCGTGTGCTCAGGTTTGGTGATGTGGTCCTGCAGAATCCGGATCAGGTCCCGCGACGCCTGCGGGCCGTAACCGGCCACGCTGCGCGCGAACCCGCCAACCACCAGGGACCGCTCCCCCGTCTCGGGGTGGATCCGGACAGCAGGATGCTCAGTCTCATAGACCGTGGACACGAACTCCCGGCGCCTGGCCGCGAGTTCCGGATCACTGCGATCCAGGCGCCCGGGCGCCGCGGCATAGTCGTAGGCATTGGTGTGCACGATCCGGATCCGGTCCACGAGCGCGCGCAACTCCGGCGGCAGCGTCTCATAGGCGGTGACCGTGTTGGCCCAGATGGTGTCCCCGCCCACCGGCGGGATGATGACGGCCCGCAGCATGGTGAAGGCGGGCGGGCGGTCCACGAAAGTGACGTCGGTGTGCCAGTAGTTGGCCCGCGCGCCCTTCGCCGAATCGATCTCCTCAAGGAGAGGCTGCTCAGGCGGGGATGCCAGGGTGGGGTGGCCGAGCGTGAGCGGCCCGAATCGCTGGCCGAACGCCACCTGCGCGGGGTAGTCCAGGTGCTGGTCACGCAGGAAGACCACTTTGTGATCGAGCAACGCCTCGCGGACCCGGGCCACCGCCTCGTCGCTCGGCGGGCCGCCGGCGTCGACGCCAGCGATCCCGGCTCCGATGTGGCCGGCCAGCGGGGTCACGCTGATCTGGGCGGTCGTGCTGACGGTACTGGTCATGGCGCACCCTCTCCCACACGGAATGTCCTATTCCCGAGCGTGCCAAGGCGCGTTCCGTATGTCAATGTCAACTTTTCCTATCTTAATTATAGCTAAGAGATGACCCGCACTATGCTCGCCCGCCGGGCCGGCCAGCCAGCGCGAACTCGTCAGCGCCTCACCCCCGCCTGCTCGGGTCAGCCAGGAGGAGCAGGCCGCGCAGGCAGGTATCAAGGGTCAGCGCGATCACCGCGATGCAGATGATCCCGGAGAGGACGAGCGCGGTATTGAGGTAGTCACCCGCCTGCTGGATCAGGTAACCGAGGCCGCTGGTGGCCGCGATGAGCTCGGCGGCGACGATGCTGGTCCAGGCGGCGGCCATGGAGATGCGCATCCCGGTCAGGATGCCGGGCAGGGCGGACCGGAGTTGCACGTGCAGGAGGGTGTGGAGCCGGGACGCGCCGAGCGTCTGTGCGCACAACCGCAGGTCCTCTGGCACCTCGTCGAGCGCGGCGACGCTGGTTACCGCCATGATCGGGGTGATCCCGATGATGATCAGGACCTCCTTCGGCAGCTCCCCGATCCCGAACCAGATGATGAACAGCGGGATGAAGGCGAGCGGCGGCAGCGGGCGGAGTACCTCGATGACCGGGTCGATCAGATGCCGCACCACGCGGGAGGCGGACATGGCCGAGCCCAGGGCCACCCCGGCGGCGACGCCGATGCCGAAGCCGATCAGGATACGGCGCAGGCTGGTGAGGGCGTCGTACCACAGCGGCGAGCCCTGCGACGGGTACGGCCGGTCAAAGTAGTGCAGGAACGTCGAGGCGGTCTGGGTGACCGAGGGCAGGAACACCGCGTCCCTGAGCAGAGTCGCGGCGATCTGCCACACCACGGCGAGGCCGACAAGGCCGGCCACCCCGGTGCCCAGGCGGCGGGTGCGCGCGCGCCGCCTGGCCCGCCGGTATGCGGCCAGATCGTCGCGGGCATCACGCTCGTCCAGCCCGTCCTGGTCTTCCGTGCCCGGCAGGGCCGCGGCGGTCTCGGTGTCGTCGACGAGCAGATTGTCATCAAGCGTTGGCAGGGAGCGCCAGGCTGGCATGATTCACACTCCAGTTCATACCGTCAGGGACGCCCGGATCCTGCGCTTGGCCGTGAGGAACGTCTCCGTATCAGCGTCGACGGCATGGCGGGGCCGGCCGAGCGGGATATCGATGACCTCCTGGATGCCCGGCGGCCGACCGCCCATCACGGCGACCCGGTCGCCGAGCAGGACGGCCTCCTCGATGTCGTGCGTCACGAAGAGGATGGTGGTCCGGTACTGATCCCACATGCTCAGCAGGAAGTCGTGCATGCGCAGCCGGGTGATGGCGTCGAGGGCACCGAACGGCTCGTCCATGAGCAGCAGCGACGGCCGGGTGATGATGGCGCGGGCGAATGCGGCGCGGTGCTGCATCCCGCCGGAGAGCTCGTGCGGGAACGCGTCACCGAACTTATCCAGGCCGACCGTGCTGAGGATGGCGTCCGCCTCAGCATCCAGCTCCGGGTCGTCCCGCTCGTTCAGCCCGGCCGACCGCTGGGCCTTCGGCCCGAACAGGATGTTCTTCCTGGTGGTGAGCCACGGGAACAGCATCGGGGTCTGGAACAGCATGCCCCGGTCGGGGGACGGCCCGCTGACGGACCGCCCCCCGACCGTGACGGTGCCCTCATCGCTGTCGAGGGCACCGGCCACGATCCGGAGCAGGGTGGACTTGCCGCACCCCGACGGCCCGAGCAGACAGACCAGTTCGCCCGCGCGGACCTCCAGGTTGATCCCGGCGAGAGCCACGGTGCGGCGGCCGCCCCGGCGGAACGTCTTGCCCACCGAGGCGATCACCACGTCCGCCCCGCCATGGCCACCGGAATCCGGCGCGTTCCGCGCAGCGCCGTTCACCGGATCTGGGATGGTGACGGGGCCGGTGACCGCCACGTCACCGGCCCCGTCCGCGTCAGCTCGGGCACCCACCGGCAAGCGCCTTCTTGACGAAGGTGATGTCGATGTGCTGCGCGATCTGCGCCGCTGAGGGAGCGGACGTGAGCCTTCCCTGCGCGACCAGGAACGTGCCGGTCAGCTGGTAGGCCTTTACGATGCGGCTGGTTGGGTCGTGCAGGGTGGAACCGAGCCAGAACAGCTGCTGGCTGGGCGGGATGAACGGGTAGCCCTTCGTCGTCGCCACAAGTGTTGCCGCCTGGCTGGCCGGCACGCCCTGCACCTTCGCGGTTGCGGCCAGGTATTTGGCCGCCTGCGGCCCGGTCATGTCCTTGCTACCCTGCACCTCGGCGCACACGTAGTCCTGTATCAGCGTGGGGTCGCTCTTGATGAGGCTGGACGCGACCGCTATCACGTCGAGGCCGGGGATGCCCAGCTTGGCGATCTGCTCGGCGTTCACCAGCGGATGGTCGCCCTTCGCGATCAGATCGGCAGCCGGAGCACCGTACACGTAGGCGGCGTCGATCGCACCGGACAGGGCGGCCGCACCCGCGGCCGGCTCGCTGGCGAAGCTGACCACCTTGACCTTCCCGGTCAGGTGCTCCAGCGCCAGGTAACCCAGTAGCTCGTAGTCCTCCGACGAGCCGACCAGGACACCGACGGACTTGCCGGCCAGCTGGCTCGGCGAGGTGACCGACTTGGGGACGAGCAGCTGATCGTCGTCGTAACCCCACCCCATGACGACGGTGACCCCGGTGTTGAGCCCGATGGCCGCAGTGGCCGGCGGGTTGCCGACGCCGCTGATGGCCTGCACGGAGCCGCTCTTCATCTCGGCGATGGCGGTGACGCCCGCGTCGAACGGCACGGTGTGTATGTGCCCGGGGACGGTCTTTTCCAGCGACGGCTGGCTCAAGATGATGCTGTCCGGGCTGGCGACAGTCCCCTGGCTGACCGCGATGGTGAAGCCGGGCAGCACCGCCGGCCCGGAGCTGCCGCCCTGGGTGACCGCCCAGACGATGAGGGCGATGACGACGATGACAACCACGGCGATGATGCCGTAGATCCGGCGTCTCTTGCGCTTATAGACGGGCACCGACCGGGCGGTCGGCACGTTGACATCGGCTGAACTGCTCATTGTGCTCTGTCTCCCCCCTCGGGGTTGTTCGGGGAATGCGGGGTTCGTTCGGGGAACGCGTGGTTGGCCGACAGCGAAGCTGACCGGCGGCGGATCAGTCCGTCGCGCCGGCGTAATACGCCGACGCGTCGCCCTTCAGGGACACGCTCGGCCGGCCGTCGACGCCGACCGGCACCGGGCCCGCGACCGTGACCCGCTCCCCGCGCCGGTGCGCGTCGCCGTAGTCGAAGATCGCGTAGTGCTGGGTGGCCCGGTTGTCCCAGATGGCCAGGTCGCCTTCGCGCCAGTGCCAGCGGACCGTCTGCTCGGGACGGGTGACGTACTCCTGCAGGATGCGGATCAGGTCGCGTCCCGCCTGTGGCGACCAGCCCAGCACGGTCCGCGCGAAGCCGCCGAGGACCAGCGAGTGCTCAGCGGTCTCCGGGTGCACCCGCACAGCGGGATGCTCGGTCTCGTAGACGGTCGAGACGAATTCCTTCTGCACCGCCTCAACTGCCGCGTCAACGCGCACGCCCCGGTCATAGACCGCGGCGTAGTCGTAATCGTTGGTGTGCACGATGCGCAGCCGGTCGGCCAGGTCACGCAGGTCGGCAGGCAGGCTCTGGTAGGCGGTCACCGTGTTGGCCCAGAGCGTGTCCCCGCCCTGCGGCGGGATGACGACGGCGTGCAGCAGAGTGAAGGCCGGCGGCCGGTCGATGAACGTCACGTCCGTATGCCAGTTGTTGGCCCGGACGCCCTTGCGGGAGTCGATCTCCTCAAGGAGTGGCTGGTCCGGCGGTGACGCCAGAGTCGGATGGCCGAGCGTCAGCGGGCCAAGCCGCTCGGCGAAGGCCACCTGGCTGGCGTAGTCGAGGTTCTGGCCGCGCAGGAAGACCACCTTGTGGTCGAGCAGCGCCTGGCGTACCTGGGCTACCGCATCGTCGCTGAGCACGTCTCCGGTGTCGACACCGGAGATCTTGGCGCCGATGTTGCCGGCCAGCCTGGTGATGTCGATGCGGGTCGTGGTGCTGATGGTGTCAGTCATGGTGGGGTGTCTCCTTGATCATGGGATGAACGCAGCCGTGCGGGCAGCACGAAGTCACATGGGCCGGGCTGGATTCTGTGGATAGCCGTCATCAGTTGAGTTCTTGGCCTTTATACGGGCTAAGAACTCAACTGATGACTGATTGCGCAATACGGCGCCGGGTGACGCGGGCGGGGTGACGCGAAGCGTCAGAGGTGCGGGAAACAGACCGCGCTGGCTACGAGGAGCAGGTCCACGTAGCGGCGCTCAGTACCGTCGTGGGTCGTCATGGAACCCACGATGTCAGTCCGTCCCACCCTTGTCAATATTTCCGATCAATATTATAGGTATCTCGGTCTGCGAAGCATCAGTGGTACGGGCAAGACCCGGCGCAGGTAAGACCCGGGCGCGGACGGGGACTGGCGCTGGCGGGGGGCGGCAGCCAGTCGCCGGGGGCAGGCGGACCCCCGGCGAACCGGGACCCCCCGTGGCGAGGCTCTGCGTCGGGGCGAGCTTCGCGGCGGGATCAGCAGCCGGAGAGCCGTTGGGAAAGATAGGCCTGGATGGCGTCGATGCCGATCCGGTCCTGCCGCATGGAATCGCGCTCCCGGACGGTCACCGCCTGGTCAGTCAGGGTGTCAAAGTCGACAGTCACGCAGAACGGGGTGCCGATCTCATCCTGGCGGCGATAGCGGCGGCCGATCGCGCTGGCGTCATCGAAGTCGGTGCTCCACCGCTTGCGCAGTTGCGCGGCCAGGTCGCGGGCCTTGGGCGAGAGGTCCGCGTTGCGGGACAGCGGCAGCACCGCCACCTTGACCGGGGCGATCCTCGGGTCGAGGCGGAGCACTGTGCGCTTCTCCATGTTCCCCTTCGCGTCCGGCGCCTCGTCCTCGGTGTACGAGTCGAGCAGGTGCACCAGCAGGGTCCGGTCAACGCCGAGCGCCGGCTCGATCACATACGGGACGTACCGCTCCCCCGACTCCGGGTCGAGATAGGACATGTCCTGGCCAGAGGCGCGGCCGTGCGTGGTCAGGTCGAAGTCCGTGCGGTTCGCGATGCCCTCTAGCTCGGCCCACTCACTGCCGGCGAAGTCAAACTTGTACTCGATGTCCACGGTGCGCTTGGAGTAGTGCGAGAGCTTCTCTTTCGGGTGCTCATAGAGCCGCAGGTTCTCCCTGCTCACGCCGAGGCCGACATGCCAGTTCAGGCGCTCGTCGATCCACTGCTGGTGCACCTCCTCGTCCGCGCCCGGCCGGACGAAGAATTCCATCTCCATCTGCTCGAACTCGCGCATCCGGAAGATGAAATTGCCCGGGGTGATCTCGTTGCGGAACGACTTGCCGATCTGCCCGATGCCGAACGGGATCTTCTTGCGCGACGACTGCAGGACGTTCCGGTAGTTGATGAAGATGCCCTGGGCGGTCTCCGGCCGCAGGTAGGCCAGGCCCGACTCCCCGCCCCCCGCCCCCCTCCCCGTTCCCTCTTCACTGTCCCGCTCCACGGCGCCCAGGTACGTGCGCAGCAGCCCGTTGAACATCCGCGGCTCGGTGAAGGTGCCCCTGGCGCCGCAGTTCGGGCAGGCGATCTGGGCCAGGCCATCCTCCGGCGGGTGGCCATGCTTGTCTTCATAGGACTCGATGAGGTGATCGGCGCGGAACCGCTTGTGGCAGCTCTGGCATTCGGTGAGCGGGTCCACGAACTCGGTGACGTGGCCGCTCGCCTCCCACACCTCGCGGGCCAGAATCACGCTCGAATCCAGGCCGACGATGTCCTCGCGCTCCTGGACCATCGCCTTCCACCACTGGCGCTTGATGTTGTTCTTCATCTCCACGCCGAGCGGCCCGTAGTCCCAGGAAGCCCGGAGCCCGCCGTAGATCTCGCTGGACGGGAAGACGAAACCACGCCGCTTGCACAGGCTGACGATCGTGTCCATGCGGTCATTGCGTGCCATGACAGACTCCATCCGGCTGGCGGTCGGCGGGTTGCGGGCGTCGGGCAGGCCCGCCTGGGTGCGTTCGCCTAAGGCGCGTCCCGCGGGCCGACCGTCAAGGCAGGCCACAGATCCACGGGACGGCCCTAGTTTAGCGGGCCAGTGGGCGCCGAATACCCGTGTCCGCGGTACCAGGCAGTCACTGACTGGTTACCGGCCCTTACCGGGACCGCGGGGCCTCACGCGGACCGCGGGGCCTCACGCGGACCCCGGGGCCTCACCGTGACCCCGGACCCTCACCAGCACCCCCGGGGCCCACCAGGACCCTGGGCCCTTACCGGTACGTGGGACCGCGGATGAGGTCGGCGTCGATGTTCAGGCTGAAACCGTTCACCGAGCGATTGCGTGATCCCAGATACTGCTTGATCCGGTGGTATCCCTGCCACCACGACGGGGACAGGTAGGGCGTGCCGATCACGTTGGCCCCGCCGTCCCAGAACGCGAACCAGAGCGCGTCCGGCTCGGCCAGCGAGTGGCCGCCTACCGAGCTGGCCAGCCCCAGGGACTGGGCCCCGGTGGCCGCGCTCGAGTACACGCCGGACACGTACCCCAACGCATGGATCTCCCTGGTCCACCCGTCGAGGAAGGAGAGCACCTGGGCGGTGCAGAACGCCTTGGCGCTGTTGAACGACTCCATGTCGTAATAGATCGGCGTGCCGCGGCCCATGCCCAGGCCCGCCGCGTCCTGGACCGCCCACTGCGCCGCCGCCTGGCCCTCCGCGGATGCCCACCCCGGCTGGATCCGCACCGCGAACTGCTTGTTGCAGGGCGCCTGCGCCCCGACGTAGGTGGGGATCAGGCCCCAGCCGAGCCTCGTGACGTAGCGGACCCATGCGGCCGACAGGTTCCCGTAGGGGCAGCCGACCTCCGCGCCGCCGATGTAGATCCCGACGTAGGAGAAGGAATGGACCCAGGCCTGCATCGCCGCCATGGAGGGAGTAGCGCAGGTGTCGAACCCCTTCCCGACGATTTGCCCGTCAACGCTGTTGGCACGGACCGGGATGGCCGGCCGGCCGGCCATGGCGGGCGGGCTGGCCGGGCCGGGCGGGCTGGCCGTGGCCGGCTGATTGGCCGTGGCCGGCTGATTGGCCGTGCCGGGCGGGCTGGCCGTGCCGGGCGGGCTGGCCGTGGCCGGCTGGGATGACGTTCTGCGCAGGCTCTGGATGATGGCGAGCACGGAGGCGGCGTCGCTGCCGTACGTGGCGGTGATGGACAGCCCGGGGCGGCCGACGGCCGCGTAGAGTTCGTGATCCTGCGTGTCAGCGCGCACCGACCCGCCGCCCTCCGGCAGGTTGCCCACCGTGGGCAGGGCCGACGTCGAGTGCCCGGCACCCGCGGCGGGCCCGTTGGCGCCGGGAAGGCCTGCCGCAGCCGGGCCCGCGGCGGACGAGCCCGCGGCGGCCGGAAGTTGAAGGCTGATCGTGGCGACACGGCCGACGACACGCGCCGGGCACTGCTGGTTGAGGCCAGGCCGCCCGAGGTACAGGGCGTTCCTGGCGTAGTCGAGGCAGGTAGTCGAAGAAAGGCTCAGGTGGTAGACGGCCCAGCTCACCGGGACACCGATCGTGTACCCGCCGTAGTGGATAACCTTGACCGGCGAGGCGCCGGTGATGATCCGTGCGTCCAGCCGTGCCGTGGTCACGCCGGGCACGGGCCGGCTTACAGTAGATCCCTCGATCCCACTGATAGTGAGCCCCAAGGCCACGATGAAGATGGCTACACGTCGCATCTGCATTCCCCCGAATGCGTGACAGCACTGCCGCGGCTGCGGCTATGGCTTTCACGTCTTCCCCGCTAATGCCCATTCCCGTGGATTCGACGGACATGCGCGCATGGGGAACGCAAATGCATTATCAGGCCGTATCTTTGCCAAGGACATGCGAAACCGTTGGCTGACGGGCCAACATCGCGGAGATGGAGGTTTCCGGATGAACACGCGCCGGTCGCTGGAAAAGGCCAGCGCCATGCCGATCGCGTTCTTGAGCCAGCTGCCGCGGTGGCTCGCGCCCATAGTGCTGGCCGCCCTGTTCGTCGCTGGCGCAGTCGCGCGCGGCTGGATCGGCGCCGTGGCACTCTTCCTGGTCGCCGCGTTCGTCGCATGGCTGGCCAGCCTGTCCTGGCCCGCGCTGCGCCTGCCAGGGCGGCTGCTGCGGGTACTGATCGTCACCCTGCTGATCGCGTTCGCGCTATGGCAGGGCAGCAGGTAACCGCGGCAGCAGGTTCGGATCCGCCCCGCCGTAGCGGCGGTCCCGGCTGGCATAAATCTCGCACGCATGCCAGAGATGGCGGCGGTCGAAATCAGGAAATAGGGTGTCGAGAAAAACAAGCTCAGCATAGGCCGACTGCCAGAGCATGAAGTTGGAAATGCGCTGCTCTCCCGATGATCGGACAAAAAGATCTACATCGGGTATGCCGGGCTCATCCAAGTACCGGGCGAAAACTTTCTCATCCACCTTGTCGGCACGGAGCTTTCCGGCCGCCACGTCAGCGGCGATCGCCGCGGCCGCATCGGCGATCTCGGCCCGTCCGCCGTAATTGACGCAGAATTGGAGGGTAAGGACGGAGTTACCCGCTGTCATACGTTCTGCGTCTTCAAGCTCCCGGATGACGCTGCGCCATAGCCGCGGCTTGCGGCCCGCCCAGCGGACGCGTACGCCCATCTCGTTCAGCTGATCACGGCGCCGGCGGATCACATCGCGGTTGAAGCCCATGAGGAAACGAACCTCGTCAGGCGATCGCCGCCAGTTCTCGGTGGAGAAGGCGTACGCCGACAGGTAGGGAATGCCCAGTTCGATCGCGCCCATGATGACGTCGAAGAGCGAGTACTCCCCCCGCTTGTGACCTTCCGTGCGCGGCAGGCCGCGCTGCTTGGCCCAGCGGCCGTTGCCGTCCATCACCAGCGCCACGTGCCGGGGCACGAACTGGGCCGGGATGGCGGGAGGCCGGGCACCGTCACGGTGCGGGTCGGGAGGCCGGACGGCCGGCGTCACGCGCTCCCCCCGGCGCCTGCCGTGTGCTCCACGGTGCCAGTCGCGTGTTCCACGTGGCGCAGCGAGCGGATCGAATGCTCCATGTGCCACTGCACGTACGCGGCGACCAGGCCGCTGCACTCCACCTGGTGCCTGGGCTGGCTCACATCGGCACGCGCCCAGTCCCCGCGCAGCAGCGCGCCCATCAGGCCGACCGTCAGCGCCGATGGCGTGGCCGCACCGGGCGGCCGGCAGGACCGGCAGGTCAGGCCGCCTGCGGCGATGCCAAAAACACGCGAGCCAGTGGCGCGATCCGCTGTGTCCGGTGTCCCGCACACGGCACACTCCTCCAGCGCGGGCGCGTACCCGGCCACGGCCAGCGAGCGCAGCAGGAAGGCGTCGAGCACCAGCCGCGGCTGGTGAACCTGCTCGCTGAGGGCCCGCAATCCGCCCACGAGAAGCAGGAACGCGCCGATGGCCGGTTCCTTCTCCACCGGGGTGAACCGCTCCGCGGTTTCCAGCATTGCCGTCCCTATGGTGTACCGCGGATAGTCCGCTATCAGCGGTACACCATAGGGCCGCACCGTCTCCGCCTGGGTGATCACATCAAGGGACCGGCCCGTGTAGAGCTGGAGATCGACATGAGTGAACGGCTCCAGCCGGGAACCGAACCTCGACTTCGTCCGCCGCACCCCTTTGCCCACCGCCCGGACCCGCCCGGTGCGCCTGGTGAGGATGGTGACGATGCGATCGGCCTCACCCAGCTTCTGGGTGCGCAGCACGATCCCGTCGTCCCGGTACAGGCTCACCCTGCCATTGTGGCGCACCGGCCGGGCGTGGGCCGCCAGGGCCAGCGCACAGGGCTACATCACCCTGGCCCGGTTCAGCGCCGACAAGACAGCGCGTAGCGACGCGCTCACCGTGTTGGCGTCGATGCCGACTCCCCACAGCGTCTGCCCGCCGATCTCGCATTCCACGTAGGAGGCTGCCTGCGCGTCGCTCCCGGAGGACAGCGCGTGCTCCGCGTAGTCGAGCACCCGGACCGTGGCACCCACCGAATTCAGGGCGTCGCAGAACGCGGAGATGGGCCCGTTGCCGGTCCCCTCGATCTGCCGTTCCTGCCCGTCGAGCCGAAGCTCCACGGTGAGCGCGTCCTTCGCGTCGACCACCGAAGACGTGTGGTGCGCCAGCAACGTCGCCGGGCCCTCGGCCAGGTACTCGGCCGAGAACGCCTCCCACATCTGCGCGGGGCTGACCTCGCCGCCTTCGGCGTCGGTGTGCGCCTGGATCACCCGGGAGAACTCGATCTGCAGCCTGCGGGGCAGCTCAAGCTGGTGCTCGGCCTTCATGATGTAGGCCACGCCGCCCTTCCCGGACTGCGAGTTGACCCTGATCACGGCCTCGTAGCTGCGCCCCACGTCGGCCGGGTCGATGGCCAGGTAGGGAACCGCCCAGCCGAACTCGCTGAAAGGAACCCCGGCCGCGGCCGCGTCCCGCTCCAGCGCTTCGAACCCCTTCTTGATCGCGTCCTGGTGCGAGCCGGAAAACGCCGTGTAGACCAGGTCGCCCGCGTACGGGTGACGCGGATGCACCGGGAGCTGGTTGCAGTACTCGGCGGTCCGCCGGATCTCGTCGATGTCGGAGAAGTCGATCATCGGGTCGATGCCCTGGCTGAACAGGTTCAGGCCGAGCGTGACCAGGCAGACATTCCCGGTCCGCTCGCCGTTGCCGAACAGGCAGCCCTCGATCCGGTCCGCCCCGGCCAGCACCGCCAGCTCGGCGTCGGCAACCGCGGTGCCCCGGTCGTTGTGGGTATGCACGGACAGGCAGACGTGCTCGCGCCGGGACAGCTTGCGGCTCATCCACTCGATCTGGTCGGCGTACACATTGGGCGTGGAGCGCTCGACGGTGCAGGGCAGGTTGAGGATGATCTCCCGGCCGGGCCCCGGCTGCCAGACGTCCATCACCGCCTCGCATACCTCCGCGGCGAAATCCAGCTCGGTGTCGACGAAGATCTCCGGCGAGTACTCGTAGCCGAAGTCACAGTCACCCAGGTAGGCATCCGCGTACTTCATCACCGACCGGGTGCCCTCCACCGCGAGCGCCATGCACTCCGCCCGGTCCACGCCGAACACCACCCGGCGGAACAACGGCGCTGTCGCGTTGTACATGTGCACCGTGGCGCGGGGGGCGCCGACCAGCGACTGCACCGTCCGCTCGATCAGCTCGTCCCGCGCCTGGGTGAGCACGGAGATCTGCACGTCATCGGGGATGAGATGGCCTTCGATGAGGCCGCGGACGAAGTCGAAGTCCGTCTGGCTCGCGGATGGGAAGCCGACCTCGATCTCCTTGTACCCCATCCGTACCAGCAGGTCGAACATGGCCCGCTTGCGGGCCGGGCTCATCGGGTCGATCAGCGCCTGGTTGCCGTCCCGCAGGTCGGTCGACAGCCAGCGCGGGGCTTGCGTGATGGACTGGCCGGGCCAGCGGCGGTCGGGCAGGTCAACGGGCTTGAACGGGACGTAGCGCTGACAGGGCATCCCGCTACTCTGCTGGCTTGGCATGCCTCCGGCATGACGCTGCCGCACGCCGTGGGCCTGGGCCTGGGCACTCTGCTGGCTTTGCATGCCTTCGGCACTGTGCTGGTCTTGCACGCCTCCGGCATGATGATCTTGATTGGATTGCATCGGAGAAACTGCTCCCTCGCGGATCGGGCTCTAGGGCCAGCGGCACGCAAGCAACCCGCGGCAGGGGAGCCGGCCTTATCGGCCCCCGCCGCGGCAGATAAGCAGGAGGGATCCGCGCAGCATTGCTCATGACCCTAGCAGACCCAACGGATCCCGGCCGGCTGCCGTCACCCATGACAGCGCCATGGACGAACCTCGCAGCGCGAACCTCGCAGCGCGAACCTCGCAGCGCGAACCTCGCAGCGCGAAGAATGCAGCGCGGAGAATGCCTCGCGGAATAATGCCTCGCGCCGG
>OBLW0100003132.1_pt1 | contig 13012 bp, 12 predicted proteins | sample 1520161 | NCBI WGS metagenome assembly OBLW01 (sample SAMEA3539309, study PRJEB22396) | soil metagenome | biome: tundra; feature: field; material: soil | place: USA | collected 2010-05 | depth 0.15 m
AGCCGGAGTTGAGTGCGCGTCTCCACAGGAGAAACGACTTTGCGCTTCGGTCGTGTTGTGGCTTTCTTCGCTGCGGGCATGAGGTTTCCTCGTTCGGATATATCTTACAGTATATGTATATGCTTGTGGAAGACCATACTCGAACCGATTGTGCCCAAAGAAGTTCGCTTGAAAGAAGCGCCAAGGGGAAATGGTGGATTCATTGTATGGAAGCGAGGGAAGCCGGGTGAACCGTAACAAGTATAACCGTGGGAGAGGAAGGGAGAAAAGGATGTCGGCAAGGGATTCGCGGCGGTCGTCACAGGGTACGGCAACGCATGTATCAGGCATCACACGTTACTGCCTGTGGCGCAGGCGCAGACTGGCCGCCCAATCGACGCGTTTAGAGGTCAGTAGAAAATAAAACCCCGCGCCGATGTCAGCCAGCTACACGTATTCCAACCTCGTCGAGCGCCCCAGATCGTACTTCTGTCAGCGCGTCATCAGCTTGCAAACCTGATTGCTCTGCTTGGCTTCGATCAGCTCGTTGACCAGCGCCGCCGCCGTGCTGAAACGAACGCGCCGCTTCTGCCGGCAGGCAACCGGCACAGGCCGGTGGCAAGCATCTCCACCAACGTGCTGATCGCTAGAGCGAACAAGGAACTCGGTATCGAGACCTAAGCTCTACCATTTTTTACGGATCCTGAGCGTATCGATCATCGAGAAAATTCTGATTTAATGCCCCCTCGGGGAGAAACTCGACACAACGGAAGATAGTGGTTCCTCTAACCAACTGATTCTATTTTACTTATAGCTAGACACTGTTGATTTACAGAATATTAACAGAAAAACGTCTGATTCCATGACATTATCGCATGACCGATCGGACTTCCCCTCTCACGGTAGGTAAATCATGGCTTTCACTCTTCCCCCGCGCGGCAAGATTGCGTGGCTGATAGGACACAGCGGAGCAGGCAAAACGACCCTGTGCATGGCGGTTTCTAAAGAACTCAACCAACGAGGAAAAGCAGTCCAGGTTCTCGACGGAGATGTACTCCGGCGCGGCGTTTGCTCTGACCTTGGGTTTACACCCGAGGACCGGATGGAGAATGCCAGACGCGTTGCTCATATAGCGGATATGTTCGCGCATCAGGGAATCAACGTACTCGTCGGTATGATTTGTCCTCTTGAGTCGATACGCCAGTTGGTGCTGTTGATCGTTCCGGATCGTATACAGGTTTTTATCGACGCACCGATCTCCATTTGTGAAGGCCGCGACCCTAAAGGGCTCTACAAGCGGGCACGTGAAGGTGCCTTACCGGGGTTCACCGGTGTCGATAGCGATTTTGAACCGCCACCAGCGCCAAACCTCGTTTGCCATACGGATCGTGAAACGGTCGCGGAATCAGCATCCAAAATCCTTGCCATCTTGAAGGACTCAAGTTACTTCCCCGCAGACACTCGGCAAACGATCAACGAGAGACGTCGTACCATCGCTGTGGATTTCGATGGGGTGATTGCAAACTACGACGGATGGCGCGGCGAAGGGATTCTTGGTGATCCCCGGCCTGATGTCAGAGACGCATTACGCACTTTGAGGCTGGAAGGCTGGAAAATTGTTGTCCACACTGCCCGTACCTCCTCAGCTGTTGAACCCTATCTGCACGAGGCAGAGGTACCATTCGACGAAATCAACGCTAACACCGACTATCCCAGCCTGAGCCCCAAGCCGGTCGCTACAGTTTACTGGGATGATCGGGCGGTGTGTTATTCCGGCGATGCCATGCGCGACTTGGAGCAAATCCGAGAATTCCGCACCTGGAGCCAAAGAACATAGCGGAGCGCACAATGTTTCACGCCCTTTTCAGCAGTACAGACTCACACCTGGTAGGGCGCTGCAACTACTTGTCCTACTCGGCCGTGAACTTATCAAATGAGTTTTGCATGAGTTGCGAATAGAACCGATTTCCGGAGGTACGGCGAGATGAGATTGCTGAAACGGACAGACGCGATGCTGGCCAGTTTGACTGCCATTCTTCTTGTACCAGGACTGAGTGTGTCCAGATTGGCCGCACAACAGGTTCCACAAGGTGTTTTCGCTAAACGGCCAGTGTTGAAAGAGTACGCGATGTTGGCGGGGGCTGTGCCGGGTTGCTCGAACGTTCAGCAGGAGACCACCAGCGCGGACGCAGCCGCAGTGCCTCAACAAAAGGTCTGCAAGGTTCCGCCTACCCCGCACTATGTACAATACCGAGCCTTCATTCCAGCGGATCATCTTGTTGTATACCCCTCACCCTGCTTCATTGGGCAGGCAATAGCCAGCCTAATTCCGCCCCCAACGCCCTTTCCTGTTCCTATGGGATCCATCATGGTTCTGGGAGATGCGTCCTCCTTCTCGACCCATTACCGAATCAAGGAATATGCCAATCTCGCAATTAGTAGCACCGGCCCCGCGACAGAACTTCCCGTCTTAAAAGTTCCGAGCGTGAGTTACAACTTCGAATTTCCATCATCTCCCATTGCTGGACTGGGCGCAGACATCTCGTCAGGCGACTTCAACATCCCGGCAATGTTCTTCCAGTGTTACCACGAGCAGAACACGGGTAGCTCGAGCCTGACGAATATTAATGGAACGACGAGTTCGACAGCGGCGAATCAGGCTTCTGTGACGTTCAGTGGTTCTGGCACAGATCCCCTGTTCGCAGATCCTGTTGCGCCGATCCAATTCAATCTCACCGTATCCATTAATACGGCGACGAACCAGGCGACCATCACCGGTAGCCACACTTGCTTTCCTTCTCATGAAATCGTGATAGGAACTCAAGTTGTGTACCAAAAGAATCCCGTCTTTGTAAGCTGGGCAGTGCTATCAGCTTGCCTTCTCACTTATCCTGTAGTTGAAACACAAGTGAATTGTACCGTGCCCCTAGACGGCGTTTCGAAGTGCCCCTAGGGTCCGCTGCTTTGTCTGGGAGTTGTTATCCGCTGCTGCGATGGCATGTTGAGTAAGAAATGCCTGCAAATGCGAATGATCAGAGAGATCGACAGGAGTGAACAATGAGACGACTTAAAACATACTGGCTGATTGTGTTGGTGCTCTCGCTAGGCAGCTCGAGTTGCCTGCTGGCCCAGAGTCTTCCCGCTGACCGCTTTTTGGATAGCGTGTCGGCACGTCCCGTTGGCGACGAAGTGGAACGAGACCAGTTCCTGACAACGGGAGACGCTCTCAACAATGCCTCAGCCGCGGAAGTAGATAGGGTGCTCCCAGCCGTGCTGAAGCATACGCGAAGCGGTGGTGAAGCTCACGAGCGGGTGTACGCGACCGGATTTCTTCTCATGATCGCCATGCGGCCTGATGGGGCTGACCTGCTTTCCTCCAAGTCTGAAGAGATTTCGTCCCTGATTGTCGATGCTAATCCGGGAATCCAGAAAGTGGCAGTCGCCATCATGGACTACGTGATCGGGAAACCTGCGACGAACAAACAACCTTACTTGTCAGCTTCGAAAGCCGTGATGCAGAGACCGCAGACCCCGCAGGAGGTTGTTCTTGTAGGCATGATCTCACCACTATTAGTTTATGGGTCAAGCGACCCAGATGCCTTGAAGTCCGTGCTGGCATTCCTGCATCGGGATGACCTGACCCCTTCGACGCGATCAGAGTTGGTGCACCGCCTGGGTGTAGTACCTGGTCTTCCGCCCGAAGTAAACCAATATCTGGTCGCACTCCTGAGCGATTCTGATCCACATGTTCGCGCAGCCGCACTGGTGGCTTATGCAGACTCGACAACGCCGTACCACATAGCGGCGAAGGACAGCGTGCAGAGAATTGCGAACGATTCAGCGGAAATCCCTGGGATTCGGGATCTGGCAAGAGAAGCGATTGCGGGCAAAGCCCACCTGAGTCCCAACTACGATGCGCCCCCTCTGGTTCTGGATCCCAAAACTGGTGCGGTGCCTCAAAAGCCGGAGAACCAGTGATTGCGCCCCGCATTGTGATCCGGATGCAAAAGGTCCGCGATTCGCTATCGTTCGACTGTGCATTCATTTTCTGCGAGAGGAGCCATTGTTATGGGTCGTAACGTAATCCGGCAGCACTGTTCGTTAGCAACCGAGTCCATGCGATCTGGAATCACTACTGGATCGAGACACAGTCTTGCTGCACTGCAAGGAGCGTCAAGAGGCGATAGCGGAGCCTGCTCCTTACCTACATGGCTAACAAAGCATCTCATATGGATTGCGCTGGTATCCCCGATGATCTCTCACGATGCAGCTCTTGCCCAGAAGGCTCCGGAAACCAAAGGAACTCTGCACTACAATGCCAGACCTGGAGCACCTCTCACCTTGATCGACAGCTCGGACCCCAAGTTCAATGCCGAGCTGGAGGCTAACTTTCCTGGTGTCCGCGCAATGGAGTCCATTGACAGAGCACTGCCGTATATGGTGATCCTGCGCAACGATACCGCCAAGACGGTGAGGGCTTATGAAATCAGGTGGGAGGATACGGAGGCCGACTCAGACGAGTTGCGCGACATGAGCGTTCTTAAAGCGACAGCAGTGACAACGCCGCTCGAACTTCGTTGGCCGGCCGGGAACAAGCTTCAGGACAAGTCGATACGGCCGGGGGAGGAGCGGCTGGTCACACCGTGGGCAAACGTACGGCGGGATGAGCTATCGTTTTTCGTTCCATCGATCGAGCCGCAGACAGTGGCCTCTCACCAGAGTTGGAAGGCGCACGTAGACTGCGTCGTGTACGGAGATGGTTCCTTCAACGGACCGAACAAGAGCCGCCTGCTCCTAACCTACTTCATCAGCCGCGACGCACAGCATGACGAAGCGTTAACAATCCTCCAAAAACTCCGCGCTGAACCTAATTCCCAGGAACTCAAGCAACAACTGGTGAGGCGAACAAACATCGGTGGGTCGTCATTGTTCAACAGCAGCCGACCCATGGCACTGTACAAGCATGCCCGCGCGGTGGCTGCACAGCAATTCGCTCAGTTGCTGAAAACTAGCGGATACCCTGCTGTAGAGGCGATGGCTTCAGAGTTGGTTACCACGATGCCCCCGCATGAGCGATTCACAGATCTTGCTGCGCCTTACAGGGAGGCTCAGTTCACGATAGGAGAAGAAAAGGTCAAGGCAGAAGAATAATTGCAGGGGCAGAACGTGTGGGATTGACCTTATCAAAGGAGCACCTCGGATGAACAGGATTCTACAAGTACGTAAGAGCGTTTGGGCCGCAATTTGTCTCTGGTTGGGACTCGTGAGAGGTTACCAACTACCTGCTCAAGGCGTAACCGCTCAACCACGAATCTACAGCACCGCTGCGCTAGAGATTTTCAATATCTCGCTGACGCGTGACTCTTTGCTCCGAGTTTTCGGGAACACCACAAGGGGATACTCGCTGGGATACAGTCCAGTTATGCAGAACGTCGACCAGCCAACGGGCGCATTCGTCAACCGCATGCAGCAGGCCGCTCCGCTCATCAGCAGGCCGATCACAACCGGCCGCACAGGCTCCGGAACATGTAGCCCCCCCACTCCTACGCCGCCACCGCTGCCTCCCGTGTCCACGTTGCCCACCGCACAACCGGTCCCACCTTTAACCTGCACCCAGATCACCGAGCAAAATATCTGCACATCCATGCTTGGCCGCACACATTGTCATGTGAACGTTTGCTGCCTGCGTGGGGGTGCGATTGATCACTGCGCTAAAATTTCGTCATATTCTTACTCCAACGGGTACCCAGGAGGCACAACAACGCGAGGCACAACTACGTGGCATCCCTGCACAGGCGGATTCAGCCATTCCAATTGTTAGCAAGGAAAGGGCTTTTGACTATCGAACAGGACTCATGGGTAGCCTGATAGCTGTGACCAGTGTAGGTTAAAGTCGAATGTTCAAGATGGATGAGGCACTTCATGACAAAACTCCCCTCTGGGACGCAGTGGACTCCGATCCCGCAGCAGCTTCTAAATTCGCTCTTGAGTCTGTTTCCAGCAGCTTCATTGCCTGTCCTGGGAACTTCCCAGACTGCACCGATTCCAGCATCATTCGTTTCTGCTGGCCTGGGTCAGCTTGCTTGTGACATTATATGTTCGAATGCAAAACAACGATTCAGACCCTGCGTTCGGTTGACACTGGTCGGCTTGGTTCTGCCGTGTCTGGCGCTTGGACAAACGGCAATACCGCTGGGGAACCGGGGGCATATAGAAGCGACAGAAACTCAAAGAACAACTTCATCACCCGACAGCAACGCGCCTATCACTCAGGGGCAAGCCGCTGCTCTGCTTGAGGAGATGCGGCGCCTGGAACTCCTTCTGTCATCTCGAATGCTACCGCCGCCTGTAGCCGATACTAGCGCTACCGGCGAGGCTCGACCTGTCACACTGCAACTGAGGGCTGCCGAGCACGCCTTGGGCGATCCAGCTGCTCCGATCGTGATTGTTGAGTTTGCCGACCTTCAGTGTCCGTTCTGCAAGGATTTCCAGGAGACAACGTTTCCCACCTTGGAAACCTCATACATCAAGACCGGAAAGGCCAGATTTGTAGTGAGGGATCTTCCTTTGCCGATTCATCCTTATGCCAGACCAGCGGCTGAGGCGGCGCGCTGCGCAGGGGAGCAGGGGAAGTATTGGGAGTTACGGAACGCTCTCCTGATAGAGTCCGCTCCGCCATCGGCAGCGAGCATCTCGGCAATTGCGGCAGGGGCTCACCTAGAGATGAGGGAGTTCGAAGAATGTCAGAGTCAGCATAAGTTCACCCCAGATATTGGTGCTGAAGAGAGCGAAGCGGAACACTTAGGCATCAGAGGAACACCTACATTTCTTATAGGGCGGCTACAGGAAGGAAAGGTTTTGGGAACTGTGATTCAGGGCAACCGTGGAATTGATGTGTTTCGGCAGGAGATCGACCGACTACTCAATGAGGGCGCTGTGCGCACGGTCAGTCCGGTTGGACCAAATCCCACAAGCCTTAGCCCCAAAGAGAAGCCCATTTAGTTGGCCTGCCACATGTAGGTTTTGCGCCAGCAAACCTGCTTCAAACTCTGACGAGGAAATTACGATAACGAGGCACTCTACAGGGCGGATGGTTGTTTGCTTCCCCCTCTTGGTCGCGGAGATCGATTCATCGAATGAAATACACGATTGGAATGTTGGAACTGACTCCATTTGAAGTTCTAGGGGACCCGCTCTTCCCTCAGCGATACTGCTCGCAAGTCATTATGCCGCTGATTGGTATGCTGGAATCCGAACGGCGTCTTCGAGTTACGCTTGTCACAACCGGATCTGTCGTTGAGTATCTTGCGGAGAGCCTTCCTCTTGCATTGAAGAAGATTCGTGCGCTCATTGCGGATGGCCAAATCGAGCTACTCTGTTCGACGTACACCAACGCGGACTGGCAGATCTTTCCTAGCTCTGATCTTCGGCGATCCAATCGGATGACAGATGAAATCCTTCGCCGCAATGGCCTGCCCCTGGGTCGAACGTTGGTAGCCCAACACAATACGTACTGGCCAGCGATGACCTCGTTTGAACTTGAGTTCAATGTTTTTCTTGTTCGGGACACGTCTTTAAAGGGACGCCGTTCTGCCCGTCAATTTCCCCAAATGGCTCGGGTTGGTAATTCCCTTCTCGTCGTAGCGTCCAACAACCTCTTGCACGATATGAGTCAGCGCTTCGTGTCACAAAAGACTACAGATGAAATTGGTCTCTTTACGGAGGCGCGCTTGGAGACTGCGGTGGAAACATGGGTGCATTCAGATCCGCGCTTCGTGGACATCACAATCGGAGAAGACAATTGGCACTGGTTTCACTCCGGAGGAGCGCACCATCTCACCACCGGTGCTGGCCTGCGAAACTGGGATGCCTTCTTTTGCGACCCCGATTGGATGCGTACCGTTCAGGATTTGTTTGAGGCAAGACTGAGCGAGGGAGTGGCTTTCCGTCTTGTATCCGAGTTTACGGACAGAGCTGGTACGCTGATCGAGACGTTGCCGGACCTCGGTGACACCAGTTGGGGACTCGATGCGGGCTGCGACCACGCCTACTGGCTTGGAGCCCCGGAACAGCGTATGCGCGCAGTGTTGTCCTGGACTTCGCTGTCCTGGAGAAGCAGGACGGCCCTGCGCAGAGCAGAGGCTTTGGCGGAACTGACTGTTCGCAATCAATCATCGGAAGCTCTTGATAGGCAAATCGAAGCCTTATGGAGGCGGCAGCTATGGACGGAAGTGTCCCCGGCCGCGAGCAGGGCCGTCTCACCGTGTGAAGTAGACTTTATACGGGAACACGCGGAGCGTGTAATAAGTATCGCGACCGAACTTTGCTTTCAGTTTGGACCGACAGGCTCTCCTCAGAACCCCATTGCACCTTGGGACGACGGGATTGGATCGCTCGTACCCGGTACAAGCGTGGCAGAAACTGAGCTTATCAATTGCGAAGGAACTGTCAAGTGGTTTTCCAATGGAAACGGAATTCATCGGTGTGAAGTACGGTTCATGGCCGAGGAGGCGATCTGTGGGATAGGCTTCAAACTGAGTTCCAACGGCATCGAATTTAGCGGCTGTGGCCAAGAAGGCGAAGTTGCCAATGTAGCTCTTACCTCGTTCGACGATGACGGTGGGATTCTCGTGTCTTCCACTGGCCTGTATAGTTTAGGGGCCGACTTGTATCTCATACGCCACAACCGCATTGTGAGCACTGGGGCGCAAGTTGGAATTGCAGAATCCTATCTTCGCTTTATAGTGGACTATGCGCCTGAGGGCCGCTACTTTGAATGGCCCTTCACAATCATTCAGGGCAACGCGCCGACCGCAATTGCCTTGGCGAAACAAATCAATGCGATTTGACGAACTCAACGTGCATGGGTTCTTGGATCGTCGCGGAAAGCTCCATCTGTGCGGTAAGGCGAGGTGTGATGATGCTAAGTGAGGCACCACTAGTAGAAGAAGCACTTCCATCTTCTGAGTTCTACCCAGTTTCGATCGATTGGATGAGGCGGACGCTGTCGTTTGTCAGAATCAAGCGCGACACCTACAACACGGCGGCATTTCTGGTGCCCCGTCATGTCGATATGGGCAAAAAGCTCTTCACCTTCAACATGGATGACCTGTTGCTATACGCTCGACGGAATCCATGGCCAAAAGTTCGAACGCACTATGTCCTCATTTCGGCCTTTTGCTGCTCGACGCTTCTGGCTCGCTACATCGATCAGTTAGGCATTGCTCTGGTGCTAAAAGAGCCCGGAATCATCGCTCAGCTTGGTATGATGAAACACGCTCACTCAGACTTGACCGCCGATTTGGAAGATAGTGAGTGGATGGAAGTAGTTACCCTGTCTCTCAGTCTTATGTCCCGCGTTTTTCCGACGCAAAGTAGTGTGATCGTGAAGCCTTCCGATATAGGGAACCTGCTTGCTGAGGAACTCCTTATGCACGATGTACGTTCCCGAGTGTTGATCCTCTCTGTACCAATTCGGACATTTGTCCTGTCGGTTCTCAAGTCTCCTGGACGGCGAGACTGGACCCGGGCTCGGGCCAGGTATTGGCAGAAGAATGTCGTCCCGACTCTCGGTCTGAAACATGTCGACTTGCGGCGACTTAATGATGCGAGAAAGAGCGCGTACATTTGGCTCGTCACCAATTGTCTTTGGTTGAGCGCCCGTCAAGACAGAAATGCTGGACGGGTTCTGATCATGAACGGAGACCTGATCTCCAGCAATCCCTCGTTCGCCTTGCGGACGCTGATGGATTTTTTCAACATAGATGTCGACAATGATGACATCAAGAGAGCGGTCGAGAGTGATGCTTCATCGCACCATTCAAAGCGACCAGCCGAGAAATACAGTGCCGAGAGAAGATCTCTTGACCTGTCCGAATGGGAACGATCATACGGGGAAGAAGCCTCCGAAGCGATCGAATGGGCATCTGCGTTGGCCTCAAGCATCGGTTTACAGATAGGAGATGGCCCGGTCGTTGGGCTGAGTAAACCTAATGCAATCTGAATTGATTTCTCGGGAGAGACGGATGATGGGCAATGGATTGCGTGGCGCAGTAAATAATGCACTCACGAACGTGTTTGTGGAACAGGAGTTCCTAAGGGACCGGTTCTCCCTGCGTGCTCAGTTCGACTGGAAGGTGGCACGACGGGGCATGGACCAAGCGGCGGAAGAGACTGTCACTGGTCTTTCCACGATCTTCCGGTCCCCGTCGGAGCGAGTCTTCACCCGCGAAGGAGTGATCGAGTTTCTCAGCCAGTTGCGAAAGATGGCGGCTGGTCATGTTCGTATTCGACACGCCTCGACACCGCAGGTATGGGTATTTCGGAGGGGCCACCACAAATGGATCGAACAGGATGCTTCCATAGCCCCCTGGCGGTACCTATACTGCTTGGGACCGCGCAGCACCGAGACATTCATGCTAGTGGCCATTGAGACACGTCAAGTGATGCTAGAGTGGTTTCCTTGGCTAAAACGAACGCGGATATTCAAAGTCATTGTTGGGTCAAATGACTTGATCATATTTCCAAGCCTCGCCGTACAGTCGGTGCTCTGTCAGTCCAACAGTGCTGAACTCAAGGATCAGACGATAGTTTTGTCCGGTTGGCTTTGGTAGCAGGAACGAGTGACTTGCGACGCGCGCGAACTATTGCCAGGCCGCTGCGCAAGATCGAAGTAGGGGCATTCTCGCATTTTCTAACCACACACTGAACATTGATCGACGTTGAAGAACGTTCACATCTCCGGGGTTCATGACAGGTAGAACCGGCTTTAGGAGAATGCTATGCCAGAGTCACGCTCGTATTATTTCGCTTGGTGCATTCTGCTTGTATGCACTTTGCTCCGTACAACACATCTCACCGCGCAAGGCTCTTCGAATCCGGGTGTTGACCCTGTTCCTTCAGCAAATGGCTCCACAGGGTTACCGACTTTACGATTACCGGTGCCGCTGATCGTCGAAGATGTTGTTGTGCTTGACACTGATGATCGGCCAGTGCAAGGGCTGACAGCCGAAGATTTCGAAGTCGCGGAAAATGGAAAGCCTGTGGCTGTGCGCAATTTTGCGGAGAACACCGCGGGGTCAGCCTCTGAAATGCCGGTGAAGCAGCAGGATCTTGAGCCGAATACCTTCACCAACCGGTCTCGAACCGATTATGGCTCATCGCTGAACATCCTGCTGCTGGACACGCTGAACACGCCCATGGAGAGCCAGTTCCGCGTGCGACAGCAGATGCTGAGCTTTCTGAAGGAACTTTCTCCCAACAGGCGCATCGCGATCTTCGGACTGGCCACGCACCTTTATCTTCTACAAGGGTTCACCTCCGATCCTGCGATCCTGCGCGCCGCGCTTGATCAGAAGAACAGCCGCGGGTCTTCCCCCTTGCTTGACGACCCCGTGAGCGGAGGCCCCGGAACGGGTATGGCGGACACGTTGACCGGCGCGTCTTTGGGCGGTTCCGCGCTAGCGAGCGTGCAGGAATTTGAGGCCGAGCAGGAAACGGCTAATCTCGAACTCCGCAAGCGGTATACGCTGAATGCAATGAGCCAGCTTGCCCGATATCTTTCGGGGTTGCCGGGGCGCAAAAACCTGATCTGGTTCTCCGGATCGTTTCCGCTCACAATACTGCCGGCCGGAGACCTGCGGAATCCCTTTGCCGGAGTGGCTAACTTTGAAGAGGACGCGCGCCGGGCTGGTGAACTTTTTGCGCGCGGCCGCATTGCGATTTACCCGGTGGATGCGCGGGGACTGTTCAATAATCCGGCTTGGAGCGTGACGAACACCGGCCCGTTGAAAGGAAATACGCAGGGGAGAGCCAATTCGTCGGTGATCGCAGCCGCAACCGTCGCGGCAAATCATGAGTTTTTTGCGGAAACCAACGCCGAATACGCAACGATGGATGTGCTCGCCAAGGAGACAGGCGGGAAGGCTTTCTATATGACCAACGGGCTTAAACAAGCTGTTGAGAAGGCGATCGATTCCGGCCAGAACTACTATACGCTTTCCTACACACCGCCAAACCGGAAGTTCGACGGCGGCTATCGAAAGATCACCATCAAGACAGGTCGGCCCGAGTTGCGACTCTACTTCCGGCCGGGTTACCTTGCCGAGGATTCTGATGCTCCGGCAAGACGGAGCCAGACAGCTCCGCCTTCAAGCGCCATGCAGACGGCCATGCTACGCGGCAGCCCGGACGCGACCCAGGTTCTTTTCGACGTGGGGCTAGTCCCTGCGGAAAAGACCTCTGTTCTGTTGAGCCCCGGTGCTCATCCAGATGACAAGCGTATGAAACCACCGTACATGACTTATTCCGTGCGAATGCGGGTAGATCTCAATTCCGTTGAGCTGAATTCTGATCCCAAGGGAGCACACCATGGCACAGCGGAATTGGCCGTTGTGGTCTACGACCACGAGGGTACGACCGTGAATTCAACGCTGAAGGGAGTGGCGATCGATGTTCCGCCCGATCGGTATAGGGAGGCTCTGGACAAGGGCGCGGGGACGGATGTCACGATCGATCTTCCGGCGCAGGGCGAGTATTTCCTCCGCATCGGGATTCGGGACCTGACCAGTAATCGCGTGGGAGCGCTGGAAGTTCCCGTCTCCGCGCTCGAGTCGTTTGACCAACTGCAAGCCGCGACTCCTCGGAGAAATGAGACACCGGATGCAGCGAAATAATGCAAGTCGTGCCGGGCTAGCAGGCGTTTGCGAACGCCCTCTCATCAACAAGCGGATGGGCGCACGAATGGCGAAGTTCACGGCGAACCTCCGCGTCAGATTCCAGATAACGTCCAAGGCAGCACGTCGATTCGGTTTTTCTCCCCCGCCGTGCGATGGTTGGCCTTTTGAAACAAATGTGCACGAGCATCAAGAAATCCTCCGGCGAGGATTGGTTTGGCAAGAATGCAAACCAGCCGTCGCTGAGGGGTGACCTCTGAGGGACGGAGAGTTGTAGGCGGAAATCCAACTGCAAAGATGTCGCGAAGTCGCGCTCCATTTGCGCTCTGTTTATCTGATTACGAATGCTTTTCATGGTC
>OBLW0100003134.1_pt1 | contig 13008 bp, 11 predicted proteins | sample 1520161 | NCBI WGS metagenome assembly OBLW01 (sample SAMEA3539309, study PRJEB22396) | soil metagenome | biome: tundra; feature: field; material: soil | place: USA | collected 2010-05 | depth 0.15 m
CAATAGCAATTCTTCCGGGGGGCTGGCGACCGGCCCTAATTCAACAGTTCGTCATAGTGTGCAGCCCGCTTCGCGTCGTGATCCGCCTTGACAAAATCGTATTCGTACGGAGCGGGCAGTTTGGTCCGCGCGCGACGGAAAGTTCGGAACGATAGTGATATTGCGAACACAAGCCGCGGACTCGCGCATATCCACCTGCGCTTTCGCATGGCAGAGCTCTTCCTGAAAGTGGAAGTGCGCTGCAAACGGTTGGCACTCCGCGGGAGTACTGGCCTTCGCAATAAGGCCGCGCAATTCCGTACGGCTACGATGCTGCGGTTCCCCCTCAGCTACTCGGTTGCGGACAGCCATAAGTGAGGCGAGAACGGAAACAACTACTCTGAGGGCCTTTGGAGCGACCTTTGGGCCAATCCGGATCCTCCTGCATTGCAGTATGGAGTTCCAAGTGTGACGAATGCATAAGCGACTCAGTCTCAGAGTGTATTTGAAATGGGAATCAAGCTCGGATCACTAGCTGCTCCGTCGTCCGGGGAGGCCCTGCGACATGTCGATAAAAATCTTAACGGCGCACCTAAAGAATTTTGATTACCGCTCCAAAGTACAGGTTCCACAGTTAGTTGCAGTCTGTGTAGCTGGGCTAAGTTCCAGCGCAGCGCGAGTCTTCATGCCTTCCTTATGCGCCGTAATACATAATCACCGATATTTGACAAAGACACACACAGTGGCTCGCCGGTTAACGCAAGGAAATCCCGCGATCCGCAACAGAACGAGAACGAGCCAACAAGTCTGAGGTTTCGGAAGTCAAGACCTAGTTGTTCCTGACTTGGCAGTAAGCATCGGTATCCGTGGTTTCTTCACCATCGTGAGGGGAAAGAAGGTTATGAACACTCGCAAGTATTTGATGGGCCTTTTAATTCTATGTACGGCGACGAGGCTTGGCGCCATGCAATTGCCTCAGCCTGTTGAAAACCCCGCCGTCGACTCGGTTCAAATCAAAACGGCCTATGGAACGATTGCCGGTATAGTCAGGAACGCCGCAAGTGTTCCAGTGGCAGGCGCGACAGTGACGGCAACAAAATTGGATGGCAACGGCATTCGCACGACGATCTCCGGCAGTGACGGAATATACTCCTTCGCCGACGTGCAACCTGGCACGTACTCGGTGACATCGCAGGTTGATGGTTATCCGGATGTGGTTATCTCTTCGCTTGAGGTGACGGCGGGCCGGGCGACGAGAACTGACATTGCAATGGCAGGGGCGGCTCCCGCTTCTGTTGTCTCCGCACCTGCCGACTCGAAAACGGTTCTAGTGGCTACGGCTTCGCGGAGCGTGCCAGTCCCTGCGCTCCAGCCACCGGCCGCGCCCGTGGAAAGACCGAGATCGGCAGCAAGCCCGGCCTCGGCTCCGGCAGCGGCGCCAGCGGCCGGCGGCGGCCTGCCGGAGGCTCTTCAGGCTCCTCCGCCGGCCCCTGCGGTAGACAACCAGACCCCCTTTGCCTTCGGTGACTTTACCTGGCTAAACGGCACTCCCCGCAACAAAGATACTGTGCTCGACACGGCCTTCTTTACGCCGGAAGTCCGATTCGACACTCACTATATGGTTGATTTCAATCAACCGAGAGATCACACGATGGGGGGATCGACCGAGTCCTTCCGGTCCGGCGAGTTCCAGGAGGAGCAGATCAGCGTAGGCGGCGACTTCCACTGGCAAAACGTTCGCGGAAGGGTTTTGTACATGGCGGGACTGTTTGCCACCACAACCCCGCGCAATGACGGAAGCGCCGGGGTCGGCCAATGGGACCTGCGCAACGCCTACCGCTACGTTTCGGAGGCGTACGGCGGCTATCACTTCAATGTGAATCACGGACTAAACGTCGATGCCGGGATTTTCGTGTCATACATCGGCCTGTTTAGTTACTATAACTTCGATAACTGGACTTACCAGCCGTCGTTCGTATCGTCTAACACTCCATGGTTCTTCAATGGTCTGCGGATTCAGTGGTTTCCCACCAACAAGCTGAAGATTGAGCCCTGGATCATCAACGGCTGGCAATCCTATGCGAAGTTCAATGGCCACCGGGGGCTGGGCGGGCAGATCTTGTATCGCCCCCGCGAGTGGCTTTCGCTCGTATTCAACAACTACGGCAATGGCACGGATACGTTGGGCAATCCCGGCCGCTCCCGCCTTCACACCGATGACAGTGTCGAGGTGAGGTACTACAACAAGCCAGAGAGTACGGGTTTTTCCAAGATGGCCTTCTCTTTTACTGCCGACGCTGGATGCGAATATGGCGGCGGAGTGACTTGTCACGGCGGCAAGGCTGGGCCGAAGCAGTCATTCCTCGGTTGGATGCTCTACAACCGGACTTGGTGGAACAAGGACAAATACGCTCTCACGCTGGGCGGCGGCATGATGAGCAACCCGGGCCGCTACCTGACGCTGTTGCCGCCTATCAACGGCGCCGATGCCATCTCCGGTTCGCCCTACTTCACGGAAAGCCCTGGGGACAAAGCCCACATGTGGGATGCGACGGCTACTTTCCACTGGATGCCGAAACAGTACATCACGTGGTGGCTGGAGACTGGATACCGTCATTCGGACGTGCCCTATTGGTCGGGCCGCGGCGGGATCACGCCTCCCGGCGGCAACAACGGTTCCCCGGCGAGTTTCGTCTGCGGCACAGGCGCCTCGTCCGGGCAAACGAGCCTTGCGGCGGCGCAAACGGCTTGCGGAGGGCCTGGCAGCGTGTGGTTTCCGGATCTTCGCAAAGGTCAAGCCACCCTGAGCGCGGGCGTGATGGTTAAGTTCTAGTTTTGAAATCGAGCAGCGCTTCGGAATGCTGTCCGAAGTCGTTAACAGGCTCTCGTACAAGCCCTCGACAACCCGCGCTTGTCAGTGAACGCCGTTGACGAACTCAGGCCTGTCCAGGTGCTGCTCTGGAGTCCCGCGACGGACGCGGAGGCGCGCGCCGTAAGGTAATGGAGATCTTTATGAAGAGAACAATTCTGGAGATTGGGCTTCTCTGTGGCTGTTGTGCCGCTTTGACGAGTCTGGGTGGTTGCGGCGGAGTGCAGGCAAACGACGCCGTACAGGAAGGGGCGCCGCCTGAACCTAACGTTGTTCCTGGAGCCGATCCCAGTCTGTTCTCGGTGGAGCATCCGGAGCAATTCCGGTACGCCACGGCGACGGAGTGCGCCAGGAGGTCTGAGTTGGCAGTCACCGGAACGGTAGCGCCTGACGTCTCCCGAAATGTTCCCGTCGTCTCACTGGCTTCCGGCCGCATAACGGCGATTCATGTGCGCCTGGGTGACACCGTGCGAAAAGGGCAGCTGCTAATGACCGTTCGAAGCGACGATGTCTCGGGTGGCTACTCGAGTTACCGAAAAGCCATTGCCGATGAGGTCCTGTCGCGCACGCAATTGGAACGCGCGAAGGACCTGTATGAGCACGGTGCCATTGCGCTGAACGATTTTCAAGTCGCGCAGGATACCGAGGACAAGGCCAAGGTAGATGTCGACACCATGGCTGAGCACCTGCGTCTGCTCGGCAATGATCCCGGCAAGCTCAATTTCATCGTGAATATCTTTGCGCCGGTTTCGGGAGTGATTACAGACCAGCAAGTTACCAGCGGCTCGGTCGTGCAGGCTTACAGCGCGCCGAGTCCATTTACTATTTCGGATCTTTCGGCGGTGTGGGTCCTCTGTGACGTGTACGAGAATGATCTTGCCAACGTACGGAGCGGTGACACCGCGGATATCGTTTTGAACGCGTATCCCAATCGCATCTTCAAGGGGCGCGTGAGTAATATCGGGGCGATCCTGGATCCGAATCTCCGCACGGCCAAGATGCGCATAGAGGTTCCAAATCCCGGAATCATGCGTGTGGGCATGTTCGTGAAAGCCACATTCCATGGCCAAACTACAGAAATGCATACGACTGTTCCGGCCTCCGCCGTCCTGCGGATGCACGACCGCGATTTCGTATTCGTTCCCGCGCCGGGTAAGCAATTTCGCCGCCTGGAGGTCGTCGCCGGGGATCTCCTGGCTGACAACATGAATCTGCAAGAGATCAAGTCGGGCCTTAAACCGGGACAGCAAGTGGTGGAAAGCGCGCTTGTGCTCGATCACGTGTTAAGCCAATAGGCGGCGACTGTATACCTGGCAGGACAGGAAACAGGAAATGATACGCGCTCTTGTAGACTTCGCGCTGAACAACAAATTTGTCGTGGTGGCCGCTGCCATCTTGTTGCTCGGATGGGGTGCCATCTCGTTTCACAATCTGCCGGTCGAGGCCTATCCCGATATCGCGGATAATTACGTCACCGTCATCACGCAATGGCCGGGCCGTTCCGCCGAAGAGGTGGAACAGCAGGTTACGATTCCGATCGAAATTCAAATGGCCGGGATGCCGCATATGACTTACCTGCGCTCCGAGTCGATTTTCGGCTTGTCGTTCGTGATTATGGTCTTCGACGACAGTTCCGTTAACGATTGGAATCGCCAAAAGGTCCTGGAGAGGCTTACACAGGCAAACCTCCCTAATGGACAGAATCTTCAACCGCAAATCGGCACTGACTGGAGCACGACGGGTCAGATCTACTGGTACACCCTGAGAAGCACAAATCCCCGCTACGATCTCATGGAGCTGAGGTCTCTCGAAGACTGGGTTCTGCTGAAACAGTTCAAGTCCGTTCCGAATGTGGTCGACGTTTCCGATTTCGGCGGCACGGTGCGCGAGTACCAGGTGCGCATCGATCCGGGAAAATTGGTCTCATACGGGTTGAGTATTGGCCAAGTCGAGCAGCAACTCGGCAACAACAATAACAATGGGGGCGGCAGCTTCGTAGAAATCGGGATGCAGCAGATGAACGTCCGCGCACTCGGGCTCTTCACGAACGTTCAGGACATCGAGCAGACGGTCCTAAAAACACAAACCGGAACCGCTCTCCGAGTGAGGGACATCGCGGACGTCGTTCAGGGTCCGAAGATCCGGCTGGGGCATATGGCGCGAGCCAACCATATGGAGGACGGGCGCATCGTCGACGAACCGGACGTCATACAGGGCGGCGTGCTAATGCGCAAAGGCGCCGAAGAGCAACCCACGCTCGACGCCATCCACGAAAAGGTGGACGAGCTCAATAACGGCATCCTGCCGCCCGGCGTGCAGGTAGTTCCCATGCTGGATCGCAGCGATCTCCTTCATTTCACCCTGCATACGGTGATGCATAATCTGGCGGAAGGGATGATTCTGGTGGTTGTCATCCTCTTCCTGTTTCTCCTCAATGTTCGAGCCGCTCTCATCGTTGCGCTCACCATTCCGTTTTCTCTGCTGTTTGCATCGATCTGGCTCAATCTGAGCCGCATTCCCGCAAACCTCCTCTCGCTGGGGGCACTGGATTTCGGAATGGTGGTGGACGGAGCGGTGGTGATGGTGGAAAACATCATGCGGCATCTTAGCCGCCGCCAAGCCACCACGGGACGTCCGAAGAGCACGGAGGAAATCATCCGCGAAGCTTGTCATGAAGTTCAAAGACCGGTGTTCTATGCCATCGCCATCATCATCACGGCCTACTTGCCCATCTTCACCCTGCAGCGTGTCGAGGGCCGGTTGTTCAGGCCCATGGCTTGGACCGTCGCCTTCGCTCTTCTCGGCGCCATGACCTTTTCGATTCTGATCTCACCCGTTCTGGCGGGCGCGTTCTTCCGCAAGGGAGTCCGCGAGCGGCGCAACCCGGTTATGGATTTTATCGTGGAACAGTATCGCCGGCGCTTACGCTGGGCCATTCGCCATCGTTGGCTGGTCGCCGGAATCGGCGTCGCGGCCCTTGCTGGAACCGTTTACTTGGGCTTTAGCGGCGTCATTGGATCGGAATTCCTGCCGCATCTGGATGAAGGCGCAATCTGGGCGCGCGGCACTCTGGCGAATAGCACAAGTCTTTCAGTAGGCGAAAAGTTCACCACCAACGAGCGCTACGTTTTCGCATCTTTTCCGGAGGTGAAAACGGTCGTCTCCGAAGTGGGCCGGCCCGATGACGGAACAGATACAGGCGGATTCGGAAATACCGAGTATCTCGTCGACTTGAAGCCAAAGGACAAATGGCGGCCGACATTTCACAAGAACAAAGAGGAATTGATCGCCGCCATGGACCGCGCGGTGCAAAAGTATCCCGGAGCAATCTGGAACTTCTCGCAGCCGATCGAGGACAACGTCGGAGAAACGCTCACCGGCACCAAGGGCGCCCTTGCTCTTAAAATTTTCGGCGACGATCTAAAGCTCCTAGAGCAGAAGGGCGAAGAAGTCGCCGCCGTTATATCGGCGATTCCGGGAATGCAAAACGTCAAACTCCTGCGCGATTTCGGCCAGCCGAATCTCAATCTGACGATCGACCGCCGCGAGGCGGCCCGCTTTGGAATCAACGTGGCGGACATACAGGACGCGGTTCAAACAGCCGTCGCCGGGAATCCAGTCAGCCAGGTGTTGATCGGCGAACAGCGGTACGACGTGGTGGTGCGCTACCAGGCGCCCTATCGAAACAGGCAGAGCGCCATCGAGAACATTCGGCTGCTGTCTCCCGCCGGAGAACGCGTTTCTCTCGCGCAATTAACCAGCGTAGCGGTCAAGGACGGGGCGTACGACATCTACCGGGAAGGCAATAGCCGCTTTGTGGCGGTCACGTTCAACGTCAGAGGCCGGGATCTGGGAAGCACAGTCGAAGAGGCAATCAGAAAGATCGATGCAGGGGTGAAGCTGCCGCCCGGTTATCACGTAGGCTGGTCGGGTGAATACGAGAGTGAAAAGCGAGCTCAGGCGCGGCTGACACTCATCGTTCCGTTAACGGTACTGGTGATTTTCATCATTCTCTATACCATGTTCGGCTCCTTCAAATGGTCGTTGCTTATTCTGCTAAACGTCGCTTTGGCTCCAATTGGCGGCCTCATGGCTCTCTTGCTCACCGGGACTTACCTCAGCGTGTCTTCTGGAATTGGAATGTTGGCGCTTTTTGGAGTGTCCGTTCAAATCGGCGTAATCATGATCGAATACATCAACCAACTACGGGCGCGAGGGCACTCCATCGTAGATGCCGCCGTTGAAGGCGCGGTCTTGAGGCTCCGTCCCATTATGATGACGATGCTGGTAGCAACTCTGGGGCTTCTGCCGGCGGCAATGTCCCACGACATAGGTTCCGATTCACAGCGGCCGTTCGCGATCGTCATTGTGGGTGGTCTGCTTTCCGATCTACTGCTGAGCATCGTTCTGATACCCACCTTCTATGTCTGGGTCGCAAGCGATCGAGACAGGCTGCCGGAAGCGGAGGAATCCTTTGACTAGCTGTGTGGGGCGGATCCTTTTCGCGGCGGGCGGTGTCGCAGCCGCCTGTCTGGTATGCGCCGGACCGGCGCGCGGGCAGGTGGTAGCCGGCCCTGTCAAGATCACGCTTGAACAGGCCATTGACCTGGCCCTCAAACACAACCATAATCTGCTGGCCGCGCGAACCACCATCCGGCAAAATGAGGCACAGGAAATCACCGCGAATCTGCGCCCGAACCCAACTGTGTTCACCGATTGGGAATACCTCCCGCTCGTACACCCCAACGGCGCCAGCTTTATCGATTATCTTCGCGACTCGACGGAAGGCGATATTGGGATGAGCTACCTGTTCGAACGCGGCAAGAAACGGCAACACCGGCTGCAGGCTGCAAAGGATGCTACGACTGTCACGCGCTCGACGGTGACGGACAACGAACGCACCCTTGCGTTTCAGGTTGCGCAGTCATTCATCGACGTGCAGTTGGCCGAGTCAAGCCTCGAACTCGCCCTGCAGGATCTCAACAGCTTTCAGAAGACAGTCGAGATCAGCGAACACCAATTCAAGGCCGGCGCGGAGAGCCAGGGTGACTTCCTGAAGATCCAACTGCAACTGCTTCAATTTCAGCAGGACGTCGAACAGGCCGAACTTTCGAAGACCCAGGCGCTGTCGGATTTGCGGCAACAGCTAGGGTACGAATCCGTGCCTGCCGAATATGATGTCGCGGGTGAATTCGACTACCAGCCATTGCATCTTACGTTCCCGGACCTGCAAATGAAAGCTCTCGAGAATCGGCCGGATTTGCGCGCCGCGGTGCAGGGAATCGCAGCCGCGGGCAGTCAGTACGATTTGGCGAAGGCAAACGGCAAAGTGGACGTCACGGGAGCCGCCAACTACTCGCACGTCAACAGCATCAGCGCCTTGACTTTCAACGTCAGCGTTCCCCTGCCAATTTTCGATCGGAATCAGGGCGAAATCGCCCGAACCCAGTACGCGCGGACTCAGGCGCAGGAACAAGAAGCGGCTGCGAGAGGCCAGGTCATGACAGACGTGAAGGAGGCCTGGGAGGCAGTGCAGTCGAGTGCCAGGGTCGCGCGGTACTTTCAAGCCACCTATCTCGAGGTGGCGCAGAAGAATCGCGATATCAGCGAATATGCTTACCGGCGTGGAGCAACGGCCCTGCTCGATTTTCTGGATGCGGAACGAACCTATCGCAGCACGCAACTCGCGTGGCGGCAGACCATCGCCGCTTACCTGGTTGCGCTCGAGCAACTCCGGCAGGCGGTGGGAACCAGGAGCTTGTCGTGAAAAGAGCCGAAGTTCATGCCCGCATCGAGGAAATCGGCATCATTCCCGGGGTTCGCGTATCCGCGCCGGAGCACGCCTATTTTGCCGCCGAAGTCGTCAATCGTGCCGGTATCCCGATCGCGGAGATCACCATGACAATTCCAGGCGCGATTGATGTGATTTCCCATCTGGCGAAAAGCTTTCCGGAGATGATCGTGGGCGCTGGCACGGTCCTGGATACCGATACCGCGCGCCGCTGTTTGGATGCCGGCGCCAGATTCCTGACGAGCCCAGGGCTCGTTACAGAAGTTGTGGAGTTCGCCCTGAAGGAGGATGTCGTCGTTTTTCCCGGCGCCTTGACGCCGACCGACGTGATCCTGGCATGGAAGTCCGGCGCGGACTTCGTGAAGGTGTTTCCGTGTGCGGCCTTAGGCGGCCCGAACTACATTCGGACTCTGAAGGTGCCCTTACCTCAGGTGCCTCTGATTCCGTCCGGCGGAGTAAATCAACACACCGCTTTCGACTTCATCAGCGCGGGAGCTTCGGCGCTCGGTATCGGAGAGGAGCTAATTCCGGAAGAGGCTCTTCAACAAAGGCAAGAACAGTGGATACATGAACTGGCGCGCAGATATCTCGCCAAAATCCAGGACGCGCGCGCACAAAAAAAGGCGAGTCGAAGAAGCTCGTAAACGGCAAGCCGTAGAGGAGGTGAGCCGATGGGTGTAGACGGCGGCAGACCGGAGCCTATAAATGGCCTTATGAACATCGGAGGCCGATGAGCCGGTTCTTAGGCATACTGTTCATCTATGGGGCTATGCTTCTGGCCTGGACGGGCGTCGGCCTATTCATGCTGCTGGCCCCTGGCCGTTTTGGAAACCTTCTTCATGACAATCTGTACCTGTTTCCGGTAGTGAATCGGGGCGACCGGGGCAAAAAGCTGCTCGTCCGTCTGGTGGGTTTCGGCTTGCTTCTCTTTGCTGTCCGATTCGTGTTCCGTATTATCCAGCAACGGTAAGTTGATTCAGGTGGAAAAGTAACAAATGCCGCCTTCTGTGCGTTCCCTTATGCCTTCTTTATGGTGTTTGCGATACCTTGCAGAGCAACGGCAAGTGAGGTAGTAAAGAAGTGCATCGACTGCGATTATCCTGGTTAATTCCTGGCCTCACGGTTTTGCTTATTGCCGCGGATCCGGTCTGGATGAACAAACCGATCCCAAATTGGACCGAGGACGATGCTCGGCAAGTCCTCGCGAATTCACCGTGGGCCAAGACAGTGGTTGCCGGTGTCGCGCCCCTTGGGGGCGAAGACCAACGCAGAGAAAGTGGCAACATGGGCCAACCTCGTGGCGTCGGCTATGACGGCTTGGGGGAAGGAACGCGACGGATCTTGCCCGGAACCGTATTGGGGGCAGGTGTGACGTCTCCACGCGCCGGCAGCCAGGTGATTCGATTGCTGGTTCGTTGGGAGAGCGCTCTTCCGATCCGTGCCGCCGAGTTGAAGGCCCGTGAGGCAGATTCGCCTATGTTGTCTGAAGCTGGATACAGCATTGCGGTTTATGGGATTCCAGGCACTTACTTGGGCGATCCCGAGAAGTTGGGTAATCCTCTAAAAGGTCTGGCGGCTTTGAAACGTGAAGGGACAAGGAATGTTAAGCCAACCAAGGTCGAAGTGTTTCAGCTGGAGCGCGGGGCCGCCGTGGTCTACCTTTTTCCGCTGTCAGCTGAAATAGACAAAACAGACGGCGCCGTCGAATTCACGGCGCTCATCGGGCGCCTTCAAGTGTCGGGGACGTTCAACGTCGAGGAGATGCGGTACCAAGGTAAACTCGAACTTTGAGCGCGCTTCGGTGACCGCAAATCGCGATTCTTGATGCGCAACTGCGCCAGAAGTCGCAGGTTCCGACAAGCGATATCCGACAAATCGGTCCATCAGCAAGATATCTGGGCGGGTGCGACGGATCGTCTTCTATTTTCGTGCGAAGCTGGCGAACAAACATTCGAATATACCCCAGCTCAACTCCGTATTCCGGACGCCAGACACCCTGAAGCAGTCTCGCGTGAGGAATGGGCACGCCCGCATTCGACATCAAATGATGCAGAAGATCGAACTCTAGAGCACGTCCTGCTGCGGACTTCTAGGCTGGGGAGAGCCAACGCGGAAGATGAATAGAGCGGATCCCGCCGGGAGCCTCTTTCATGTCTGGCTCCAGATGATAAACTGTGTCGTCGAACCTGGAATACCGTTGCCGCTCCAGTTCAGTCAACCGGCGGGCAATTCTGTTCGCATACCGCTGGTGAAAGACCGGCAGCTTGACGGAAGGGCTGCAAACGCATCGCGGTCGCCACAAAGAAAAGCGCGTGTCCAGCGGGCTAACGTGGAAGCTTTGTATTCTGCGGCAAGGGCCGGAATGCAATCACAGCCGGCGCCATTCCCCTATGGTGCGAACCGAGTGACTCACTCGCAGAACCGCGTTCCGCAAAACTCGCCAACAGTCTGAAAGCGCATCCTTTGATCCCACAGGTTTGCTTCCGACTCAAACACCAGTAACAGGTCCTCAATCCGAGTGAGGAAACAACTCGAGCCGGCCTCAACCCGGGCTGTGCGCCAGATGCGATGAACGGTATTTTTGTCGAGGTGCAACTCCCGCGCGAGTTTACGGACCGACCAAAACGTCGAACCGTCTTTCGGTTTGCGGCGAGTAGTCAAGACCCGTGCCTGGAGTTTGGCCGTAATCACGGTGGGCTCACTCAAGCAGCTCGCGTTGTTTAGCGTTTCTTTAGGCGTGCTTTATAACTTCTTAAGCAAATGGCGCTTATACTACGGATGACTGTCGAAGGCCCGATCAAGAGACGTGAAAGAACTTTTCGGGAGCGCGGCGTTTCGATTCCGCGTTCCAGTTTTGCGAGGGGGAAACACGCTGCAATGCTTTCAATCGGATCAAGTTTATCTGCTTCCCTTTTCGAGCTCTTTCCGCAAAAGTGTTCCTCGACAAGTTCTGTCGTCACCCAACACACGCCTATCCCATACAGAGACGAATCTGCGGCACCGGCTGGACGTAAACGAGAGCGCCGTACGGACCCATATCCTGAGCCTCGACTGGTAAGTGCAACGCCCTTGGGACATCCGTTGTGAGTATAGAATCTGGAAGAATTGGCCATGTTTGATGATGACGTTGATCGCGAGACGGCGAACACGAAGCCGCACAAGTCGGAAGAGAGTGGTTTGTTATTCCGCAAAGCTCTAGGGGAACAGCTGCAAGCCGCGTTTGAGAGGGTTGGCTCGCGCGCCACGCTGGCGGACCTGGCTGATCTTCAGAAAGTGCTTGATCTTTTGAAAGCCCTTCGAGAGGCTCAACGGAACAAACGCTTGTTCTGGGGAAGGCATCTTGCCCGCAAGCTCGGCCTGCCGAGCGACAGTCTTGCACCAGCTGTCCTGTCAAACTCAGGTCGCGAAAGCGAACCTGCGGGCCTATCCGCAAGCCGGGACGCTGAATCATCTGGGAGTCCTGTATAAATCCGAATGCCAGAATATCGAGGGCGCTCATGTCTGTCGTCAGGCGGCAGCAATATTCAATTCATTCAAACTACTCTCTCCGTTGACAACCCACGTCAAATCCGGAAATACTTCTGGATTTGACAGTTCGTACCAATTACCAAGCCGTGATTTCTTTGCGTCCGTGCGATAGCCGGGCAGTCTAATCGTGGACCGTGTCAGAGATGCGACCTTATGCGACCTCCTTCGTTAAGAAACTGCCCGGGCAGGATCATGAACCTGACGCGCTGCAAGACATGCCAATCAAAACCCAGATGTTCCCGTCATAGCAGCGGGAACATGCACGTCCGGCAAGCATTCCAGTTCCGCGGCATTCCAAACAGCTTGCGATGATGGACTTCTTGCCCGGATTCTCAGCCAATTTCATTGGGTCCCGTACGATGTTGGCGTCGTGTTCACGTATCAGCCAATAGACGAGCTCACGCTCAATTGAGTCCCTCTCGTCTGTGCCGATCTGGCTCCGGTACCGAGCCCACCACTCGGGAAGACAACGGTAGCAAACCAGCTCTCGACTGTTGAATAACGCTTTGGGATCGGCGGTTCGGAAGAACTTCCTGCAGCATGTGCAACGCTCAAGGCCGAACTGCGCCAAAGCCTGTACTAAATCGGCCAAGTCACGGTCGATCCGATCCAAGTGTTCGCTTATGGTCGCGGTGGAAGCATTCGCTTCGGTCTTGGTGTCCGGAAGTTGAGATTCTGTTTCCAACTGCTTCTTCCATGCGCACGGGGAGGGGATGTCTTCGGTTACTGCTTTTGTATCCGTTGCCGCTGTCTACTCTTTGCAGCAGAAATATCAGTTGCTGTCAGAGGCAACGCCCGGTCCTCCAACCGGTCGAGTGTAATTCAGTGCTTGTCACTAATA